>Ga0172368_10002730_pt1 | contig 22121 bp, 18 predicted proteins | sample Lak11m_FD_114540 | JGI IMG/M metagenome (GOLD analysis project Ga0172368, IMG submission 114540) | Freshwater microbial communities from Kabuno Bay, South-Kivu, Congo - kab_022012_11m | ecosystem: Environmental > Aquatic > Freshwater > Lake | place: Democratic Republic of the Congo: South-Kivu...
ACAGCAGTGTTGAGGCGTGTAGAAAAGATGTTCGGCGTTTGTCACAATCGCCGTGTGGCCGGTAGCTTTCATCGGCTCGTACCAAAAACCGTCTCTAATGAAATCACATCCGTAATTGACTCTCTTGCTCACGGATTTCAAGAGGCTATAACGGATGTGCTAACTACCAAACTTTTCTGGGCCGCACAGAGATATGGTGCAGAGAACGTAGTTGTCTGCGGTGGGGTTGCGTCCAACAACGTATTGCGGCAGAAAGTACGCGGTCAAGCCCAGGTCCAGGGGATTCGACCAATATTCCCCTCACCTGACCTCTGCACGGACAATGCCGCAATGATTGCAGCAAGAGCTGAAACCGTTATCAACGAGTTTGGTGGAGACGATTTGGGCTTCAGCGCCCTATGCCGTTGGTGAAGCCTAGATTAGGCTTGTATCTATTGCACCGTCTCTCCCATCCAAAGCGGAGATGCTTGTCTTCCTTCAAATGCTATAAGTAATGGGGCATTACGCAGCGGAATGCACACGCGTCGCCATTAATAAGAGCAGCGGAGCTTGATCATGAATAAATTCAACAAGAGACTTCTCTTTGACTCGGACACAATTGCAGAGCGGGTGAAGCAGTTGGGCCAGCGCATATCCAAGGATCATCCAGACGGTGACCTAGTTTTGGTAGGCATTCTGAAAGGTTCGTTTATTTTCCTTGCAGACTTAGCCAGGGCTATCGGCCGTTCCTGCCAAATTGACTTTGCGCGTCTATCCTCATACGGCAGCGGCACAGACACCTCCGGTAAAATAACTGTGGTCATGGATGTTGGCGTCCCTGTAAGAGACAAGCATGTCATACTGGTGGATGACATCGTCGATACAGGGCTCACGTTACATGTGTACCGGGAGCGCGTGGAACAAATGAAACCCCGTACGCTACGCTTGGCAGGTCTGATTAATAAGACTTCACGCCGCGAGAAACGGGTCGATCTCGATTATTTCGCGTTTGAAATTGAGTCAGGTTTTGTTGTTGGATATGGTCTAGATTGGGACGAGCGGTTTCGCAATCTGTCATCAATATATGTCATAGAGCAGGGTTAAGTCGAATAGACGGTGCTGGATTTCTGGCTTTTCCGGCTGCCGGGAAATCCATCCCTTGCCGCAATCATTGACGATACAGGTTCTTTTCTAGCGTAATGAATGTAGCGCGCTTCTTCAATGTGAGGGACAAAGACGCCGCGCCAATACCAATTCACAAATGCTGAGAAGTGGGGGCAGGAGGTAGTTATGTAGGGACTAAGCGATATGATGTCTAGTCTTAATTGGGCGGCCTCGGCGCATCGGTGCCGAGGCCTGCGGCGTGATTGTCATGGCAAAGCTGGGGACTACGGCTCACATTCAACGCTCGTCGCTCTGCCTTCCTTTTCCTCCATTACGAAGGCCATCGTCTTCCTCGGAAGAATCTGCGTATATAACAACGGTGCGTATTCCTTATCCTGGGATATTTATCCTGCTGCAACATGGAGTTAGGCTTGGCCTATCACAGTGGTATTGGGTACAGGTCCCGAGTTCTCGAGTTTGACCTCTTCAATGATAGAGGCGATTTCAGCGTGCAGAACCTCAAGCTGCCAGTTGAAATATATGTCTTCCCCGAAGTCTCGTAGAAGCTGTTTTTGGGCTGTGATGTAGTCTTTTGTTGAAACAGCGCCTGAGAAGACATGAATAGGGTTGATGAGGGTAGCGATAACCTCTTCTTGTCGCTCTGCGTTCTTTTCCATGCTGTCGTTATTTTGGCTCATATTGCCTTCCTTCACATGATTTCCTCACAAGCCAAAGAGCAAAAGAAGTGCCAAAACGCAAAAAAAGGTCAAGCCATGGACCAGAGCGGTTTTTGCGCGGGTAAGACACCACGCTGGAAGGACATAGATGTCCACAAACAGTACACAATAAGTTACTCCTAGCCTAATAAGCCATATATTATTGGCCACTTATTCTACTGTCTCAATAACGACATGCCGTCCGCTTCCGCGCATACCACTGAAGTACGGCAACGTTGACACTGAAAGCTAACGTAATTATATTGACTTCGCAGTAGATGCAAAGTTCTTGCGTAGTCCTTTTTAGGGACAAGGAGGACAAGAAATGATGCCTGGCCCTTGGGAACTGATACTAATACTACTCATAGTGGTGATGGTGTTTGGCGCCAAGAGGATTCCCGAGATTATGGGTGGCTTGGGTAAAGGGATCAGGTCGTTCAAGAAAAGTATGGATATGGATGATACTCCTCCGCCACCTGCCCAAAGTTCGGCCCCTTCCGAAGGTCCCAAAGAGAAAATTGAGCCAAAATGATTTGTACCACATAGGAGACGAGGGGTTGGCATAAGTTTCGCCGACACGGTGCCTTGGTGTCGGTTATGTGCCCCATCTCAAGCGTCGCTCCGATGACACCGCCTACAACAGAGGAAAAAAGCTCTCTAGAGCGGCCAATCTATCTTCTCTACGGAGATGAGTTCCTTGTCAAAGAAGAGTTGAACAGGATCGTGGAGGGGGTGTTAGAGGCAGGTCTGCGCAAGACCAACCTCATTGTGCTGAGCGGCGCGGATTTAGATGAAGGGGAGTTTTTTTCGCTGGTTGCAACGCCGTCGCTCTTTGGCGATCCCCGGGTTATCGTTGTCGAAGACACTACCCTATTTTCGAGCCCAAAGGACGCTAGACGTTTAGCATCCCGCGTCGCGGATGCTGCCCATTCCGGGGATAAGAAGATTTTGCTGCGTTACATGGGCCAGTTGCTGCGGTTACTAGGCGTAAGATCCCCAGAAGTTATTAGGGGAGACGAATGGTTGGACGCGATCAGCATGGACGGTCTTCCCTCAGGAGCGCGTGAGGTGTTGAGGCAAGCGGCCCGGGAGTGGCTGCAATCCCGCCAGAAGCTGGACGGTCCGCCGGCGGAAACACTAGTGGAAGACCTCGTTCACCGTTCAACTCCCGAAGGGACCAGGGTGGTTTTCACCGCTGAGACAGTTGACATCAAGAAACCATCATTCAGACTTGTTCAGGAACGTGGTCATGTTCGAGAATGCGTTGCCCAACGGGAAAAATTTGTAACAAGACTCAACAGGGAGTATTTCGACAATCGCGTAAAGGCAATACTTTCGGAATCTGGTAAGACGATATCGAGAGAGGCCTTAGCTAGAATGTATGAGTTGGCAGGGATAGACCTTAGGAGACTTCAGGGTGAGCTGAACAAGCTGCTTAACTACATTGGAAGCAAGCGCCACATTGATAAGGCCGACGTGGATAACGTGTTTGAAGATTTCCACGGCGTGGAATTTTTCGAGCTCAGTGCAGCCATCAGAACCGGAGACATCCACAAGTGTTTGAAGGCCTTGCACGAGCACTTGAGAATCGTGGCTCACCCGCTTCAAACGCTCTCGGCTATCACAGGGGAAGTACGACGTCTGTTGATCGCCAAGGAATTGAGGGAGCAGATATTTAGAGATGCTTGGCAACCGGGGCTGTCTTTTTCCAGGTTTAAGTCCTTGTTGGCAAGCCAAGCAAGCAAGACGGCCAGCCCCGACGCTGCGGCGCAGATCGCAAAAACTCACATGAAACCCTATTCGCTGTATGTCTCGATCGAGGCGTCTGAAAAATATTCAGAGACGCGGTTGTTGGCAACGCTAGAAGACCTTTTGAGCGCAGACATCATATTGAAGTCATCCAGGCTTGGTAGGTATGGCGCTCAGGCCATCTTAGAAAATGTCCTGTTCCGACTACTTGGTCGTTCCTAGCTTTTTACCAACATCACTTTTGTATTTCCACCCTGGATCAAGCTTTATCCTTTATTATACCCCCTAGGTTTCTCAGCCTCGGTTCTGACGATAGTTAGATGAACATTGACAAGCAGCACCTTCAGTTTTAGTATCTGCCGATCGAAAACAGTAAAGGCCTTATTTCATTATCGTCAGACAACCAAGGGGTAGCTATGAACTTCAAGATAGGCATAGATGTAGGGGGTACTTTTACGGATTTCTTGCTGACGAGGGCTGATGGAGAGTTCCGTACGTACAAGGTGCTGACTACTCCCAAAGACCCCTCCATTGCTACCATGCGGGGCATTTCAGAGATGGCGAGTGATGAGGGGCTGAGTCTCAGCGATTTTCTTTCGGCCGTGGACGCTATAGTACATGGCACCACGGTGACCACCAACGCTGTCTTGACGTATCGAGGGGCAAAGACAGGTCTTTTGACCACACTAGGAGTGCGAGACGCCTTGGAGATGCGCAGAGGGATTCGAGAGGAGCAGTACAACAATCGATACACTAATGTGCCCCCCCTGGTTCCTCGCTATTTGAGGGGACCTGTGGCAGGAAGGCTCGATCATGCTGGTACGGAACTGACCCCCCTCGCGGAAGAGGATGTTCGCCGGGAGACAGAATTTTTCCTCAAAGAGGGTGTAGAAGCTGTAGCAATATGTTTTATGAATTCCTTTGCGAACAGGGCTCACGAGGAAAGGACGGCGCAGATTGTTCGGGATATGATGCCTGACGCTTACGTATCAGTGTCCACAGAAGTTCTTCCTTCCATACGCTTCTATGACAGGGTTTCAACGACGGTATTGAACGCGTACGTCGGGCCTATTCTTAAGAGATATTTACAGAACCTGCTAATGAAGCTCAAACAGGCGGGTTTCTCCAATGTACTATTGATAATGCAATCTAACGGTGGTGTGGTTTCACCGGAAATTGCTATGGAGCATGCTGCCACCACCCTCTTATCCGGCCCAGCAGGAGGGCCTGTGGCAGGGATAGTGTACTCAGGGATACAGGACTACCGCGACTGCATAACGATGGACATGGGAGGCACCTCTTTTGACTGCGCCTTAATCAAGGATGCCACACCCTTCACAACTACGGTAGGTGAGATAAATCGTCTTCGTTTGGCGCTTCCCATGTTAAACGTTGTGACTATCGGGGCTGGGGGAGGTTCCATCGGATGGATAGATGAAGGCGGCCTCCTTAGAATGGGTCCACAGAGCGCTTCTTCTGATCCGGGCCCTGCGTGCTATGGCCTCGGCGGCCAAGACCCCGCTTGCACAGACGCGGACCTTGTGCTGGGTTATCTAGACCCCGACTTCTTTGCGGGCGGAAGGATGAAGCTTGATGCAGGAAGAGCAACAAAAGCAATTGAAGAAAAGATTGCCAAGCCGATGGGCTATAGCCTGGAGGAGGCTGCAGCGGGGATGTATCACGTGATTAATGTGAACATGGCCGCCGCGGTAAGAGAGGTGGCGGTCAAACACGGGCAAGATCCGCGAGATTTTCCCCTTGTAGTCGCAGGAGGAGCGGGTCCAAATCACGCCTGCATGATTGCCTTGGAATTAGAGATACCCGTACTCATTGTTCCTAGGGAATCCTCAATATTTTGTGCAGCGGGAATGCTCATGTCGGATCTCAAGCACAACTTCGTAAGAACTTACGCCGTGCTACTTAATGAGGCAGACCGGAATACATTTTGCCGTCTGTTTGACGAAATGAAGGCGGAAGGCGTGAGTCTGCTTATTTCGGAAGGATTGGACGAAGCAGCTATTGAATACCGTTATTCGTTAGACCTGAGGTATGCCAAGCAATACCACGAGGTTGAGGTGGAGATTTCGGAGACCGAGGTCAATTCCTTTAATGTGGGAAGTATGGCATCTCGCTTCCATCCTGCCCATAATGCCTTGTATGGCTATTCTCTTGAAGACCAAAAGACCCCTATTGAGTTGATCAATATGAGGCTAATATGTATTGGTCGTACTGAAAAGCCGGAATTTAAGAGTCAAGACTATGCCGGGGACGATCCATCACGGGCGTATAAGAGTGACCGAAGCGCCTATTTGCCGGATGTAAAAGAATATCGAACGGTGCCCGTGTTCGACGGTCTCGCTATGGAATTTGGTAATCGAGTTGAGGGTCCTGCCATCATCGAGCAAGTGAACACCACGACGTTCGTTACCCCTGAATTCAACGTTCTCACGGACAGGTACGGCAGTTTCACCATGTACCTAAAGGCACTCGAGGATGATGTAAAAAGGAGGATTCTCAAGTGAAGCCTGATATCGACAAAGTTCTCGTTTCCATTCTTCAGCGGCGATTGAAGTCCATAACTCAGGAAATGAGTATTGCCCTTGCCATGACAACTAGGTCGCCAATCTTGTGTGAGGCGAAAGACTTTGTGACCGGTCTGTACGATGCCAGAGGAAAAATGCTCGAGCAGACGGAGAATCTCCCCATACTATCTTTTTCTCTCGGACCGGTCTGTGAATACATCATCGATTATTTCGGAGAAGAGATTTATCCGGGAGACGTTATTTTCCATAATGACGTATTCTCAATGGGAAATCAAAATAATGACGTAGCAGCGTACAAGCCCATATTTTGGGAAGATACGTTGGTAGGTTGGGCTGCATGCAAGGGGCATCAAGCAGACATAGGCGGCGCTGTCCAAGGAGGCTACAATCCGAACGCCACCGAGGTATGGCAGGAAGCCCTGCGCATCCCGCCCGTGAAGGTGTATGAGAAGGGCAAATTACGTAAGGACGTGTGGGACCTTATATTTGCCAACATTCGCCTAGATATAGTGGCCGAGGACATGATGGCGGAAATAGGTTCCTGCGTAGTGGGCGAAAGAGGACTTCTCAAGATTGTCGAGCGGTATGGCTTGGATGTCTTTGAAGCGCACAAGGAGTACTTGTTCGATGCGACTGAGAAGATGATGCGGAGTGAGGTTAGTAATATTCCCAAGGGGACTTATTACGGTGAATCGACATGCTATTACGACGGGAAGACTCCTGGCTCAAAATACCAGATCAGAGTTAAGATAACGGTTGAAGACGAGAAAATATGTTTTGATTACACCGGTACTGATGCACAAACAACGGGTTTCGTGAACGGGACATACACCTCCAGCGCGTCAGCTACCATCCTGACCTTTCTTCAGATGGTCAATCCGGACATTCCTCACAACGATGGAATGGTTAGACCTATAGAGATTATTATCCCTGAAGGTACCATTTTAAACGCGGCTTATCCGGCGGCTACTACTTACGGAAATCATTTATGCCCTAATAACGCGGATGCCATTATGCGCGCATTGGGGCCGGTGATGCCGGACCGCGTCACGGCGGAGTGGAACGAGCTGCTTTGTTCCCTTACGACTGGAATCGACCCGAGGAAGAATTCACCGTATGTTGACATATGTTTTATGGGATTGAAGGGGGGCTCTGGGGCTATAAGGGGCTGCGATGGATACGACCACATTGGCATGATCGATCAGTCCGGTGGTGTGCTTGATCAAGACTACGAGATGTTTGAACAACAGACGCCTCATTTGCTTCTGCTTCATGAATACTGGACTGATTCAGCCGGACCTGGTCGGTGGCGCGGCGGGCTCGGCGTAGAAACAGAATTTATTATCGGTTCGGACAATACAAAGCTTGTGACGTTTGGGGACGGAGACGTGGAACCGCCTCGAGGCGCTGCGGGAGGGCTCCCCGGAACTCTGAATAAAATCGAACTGACGTACCCGGATGGCAGATACTATCTTTGCACTACCAAAGACCTTGTAGAAAATGTGCCCAAGGGTACCAGATACTTCCAACAGGCAGGGGGCGGAGGTGGATATGGATCGCCTTTACTGCGTCCTGCCGCTCTAGTGGCCGAGGAGGTTCGAAACAGCATTATTTCGGTTGAAGCGGCGTCCCGAGATTACGGGGTGGTTGTAAACCCACATACTTCTGAGGTCGAGGAGCTAGAGACGGGTCGGCGCAGATCTGTTGCTAGGGAGGGAGCGCAGCCGTGAGATCGTTCATGCCCACTTATAGGTCGGAAGAGGAACTTCAGGCTCTGCAATTGGAGGGTCTCAAGTGGACAGTCGAGCATGCTTACCGAGGGTCCCCAGCACTTAGGAAGAAACTGGATGATGCAGGATGCAAACCCGGAGATATCAGGTCACTCTCAGACCTCAAGGCCCTGCCTTTTACCACTTCCGCGGATCTGGCCGAGGGATATCCGTTTCCATTGCTCAGCGTCCCGATGAAAGATGTTGTCCGGCTTCATGCGTCATCAGGTACCACTGGCAAACGAAAGGTACTCTGCTACACCCAGAAAGACATTGATGACTGGACGAATATGTTTGCCAGATGTTACGAAATAGCTGATCTGTCGCAAGCCGATAGGGTCCAAATTTGCGTGGGCTATGGGGTGTGGACAGCAGGGGCCGGATTCCAACTCGGCTGCGAGAGGTTCGGCGCCATGGCCGTGCCAGCCGGGCCTGGAAACCTGGAAATGCAGATAGAGTTTCTCCTAGACTTCCAGAGCACGGTGATTTGCTGCACAGCCTCGATGGGGCTCCTCCTGGCAGAAGAAGTGGAGCGCCGGAACGTTCGAGACAAACTTAAGCTGCGCAAGATGATTTATGGGTCCGAAAGGTCATCTGATGCCATGCGAGACAGGATTCGGAGGCTCCTGAATTTAGAGCACATGTATGATATACCTGGTATGACCGAACTCTACGGGCCTGGGACCGGCCTAGAGTGCAGAGCCCATGAGGGGATCCATTACTGGGCTGACTATTATATCCTCGAGATATTAGATCCGGATACTCTCGATCCCGCGCCCGAGGGTGAAATTGGCGAGATGGTCGTAACAACTTTGAAGAAAGAGGCTGTGCCCCTCATACGGTACCGGACACGCGACCTCACGGCTCTCAAGCCAGGCTTATGCGCATGCGGGAGCTTGCTGCCTAGGCATGATAGAATAATGGGCAGGTCTGACGACATGTTCATCATTCGAGCCGTCAACGTCTATCCGGGTCAGATAGACAGCGCTTTGAGCAAACTGGAGGGTATAGGAAGCGAATACCAGGTCGTGCTCGAGCGTATTCAAGGCAAAGACTTCATGAAGTTGCGTGTGGAAGCGGAACGCGGTCTCGAGCCTTCGGCATTCCCCGAAAGAGCACTCACGGTGAAAGATCAGATCAAGAAAAAGATATTGGTAACCCCAGAAGTTGAAATAGTGGCTTATGGAACGCTTCCAAGAAGCGAAAGGAAAACCAAGCGCATCATCGATGTGCGCGGGGACTAGTTACTATTTCTGAGCCCAACTTTTTGCAGACGGTCGGGCAGAGTCTTGCCGTAAGCCAGTTTAGGTCTAACGCCTCCGGCATGGCAGGAGTCAGAGAGGTACGCCCTGTACGGTCTAATTTCTGAGTCTTTCGGTCTGATTTCCCCGTCACCTATATTATCAAGAATGAGGAATTCGATAAGGAAAATAGTTCTTGACGCCACTCAGACCTTGAACTATTTTCTGACTAGTCCGATAGCATTCAGTTTTTTTAGTTTTTTCAGGCGTCGCAACTTCCTCTGAGGGTGTAAGAGTGATCTGTAGCGATGCGGGTGATTACGGTCCGCGTTTACGGGTGGTTTTGCTTCATCATGCCCGTGGTATGGATGCCAAATAGGCCGTACCGAAGCAGACGAGACGGTATCCGCTTTCTAGTCGAAGGCGGTGAGCGTATTAGATTTGCGAAAGGGGTTAGAGCATGAACGCCATTGTCGTACTAATCCTGGGTTTGATTGTTGCGTTTGTCGGGTATCGGGTTTACGCCAAGTACATCGATGCCAACGTCATCCAGGCGGATCCGAAGCGGGCAACGCCGGCCAAAATGTACATGGACGGCGTGGAATTTATGCCCACCAGTAGAAACATCCTTTACGGGTATCAGTTTAAATCCATTGCAGGCGCAGGACCTATCATTGGACCCATCATTGCCATTCAATGGGGGTGGTTGCCAGCGGTGCTTTGGATATTGCTGGGGACATTCTTCATTGGGTGGGTACACGACTATGCCAGCGCCATGATCGCCATCCGAAATGATGGGGCATCTTTCGGTGGATTGAGCCACCGGCTCATTTCGCCTAGGGCTCGCGTGATTCTCTTGTCCTTCATCTATTTCTATCTGTTGTTGATAGCGGGGGCCTTCGGGAACGTAGTCGTGAGTACAGCCATCGCTCTGAAGGCCTCGCCTATGGCTTGGTTATTTCTGACGGTAGGCGGGGTATTAGCTGGGCAAATGATTTATAGATGGAAGCAAGACATTGTTATGACTACGGTTGTAACGGTTGTGATAGCTCTATTGGGAATAGTGGTGGGGACCTGGGTGCCTTCTAACTCGGTCTTAGGCGATGCTCTGGCAAACAATCGGTGGCTTTGGGCCATCATGGCATTTGTCTTCTGCTATTTTGCATCAGTCCTCCCGATATGGCGATTTGCCCTCCCCATAAACTATGTCGCGTCATATATAGTATTTCTAGGCCTCCTCTTTGGAATGATCGGGGTGATCGTCTTGAGGCCAGACTTTACCCTGCCGGCGTACACCTCATTCAGCATACCCATTGGGCCATTGTGGCCTATCATGTTCGTGACAATAGCCTGCGGTGCTATTTCGGGCTGGCATAGCATTGTTTCTAGTTCTGGGACGGCGCGTCAGTTGGAGAGCGAAGTCGATGCTCGACCAGTGGGTGCTGGCGTAATGTTCCTGGAGATGATGCTGGCGCTCTTTGCATTGATCATTGCCGGTACCATTTTCACATCTGCTCCTGACTACAGCGCAGCTTTGGCAAAAGGTCCGGGCGGTGTCTTTGCAGCGGGCGTAGGGAAGTTCCTCAACGCCCTAGGCTTGCCGCTGGCATACGGCAAGACTTACGGCAGCGTGATGATGATTTTTCTCGCTGTCACCATTATGCAGTTGGTCGTTCGATTCATGCGTGTAGCTACCTCTGAGCTTTTGAGCGATGTTAGTCCCGTGTTCAAGAATGTTCATGTCGGAACCATTGTTGCCAGTATCCTAGGTATCATCCTTGTGATGACTGGATGGTGGCAATATCTGTGGGTGCTGTTCGGCGGCGCGAACCAACTTATGGCATCCCTCGCGTTGCTCCTCATTACCGCGTGGCTTATATCAGAGGGTCGGTCTGCGGCGTGGGCATTCTGCCCAATGGTCTTCATGTTCGTGACGACTGTGGCAGCTCTTCTGTACACATCGTACAACTTGCTCGTTAATAAGGTTTTGGCTGGTAAAGTGACAGGGGAAGCTCTTGTTGGTAACACCCTGATGGGTATTGTAGCAATCTTCTTGGTGGTGGCTGCCTTCGTCCTGGCTTGGGAAGGCCTCAAGGCGTTTCGTAGGTACCGATCCGTAGGCGGTCAGGCTGCCCCATCCAAGGCTTAGAAGATGTAGAACTGGACGGGGCTAACCCCCCGTCCTATCATTCAACAACGTGGAGAAACGACAAAATGTCTGAAGAAAAAAAGGGAAGAGGCGGTATCTTTCAGTCCGTTAAGGAGTTTGTATATGGAGTGGCGGCTCATGATTCGGCCCGCTTTGCGCTTAAGACAAGGGCCAGCATGGAGCACCTCTTCATTTTGATCACCATGGGCGACATGCTCGGCGTACCCATACTGCCTCCATATTATTCTCTAAGGCTGCTGCCGTACGTCGTGCCGCAAATCTCGACCTGGAAGCGTCGTATGCTTCGGGAAAAAGACCTCACCGATGCTCTTGCCTAGACTTCATGGTTCAGACAATAGCTGGTTCAGCCACATTGTTAAGAGAGTTTAGAAGGCAATTGGCCCCCAGTCGAGCAAGTTAGATCAAGAACTATACAAAGGGAGATGCGCATGTCCTTAGCTACAATCTTCGAGAAATTTCCCGACCGGAGATACATCATGTTCGGCGGAAAAGGAGGACTGGGAAAGACTACCTTTTCTGCCGCCACTTCCTATTATCTCGCAAAGACGGGTAAAAAAGTCCTGGTGTTTTCTGTAGATCCTCAAGCCTCTCTGACAGACATTTTCCAGAAGGACATTTTTGGGAAGGGTCCCACAGAAATTATGCCAAACTTGTACGCTCAAGAGATAGATGCGGACAAGCGCGTCAAGGAATATCAAAACGAGATTCGCAATAAAATCCTCACCATGTATGGCATGGATCAAGTACCTGAGGAGATAGAGAGTTATATTCAGGCAGCCGCGGCAGAGCCTGCCATGGAAGAAAGCGCAATCTTTGACGAGGTAGTGGATATCGTTGTAACAGGCGGCTATGACTATTACATTTACGACCTTGTTCCGCTAGGCCACGCCTTGTATTACCTGAGCATGGCTTCCGTGTACGACGCTTGGATAGATAAGATAACTGGCCTACGAGAACAGATGCGAGAATATGACCAGGTGGCGGCGGTCATGCGTCGAGACAAGGAGCTAGACGAGGACGCCATTCTCAATGAGTTGCTGTACATAAAAAACCGGATAAACAAATCGGCCAGCATCCTCACTGACAAACTAAAGACTGCCTTTTTCTTCGTATTGACCGCCGAGGAAATGGTCATAAGGGATACGCAAAAGGCTGCTGAGCTCTTTGCAAAATTTGACGTGCCTTTGAGCGGATACATCATTAACCGAGTCTTGCCCGCTGATCTCAAGAGCAAGAATATTCCGGAGTACTTGAAAAATCGCTTCAATATGCAAGAACACTATCTCAAAGTGATAGATCAAGAATTTGCCGGCAATATTTTGGCCTCGGTGCCTGAGATGGAGCGTGATGTCACGGGATTGCCAATGATCGAGAAGCTTGCAAAAGCGATGTTCGGAAACTTTTGAGGTCGAGGGGGTAAGGAAGTGAACCAGATAACAGTGAGCATGCAGCAATTCATGAAGGACCATCCACGGATGAAGTATATCTTCTTTGGCGGCAAGGGTGGCGTTGGGAAGACGGTTATGGCCGGAGCCGCAGCGCTGTGGTCGGCGAAGCAAGGACGCAGGACCTTGTTGGCCTCTACCAATCCAGTGCATAGCCTCTCTAATCTGTTTGAAAAGAATGTCTTCGGCAAGCCTGTCACTGTGTGCGACGAAGAAAACTGCTATGCTTTCGAAATAGACACTAGAGATACCATAGAGCGCTCGAAGAAGGAGATACGCGAAAAGATAAACTGGTTTCTGAAATTTGCTGATATAACGACGAAAGCTGAAGACTTCATAGAATCGGCGACCATGAATCCAGCCTTTGAGGAATCGGCTATGTTTGAGAACATGATGGACCTCATGTTCAGGGACGAGTACGATTTTTACGTTTTCGATACTGCCCCAACGGCAAACGCAAGACGATTGCTCGGTATGTCCAAAATATATTCCATGTGGGTGGAGAAAATGCTCAAGAGTAGGGAGGAGGCAAAGTCATTAAGAGAACTTTTGTCTTTCTCCAAGAAAGACGAGAAAGACCCCCTTCTTGATTACTTACTCAACTTCAAAGGCCGTATGGCGCACGCGAAAGAACTACTCACAGACGACTCTTTAACGGCCTTTTTCTTTGTAACGCTTCCCGAGAGCCTGCCTATTGCTGTTATCACACGTTTTATCAATTGGTTTTACGAATTTGGGATACCGGTGGGAGGCGTAGTCGTGAATGGATTAATTCCTCAGGATCAAGTCAACGAACAATCGGCTGAATTCGTACAGAATCGTGTCAGCATGCAAAGGGAGCACATGGAAGAAATTTGGAAGATCTTTGGGGACCGAGTGAGGGCGATTGTACCGTTATTTCCAACGGAAGTACGCGTCGGCACCACCCTAGATCTGATGGTAACCGAACTTATGAGGCCGTGAGTTCACTCGTAATTGTATGAGGCATTTTCTCTCGTCATCCCGCTAATATGATATGAGAGGGCCGTTTACTGACTTTGGTGTATATGGCTGTCGATGAGTCCTTGGAGTCCATCCAGGGAAAACCCGACGCACACGTCCCTCTTGTCAATGATGAAAGCGGGAAGTTTTCTTATGCGGTGACGAATTTGTTTCCAGATGCCTTCAAAGGACTGAGCATCTATCAGTTTGAATCTCACCCTGTGTTTGTATAGTTCGGCAACACGGCACAGCATCTCGGTGAGTCGGGCGGATTCTATTTTACAGTCTTCAGGATATTCATCGGCGCATGATCGCATGTACTTGGTCTGGGCGCCTACTTGACTAAATACGAGTTCGCACCTGCTGCAGCCAAATTCCATGGCTGTGAGCATAGGCGCAACAATTTCTACGATGATGGGTTTCATTATCAGCTCCTTTGTACAGCGTGTGAGTTGAGAAGTCTCATGGTATGCCACCGGCAGCACAACTAGCGGCTCCGCAAATCTGCGAGGGCGCTGTACCCCTTTGGCCTTCTCACCACGCTTTATTGACGCACGAACGTAAATTATACATGCTGTTAGGGAATGACAACAGGATTTCCTGCAATGGCACCGGTGGCTAAAGAATAAATGTTCGATTTAGAATAACTTCTAACCGTAGGCCACAAAATGTTATGAAGTTTGGTCATCGTTGTGCGCTGCCTGGAGTGACATTGTTCCAGGAGGTGGACCGGCGGGTCCTCTTTGGCTCACGGAATGACAGACGGACTCAGGCATGCCATTGGCGTTTACTTTCGAGACTCGCGGTAGCCCTAGGAAAGGCTCCATCGACCATGAGGGTCTAATCACCATCAAGACCATGAAATGAGGCAAACCCTGTAATGGTTGTAACTTGCGTCACTTTGCGTTCGATTGATATGAACAACGTTCACGGCGGGTCTTAATTCCGTGTGCGACTTGACTTTCTGTAAGCCTGGGATACGGTGTTACCGTGGTAAGAATTTAGGATTATCAGAGGATAAAGCGATGGACAATTACAATAAGTTACGTGAAATTTTGCACAAGAACCCCATAGGAGCGCCTCAATCAAGGGCTTTTGACGAGATCCTTCGAATTCTCTTCACACCACAAGAAGTTGACGTCGCGATTTCAATGACATTCGTGCCCAAGAATGTAGATGACATAGCCCGGTCTGCGGGTGTTTCGGAAGAAGTTGCACAAGATTTGTGCGAATCAATGGCTCAGAAGGGGGTCGTCTTCAGCCGCAAGAAGGATGGGCAAATGGGGTACGCTCTGCTGCCTACCGTCCCTGGTCTGTTCGAGTTCCCCTTTATGAGGGGGGGCGGGACGCCTTTTCACGACAAGCTGGCCAGACTGTGGGAAGAATATCACAAGGATGGTCTTGCGAGCGAATTTGGGGCAAGCAAGACGCCGGTAATGCGAGTTATACCAATTGAGCAGACCGTGGCGATGCGCTCTGAGACGCTTCACTTCGATCTCGTCTCCAAGATGCTGGAATCATCACAGACTTTCGGGTTGGCGAACTGCGCATGTAGGGTCAGCGTCGGCAAGTGCGAAAAACCTCTTGAAACGTGCATCATGACGGACAGCGTGGCCCGCTTTCTTATAGACCGCGGGATCGCTCGGGAGATTACTCTGGATGAAGCAAAAGAAACACTCAGGATTGCGGAAGAAGCCGGCCTAGTACATGCTTGCACCAACAGCCAAGATCGACTTACTGTTATCTGTAACTGTTGCTCCTGTTGCTGTACAGTATTGCGGGGACTCACGGAACTGAAAAACCCGAATGCCTTTGCGCCTAGCAGGTACCTCGCTTCAGTTGACCCCGAATTGTGCGTGAGTTGCGGGACCTGTCGCGATCAGCGGTGTCCTATGTCGGCAATAGAAATCACCAATAAGTCAGCCAGCGTAATTGCAGCTCGATGTATAGGATGTGGACTGTGCGCAAGTACATGCCCTGAGAGTGCAATCTCAATGGTGCGGAGGCAATCTTCTGTAATTCCTCCAGCTACCGTAGAAGAAATGGCCGTGAGAGTGCTTAAAGAAAAAGGCAGACTTGAAGATTACGTTAAGCTGAACAAAGGTAACTAACGGGATAGACGTTCGCGGCCATCGAGCAGCGTCGGTTTGGGGTGATAAGCCGTATAAAATGAGCAGGATTTTCTGGTCGGGGCGACTGGATTTGAACCAGCGACCACCTGAACCCCATTCAGGTACGCTACCAGACTGCGCCACGCCCCGATCCTGATCCCAAACTAGCTGAATGATCGTTCCATGTCAATAACACAACAATGGGGAGTAGAAATTTCAAGGACACGGCTTCAGGAAACAGCGGCTCTGTCTCGGCAGAAGTCGATACCATGATTCTGCTTTTTACTCCACACTCATCTCTATTCGCGAATATGTGGTGTTTCTCTAAAGTTCTGCCGGGATCTATAGCCGGTCTCAAGACGTATCACGCGATTGCTTAGGTTGGCTCGCAATGGCACCTCTATGGCCTTCTTGTCATTGCGAGGAGCCGAGGGCGACGAAGCAATCTGAGCTCACATCAATCGAGCAGGGAAGTCCTCGTCTAATTCGAGGGTTACCTTTCAGAACCGCTATGCCAGCCCAGGGGTCAATCTGATTACATTTCAGACCACGAGGACGTCTTCAGCGCCGGCGGCTGTTTAGGCGCAGTGTGTTTACATGAACGAGCTCAGTCCTTCGAAGAGCTTTTGTTGCACTGATCTGCGTTTACCCTCGTCGAGTACCTTCTCCAAGAATTTCTTGCCCGGCCGATATTGGAAAATACCCATTTCGGAAAAAATTGATAGGGCATTTTCAACGGTAACCATGGTGACAACGGGATCGGCAGAGTTGTTGTTGCTGTTTTTGATTTTAGACCCTACATCGATGATGATACGTGAAAAGTCCTTTTGGCTTACTCCGCCACCGTGTAAGTCCTCAACAGCGACAAGCGACAAGTAATAAACTCGCAGCAAATCCTTTGCTACGGAACCTATGACCCTAAGCTGCTGGGGTTGACAGAGACTCGTGTCCGTATTCAACCACTCCCTGGCGACAAAAAATGTAAGGCAAGAGTCCACGACAGCCTCGTCCGAGACCAGAGGATCCCAAATTAATTCCTTTACGAGCACGTTTTTCAAGAATGTAAACGTTTCAACCAGACTGCCTCGGATTGGAGGCGTCTTGGAGTGCTCAGCCGCCAGGAGCGACACGGCGACTAATGAAGGCGCCCAAATAAAGTTTAGAAGGGCATTGCGATAGTAGTCCAGATTCATCCTCCTTGATGCTCGGATATGGTAGCCGACTTCACACTCGTCTCCATTGCTCAGAGGCTCAATAAAGCCTCTTTGAGTCAAAATCACCAAACTAGATTCAACAGCGGTTGCCAGATCTTTGAAAGAGGTAGCTAACTCAGTTTTTTGATATTTCAAAGTCTCATACATCGACTGGGCATTTGCCAGGGCGTCAGCGTGGGATATGGAAACAGCGCCCGGGCTTAGCAATGAAGCGGCTGTCAACTCAACTGGGGTGACAACTCCTGCCTGGGCTATGCCGCTCATCAGATAATACGCGAAATCATGATACATTTTGCGGGTCGAAACAGCATCCAGTGTTTTCGAGTCCCCGCCCTGTATATAGGATCTCAAGAATCCCTTGTAAGAGATGGGTGGATGGAATCGTATATACGCTTTCCCATATTTTTTCTTCAGCACCTCCCGAGAACGTAAAAAGGATCTGAAGGATTCCTTTTCTTTCTCTGTACCGGCCAGTTCCCGGAGATATGAACCTTCCTCAGGCACCTGGTCATAAGCCACAAAGGACGGGACAAAAGAGAGGTCCTTGACGTAGTCTTCGTCCACGGATTGGAGGATAAAGGAAAGCATGCCGAGCCTAGGGGGCAACAATTTTCCTGTGCGGCTTCTCCCTCCTTCTATGTAGAAGTTTATATTTATTTTTTCGCTGATGAGTACTTTCAGATAGGCTTCAAAAACACGAGTGTAGAGCCTTGTGAACGGTCCAAGCTTTTGAAAGGAGCGCCTGATGAAAAAAGCGCCTGCATTTCCCAATATGGGACCCACCGGCCAAAAGGATAGGTTCTTGCCCGCTGCCATATAGGGTATTGCCATCTGATTGATGAATGAGAGGTACCCGATCAAGAGATAATCTAGATGGCTTTTGTGGCATGAGACGTAGATGAGAGAACCAGCTTCGTTGGTTCTCTTAAGTGTCTCGAACTGCTCTTCCCGAACGTCAATTTCTGTGAAAATGGTGGAAAAAAGCCATTTCAGAACGTGAAAGAGGAAATGATGAACCTGAATTCGCTGGTCTCCTGCCATCTCTTCTACAAAGGATTCCGCCTTCTTCCTTATTTCAGATTCTTGCGTGGCGTTGCGGGAAACCACTTCTTCTATGGCTTTTTGGACCTTTGGATCCTGTAGGACTTTTTCCTTAATCTCCGTGCGAGACATCCTTTCGGGACCGCGATTCACCCTGACTCTTTCGTTGATTGCATAGAGAAGCTTGTTCCGAATATCGTAATTTAGCCTATCCGGGTCCTGTTCGTTCCCAAATTCCTCGAATTCCGCTACTAGATGAACGGAATTTCCGATGAGGAGTTCGGGAAGGGTCCACCTCCGTACAGCCGTCAAAATCCTTTTGATTATTCCCGGTTGATCGGGGTCTCCTAGCAGCTCTTCCCAGAATGGCCTGATTGTGCGTCGTTGGCCACGCTTGTAAAGTATCATCATGGGGATAAGAGAAACGGAAGCAGCCATACGCGATTGCACGTCCATAAGAACATTTATGGGATCTGTCTCCGGATGGACGTAGCGTCTCCTGGATGTCTTTTCATCGATGAGGAAGAATAAGGCGGAACCTCCTGACTGTAGAATCTCCCTGACAATTTCTGTCTTATCCCATTCCTTGGTTGTTGAAATGTCAGATGAAGTTGAGTATCGCCGCATGGTTGCAAACGCTTGAGTGAACGGCAACAGGCTGGTACTCCTGGCGTCAAATACAAAACAGGGTACAGGGAGCCCTAGGGTCGCGAATTTGAGGCGTACGTAATGGACATCAAAGAGACTACGGTACTTAAGGGCGTACACTACTGGTCCTTGGCCGGCCAATTCTCGGATCCGTTGCGCGGCATAATTCTCGATGATGATCTTATGAGATAAGGCGGACACGACAGTTCGCAACGCGTAAGATGGTTCCTGACTGAAGACTCCTTGTACAGGGCTGAACCTAGAATCCTTAAGGAAATCCGGGACCGTCTTCACTCTTAATAGTTGTTTCATGGGAGCGTCCTTAGAGCCTCCTGGCAAGTGCGTTGAGCCGCGACGAGACGAAGGGTGTAGTATGTCACGAACATATCTCCTGAGCCAGTTTAGTAGTGGACAACTTCATTGCCATAGGGGTTGGAGGGGCAGGAAGGCCTGGTCGAATATGATACCGCATCCTTCCTTGGTGAAACTGCTACAGCAGAGTGTGATTGGATATGCTTCAAAAACTTGTCTCGTCCAGCGCATTTTGTGGTAGTATTGTCCTCTGTTTAGGGGAAATGCGGGAACAGAGGATATGCTCAGTCGTCTGACTCCTATTCTACTTCTAATGACGGTTTTTTCAACGTTGGTAATTACCAATTGGAACGCCTACGGGGAAGACTATCTGGACTATTACGAACAGGGAGAGTTTGCTCTACGTGTTGAGAAATGGGATCGAGCGATTGAAATGTTTACGTTGTCGCTCCGGGACAACCCCAATTTTTTTGTAGCTTATCATTATCGCGCTATCGCGTATTCCAAGAAAGGAGAGTACGACAAGAGTATCCAGGACCTGAAGAAGGCCGTAGAGCTGAACCCAGACTATCCAGATGCGTATGGGCTCATGGGCCTTGTGTATGAGATAAAGAAAGATTATGCGTCGGCATTACAAGTGTACAAGGAGGCGCTTACCCGTGAAAAAAGACCCGCGGTGGTCAAGCTCCTCCGAAAATACATGCAAGATGCCGAAGCCAAGATAAAGAAGAAATAGGCTGTGGCCAAAAATCCACGAGACGAGGGAGAGCCGCTTAGGTCAGATGATGAGCTGGGTTTGGTATTTTAGGATGTGTGCTGAGAGGTATTTGCCGTCAAAGGCACCGAAGAAGCTTTGACAGAATTCTTTTTTTTTATTAAGCTTGTGTTGTTTATCTAGATTAAAGAACGCCCAGTTGGGCGGGTTGCCAGTATCGGTGAGGAGCAATGATATGTTGCTCCTTGATGGTTAGTGTTTCGGCAGACTGCAACGTACAAATTCTTGGGTTGAGTGAAAATTGGGTTTGTGTTACGGGGAGAAGTGTATTAGTATAAGAAATTGTTTTAGGATTTCACCAGTGATACCTATCACTAGGACAGACTATGAGCCCAAGGTTATACGGGCATATTCGAATGAAGGAGGGCTGTTGAATGCCTACGCTGGAAATTGAAGGTCGAACCTTTGACGTGGACGAAGATGGATTTCTTCAGGATCCCGATCTGTGGAATGAGGAAGTTGCAACGCTGTTTGCCAAGACCGAAGGCATAAAGCAAATGACAGAAGACCACTGGAAGGTAGTGCATTACCTTCGCAACTATTATCTTGAATTTAACATCGCACCCATGATCCGCAAGGTCTGCAAGGATACAGGATTCAAGCTCAAGAAGATTTACGAGTTGTTTCCTTCAGGGCCAGCGAAGGGCGCGTGTAAGGTGGCAGGATTGCCAAAACCGACCGGTTGCGTTTAGTACCCACTCTTTTTATTCCTCGGGGTCGAGAGCTGTCTCTAGGCCTTCAGGCGGGGAACAAGTTTCGTACTCCGAGGATCTCTTCCCATAGGACAAAGACACCAAGAGTCTGTAGCACGATCATCTGTCGCGCAACGGGGGCGTGCGCCAGCCAATTGGGTTGTCGTGAATAGGCTCGAGTTTGTCCATATATTGACAAGACAGTGGCCATCTAGAGCAAACAGGGGGGCGCGTCCGTAGGCTTTATTAGGCCAAGAGGGAACGCATCCTTAATGCGCGCACCATTAGCTGATCATTTCGCGAGCAGGTACTGAACCTTTTTCACGAGCTCGTCCATGTCGCCTGACTTGACCACGAACGCGTCGATGTCCTCTAATATGGGATCTTCGGAAACAAACGGGTACGCTGTACTGACAACGACGGGCACTTTGTATTTCAGTTTATGAAATTTTCTGAGGAACCCTCGCCCACCCATGCCAGGCATCTTCAGGTCTAAGATGATGATATCTGGCCTATGAGAACGCAGAAGTATCAATGCTTCTTCCGCGTTGGGTGCCTGGAGAACTCGAAAACCGAGATCTTCGAAGACTTCTCTATACAGAAGCCTGACGTTGGACTCATCTTCAATGTGTAATAAGAGAGCCATGGCGGTTTTTCTGGTATTTTCGCGTCATAATATCATTTGCAAATGAATTGACTAACAAAAATCGTCTCCTTTTGCTATTGATATCCGCATGACAGGGCATAGGAACAATCGTCAGAAACGGCCTGTTATTCCATCTCCTCTCAAAGTCGGCGACGCCGTGGCAGTTGTCGCGCCATGCAGCCCCCCTTCCATGGGGCATCTCGAAGAAGGGGTTCGTTTTCTGCGGTCCCTGGAGATCAAAGTGGTTTTCGGGGATCATATAGCCAAAAGGTGCGACTACCTCGCTGGCACCGATTCTGAACGAGCTGCTGACCTACATGCTGTGTTTGTCGATGTAGATGTGCGCGGCGTATTTCTCGCCAGAGGGGGATATGGCTGCATGCGCATTCTGGATCGAATAGATTTGGGGGGGTTGGCCGAGGATCCCAAGATTTTGTGCGGTATGAGCGATGCAACGGCTATTCAGCTTTTCATATACAAAGAACTGGGGTTGGTCAGCTTCTCAGGCCCTATGGTAGCTGGCCAGCTTGGCGATGGATTGGATCCCTGGTCTGAGGAGAGCTATGTTAGGAGTCTTTTCCGGCCCTGGCGCGGCATTCAGGCATCTGGAGCAGAAAAACATAGGCATATGAGAGTACTCAGACACGGCGTCTCAGAAGGACCGCTACTTGGTGGATGTCTTTCCATCGTGTCTTGTCTCCTTGGAACGCCCTACATGCCTGAGCTTTCGGGCGCTATTTTGCTGCTTGAGGATGTCAACGAGACTCTATACAGATTGGACAGGATGTTCACCCAGTTGCGACTCGCCGGGATCTATGAATGTATCGGCGGCATAGTTCTCGGCCACTTCGTGGGACCGGACGGGGCAGACCTGGCCCCCGATGTAGAAAAACTTGTGTGCGAAAGAACTCAAGAATTTGATTTCCCTATTGTTTCGAGGTTTCCTCACGGCCATAGGCTGCCAAACCTAACACTTCCTCATGGT
>Ga0172368_10002731_pt1 | contig 22116 bp, 18 predicted proteins | sample Lak11m_FD_114540 | JGI IMG/M metagenome (GOLD analysis project Ga0172368, IMG submission 114540) | Freshwater microbial communities from Kabuno Bay, South-Kivu, Congo - kab_022012_11m | ecosystem: Environmental > Aquatic > Freshwater > Lake | place: Democratic Republic of the Congo: South-Kivu...
GCCTTATGAAGACACTGCTTGCGTTCTTTCAATCCCTGGGCATTGCTGAGCGGATGCTGGCGTATGTCCTTATAGCACCGTTCATTGGCGGCGTGCTGGCAGGGATCGACCGGAAATTAACCGCCCGGCTGCAGGGCAGGTTTGGCCCGCCAATACTTCAGCCTTTTTTTGATGTTTTTAAACTGTTTCAAAAGGAGCGGATTGTCGTTAACAAATTTCAGAATTTCAATATAATTCTGTTTTTAGTCTTTACCGTGTTCTCCGGCGCTCTGTTTTTTTGCGGCGCTGATATCCTGCTGATGATCTTCGGCCTGGCCCTGGCAGGGACGTTCTTTGTGCTGGCCGGGTACTCGGTCAGCTCACCCTACAGCCACCTTGGTGCTGAGCGTGAGATAATACAGATGGTATCCTATGAGCCCATGGTAATTCTTACGGCTGTCGGCATGTACATGGTGACGGGAAGCTTCAAGGTCGCTGATATCGCGATGTATCAGAAGCCCCTTATCCTGGCTCTGCCGGGCGTGTTTGCCGGCTTTTTGTATATTCTAACCATCAAGTTCAGAAAATCACCGTTTGACCTTTCCATATCGCACCACGCCCATCAGGAAATCGTGCGCGGGCTCACCACGGAATTTTCCGGCCCTGCCCTCGCCCTTATAGAAGTATCCCACTGGTATGAAAATGTGCTGCTCCTGGGTATCGTATATTTGTTCTTTGCCTTCAACCCCTGGCTGGGGATTATGCTGACAATAGCGGCGTATCTGTTCGAAATTTTTATTGATAACAATTATTCACGGTTCAAGTGGCAGCTGACCTTTCTGAGTTCATGGCTGTTTACTGCCGTGGCCGGCGTGTCAAATATTATTGTGCTGCATTTGATTAAATAAGAGTTTCATCTGGAACTCAGGAACTCACGATAACAAAAACCATAAAAAATCTGATTTTCTGAGTTCAGGATTATTTATCTTTCATAATTGCTTAATACAGGCAAAGGCAGACATCAAGATTCTATTAGAAACTCAGGAATGTTCAAAAGCAATAACATAATTTTCCTGATTTCCTGAGTTCCAGATTATCCGGTGAGATAGATATATGGGCTGGTTTAAACGTTCACCATGGGTGCTTCATTATAATGCGACAAGCTGTAATGGCTGCGACATAGAGGTTATTGCCTGCCTGACCCCCTTGTATGATCTAGAGCGGTTCGGCATTATCAACACCGGCAACCCGAAACATTCCGACATACTGCTGGTGACCGGTTCGGTCAATGAGAAAAGCAAGCATGTTTTAAAGACGCTCTATGAGCAGATGCCCAATCCCCGGGTCGTGGTGGCGGTGGGCATCTGTGCCTGTTCCGGCTGTGTGTTTCAGGACTGTTACAACGTGCTGGGCGGCGCTGACAAGGTAGTCCCCGTGGATGTATATGTACCGGGGTGCGCTGCACGGCCGGAATCAATTATCGACGGCGTGCTCAAGGCGTGCGGGATTCTCGAAGAGAAATATGCGCAGCAGAAAAACACCCGACAACAATCTATAAAAGCATAACAAATAGTATCGGTATTAACCTATGAGTGAGCCGCAGGAAATAATCCCTATTGAAAAAGACGCGCTGCTGGGAGCGGTCTCTGACCTGTTTGCCCAGGGCTACCGCATGGTGCAGGTCGGCTGCACCACCCTTGCGAATGCCTATGAGCTGAACTACTCGTTTGATAAAGACTATCAGTTCAAAAACCTGCGCATCACCGTGCAGCAGCAGGATGAGATTCAAAGCATCAGTGTTATTTACCCGAATGCTTTTCTCTATGAGAATGAAATAAATGACCTGTTTGGCCTGAATATTAAAAATATAAGCGTTGACTACAAAGGCGCGTTTTACCGCACCGCGATTAAAACGCCCTTCAGCATCGAAAATCTGCCGAAGCCTGAACCGTTGAAACAGACCAAGGCCGCTGCCCAGAAGCAGGATGAACCGGCACAGCAGCCGACGGCAGGCCCGGCACAGAAAATCAAAGAAGCAAATAAGCAGCTGGAAATTTTTCAGCCGCAGGAGAAAGACACGGAGTAGTATTTTATGGCCCGTACTAATGTCATCCCCTTCGGACCGCAGCACCCGGTGCTTCCTGAACCGATTCATTTTGAGCTCATCACCGAGGATGAGCTGATTGTTGATGCCATCCCGTCCATAAGCTTTGTTCACCGGGGCCTGGAAAAGCTGGTTGAACAAAGGGATTTTATGGACTACGCCTATGTTGCAGACCGGATCTGCGGACTGTGCAGTTTCATGCACAGCATGGGGTATTGCCAGGCAGTGGAAAATATCATGGCTATTGAGGTGCCGGAGCGGTGCCAGTATTTGCGGGTCATCTGGGCTGAGCTGGGACGGCTGCACAGTCATATCTTCTGGCTCGGCGTGGCAGCTGATGCCTTTGGTTTTGAGAGCCTGTTCATGCAATCGCTCCGAATACGGGAGAAGGTTCTTGACATCATTGAAGAGACAACCGGCGGCCGGGTGATCTTCGGCATGAACAAGGTCGGCGGAGTAAAACGTGACATTAGCGATGAAACTTTGAAAGGTATTATAAATAGATTGCTCTCCATGGAGAAGGATCTGCATGAACTAACTGATGTGTTCATACAAGACTATTCGGTCAAGCACCGCCTGGTTGGGGTAGGACACATTTCCGGGGAAGATGCTTACCGGCTGGGGTGCGTGGGGCCCATGCTGCGGGCCAGCGGCTATGCCAGTGACATGCGAAAAATCGGCTATGCCGCGTATAAGAACCTTGAACTGGAGCCAATGGTTGAAAGCACGGGAGACTGCTATGCCCGCTGCCTGGTAAGAATACGGGAAATTTTCCAGTCCATCGATCTGATCCGTCAGACAGCGGAAAAAATTCCCGATGGGCCATTTGATGTCAAGGTCAAGGGCACACCGGATGGCGAGTATTTTTCCCGGATCGAGCAGCCCCGGGGTGAGGTGATCCACTATGTAAAAGCAAACGGTACAAAATTTCTGCAGCGCTTTCGCGTGCGCACCCCGACCTTCAGCAATATCCCGGCAATGATCGCGGTGCTGAAGGGCTCGCAGGTCGCTGATGTGCCGAATATTATTCTGACCCTTGACCCATGTATCAGCTGCACAGAGCGGTAGAATCAGGATGATTATAAATAAAATTAATCTGGAACTCAGGAGATCAGGAAAATTCCGGTTCTATGTTTGTGCTTTGATGTTCCAAATGACAACATTGTGCTGAGCTTTCATGCGTGAGATGACACCCCCCTGTTTCCCCCCCCTTAATGTCAAGGGGGGATGTAAGAGGGGTCTCCTGAGAAGCTTGTTTCTTTCATTGAACAACTCCGAAGCGCCGCGCCGGGGTTAGATGATCGCAATGACCTTTAAAACTGGTCTATGAAGTGTGTTCGTCATTGCGGTGAGCTGAAACCCAGAGCAACGCGAAGGGGCGACGAAGCAATCTCTTATTTTTGACACTACTGAACTTTGTGAGTTCCTGAGTTCCAGATAAATTATTGGACTGTATTATGAAATTTTTTACCATGTCAAAAACCGTGTTGCGGAACCTGTTCACCGGGCCTGCGACGCTTATGTATCCGCAGCGCAAGCGGGTATATACCCCCATTACCAGGGGCAGAGTTGAAATTACTATTAACGATTGTATTTTCTGCGGCCTGTGCGGCAAGCGGTGCCCGACCCATTCTATTATCGTCACCAAAGCTATCAAGGAATGGCAGATAGATCGTCTCAAATGCTGCGCCTGCAATCTCTGTGTTGAAATCTGTCCTAAAAAGTGTCTTGCCATGGAGAATCAGTATTTCCCGCCCGTGACAGATAAAGGCCAGGCCATCTACAAGCAACAAATGATTATTCCGGAAAAAGTTCATGCAGACAAAATTCATCGCGTAGACATGTCAACACTCACGGCAAAAGTTGAGGATGTGCCCGAGAAATGGAAAGGCCTTGGCGGCAGAGGTCTGACCTCAACCTTTGTGGCACAGGAAGTAAAGCCAACCTGTGATCCTCTGGGAAAGGACAATAAGCTTATCTTTGCTCCCGGCTTGCTCGCCGGGACCATGTGCCCAAACTCGGGGCGGCTTTCTGCCGGAGCCAAAAGCCCGCTGACCGGCACCATCAAAGAAAGTAACGCCGGCGGCACTGCTGCCCAGTGCCTCGCCCGATTGGGCATTAAGGCCCTCATTATTGAAGGCCTGCCGGAGAAAGACACGTTTTACAGTCTCCATGTTGACAAGAACGGGATTACGATTCGAGAAGAGAAAGAGTTAGTGGGTAAATGGAATTATGAAGTAATGAAAACCCTTATTAAAAAACATGGGGATAAAACTGGTATTCTGTCCATTGGCCCGGCAGGCGAAATGTGCCTGGCAGCGGCCAATATCTCGGTGAAGGATCCTGATGGCAATATTCGCAGCCATGGCCGCGGCGGATTGGGCGCGGTTATGGGCTCCAAAAAAATTAAGTACATCACCATTGACCCTGCTGATGGCCCCGGCGTACCGATAGTTGATCAGGAGAAATTTAAAATTTCTGCGCGTGCGTTTGCAAAGGCGGTGCTGGCCCATCCCGTGAGCGGTGAGTCGCTGAAGCTGTACGGCACCAATGTGCTGGTGAATATCATGAATGAATCGGGAGGGCTGCCGACCAGGAATTTCCGGGAAGGCCAATTTGCCGGAGCTAATAAAATAAGCGGAGAAACCCTGCGTGACGTTATTATTGCGCGCAAAGGCAGGCCCCATCATTTCTGCCATACGGGATGTATTATTCAATGCTCCCAGGTATACAATGATAAGGATGGCAATTATGTGACCTCTGGTTTTGAATTTGAAACCATCTGGGGTTTCGGGGCCGACTGCTGTATTGATGATCTGGATATCATCGCCGAAGCAGACCATATTATGGACGATATCGGTATTGACTCGATTGAAACAGTGGTTGCCATGGGGGTCGTCATGGAAGCAGGCATCATTGCCTTTGGTGACGGACCTGGCGCATTGCGGCTGCTGAAAGAAATCGGAGCAGGCACACCCCTGGGCCGCACTATCGGCGCCGGTGCCGGAGCAGTCGGCAGGGCCCATGGTATTACCAGAGTACCGGTTGTTAAAAATCAGGGGCTTTCAGCGTATGACCCGCGCGCCGTTAAAGGGATGGGCATCACCTATGCAACGACAACCATGGGCAGTGACCACACGGCAGGGTACTGTATCCCGGTAAATATCTTGAAAGTTGGCGGTTTTGTTGATCCCCTGAAGAAGGAAGGGCAGGTGGAGCTGTCAAGAAGGCTGCAGATCGGCACTACATACCTGGACAGTACCGGTCTTTGTGTATTTGTCGGATTCGCAGCGCTGGATAATCCCGCAGTGGCATCACAGTTGGCTGACATGCTCAATGCAAAAGATGGGCTGAACAAGACTGCCGATGAGTGGCGCGCACTGGGACGGCAGGTTCTTCTCACCGAGCATGAATTCAACCTGGCAGCAGGATTCACCAATAAAGACGACCGCCTTCCGGAATTTTTTAAAGAACCGGTGCCGCCGCATAATGCAGTCTGGGATTTTACAGACGAAGAGATAGACTCATTCTGGAATTTTTAAGCACCACCGTTTCCCGCCTGTAACAGAGAGAAACCAGGCTCTCTACAATTTCAATATGAAACCACAGAGTTCGCAGAGGAAATCTCTGTGTTCTCAAAGGAAATAATGTAGATTCAAAAAACTCAAGAAAGCTTGATTTTATGTCTTCCTGTATTCCTGAGTTTCCAATATAAGGTTCTTGCCAGTTTATGTATGGCGTCGTGATTAAATTATACCGGAGCAAAAGTTAATAGCAAGGAGGAGAATAATAATTTAGAGGGCACAGAGGGGAGACAGCAGAAACCCTGTTAATCTCATGAAATATAATAGTTTCTCTGTGTGCTCTGTGGTTATATTTTGACAATACTATCTTTATAAAAAGGAGTCCTCGTATGAAACGCATTGTGCAAACAGTATTCTTGATGGCATTTACATTACCTCTCTTTATTGGCACCTGCTGGGGCCAGTCAAAGGCTGCCAGCCCGGCCATTGATCCCCAGGCCGAGAAAATTCTTCAGGCGCTGAATGAACAAAAAAAGAAGGACATCAAGGCAAGCGCGGAAGTCATTGACACCATGGACGAGGTGCTCAAGACCGGGCAGAAAATTCAGTATTCCCATGTGCGAACGCTGAAAATAAGTGAGCCTAAACAATTCTGGATTGAGTCAACCGGAGACATTACCAACACCACTATCTGGAAAAACGAAAAGACGTTAACCCTTCTTGACCGCAACAATAATGTTTACAGCCAGGTTGCTGCTCCCGGCACCATTGGCGAGACCATGGACATGCTGGTTGATAAATACGGCGTGACCACGCCTCTTGCAGACCTGCTCTCTAATAACCTGTACGCAGTGCTGATGAAAAATGTCGTAACCTGCCGCTACCTTGGCCTTCACTATGCAGATGGTATAAAATGCCACCACATCGCAGCGACGCAGAAAAACATTGACTGGCAGATATGGGTCGAAACAGGGGATGTGCCGAGACTGCGAAAGATTGTAATAACATACAAGCAGCGCCCGGCGTCACCCCAGTATACCGCAGTGCTCAAGACATTTGCTGAACTGAATACGATACCGGAGGATACGTTTACTTTCAAAGCGCCTGAAGGAGCTAAAAAGATCTCACTGCTCCCTGTAATAAAGAACTCAAAACAGGCTTCTGAAAAAACGCAGTAACGCTTTTACCGGGGAGAAGACAACATGAAAAAAGTAGTGTTTTTTAGTGCGATAGTGTTTACAGGCATTTTTCTTTTCTGCCTTGCCTATGATGCTGATGCCCGCGGCGGCAGAGGCGGCGGCGGGGGTAGAGGCGGTGGTGGACGCGGAGGAGGCTTTGGCGGTAGCCGTGGCGGGTATTCAGGCGGAGGATCATATGGCTCGGTCAGGCAGTCGGGAAGCTATGGGGGCGACAGGAGCATGGGTAGCGGGCAGCGCTCTTCATACGACTCACGGCAGAGCAGCCGGGATGTGCAGCGCGGCGATTACGGCTCGGTTCGGCAGTCCGATGCTTCCGGTCTGCAGGGCCGGCGCGAGTCACGATCCGGATATGACACCTCGTATCGTGAGACTGCCCAGACCAGCAGAGATGCCCGCACTACGGAGCGTACCGCTCGCCAGGACGGGCGCACCACAGAGCGAACCGCGCGGCAGGAAGATCGAGCAGCAGGACAAACTACCCGCCAGGAAGACAGGACTGCGCGCCGCACTGATCGCCAGGACAATCGGCCGGGGAATGACGAGCGCCAGGCAAACCGGCAGGAACGCCGCCAGAACATCCAGGACTCCAAGCTTGGCGAGTATGCCGGACTGCGCGGGCTTCAGGAAAACCGCCAGGATTTCATCAAAGATATGTCTGATGACTACTGGGATAACTGGGACGATTACTATCATGACAACTGGTATTACTATAATCACTGGTACTACCCTCCGACCACTTTTGTGGTTCTGCCTATTCCCATTGTAGTCGGCTCAACGACCTATTACACGAGCAACGACCAGTGGTATACCCAGGTCTCCAATCAGGGCGAGACCGGTTATGTAAAAATCTCTACTCCTGCGGGCTATGAAGTAACCCAGCTGCCGGCGGGATACAAAACCATAATAGCCGACGGCAGAAACTACTATGTTTACAAAGGGACTTTTTACATAAAGCCGCAGGGCAAAAGCAGCTATCTCGTTGTTACGCCGCCGTTAGGAATAGAAGTTCCCGACCTGCCAAAAGATGCAGTTGCCGTGCGGGTTGAAGGCCGCACCTACTACCAGCAGGACTTGGTATATTACCGCAAAATAACTGATGAAGGCAAAACATCCTATGTTATTGTAGCGTCACCATTCAAAAAGTAGCCCTCTTACTGCAGACTGAATGCCGGGAGAAACATCTATGAAGAATATGTGCAGGATAATAATGATTATGGCAGCAGTTGTTCTGCTGTTTGTGCCGTCTGTCACGGCTGAAAAAAAGCCCGGTAGCATGGACGCACTCAGGGAGGCTATCCAGACGGATAAAAAGGCCTGCGTCGCGCAATACCTGCAGCTGACCGACAAGGAAGGAAAAGAGTTCTGGCCGTACTATAACAGCTATCAGTTTGATCTGCAGAAGATAAACGACCGGCTGATTAAACTGATTGACCAATACGCGCAGAACTATAAGAACCTGTCTGATACTGATGCCGCGGCCATGGCTGATGAATATCTGAAGATTGAGCGCGACCAGCTGAAACTGAAAGAGCTTTATTTTCGCACGCTCCGCAAGACCCTGCCGGTCATGAAGGTCATTCGCTACATGCAGCTGGAAAATAAGATCAGCGCGCTGGTAAAATATGAACTTGCAGCAAAGATACCGCTGGTAAAATAACTTTTATAAATATTAAACAGGAGGGAATCAACAATGAAACGAATGCTCGCCGTACTGCTATCCGTAACACTCATCATAACAGTTGCATATTTTTTAGTACCGAATCCGTCGATAGCTGCCAGCGCAGCCGAGATCAATAAAGAGGTGACTGCGGCACTGAAGCAACTCTACGAAAACAACCCCGTGGCAAAAACCATCGGTGAAAAAGCAGTGGCGGTTTTGGTCTTCCCCAGCATCACCAAGGGCGGCTTTATCGTCGGCGGGCAGTACGGTGTTGGTGCCCTGCGCAAGGGCGGCAAGACGGTTGGCTACTTCAATACTGTTGCTGGTTCCTGGGGCCTGCAGGCAGGTATCCAGAAGTATGGATATGCCCTGTTCTTCATGAACAAGAAGGCAATGATCACACTTAAAAACAGAAAAGGCTGGGAACTCGGCACGGGTCCAGGCATTGTCATCGTAGACGAAGGGTTCGCAAAGTCGTTCACAACCACAACACTTAAAGATGACGTCTACGCCGTCATCTTTGACCAGAAGGGCCTTATGGCGGGAATCGGACTGCAGGGCTCCAAGATAACCAGGATAAAGCCGGGCAAATAAAACTCGGAAGCGAACAGGGGGACATTCATGGAAAAGCAGCTCGTATATGGAACCATCCACTTTATTGACAAAACCAAGCTGACGCTGCGCTGGCCGCGTCAGTCCGGCGACAATCAAGTCGAGATTGCAGCCAACATAAAAAAGGCACTTGAATCAGACCGTATCATGGTAGAAGTTGAAGGCCGTCTGATGGTCATACCCGTGCGTAATATCAAGTATATCGAGGTTTCGCCTGCGCCGCCGAAGCTGCCCAAAGGTGTGCTGCTCGGCGCAGAAATAATAGGTTGAGTCGGTGAACGCGTGAATAGAGATTAGGGGTCGGAAGCACTAAATTTCGGATTACAGATTGTAGAATGATATACAATGTTCTACAATCTGTAACACAAGAAATCAGGTTAGCTTTATGCTATCCTCGAGTCGTGAGCCTGCCGAACGGTCGAGGGTGTATTCATGGGTTCCTGAGTTCCAGATAAAATAGTTATTAACAATTTTACAAGCTGAAAGGAGATTATCATGAAAAATGTATTCAAACTACTATCTGTTGCAGTAATCGGTATGTGCCTCACAGTCGGGTGTGCGGCACAGAGAATGGAGGTAAAGAACTATTCAGGATTCCTTGGCGATTATTCAAAATTACAGGCCGGCCCTGAAGGCGGTGTAGCCCAGCGCTACATCAAAGAGGGAGTGGATTTTAAAAAATACAATAAAATCATGCTGGATCAGGTGCGGTTTTATTTCAAAGATGATGCAGGCGATAAGGGCATTGATGCAGACGAAATGAAAGAGTTATCTGACACATTTAGCCGGGATGTGATAGATGCTCTGGGTAGTGCCTATCCACTGGTCGCCAAGCCCGGTCCTAATGTTATGCGCCTCAGGGTGGCCATAACAGACATGGATCTGCCGAACCGTGGAATCAACGCTATATCCACGGTATTGCCGGTAGGTCTGGCAATCAGCACGGTTAAAAGCGGTGTGACGGGAAAAGGCACAGGCTGTGGCGAAGTAAGCATGGAGTTTCAAATTCTTGACTCGCAAACAAATACGGTGCTGGCCCAAGGGGTTGACCGGCGTTCAGGCGGCAAGCTTGACAGCATGAGCAAGTTCGGGACTGCGGAGGAAGCATTCAAATTCTGGGCGCAGCGGCTGCGTACCTGGCTGGATGATGTACATAGCAAGTAGTAAGGTATAAAATGACAAAACAAAAACATTGAAGGCAGGGCCGATAATGGCCCTGCCCTTCTGCACCAATATTATTGTGATAGCAGGTTCTCTCAGGTTCTCTAAAATATATAATTACCATAGACAATGCATTGATATTATTTAATAATAATTCAGAAACAGCTTCTTGTTACACAATTTATTTACACCCGCCTGTTTTATAAATATTACTCGATACATGTTAGTTACAGAATCCCACGTTTACAGGAGAACAAGCATGAGTAGCTCTGAGAACAAGAGGATGTCCCATGATCGCTTAAGGCCATTTTATCCGGCCTGCTGTGTGATTGCCATGAGCCTGCTGGTTATTTTTGCAGCAGGGTGCGCTAAAGAGGAGAAAGCAGGGTTGCCCCCGCCGGAGGTTGATGTCGTGGATGTTGTGCAGAAGGATGTGCCGATTTATTCTGAATGGGTTGGCACCACCGACGGACTGGTTAATGCCACCATCCGGGCGCAGGTGACCGGCTACCTCATCAAGCAGAACTACAAGGAAGGTGATGCGGTAAAAAAGGACCAGGTTTTGTTTGAAATTGACCCGCGGCCATTTCAAGCATCCCTTGAGCAGGCACAAGGGCAGCTTGCCATGGAACAGGCTGCTTGGGATACCGCAAAGGCCAATTTAAAGCGCATCAGGCCGCTTGCTGAAAAAAATGCCGTCAGCCAGCGCGATCTTGATAACGCAGTCGGCATAGAGCTGGCCTCCCACGCATCCGTACTTGCTGCACAAGCCGTCGTGGACAAAGCAAAACTTGAGCTTGGTTTCACAAAAGTAACATCTCTGATAGATGGTATTTCAGGTATTGCCAAAGCGCAGATCGGCGACCTGGTGGGACCTGGCCAGATTGAACAATTAACCACGGTCTCCACCGTTGATCCTATAAAAGTCTATGTCCCCATCAGCGAGCAGGAATATCTTAAGGCGACGGAGGAAGGTGCAGCAAAAAAGCAGAAAGTCGCCCTTGAGCTTATTCTTTCTGACGGCAGCACCTACCCTTATAAAGGCGAAATTGCCTTTGCGGATCGACAAGTGGATGTGAAGACCGGCACCATTATGGTTGCCACGACCTTTCCCAATCCGGGGAATTTGCTCCGGCCCGGTCAGTTTGCCCGGATAAGGGCGGTGACCACAATCAGGAACGGCGCTTTGCTGGTTCCCCAGCGGGCGGTGACAGAAATACAGAGTAAATACATGGTAGCAGTTGTCGGCCCTGACAATAAAGCAGACATCCGGCAGGTGAAAGTAGGAGAGCGGGTGAATAGCCAGTGGGTGATCAGCGAAGGCCTGAAGCCCGGCGACCGGGTTGTGGCTGAAGGGATTCAGAAGGTAAAAAAGGATATGCCGGTGACTCCGAAGCCCGTTACCACTGGTTCAGAAGCAACCAGCGCACCCTCTGGAAAGGCTGAAGAAAAATCCCCAGTTCCGGAGAAAGGGGAGACGAGGTAGATCGCCATGTCAAAATTCTTCGTCAACCGGCCCATTGTGGCCATAGTCATCTCCATCCTGATGGTCATCGTCGGCCTTGTCGCTGCGACGGGGCTCCCCATCGCCCAGTTCCCTAACATCGTCCCCCCGGCGATCCAGGTAAACGCTACGTACACGGGAGCCGACGCCCTCACTGTTGAGCAGTCGGTGGCCACGCCCATCGAGCAGCAGATGTCCGGCGTGGACAACCTGGACTACATGTACTCCATCAACACCAACAACGGGATGATGACCCTTTACAACTACTTCGACCTTAAGACCGACGCCAGTACCGCACAGATCCTCTCCCAGATGCGGGAAGGCCAGGCAGAGTCTCAGCTCCCGAGGGATGTGGTGAATTACGGGGTGACTGTGGTGAAATCCACCTCTTCGCCCCTCATCATGTTCGCCCTCTATTCCCCCAACAGAACCTATGACAACATCTTTCTGGCCAACTACTCCTACATCAACATCAACGACCAGATGACACGGATCAAGGGGATCGCCAGCGTCACCGTGTTCGGCGCAGGGCAGTATGCCATGCGGCTCTGGGTCAAGCCGGACACATTAGCCAAGCTGAACATAACTGTCCCCGAGATCATGAACGCGGTCAACGCCCAGAACACCGTGAACCCGTCAGGCATGGTAGGCGCCGAGCCGATACCCAAAGGTCAGGAGTTCACTTACTCTGTCAGGTCCCAGGGAAGGCTTCAGACTGAGGAGCAGTTCGGCAACATCGTGCTCCGCGCCAACCCGGACGGTTCCATCGTCCGGGTCAGGGACGTGGCGCGCATCGAGCTGGGGGCCCAGACATACAACTTAGAAAGTCGCCTCAACGGGAAGCCATGCGCCCTCATCGCCCTCTACCAGATGCCCGGGAGCAATGCCCTGGATGCCGCTAACGGTACCAAGAAGCTGATGGAGGAACTGAAGAAGAGCTTCCCGCCGGATCTGGACTATGTGGTGGCGCTGGACACCACCCTGGCAGTTACCGAAGGATTGCAGGAGATGAAAAAGACCTTCTTCGAGGCCCTCTTCCTCGTTGTCCTGGTGGTCTTCATCTTCCTCCAGGGGTGGCGGGCAACGCTCATTCCGCTCCTGGCGGTACCGGTGTCTCTGGTGGGGACCTTTGCCCTCTTCCCGCTGTTAGGTTTTTCAATCAACACGATTTCTCTCTTCGGCCTTATCCTTGCCATTGGCCTGGTAGTGGACGATGCTATCGTGGTTGTTGAGGCCGTGGAACACCATATCGAGAAGGGACTATCACCCAAGGATGCAGCTTTCAAGGCCATGGAGGAGGTGTCCGGTCCAGTCATAGCCATTGCCATTATCCTTGCGGCGGTCTTTGTCCCGACAGCTTTTATACCGGGGATCACCGGCCAGCTTTACCAGCAGTTCGCCGTAACCATCGCTGTCTCGGTCATCATCTCCGCGTTCAACGCCCTCTCCCTCTCCCCGGCGCTCTGCGCACTGCTTCTGAAGCCCAAGAAGAGGGGCACAGGGCCGCTCCAGAAATTCTACGACTGGTTCAACCGGGTCTTTGGCTGGGCGACCGACGGCTACGTTTCTCTCTGCGCTGCTGCCATCAGGAAGAGTGCGGTCAGCCTCATCGTGCTGGTGGGAGTGACGTTCCTTACCGGGTTCACGGGCAGCAAGATACCCACCAGCTTCCTCCCGGACGAGGACCAGGGGTTCATTTTCGCCGGTTTGCAACTGCCCGACGCCTCCTCTCTCCAGAGGACCCGTGAGATAGGCACGCAAGCAGAAGAGATCATCACGAAAACTCCGGGGGTCAAATACTGTTCCACGATTCTCGGCTACAACATGCTCAGCCAGGTACAAAGCACCTACAGTGCCTTCTTCTTCATTTCCCTTGAGGAGTGGGCCGAGCGGAAGGAGCCGGAAGCGCAGTACGAGGCCATCAAGGCATCCATATCGAAGAAGATGGCCGGCATTCCCGGGGCCATAGGCTTTGCCTTCCCGCCGCCTGCCATTATGGGGGTCGGCACCTCCGGCGGGGTCACCTTCATCCTCCAGGACCGGGCCGGTAAGGACATTGACTACCTGGCCGAGAACACACAGAAATTCATCGAAGCGGCCAAGAAGCGGCCTGAACTGGCCAGCGTCACCACCACCTTCATCCCGACGGTACCGCAGCTCTATGTGGATGTGGATCGGGACAAGGTGCTCAAGCAGGGGGTCAACATCGCGGATGTGTACAAGGTCCTGCAATGTTTTATGGGAAGCGGCTTCATTAACTACTTCAACCGCTTCGGACGCCAATGGCAGGTGTTCCTGCAGGCCGATGGGGACTACCGGACCGACATTAAAAGCATCGGCCAGTTCTACGTGCGCAACAGTGATGGGCAGCCGGTCCCCCTCGCGGCGCTCACCTCGATTCGCAACATCGCCGGGCCAGAGTTCACCATGCGCTACAACCTCTACCGTTCGGCCCAGATCAACGCCACCGCAGCCCCAGGGTACAGCTCGGCCCAGGCTATGAAGGCGCTGGAGGAGGTCTTCAGTCAGAACATGCCGCGGGAGATGGGATACGATTACAGCGGCATGTCGTTCCAGGAGAAGAAGGCACAGCAGGGGGTATCGCCGGCGGCGATCTTCGGCTTTTCGTTCCTGTGCGTCTTCCTGATCCTGGCAGCCCAGTACGAAAGCTGGTCGCTGCCGTTTTCGGTCCTTCTCGGCACCCCGATCGCCGTGGCAGGCGCCTTTGCCGGGCTGATGGTCGGCAGATTTGAGAATAACATCTACGCGCAAATCGGTCTGGTCATGCTTATTGGTCTTGCCGCAAAGAACGCCATCCTCATTGTCGAGTTTGCCAAGATGGGCTACGACCAGGGCAAGCCGCTCATGGAAGCTGCACTTGAAGGCGCGCGCCTGCGCTTGCGGCCAATCCTCATGACCAGCTTTGCCTTCATCCTGGGCTGCGTGCCGCTGGCCACGGCAAGCGGCGCGGGCGGATTGTCGCGACAGGTCATGGGCTTCACGGTCATCGGCGGCATGCTGGCGGCAAGCTTCATTGCCATCTTCCTGATTCCGGTTACATTTTATGTCGTTGAGAAGCGTTCACACAAAAAAACACCTCAAGGTGAGCAGACACAGCAGGGGGGCCATTAATATGCGCAGGCTTATCATTTTTCCCTTTTTAATAATCGCGTGCTCAGGCTGCATGATCGGCCCGAATTACTTCCGGCCCAAGATAGACACACCCGTAGCGTGGCGCTTTGAAGTCAAAGAAACACGGGATCTTACCAACACGGCATGGTGGGAGCAGTTTAATGATCCCGTGCTCAATGAGTTGATTCAGACAGCGCTTCAGGAAAACAAAGACTTGCGTATTGCCACCGCACGGGTTGATGAATTCATCGGACGCTTTGGTACAACGCGATCAAACCTGTTTCCCCAGATGGGCGCAGACGCACGGGCTCTTCGTGAGCGGGTAACTGAAAAAGGATACGCCCCCCTCTCCCCTTCCATTGACCCCATTCACCGGGGCTATCAGGGAATTATTTCCGCGGGCTGGGAAATAGATGTGTGGGGCCGGCTGCGCCGCTCAACCGAAGCAGCCTGCGCTGAGCTTTTGGGCTCAGAGGAGGGCCGGCGCACGGTAATTCTGACCCTGGTGACTGCGGTGGCAAATACATACATAGAGCTGCGCTCCCTTGACCGGCAGCTTGAAATTGCAAAATACACTGCCACAATCCGCGAGGGATCCTATAAACTGTTCAAGATGAGATTCGAACAGGGAATTATCTCAGAGCTTGAGCTGAGCCAGGTGAAATCAGAGTATGAAGATGCGCTGGCAACCATACCGTTATATGAGAAGTTCATCGCCCAGCAGGAAAATGCCCTGAGTATCCTGCTTGGCCAGAACCCGCGGGCGATTCCGCGGGGAAAAAACATAGATCAGCTGGTACTGCCGGGGGTTCCGGCTGGTGTGCCATCAGCTATCCTTGAGCGGCGCCCTGACATACTCCAGGCCGAGCAGGACCTCATTGCAGCCAATGCGCGCATCGGCGTTGCCCGCTCCCTGTATTTCCCGACCATTTCCCTCACCGGAGACTGGGGTGCAGCAAGCGCTGCCCTGAATGATCTGTTCTCCGGCCCGTCGCACATCTGGAGTTACGCGGTGCAGTCTTCTGTTCCGATATTTACTGCCGGCGGGATTTCCGGCCTGGTCACATCCGCAAAAGCCATCCAGCAGCAGACACTCTACCGCTACCAGCAGGTTATCCAGAATGCATTCCGCGAGGTTGATGACGCGCTGATCGACCAGCAAAAAACCGGGGAGCGCCTGCAGGCACAGGCACGCCAGGTGGATGCGCTGCGCACCTATTCCCGCATGGCCCGCCTGCGCTTTGATGAAGGATACACCAGCTATATCGAAGTGCTTGATGCCGAGCGCAGCCTGTTCAACGTTGAGCTTTCCTACACCCAGACCCACGGGGACCTGTTCAGGGCACTTATAAACCTCTACAAGGCGATGGGCGGCGGCTGGATAGTAACGGCCGAGCGTATGACCATCAACTCTTCCCCCGCGAAACAAACGGGGGCTTCAGCACCTGCAAAATAACAACAAGCCGGCTGCATGAAGAAAATTAATACATCCCTCGAACGCTTCTGGTCAACTGACACGTGTCTTACCTCGATACTCATCTTCCTGGTACTGAGTATTTTTATATTCTATCCGCTTTCCGATAGGCACGTATTCAGGTTTACAAATTCCATCCTGTTTTCCCTGATACTTGTTTCCGGCGTAGTGATGGTTTTAAAACAAAGGTTTCTTGCGATTGTTTTATTTGCATTTATCGGCACAGCTATTATTCTTAATTTTGCGAAGTTTTATTCGGGGATCACCGTGCTTCTGGTGTTTGATGCCCTGGCAAGTTTTTTATGCTGCGGGCTGCTCGCGGTAATCATTCTGGTGCTGGTTTTCAAAGAGGGGCGCATAACGGGCAGGCATATACAGGGGGCAATTGCGGTATATCTTCTTCTGGGCCTTATGTGGGGCTTTCTCTACTATATCCTGTCGCTGGCTCTGCCCGGAGCATTCCTCGAAGCCGGGGCAATCCCTCGGGATACCGTCGGCGGAATAAACAGAGACCTGACCTATTTCAGTTTTGTGACCCTGACAACGGTGGGGTACGGCGATATCATAGCAGTCCATCCGCTTGCCCGGATGCTGGTGATTCTTGAGGCGCTGATCGGACAACTCTTTCCCGCGATTCTGCTTGCCTGGCTGGTGTCCATGCAAATAGTGCACAGCAAAGATAAAAAGCAGGCTCGCTGAACCTCAAATAAGAAAAAAAGACTAACCTGATTTCCTGAGTTCCAGATTGTTATTTTTCCCAATCCAACATGATTCAAGCCTGAAGAAGCTATCTGCTGACTTTCACTCCATCCATCATTTGAAAGATTTTACCAGTCCTGAGATCATCTATTATTTGACTTAAGTTTTTCCGCAATAAAGCTGAGCCATTATCTGATAATTCCTTCATAACTGCCTGCACTTTTTCAATCTGGTGAACACTTACCGCAACAGAAGAACCATTACAATACGCAGTGACAAGCGGCATGCAGTTAAATAATAATTCACCAGCCTTCTGTTGCAGCTCAGGATGCGCGCGCAGAATGTCGCTTATTTCACCGGCATGCTTGTAGTAGGTGGTGACAAGGTGCCGCCCCTGCGGTGACTTGTTCAGCAAATCACGCAGCGCATAAAATGGCGTAAGACTTGAATGCTGCAGGGACAGCTTAAGCGGACATTCCACGTTAATGGTGGTGGTTGTGCTGGCACCGGATGAGAGGTCTTTGTCAAGCTTTGCCACAAAAGCACCTTCATCACCCTCGCTGGAGTTGAGACTCCTGTCATAAGCCCCCTCAGACGTGGGAAAGTCAGGCGACTCAGTCCAGCCGGTGATATATATGTTGTTGCTGTTATCCACTGCAATGGAAAGAGCTGTATCAATGTCGCTGCCGCCCAGGAATGTCGCAGCACGCATGGTTGTCAGGTCCCTGTTAAGCTTGATGATGTATGCGCTGTCATACTCATCCACGGGCTTCTGATAGGCATTAGATGAGGTGGGGCATTCATATTCAGAATCACCGGCAATACAAACATTATCGTCCCGGTCAATTGCAATCGAGCGACTGGAACCATTACAAAGAAACGTTGAGGCCAGCAGTTTTTCAAGCTTGTTGTCAAACTTTGAAACAAACGTCCCGCCATACTCACGGGTGGTGCTGAAAGCGCCGGGTGTTGTGGGGAAATCCTTCTCTGATGATGTCTTGCCGGTCACATACACATTGCCGCTGCTGTCAAGGGCAATGGTTTTGTCAGTTTTCTGCGGATAATCATAGCCAAGGCTGTCCGAATCACTGCCGCCCAGAAACGTGCAGGCCAGCAGATTGACCAGGCTGCTGTCAAACTTGGCAATGAAAACATCCTGCGGCCCAACCGTACCATCGTTAATGGTTTTATCATAGGCACCGGCGGTTGCTGGGAAATTGGCTGACTGAGTTTCCCCGGCCACATAGACATTTTCACCGGCATCAGTAGTCATGGAAAGGATGCGTTCTTGCGTATCAAGCTCATCAGCGCCAAAAAACGTACCCGCAAGCATGGTCCTGAGGTTTGCATCAAGTTTTACAATAAATGCCTGGAATGTCCCGCCAAAGGGATTATCAGAATCAGCAGGATGTTTTACCCGATAGCCCCCGGCAACCGGAAAGTCCGGCGCATCGGTCTTCCCTGCCACATAGACACTGCCGCCGGGACCGATGGCCAGACAGTAAGCCACATCTTCAGCGCCGCCATTGCTGCCGCTCAGATAGGTGGCAGCCAGCAGGTTCTGCAGGCTGCTGTCAAACTTGGCCACAAAAGCATCTGTCCCCACCTTGCCAAATTTGTGTTCAGGCTGAAATGCATCTAATGTGGTGGGCAGTTCCCAGGAACCGGTTTCCCCGGTAATATATACATTATTGCTGCTGTCAAGCCTGATGGAATTAGCTTCATCGCCGCTGTCCGCGCCCCCATAATAGGTGGCAGCAAGCAGGGTTTTTAAATCCGGATCAAACTTGGCAATGAATGCATCATAAGAGCCGCCAAGGGCCGTGCTGAAGCTGCCCGAGGTCGTTGGAAAGTCGGTCGCCCGCGTGTAGCCGGTTATATAAACATTGCCGCTGATGTCAAGGGCCATTGAGCGTGGCCGACTCGTATCGTCCGAGCCGCCGATGAATGTCGACGCAAGAAGCGGGTCAATAATAAGCTCACGGTTGCGATCATAGCTGCCTGTTTTGAAGCTGTAGGTGTTACCCTTCACATCATAGGAGACTGCTACTGAGCGCCGCCCGTCTGCGGTTTTCTGGTATGCTACGGGTTTTGAAAAAGTAACCGTGCCGCCTTCTGTTATCAGTTCGAGTTCACCGCTGCAATTTACTCTCAGCTTACGGGGACCCCCAATGGTCATTCGTATTACTTCTGGTTGTGTTCCCGCCGAAATTTGAAATATTTTTTCGACGGTATTCCCATGGGCTTTAAGCTCAAGATTAACACCCTTATAAATTTCTCCGACGTCAATACTGCTATACGTTTTAATATTTTTTTGCCAGTTTGAAGGATTTTTGCCTTTATAAATACTGACCATGGTCGGGCTTTGCGTCCCCCCCTGCATTGCGCAGGTCAAACCGCCTTCAGCTTTTTCAGTGATGATACAGTCCGGCCCCCGCTCGTTCAATAACAAGTACTTCAATTGACCGGCACGCGATACAGAAACAATGCCGCCAAAAGTATGTGCGTAAAATTGTATACTGCTATCCTGCAGCTGCCCCTTATTCGCAATGAATGGGACTTGCACCGTGCTGATTCTTATTATGCTGTTTTGTTGCCGCTGATCCTTAAGAACTGCGCTCTCCACTGAACAGATTAAAAAGCACATCGTGAATAATATTATAATGTTAACCAACGTTATGCGCTTATAATTGTTTGATAGCATAATTACTCCTCCTGTATAAAAGGTTGCCTGACAGAGTTACCACAAATAAAAAACCTCCACCTGCGGAAATGCAGACAGAGGTTTTCTAAACGTTTTTCAACAGTATCTTTAAAATTAATCCCAGACATTCACAATCCCTCCTGAATAAATAATATTATACTCACACAAACAAAACCTCGTCAATTAAAATTTATTTGCATTTGAGCTTGCGGCATAAATTGTCAAACTTGTCACCAAAGGCCTGCGCCTGGTGCTTGATCTGTAAATCCGCCGGCACTATTGACAGCAAATAATTTCTATGCTCTAAATATTTTGGTTGTCTGGTACACTGAAGCAACAGCTGTATTGCCCGGCGCAATAGCTGTGAATTTGGTGGAATGGAGTGCAAAGCACCCAATAAAATTGAAGGCAGGGGGTTCAGCCTGCGGGCTGAACAGTTGTTAAACTAAAACGTTTAACGTGTTACTTAAAAGGGAGGTCACCATGAAAAGATCAATCGTAGTATTTCTAAAGGGTATCATTCCGGTACTTGTTGCCCTGGTATTTGTTATTGCCGTCTCCGGCTGCCAGAAGCAGGAAGGCACGGAAGGCACTATGGAAAAGGCAGGCAAGAAGGTTGACGAAGGCATTGAAGCAACTAAAGATGCCATGGAAAAGGCCGGTGAAAAGGTGAGCGAGGGCGTTGATGCAACTAAAGAGTCAGTGCAGAGCGCCGCAGAGAAGACAGGAGAAAAGGTTGGTGAAGGTGTTGAGGCAACCAAGGATGCCATGAAGCAGGCTGGTGAAAAGGTGAGCGAAGGTGTTGCAGCAACTAAAGAGGCAGTGGGGAGCGCCGCGGAGAAAGTTGAAGAAAAGGCCAAGGAATGAGCTTTTCCGAAATAGTGAAGTCTTTTATAATTAAAACCGCGAATAATTCAATTTACGCTTAACAGCAAGAAAAAAACCAACACGTTACATTCATTGAGCGCTCTGAAAATGCTATTTTCAGAGCCCTCTTAACAATTTAAAAAGGGGGTTGTCATGAAAAAAACAATGCTAATGTTTTTTACGCTCATCTCTCCCCTGATTATTGCCTTAGTATTTTTTGTCTCAGTATCTGACTGCCAAAGTCAAGAAGGCATCATGGAAAAGGCGGGTAAAAAGATTGGAGAAGCTGTTGAAGCACCTAAAGACACTGCGGTAAAGCCAGAAGCAAAAGCTGCAGAAGCCGTTGAAGCACCTAAAGACACTACGGTAAAGCCAGAAGATAAAGCTGCAGAAGCCGTTGAAGCACCTAAAGACACTACGGTAAAGCCAGAAGATAAAGCTGCAGAAGCTGTTGAAGCACCTAAAGACACTGCGGTAAAGTCAGAAAATAAAACCGGGATGGACAAAATGGGAGAAGGTAAATCTAAAATTGAAGAGGGCATGGAAAAAGTAAAGGAAGGAATGGATGTGGGTAAATAATATAGATCATTAAAACAATATGGGAGGGGTCGAGATGAAATCGTATAGCGCAGAGTTCTTTGGAACGTTTTGGCTGGTGTTGGGCGGCTGTGGCAGTGCGGTGCTGGCCGCAGCATTCCCCAATGTAGGCATTGGCCTGCTGGGTGTAGCCCTTGCCTTTGGTTTGACCGTCCTGACCATGGCCTTTGCAATTGGGCATATCTCAGGCTGCCATCTTAATCCGGCAGTATCCGTCGGACTTTGGGCGGGTGGTCGTTTCCCTGCAGGCAAACTGTTGCCATACATTGTGGCGCAGGTCCTTGGTGCGATAGCAGCGGGGGGCGTTCTGTATGTTATTGCCAGCGGCAAAGCCGGCTTCGATGTAACCGCTGGTTTTGCCTCTAACGGCTATGGCGCCCATTCACCCGGCGGGTACTCATTGCTCGCAGCGCTGGTCTCTGAAGTTGTCATGACGATGATGTTTTTGATCGTCATTCTGGGAGCAACTGACAAGCGGGCGCCGCAGGGATTTGCTCCAATTGCTATTGGCCTGTGCCTTACCCTGATTCACTTGATCAGTATTCCCGTAACCAACACGTCCGTCAATCCTGCGCGGAGCACCGGTGTTGCGCTATATGTTGGCGGTTGGGCGGTTGCGCAGCTGTGGCTGTTCTGGATCGCGCCGATTATTGGGGCGCTGCTGGGTGCGGTCATGTATCGCTTTATCGGCGAAAAGGAAGCATAATTTCTCCAAAATAAACCCCCGGCAACGCTGTCTAAAAGGGGTCAAAAATATATGCATACTACGTTAGAGGGAGGGGACATCCTATAATGCTCCTGTCAAGAGAAAAGTTAAAAAAATAAAAACCGTCGTCATTTCAATGCGATAAATTTCGCGTCTGATTTTAGACGCACCACTACCGTTGTTTCGTTTTGAAC
>Ga0172368_10002733_pt1 | contig 22098 bp, 14 predicted proteins | sample Lak11m_FD_114540 | JGI IMG/M metagenome (GOLD analysis project Ga0172368, IMG submission 114540) | Freshwater microbial communities from Kabuno Bay, South-Kivu, Congo - kab_022012_11m | ecosystem: Environmental > Aquatic > Freshwater > Lake | place: Democratic Republic of the Congo: South-Kivu...
AAGGCTTGCGAGCCGGCGGCTTCGGGGTCGGCGCTGCCGAAGATGAGGTGCAGGTTGCCGCGGAAGCCGGCCAGGTCGGCGAGGATGTCGCGGGTGGAGGTTTTACGACGCTTTTCATCCTTGTCGCCCTCCTTGTCCTTCGCCAATGTCTTCACCGCCCCTTTTACATTCGCCTCGCCGCGCAGCAGCTTCGCCCACGTCTCGGGCCGCAGTGCCTTGCGCAGGTATTGCTGCAGCAGTGCGCCGCGCGGGGTGCCCTGGCGGTCGGCTTGCGCCTTGTGCTCCATCAGCGGCAGCAGCGACCAGCAGACCAGATCGCCGCCCCACGGAATTTGCGAAGCGGCGCCGAGGGCGACGTTGCCGCCGGAGCAGAGGCCGACCAGATGTACCTTCGTCACGCCGTCCTCGTCGTGCAGCCACTGCGCGGCGGCCGCCGTATCGGCCACCATGCCATCGAGGGAGAGGGCGGTAGTGTCGCCGGTGGAATCGCCGCGGCCACGGAAATCAAAGCGCAGCGTGGTGAAGCCCGCCTCCGCCAGCGCGGCAGCGGTTTGCCAGAGGATGCGCTGCGGGCCGTAGCGCGTGCCCCCCCACCCCGCCAGCAGGATCACGCCCTTCGGACCGCCTTTGTGCAGGTCGGCCACCATACGATCGTCGCCAACCGGAATAACCAGCGGGGTTTCGCTCAGCATAACGCCTCCTCCACCAGCGCCACGGCAAGATCGGCGTAGGCGCCGGGGGTGTGCGGATTCCAGCACGGCTCGGCGATGATGCAGCGGGCGCGCAGTGTGCTCCAGCGGGCGGCCAGCCGCGCGTATTCGGTAAGGAGCGCCGTGTTGAAGGAGCATTGCAGCAAGCAGATGTCGCCCGGCGGCGGCGCATCCGGCAGGCGCAGGCCCTCCAATTCGGTAAAAAACGCGGCGGACAGCTCCTGCCCTTCCACTTCATGCGGGCCCACCGGCGGCGCGCCGCCGGTGACGGCGTCCTGAATCATGCGGCGGGTGCGCAACTGCCGCAGGTAACTTTTCCCGGCGAGCACCGGCTGCCAGAGCAGCAGGCGTGGCGCCGCCAGCCCGGCATGGACGGCCAGCAGCGCCCCGGCGCGAAGTCCGATGAGGCAGAGCGGCGCCTTCGAGCGCGCCCGCAGGAAGTCGTCGGCAGCGCGCAGATCGTCCAGCCACCGCGCGAGGGTGATCTCCGCCAGCGCGCCGCCGCTATTGCCGGTGGCGGACAGGTCGGGGGTCAGCACCGCGGCGCCGGCGCCGGCCAGTGCGCGGGCGCAGGTGGCCAGCGCGCGGTGCGCGCACCGCTTCTCTTCAAACAGTGGTGAAATAAGGAGGATCCGCGCGCGGGGCGCGCCGGACGGCAGGTAGAGCAGACCATGCAGACCGGGAGAGCCATACAGGACCGGCTCGCCGGACGGCAGGGTCGTTGAAGAGTTATTGATCGTCACAGTCTAATTAGACTCCGCGACCTGCCGGGAGTTTTGCACGCGGACCTGGCAGCTGTTGCGTTCCAGCACCGTGCGGTCCGTCGACCAGGCGGTCACTTCCAGGGTATACTCGCCGTCCGCCTCTTTCGTGCTGTCCCACTGGTAGACCAGCGGCCAGGTATTGCCCATGGCGCGCAGGTGGTCGTTGATGCGCAGCGAGACCCAACTCGGGCTGGCGTCCGGCAGCACTTCGACGGTGACCGGGATTGTGCCGCGCACCGGCTCATTCGGGTTGGGATTGGCCAGGCGGATGACGGCTTGCTGCGAATTTTCCTTGATCGCCGCGGCGCCGGGCACGCGCAATCCCGCGGGATCGAAGGCGGTGATGGACACCGGCGCCCTCCCGGAATTGCCGGGCAGCGAGAACGGCGTCAGCGGGCGCAACGGCGCCAGGCTGGCCAGCACCGGCAGATTCGGGGGCGCCAGGCGTTCGGCCAGCAGATTGTACCGCTCCTTCGTCGCATAGACCACCAGCACAGTGGATACCCCGCGCGCGGGTTTCGTCACCGTGCGCCCATTTACATAAAGGGCGGACGAACTGCCGCCATCCAGCGTCATCGCGTCGGTCGCGCCCAGATGGAGGCAGACATAGGCCAGGTTCTGCAGCGAGATACTCTTCTCGACGGTCAGCAGAAACAGCAGGCCATCCGTCGCCCGGAAGGCCACCGCACTGCGTGGGGCGGACCCCAGCACGCGCGGATCGCGGAATCCTTCGGCGCGGGCATTCACCGTCACCTGTCCGTCCGTCAGCAACCGCGGCCCGGCGCAGAGCACGGTGCGGAAGCCCGACCAATCGGGTTTGCCCTGGCGCGGCCCGGGAAGCATGGCCACGCGGTTATCCCCCGTGATGCACAGCCCGGTGCCCACCACGCCCTTGAAGAGCAGGTTGCCGCTCACGGCGACATCGCCGACCGGCATGTAGGACCGCTCGCAATAATAGGTGCCGTTGATTGCCGCGTCGGGATGCAGCCGGCTGATGATGCCGCTCCAGCTTTCCACCCCTCGCGGGAAGCGCGCCGCCGTCGCGGTGGTGACCACGACATCCGGATCGTTCATATTCACCGCGACGTATTTCACCGGAAAGCCGAGAATCTGCTGATAGTGCAGGGTGACGCTGCCGAGCTCGGCCCGCGCCGCCAGCGAGGCGGCCAGCATCATTACCAGAGGAATCAGGCGCCAGACAGGCGCAAAGGATCCCCCACCGGTACCGCGGGATGTCTGGGGGTCCAGGTGATCGTGCCGGGTGCTGCCATTCATACAGTTTCTATTGTACCAGAAAATTCACTTTCGTGAGTAGAGAGGAATAGCCTCTTCGGTGAACTCAGCGAAAAACTTGCCGGAGGGCAGCCGGAATGTATGCTGCTTCTCGATAACGACTGTTATGCATGGTAGAGCATAACACATTCAGCGTCAATACCGCGAAAGAATCCTCCGCCAGCTTTATCGCTGCCACTCAACCGTACATCGGGAAAAGAAGCAAGGCATCAGAGCCGCGCTCCGGCAAGGAGCGAAATATCTTCCCATGCATGTAACATAGTTGTAATATCCACTTGCCATACTGTATACAAAGAATGGAGCAGGCATTGTGACGCCGGCTCGCGAATGTCTTAATGCGCATTTCGTAGAACGGAGAAGGATATAGCTATGAGTAACGCCAGAAAAGATGCCATTGCCGCGATTGCGGTTTCGACGTCCCCCGAACCGATGGTCGACTACGTGCAGCATCCGGTCACCGAAGTCTTCGGCGCCAATGTCTTCAACGACACGGTGATGCGCGCGCGACTGCCCAAAGCGGTCTATAAAGCATTGCGGAAGACCATCGACGAGGGCCAGCCCCTCGACCCAAACGCCGCCGACGTGGTGGCCAACGCGATGAAGGATTGGGCTATCGAGCAGGGCGCTACCCACTTCACCCACTGGTTCCTGCCGATGACCGGCTCAACAGCGGAGAAGCACGACTCGTTCATCGGGCCAACCGCTGACGGCCATGCCATGCTGGAATTCTCCGGCAAAGAATTGATTAAAGGCGAGCCTGATGCCTCCTCTTTCCCATCCGGCGGCATTCGCTCCACCTTCGAAGCCCGCGGCTACACTGCCTGGGACGCCACCTCCCCCGCCTTCCTCGTCGACGGTGTGAATGGGAAAACGCTGTGCATCCCCACCGCGTTCCTCTCCTACACCGGTGAGGCGCTGGACAAGAAGGTGCCGTTGCTGCGTTCCATCGAAATACTCTCCAGGCAGGCGATGCGCATATTGAAACTCTTCGGCAACACTACTGCCGTCAAGGTGAACACCACCATCGGCCCGGAGCAGGAATATTTCCTCATCGATAAGCGCTTCTATCTGCAGCGCCCCGACCTGATCAACGCCGGCCGCACGCTGTTCGGCGCGAAACCGCCGAAAGGGCAGGAGATGGAGGACCACTACTTCGGCTCCATCCGCGAGCGCGTCCTCGCGTTCATGATGGCGGCGGAGATGGAGCTGTATAAGCTGGGCATCCCGGTGAAGACCCGTCACAACGAGGTGTCGCCCGCGCAGTTCGAGTTTGCACCGGTCTTTGAATACGCCAACCTGGCCACCGATCACAACATGCTGGTGATGGAAGTGCTGCGCAACACCGCCGACAAATTCGGCCTGGCTTGTCTGCTGCACGAAAAGCCCTTCGCCGGTGTGAACGGCAGCGGCAAGCACAACAACTGGTCGATGGCCGACTCCGACGGCGACAACCTGCTCGACCCGGGCATCACCCCGCACGACAACGCACAGTTCCTCGCTTTCCTGGCTGCCATAGTGCGCGCCGTGTATAAGCATGCGAAGCAGTTGCGCGCCGCCGTTGCGGTAGCCGGCAACGACCATCGCCTGGGCGCCAATGAGGCGCCGCCGGCGATTATCTCCATCTTCCTCGGCGACCAGTTGACCGAAGTGGTGGAGAACATCATCGCCGGCACGCGTGAGGCGTCGAAGCACGGCGGCTTCATCGCGGTGGGCGTGTCCACGCTGCCGAACCTGCCGAAGGACGCCACCGATCGCAACCGCACCTCGCCCTTTGCCTTCACCGGCAACAAGTTCGAGTTCCGCGCGGTTGGCTCTTCGCAGTGCATCGCCGATGCCGGCATCGTGCTGAACGCCATCGTCGCCGAGTCCATCGACTACATGGCCACCCGCCTGGAGGCGGCAGTCGCCGGCGGCGCCGAGTTCAACGACGCGCTGCAGAGCCTGCTGCAGGAGATTTTCACCGAGTGCAAGCCCATCCTTTTTGACGGCGACAACTACAGCGCCGGCTGGTTGGAAGAAGCGACTCGCCGCGGCCTACCCAACCTGAAGTCGGCGGTGGACGCGCTGCCCTGCCTGCTGGAGCCGGACGCGCGCGCCCTTTTCGCCGGCACGGGCATCTTCACCGAGCGGGAGCTGGAATCGCGCTTTGCCATCAAGGTGGAGAATTACATTAAGGCCATCAATATCGAGGCTCTGCTCACCGAGCAGATAGCGCGCACCATCATCCTGCCCGCCGCGGTGAAATACCAGCATCAACTGGCCGGCTCGCTGGTCACGGCCAGGCAGGCGCTCGGTAGCCTGGTGGGCGTGGGCGACGCCGGCGAACCCGTCACCTTCGGGCCGCAGGAAGCACTGCTGGCGGAGGTCACGCAGCAGATCAATGCGCTGCTGAAAACGATCGCACACCTGGCGGAGGCCTCCGCACACGAAGGCAACGGCGATCTGCTCGGGCATGCCGCCTACATGCGAGATGTCGTCGTGCCGGCCATGCGCGATGTCCGTAAATACGCCGATGCGCTCGAATCGCTGGTCGATGACGAGCTCTGGCCGCTGCCCAAGTACCGGGAGATGCTGTTCATCTACTGATCCCTGGGAGCGCCGGTACGCGTATATGCTCATTCACAAAGCCGTGCTTGTCGAGACCCCTTCTCGGCAGGCACGGTTTTTCGTGACTGGGCACAGGTCCGGCTGGCAGGGACACTCAATACCTTCAGGTAGACAGGCGTCGTCACGGGTATCCTCATCGCCCGATACCTGTCTCTATGGCCGACCGCACCCGTAAAGGGATGCGGCTACGGTGCCCACACTCGAGACGTCATTATTGGGAGGAGGGCTGAAGTCTAAAACGTTAATTTTCGGGTACAGGTAATGCACTGTCGCGCTGCGCTTCCGCCTTGTATCCAATTCGCGATGTGCCGAACTGCGTAATGGGCCCGACCGCGGGTATATCCTGTATGAGATGCATTGCGTCGTCCTCGCGTACCGCCGCACTCTTGCGGGCGAACGACCGGGATGTGAAGTGCGAGGCAGACGTCGAGTTATGAATAAAGACAAAGGATAGAGCAATGCGCATTGAGCGAGCGCTGATGAACCCGTTGATTTCGCCGCTGCACGTGCAGCCGTCCTCGCCGGACCTGGAGGTGGTCAGCGCCTTCAACGCGGCGGCGGTGAGCTGGCAAGGCGAAACATACCTGCTGCTGCGCGTGGCCGAAGTGCCAAAAAACGTGCCGGAGAACGAAGTGGCAGTGCCGATTGTCGCCCGTCGGAACGGCAGCGTCTCCATCGAAATCCGGCGGTTCCGCAAGGATACACCGGGATTGGATACCTCCGATCCGCGCGCGGTGATTCTGGACAGCGAGGTATACCTGAGTTCGCTGTCGCACCTGCGCCTGGCGCGCAGCGCGGATGGCTACCACTTCGATATCGAGAAGCATCCGGCGCTGTTCCCCACCGAGCCGTATGAGGAATATGGCATCGAAGATCCGCGCATGACCTGCGTCGATGGCACCGTCTACATCAATTACACCGCAGTCTCGCGCTACGGCATCAGCGTGGGGCTGGCCTCCACCACCGACTTCAAGACGTATCGCAAGCATGGGGTGATCCTGCCGCCGGAAAATAAAAACGTGGTCATCTTCCCGGAGCAGATCAACGGGAAATACGTTATGCTGCACCGCCCGGCCACCACCGGCCTGGGCAGCCAGCAAATCTGGATTGCCTATTCAGAGGATATGTTCCACTGGGGCGAACACCAACCGCTGATGGGCAAGCGCCCGGGCATGTGGGACAGCATCCGCATCGGCGCCGGCGCCGTGCCCATCAAAACCGAGCAAGGGTGGTTGGAAATCTACCACGGGGTCAATCCGGAGCAGGGGTATTGCCTGGGCGCGGTACTGCTCGACTTGAACGATCCGTCAAAAATTCTGGCCCGCTCGAACGTGCCGTTCCTCATCCCGGAGACGGAATACGAGCGCACGGGCTTTTACGGCAACGTGGTGTTCACCTGCGGGGCGGTCGTCACCGGCACCGGCGGCGTGGTGCAGATCTATTATGGCGCCGCCGACCAGTATACCTGCCGTGCGGACATCGAGCTGGAGGACATCCTGGACAGCCTGCATGCCCCCGCGCTATTCGTGCCGATGCCGGTGGATATCGACGAAGTGCCGGTGCCGCCGGGCACGGCCTGCCCGCTGGAGCATTAGCACAATAGAAAAATGGAAGAATGGATGAATTATCCGACTCGTGACCCTATCCATTCTTCCTGTTCCCCCCTTCGGTAATCGCCGAAAAAAAATGGTACCCTCCCCGCCGTTGTAGGAATATGACTACACGGAAGCGATGAAGATCTATGGACTGCTTGGTTGAGTATGGATTATTTCGGTGATAGGTGGGTATGTAGAAGCAGGAACCTCTGATCGTTGATGCTCCTTTCATAACAACAGGGCGCCGGTATGCTTGCCGCATACCGGCGCCCTGTTGTTATTCGTCCTGGGAGCGCCGGCAACTTGCCCCGATAGATCGAGGCAAGTTGCCGGCGCTCCCAGGAGTATTATGCTACTTGCAGCACTTCCGCGGCGAAGCGGCGCAGGTTTTCCTGGCCGAGGGCGATGCCGGTAAGCGGCTCCTCCATGCCCTCGAATTCGATGGAGAGCACGCCGTCGTAGCCCGCGCGCTTGATGATATTCAGGCTGCGCGGCACGGAAACGTCGCCGTGGCCGATGATGGCGCCGCGCAGGTAATTGCCCCCGCGGGAGAGGAACCAGCCCTTGCCGGGATTCGGCAGGGCGCCGGGTTTTACATGAAAATCCTTGAAGTGAATGTGGAAGGCGTAGGGGATCAGCCGTCCCAGTGCCATGCCCGGATCCTCATCGACGCACAGGAAATTGCCCACATCGATCAGCAACCCGAAGTTGGGATGATTCACGCCGCACACCAGTTGCTCCACGCGCTCGCTGTCCTGGGCGAAAAAGCCGTGGTTCTCCACCATGGTGCGAATGCCCTGTTCCGCGGCGAATTCGGTGACCGCGCGGCAGCCCTGGATCAGCGTGGGCAGCGCCGTGGCGAAATCGCGCGGACCGGTCGCGCTGGCGGGGTGACCGTAGGTGGTGTCATGGCGCATGCCGGTGGCGCCCAGCAGCTTGGCCACGCGCACCTCGTCCTTCAGCCGCTCGACCTCCGCGCGCCAGTCGCCCTTCGAGCCATAGAGGAAATCCGCGCCGATGGTGTAATTCACCACCGGCAGGCCGGCGTGTTCGCACGCCTCGCGTAGACGCGGGGCAATAGTCAACGGAGTTTCGCCCTTGGGCAGGATCATCGAGGAGAACTCGATGCAATCGAACCCCATCTCTTTGACCTTGGCGGGCAGATCGAGCAGCGTGATGTGCCCTTCATGAATCAACCGGCCATAACAATATGAGCTGACGCCAATTCTCACGGTAATGCTCCTTCATTTACTTTCATACGATGCCGATTTACCTTTCGACTTCGACGGCTTGCTCCCTTCCACGTATCCCGAATCGGTAAAAATAATGTAAGGAGGTAATTGCAAAACCGGGGGCACCTAACCCTATAGCCCCCTTCCCTACGAAGGAAGGGGGAGCAACTGGTGGATATGCGAATAAGCTTCTTGTCTATAGACAAGCCTACTCCCCCTTCCTTCGTAGGGAAGGGGGCTGGGGGGTTAGGTGCCCCCGGTGTTGCAGTTAACTCTGCGGCAGGGAAGGGCGAGCGTCCCAGCGAGCTGCGGGCGAGGCAACCTTTATTGTCACGCTACCGGCAGCGTGAAGGTAAAGGTGGTGCCTTTGCCAGGCTCGGAGGTTACCGTAATCGATCCGCCGTGGGCCTCAATCAGGCCTTTCGTGATGTAGAGCCCCAAACCGACGCTTTCCGCCTTGCGTCCGCTTTTCGGGCGATAGAAGCGCTCAAAGATATGCGGCAGATCTTCCGGGGCGATGCCCTGCCCATGGTCGGTCACGGCAATGGCCACCTGCTCTCCCGCACGATCGGCGCAAATTTCGATGGAACTGCCCGGCGGTGAGTATTTTTGAGCATTGGTGAACATGTTCAGCATGATGCGGTCGAGGCGGTTGCGGTCTGCCGGCACCGGCGGCAAGTCGGGCGCAAGCGCCAGCGTGATCCGCCCGGCCTCTACCACACCGCCGGTCCGCTGCAGCAGATTTGGCAGGTATTCCGCAAGCCGGACCGGCTCCACCTGGAGGGTGATCTCGCCGCCTTCCAGGCGCGCGGCATCCACCAGGTCCTGAATCATGGCATTCATGGAGTCCACACTGTGCCGGATGGCAGTCAGGCTCTCCTCCACCAGCGGCGTCAGCCCCCGCTCGATTTGCAGCAGTTCGGGAACCATTTCGGCATGACCACGCATGATGGTGAGCGGCGCGCGTAAATCGTGCGAAATGGTGCGGACCAGGTCCTCGCGCTCTTCCTCGTTGCGCCGCAGCGCCACCTCCGCCTGCCGGCGCTCCTCCAGCTCGGTATTCAAGCGCTGCTTCGAGAAGACCAGGTCGCGGAAGATCGAGCGGAACGGCGTCAGCAGCGAGCCGCGCACCAGCGCCAGGTAAATGACCAGGGTGAACGCCAGCTTGAAAACATGACCGATAAAGTTATACAGGCCGTAGACATCATGGTAGAGTGTAAAGCTCAGCTCGGATAGCACCTTCAGAACCAGCGCGAGCAGGATGAGCCCGACAATCTGCCGGTCCAGTCGCTCGCGCCCCCACCAGATGATGGCGCCGGCAACGACGAACAATGCGGAAATGGCATATTCACTGACGATTTTGAACAGCGTGAGTGAATGCAGTTGCTCGTTGTAGGTGGATGGAAACAGCCCGAGGGGCCGGATGAGGACCACCAGCACCGCGGCGACCACCAGATAGAGGACCAGCAGCGGATACGGCCAGACAACTTTCCCGGTGAGCAGCACCAGCGCTGCGAACAGGAAGGACAGGCTTTCGATATACCGTGCGGCGATCCAGTAATCCGTCGGCAGATTGGCCCCGGCGTTCGGAAAGACGTCCATGCCCGCAAAAGCCAGCGTATGCAGGGTATCAATCACTCCCACGAAGAGAAACGCCACAGCCAGCACGAGCAGGAAGGCATTGTTGGCAAACCGGCGGGTGTTCCAGCCGATGGCGAAGATCGCCGCGGAAACGGCTACGCTGAACAATTCGATCAGTGAATGAAACAGCAGGTAGTGCTGCTCGCTACGGCTGTAGCGATAAAGCGCGAACACGAGGAAGATGCCGGCAGCCATGAGGATTGCCGCCAGCAGGGGAAGGAGCCAGCGTGCGGCAAAGTCCGGCGAGACGGGATATGTCCGTTCCGCCCGCTGTATTGTTGAAGGGTCCGTGCCGGTTATCAATTCGCCGTTCTCTTCCTCTACCCGCGACGCCGGCCCGGACAGTCGAAGGGCGACGCCGCCGTCAGGTTCAGTATCACCAAATCATTCGTCACGACGCCGCGCTTTCCCTTCCTTCCCCACAGCGGCATTCGCATCATCATACGCCAAACGCAAAGTTATTTCATGCTCATGCTCCTGCTCCTGCTCGAAAAAGCCTCCCTACACCCAGACAAGCCTTTTAGTCCATTAACTTGTGAAGCTAATATCGTTGATCTGGTGCTGCACCGCGGTTCTGAGCTGCGGATTTGTCACCTTCCCCGACCAACCATCCAGATACTCGCGATATGCCCGTTCACTGGCGAGCATCTCCTGCGGGTGAACGACCAGGTGTTTATCGAGCGGCATGCTTCTCTCCTTTCCGGATACCTCCATGGATGGCCGGACTGCCTGTCCCGACCACGAGGTAGTGTAGACCGTCAAAGAGGAGGAGGATGCATGAAAATGCGGCATTTTTGCGGTGTGTGGGCAGATGTGGACAATGCAACAAGCCGCGACACAGCGCCCCACCCGATCGCATCGCGTCCGGGTGGGGCGATCTGTCGAGTGATTGTTATTTTGGCGCCGGCAGCGCGATATTGATGCCGAGGAAGAAATCGTGGTCCGCCTGGCCGAAGAAGCTGCTGGCGTTGGTAAAGCCGATCTCACCGCCGTAGCGGGGCGAGAACTGCTTGCGCAACACCATCGAGAAAATTGAATCGCCGAAATCGCTCGATTCGAGCTCGAACTCCCCGTCGATTTCGAAAGCCTGTGGAAGCATCAACTGCGCTCCCACGAAGGGACGAACCCCGGTGGAATCTTCGAAATCGGTGAAGGTCACGCCGAGGGTGCCCAGCAGATCCAGGTTCGTCATCGTGCCGGTCAGCGTGCGCGACGTGACGGCAAAGAATTGGAATCCGCTGCCCGCTTCATCGGTATCCGCGAAGGACAGGCCCACCGCCCAGTCGCCGGTCACCGCCATCGGCACGCGGTATTTAGCACTGATGCCGAAAGCGGTGCCGGAATCAAGGTCCAGTACCGCTCCCACCTCCAGATTATTCGCGAGGCCCAGCACGGCGCGGGCATTCAGCGTGGTATTCTCGAAAAAGATCACATCCGCCGCCCCGAAGAAGGAGCCGTTGGTCTGGATCAACGCGTTCGGCACGCCGATGATGCCGGTCGATCCGTTGAAGTTCGGATAGGCCATGCCAGCCATGGCCACTGCCAGCACTGCCGATGCCAGCAATATCCGTAAGTATCTACTCATGACTGTCTCCCCTTTCCTCTGCTTGTCGAGTGTAATTCAGGTACCGATTGAGGTGGCAGTGACTGCAAGCGCCATGTTCCATGTTGCTGACACACCGATCACCTGCCCATCCTTTCGAACCGGCGCCATCTCATCTTGGCGGATATTTCAGCAGAGTGTTGCATAAAAAAGACGACATTTTCTGCCGCAGGGAAGGTTTATCCACCCGGCTATGCAGGAGCGGCGGTAGGCCAATAAAGTGAAAAAGGAAGAAGCTTTCCCGGAACGAACAAGAACAGCATCTGCACGCCGTGAGGATGAGACCGATGCCGACTGAGACTCCCCTGTATCACGACCCGTTGCAACCCGCCACGGTGCGGGCGCAGGACCTGCTGCAGCGCATGGCGCTGGAGGAGAAGGTGCGCCAGATGAGCCAGCGCGACGCCGCCGCTCTCCTGCGCGACGGAGCGGTGGACCCGGCAGCGCTGCACGTGGCGTTCGGCGCGATGGGCATCGGCACGCTGCAGGATCCACGCCGTGATCCCCGCACGAATGCGGCGGCGGTGAACGCCATCCAGCGCTACCTGCGCGAGGAGACGCGGCTGGGCATCCCGGCGCTGGTCGTCGCCGAATGCCTGCACGGGCACATGTCCGGCGGAGCGACGGTCTTCCCGCAGGCCATCGGGCTGGCCAGCACGTGGAACCCGCGGCTGGTGGGCGACATGGCGGCGGCGACGGCACGGGAGGCGCGGGCGGTGGGCGTGGCGCAGGCACTGGCGCCGGACCTGGACCTGGCGCGCGACCCGCGCTGGGGCCGCACGGAAGAAACTTACGGCGAGGACCCCTGCCTGACCGGGCGCCTGGGCTCGGCCTACGTGAAGGGCATGCAGGGCAGCGGGCCGGAGATCGACCACGCGCATCTCATCTGCACCGTCAAGCATTACGCCGCCCACGGCAGCCCGGAGGCCGGCATGAACCTGGCGCCGGTGGCCGGCAGCCTGCGCGACCTGTTCACCATCTACCTGCCGCCCTTCCGGGACGCGATCACCGCCGGCGCACTGTCGGTGATGCCGGCCTACAGCGAATACCTGGACGTGCCTGCCTCGCAGTCGTACCTGCTGCTCACCCGCATCCTGCGCGAGGCGTGGGGATTCACCGGCTACACCTTTTCCGATTACGGCGCGATCGAGATGCTGCATACCTTCCACCGCACCGCATCCTCCCCCGCGGAGGCCGGACGGCTGGCGCTGGCGGCGGGAATGGACCTGGAAGCGCCGGGCGATTACGGCTTCGGGCAGCACCTGCTCGACATGGTGCGCGACGGCGTCATTCCCGAAGAGCTCATCGACCGCGCGGTGCTGCGCATCCTCACCGTGAAATTCACGGCCGGATTGTTCGAGCATCCCTTCGCCGATGACGAAGCGGCGAAGGTGATTAACTGCCCGGCGCACCGGGAGCTGGCGCGCGAGATCGCGCAGGAGTCGATCGTCCTGCTGAAGAACGATGGCGGTCTGCTGCCGTTGAGCCCGGCCATCCGCTCGCTGTCCGTCATCGGCCCCAACGCGGACGTGGCGCAACTCGGCGATTATTCCCCGCCCGCGGAGCGCGCCGTGTCGCCGCTGCAGGGCATCAAAGCTGCGGTCTCATCGGAAACCGCATTGCATTTCGCCAAGGGGTGCGAGCTGTTCGGCGCCTCCACGGACGGCTTCGTGGAAGCAGTGGAAGCGGCGCGGGCCAGCGATGTCGCGGTGGTGTGCATCGGCGAGAGGAGCCAGGCGCACGGCGGCACCGGCTGGGGATCGGCGATCGGCGTCGCCATCAGCGGCGAGGGGTATGACCGCACCGCACTGACCCTCGCCGGCGTGCAGGAGGAGCTGGTGCGCGCGGTGGTCGCGACCGGCACGCCGACCATCGTGGTGCTCATCAATGGGCGGCCCATCAGCAGCGAGTGGATCGCGGAGCATGTACCCACCATCCTGGAAGCCTGGTATCCCGGTGAGGAAGGCGGCCACGCGCTGGCGGATATCCTCTTCGGCGCGGTGAATCCCTCCGGCAAGCTGCCCATCACCGTGCCGCGCAGCGCCGGCCACGTGCCGGCATTTTACAACCACAAACCTTCCGCGCGCGGCTACTACCACCGGCCCGGCACGCCGGAGGTGCCCGGACGGGACTACGTTTTCTCCCCGCCGACGCCGCTTTTCCCCTTCGGGCACGGCCTGAGCTACACCACCTTTGTCTATTCTGACCTGACGATCACACCGGAGCGAATTTCGCCGTATGGTTCGGTCAAGGTGAGTGTTACCGTCACCAACACCGGCGACCGGACCGGCAAGGAGGTGGTGCCGCTCTATATCAACGACGTCTACAGCTCCGTCACCACCCCGGTGAAGGCGCTGCGCCGCTTCGAGAAGGTAGAATTGGCGCCCGGGCAGCAGGCCGTCGTCACCTTCCCGCTGGAGATGGACGACCTCTCGCTGCTGAACGAGGAGATGCAGTCGGTCGTCGAGCCGGGGGAGTTCGAGGTAATAGTGGGCGAGTTGAAAGGGATATTGACGGTAGAGTGAGGAAGAACGTGGGTGAACGGTCAGTTCCTTGAGACCGGATGCGTAATGAAGTGCACACCTGGAAGCCCCTGCAGATGGGCGTCACTGGTGACTAAAGTAGCCTGATATACGACAGCCGTCGTGTAAATAATCGCGTCTGCCATAGGCAACTGGTGAGCGACGCTGACTCGTGCAGCCGCTTCAGCCAATGATTCATCAAGCGGTATAATGCTGCTTTTTGATAATTGAGCTCCTGCTCTCCCGGCAGCTTGTCTGCCGCTATCCAACTCTATCTTTTTCACCACCTCGTATACGATGATGGAAGGACAAAGCAAATCCTGTTGCTGTTTGATATATGGCCGATAAGATGTTGCCAGCAGATCGCCTTTGAAATAGGCAATCCAGCCGATAGAATCGACGATAATCACCGCGTTACTCCTCCAGTTGACGGTCCGATTCTTCCCTGATGCCCGTGAGCGTTAACTCGGGGAAAATTCCTTCCATCTCCGAGATATCCTCATCGGGCACTATTTCGATAACTCCTCCCACCGGGATGATGGATACCGTTTGGCCTTTGCGGATGTTCATAACTTTCCGCACCTCGCGTGGTATGACAACCTGGTATTTATCTGAGATCCTGACCCGACTCACGGCACGCCCCTCCGTTCAACGTTATTTATATCGATCATTATATTGTTGAACGTGGCCAATGTCAATGGATTGATAAAACATGATCACCCGGCCAATGGTACCGCTTCACGCTCCCCCGAAGCCGGCTTTCTCAGTGTGCCGTTCATCGCTTTGAAGATGTCCGTATTGTCGATGACTTTGACTTTGCCGCGCTCGAAATCCGTGGCGTCTTTGGCGGAGAAAGACAGCAAGTCCGCGCCTGCGCCCTGGTAGAAGACGTCGACCAGGCGGTTGGTGTGGCTCGTCCATTTCTTCTCGTCGGTGCCCCACTTCACCAGCGGCAGCTTGCCTTTTTCGGTCGGCTGCACGCTGTTCAGGTAGCCGGTTTCGTGGTCGGCGGTGATGATGAGCAGGTTTTGCGCCCAACCGCCGTGGCCGGCGATCCACTGCGTCACCGTATTAATCGCCTCGTCGAAGGCCAGCGTCTCGCCGATGGAGCCATTCAGGTCGTCGGCGTGGTTGCACCAGTCGATGGCGCCGCCTTCGATCATCACGAAGAAGCCTTTGGGGTTATCCAGCGCCTGCAGCGTGCCTTCCGACATCTCCGCCAGCGTGGGCAGGGTCGGGTCGGCAGCCGCACGGTCGGCATTGCAGTATTTCAGGCAATTATGGTTGCGGAAGGCGCCGAACACCTTGCCGACGCGCGGCTCGGTCGCGAGCCGTTGAAATGCTTCGCGATCCTGGATGAGGGCATATGGCGTATCGCCGTCGCGCAGCGCCTTCCAGTCCGCCTGCGTGATGTATTCATATTCCTTACCCGCCGCCGCGCCCTCGGGATTGCCGGCGCCCATAATTACGTCGGGCCGCACGTTGAAGATCATGTCGTGGGCGAGGGCGGTATAATTGTTGCGGCTCTCGTTGTGCGCGGCAAAGCCGGCGGGGGTGGCATGGCTGAAAGGCACGGAGGAAATGACGCCGGTCTTCATGCCGCGCTGCTTCGCGATCTCCACGATATTCATCAGCGGCTGTTTCTGCGGATCCACGCCGATGGCGGTGTCGTAGGTTTTCACGCCGGTGGCCAGCGCGGTGGCCGCGGCGGCGGAATCGGTGGCGTGCGTCTTCACGTAATCTTTGTTCCCGCCCGCCCAGGTCAAGTCGTACCCCTGGCCTTCGGATGAATAGGTGGTGGTGTAAAGATGGTGCTGCAGCGTCTCCATCGCCAGCATCTTATTGCCGCCGAACAGGTGGTAATCCTTCCCGAATTTATACGCGCCCGCCGCGTAGACCGAATCCGGCCCCATCCCGTCGCCGATCATCAGAATGACGTTCTTCGGCGCCGCGAAGGCTGCCGACAGCAATATGGCGCAAATCGCCGGGAGCAACAAGCGCAGGGTTGTTGTTTTCATACCTTACCCCTTTCCATATTCTTCGTGCCTCTGTATTACTAATCTTCGATTTCTCGCCACCACGCGCAGATTTTATTGTTTGGTTGTGGCGCAGCAGCCCTGTGCCTTCGTACCCTCGTGTTAAAACACCTTCCCCGGATTCATGATCCCCTTCGGATCGAAGACCGCCTTGATCTTGCGGTAGAGTTCCAGGTTCTCCGGCGGCAGCGCCAGCGGCAGGTAGGCTTTCTTCAACAGGCCGATGCCGTGCTCGCCGGAGAGGGTGCCGCCGAATTCCACCGCGGATCGAATCAGCGCCTCCGCGGCCTTTTCGATGCGCGCCATCTCCTCCGGGTCGCGCGGGTCGAACACCAAATTCGGGTGCAGGTTGCCATCCCCGATGTGCCCGAAGACGGGCAGCATGATGCCGAACTCCTCGGAGATCTCCCGGATGCGCTGCACCATGGGCACGATAGCCCGGCGCGGCAGTGAAATGTCTTCCCCCAGCTTGCTCGGGCGCAGGCGCGACATCGAGGGCGACACCGAGCGGCGGGCCTTCCACAGGCGGTCGCGGTCGTCCTGGCCCGTCGCGCGCTCGACGCTGCGGGCGCCGCCTTCCCGGCAAAGGTCGGTGATGCGCGCCAGTTCCGCCTCGACGGTGGCCGGCTGGCCGTCGCTCTCGATGAGGAGCAGCGCGTCGATGTCCGTCGGCAGGCCGAGCTGCGACGCCTCTTCGATGCAGCGGATGCAGGAGCGGTCGATGAACTCCAGCACCGAGGGGAGGATGCCCGCGCCCAGAATGCGGGTGACGATAGCCGTGGCATCGTCCAGCTTCGGGAACAGCGCCAGCACGGTGCCGGTGGCGGGCGGCTTCGGGATCAGCCGCAGCGTGATCTGCGTGAGGGCGCCCAGCGTGCCTTCCGACCCCACGAAGAGTTGCGACAGGTTGTAGCCGGTGGCGCTCTTCAGGTATTTGCCGCCGTCGCGCAGCACCTGCCCGCCGGGCAGCACGGCGTGGGTCCCACGCACATATTCGCGCGTGGTGCCATATTTCAGGCAGCGCGGCCCGCCGGCGCCGGTGCTGACGTTGCCGCCCAGTGTGCTTTGCTTCAGGCTGGCGGGGTCGGGCGGGTAAAACAACCCGCGCTTCTCCACCGCCGCCTGCAGGTCGGCGGTGACCAGCCCCGGTTCCACCACCACCATCAGGCTCTCTTCATCCAGGTCGAGGATGCGGTTCATAGCAGCGAAGTTCAGCGCGACGCCCCCCTGCGGCACCGCCCCGCCCGCCAACCCGCTCGCCGCCCCGCGCGGGAACACCGGCACGCCGTAATCCTGCGCCAACCGCAGCACGACGACCGCCTCTGCCTCCGCGCGGATATTCACCACCACGTCCGGCTTCCCGCTCAGCCACGTGCCGCCGTCATATCCGTAGACAAGCAGCGATTCGTCGTCGGTCAATACGCGGCCCTTCGGAAGTTCCGCGGTTAATTGGTCCGTAAATGTCATGCCCCATGATAGCCGGGAATGGGTTCGTCGGCAACCGGATAAGCACGTTGCGAGGCGAAAATCATGGCTTCAGCCTGACCGACGCACCTTCCTTTTTCAACTCGACATGCCCGTCAAGGAAGCAGGCAACGAAGACCTTTCGCTTCGGCATGGGGCCGATGTGCCAGTAAAAACTGCTAGGTTCCCCCTGTATATGGCGATCATCGTCGATATCGGCTCGTGATCGAATCAAGCCGTCGCTGTTGTTGCTGTCCGCCATAAGGACTACGGAAATATCCTGTGCGACGATAGAATAGTTCCTGCCGGCGAGAGCCTGATTGTAGCCGTACCCTCTCGATTCCTTTCCATAAAAGAGCGGGCAAACATGTGCAGAGTTCGGTGGAATCATCAGTGGATCGAGATCCGATAACTGACTTGGTAAAGTTCCATGATGGTCCTGCGCATACATTACTGCAACCGTCGCCATCTGTCGAAGGTTCGACATGCAGGTGATATATGGATAATGCACGCGGACTTGCGAATAGGAATCTACCGCGAGCCAGAGAGAAATGCCGGTGACGGTAGAAAGGATAATTCCCGCCGATGCCCACCCTCCGCCAGCGAGCGACCGATAGCGACACTGCCTTCTGGCCTTTACCCCCAATACGAATCCGAGGATCGGGAGAATCAACCACACCAACAGCATCGCCAGGTTGGTATTCAACGGGACAATCTCATCGATATAATATCCGATGCCCCATGGGTTGAAATATACGATTAGAAAGAGAATCGTGATAACAGCAGCCATAGTAAAAGACGCGATCGCCAGCCTGCTGATGCGGTGAGGAATCCGCTCGAAACGGCTTTCCACTCTCGCCTCCTGTCCCGGCATCCTTTCGAAATGCCGGCAGCGCAATCGTTGTGCTTTCGCCGGGTACGCTTCCGTTTATTATACACCCGTTGCATTTTCATACGGCAGGAGGATGCCGCCGTAATGTCTAATAGGGAGGACGCTACTATGTTATCTGATATCATTCTCGATTATCGCGTGGCTTCTCGTGAGGACATGCTGGCATGGCCGGTGGACCGCGACGATCCGCCGCCGCGGACCTGGACATCGATCGCCTGGCCGGGGGATCAGTTATTCCACGCGAATATCTGGCCGAACCGCATCGTGTTCGAGGTAAGCGAGGACGGCGAGGTGGCGCGGGCGGAGGCGGTCTGGCGGCGCTCCGGGCGGTCGATTCGTCTGGGCGGGGTGAAGATCGTTGCCGTCGCCACCGGGGAGGTGGTCCGGGATGCGGTCCTTGTGCGGTACGATCAGGAGCGGGTGATCGTCGATTTCCGCCCCATTGCGGGGCCGGGGCGCTACGACCTGTATTTCAGCGCCGCGGGCAAGCCGCGGTTCACGCCGTCGGCTAAGTGGTTGGACAGAAAGACGGCGCAAGCTTCCGTCACAGCGGTTCCACAGTATGTCGAAGCCCGCTGCGGGCTGGACAGCTTCGCGCCCATGGAAGTCATCGCCTTGCCGAAGGAGGTGGAGGCGTTGCTCGCGCGCCACCCCGGCGCGCCGTATCTGGTCTTCCCCGAAGACCGCGACCGGCCCATCAAGCTGACGCGAGAGATCCCCGCGCACTGGGCAATCGACGGCCCGCGGGAGAAGGTCACCCTCCACGCGGATCGCAATGAATACCGCGTCTTTCAACTGGGCATCTGGGCATGCCGCGAAGGGCTGGCGGACGTGACGGTCTCCTGCTCGGACCTGACATCGGCTGCCGGCCACCTCATCCCAACGGACTGGTTCCAGTGCCTCACCCTTGACTCGCGCAGCCGCAGCGAATTCATCGTCAAACCGTATGGTCCATACCCCGTGCCGGCGGGCTGCGTGCGAACGTTGTGGTGCGGGTTGGACCTGCCGGAAGAGCTGGCACCCGGCGAATACGCCGGTACGCTGACGGTGCAGCCCGCCGATCTGCCTGTCACGGAAATCCCACTGCGGTTGACCGTCACCGGGCATGTCGCGAATGACCGTGGCGACCACGACCTGTGGCGCCTGAGCCGCCTGCGCTGGCTGGATAGTGACGTGGGGCTGTCCGGCGCGGTGCACCCGCCCTACGCGCCGCTGCTGGTGGAGAAACGCACCGTCTCTACCTGGGGCCACGTATTGCAAGTAGGCGAAGACGGTCTGCCGGCGAGCTTGCATGTCGAGAATAAATCCGTATTAGCTTCGCCGGTGGCAATAACTGCCGCCGGGCAGAAGCCGCGAGATGCCCACCTGTCCTTCACTCAAGTTAGCGATGGGCAGGTGGCCTGGGAGAGCGTGGCGGCGCTGGACGGCGCGCGCCTGGGCGTGCAGGGTCGCCTGGAGTTCGATGGCTGCGCCATCATCACATTACGATTGACCGCTTCCACGGTTTGCCGGCTGGACGACCTGACACTGTCGCTGAATTGGAATCCGGAGCACGCCTGGCTGGCGGCGGGCATGGGCTACCGCGGCCTGCGTGAGGGCGACCGCGCCTGGCGGCAGGTCGAGCGCGGGGCGAAGGGCTTCAGCCCGCGGCTCTGGCTCGGTTCACCGGACGCCGGCCTGGGATTCACCACCTGGGAGACATCGCCGTGGGAAGATGCCGCCCGCGCCGACGCCGCGCTGGTGAACGGCGGTGACGATGCGGTCACGCTGCGGCTCAATCTGGGGAACCATGAGATTTCGCCGGAACACTCCTGGGAGATGACCTTCGCCTTGCGCCCCACCCCGGTGAAGCCGCCCGATCTGCGGCACTGGGATTTCCGCTATATGCACCTGGGCGGCGGATTTTCCCCTGGCGAATACGACACCCCGCAGAGCTTCCTGAAGGACGACTGCAAGCGGCTGGACGAAGCGGCGACGCTGGGCGTGAAGCGGCTCAATCTGCACGACTGGTGGGGGCCGGCATTCAATTACCCCTGGCAGTGGAACGGCCCGGACAACCTGTCGCGCCTGACCGCGGAGGCGCATCAGCGCGGCATGCATGTGAAGGTGTACAACTCAGGCCGCGAGCTCTCCACCAATGCGCCGGAGTTCTGGGGGATGGTCTACGAAGGCACGCAATACGATTTCGACCAGGACCAGGATGCCCCGATTCCCCGGCTCTTCTCCGCCGACGCCTGGCACGAGAATCACCTGCCGGACGGGTTGCCGAAGGGCTGGCCACGCGTACACGACGCGGGCAACGAGCACGCGGTGCCCGTCTCGAACGCCACGCGCATCGGCAACTTCTACCTGGAATCCATGCGCTATATGACCGAGTACTTCGGTACCGACGGCGCCTACTGGGACGGTGCGGACGGCCCGACGCTGGGGCACCGCGAGATGGCGAAACGGCTGTGGACGATCTTCCGCGAGACGAAGCCGGAGGCGACCATCGACGTGCACCACGGCAATACGCTGCTGGAGTCGCCCATCGTCGAGCATATGCTGGTGCTGCCCTTCATCGACAGCATCTGGCACGGCGAGGGCTTCCCTTACGATGCGTTCGGCCCGTGGGAATGGCTGGTAGAGATCTCCGGTCTGCCTTTTGGCATCCCCTCCGAATTGCTCGGCGGCGAGGAATATCTGGGCCGCGCCATGCTCTTCGGCATCTGGCCGCGCATGGGCTGGTGCGCCGGCACCGAGAAGCAGGAGAAGCTGTGGCGCTTCTTCGACCGCTTCGGCATCGACGAAGCGGAGATGCTGGGCTGGTGGACCGACAACGACATCACCCTCGACCGCCCGGAAATCAAAGTCACCGCCTTCCGCCATCCACAAAACGGTGTATTATTGGTTATCGGCTGCTGGCATCCGGAAATGGCCGCCTGGTTGGAGATGACGCTGGACGTCTCCCTGCTGCTCGACCGCGGCAAGCTCGGTCTGCCGGCGGGAGCGCTGCAGACAACCGATATTTTGACCGGCGAGGCGCTGGAGATCGACAGGCCGGTATTGTTGCCGAACCACAAAGAAGGACGCCTGATCTGGGTAAGGAAATAACGATCCAATCTCCTCTTCGCGTCTTTGCGCCTTTGCGAGACACCATCTACAAAGGCGTAAAGACGCGAAGAAACGAGGGTAAGATGAGATCACGTGCATGTGAACGAATTCCCTGTACCCGATTTGCGCTCGAAGGCCCGATTGCCGCTTACCTGGATAGTGTGAGCCGGAACTGGCTCAAGGTGGCGCCGGAGTCCAATCCGGCGATGCTGGAGATGTTCCGCGACCGCGACCGGCAACCGCTGCGCGACCTGCTGCCGTGGTCAGGGGAGTTCGCCGGAAAGTACCTGACCGGCGCGGTGCAGATGCTGCGGCTGACCGGGGATGCGGAGCTGAAATCCTACCTGCAGCGGTTCGTGCATGAGCTGATTTCGCTGCAGGCGGAGGACGGCTACCTGGGTCCATGGCCGGCGGAGTCACGCCTGACCGGGCAGGCGCCGAACTGCAAGGATACCTGGGACGCCTGGGGGCATTACCACATCATGCTCGGGCTGTTGCTCTGGTATGAGGAGACCGGCGAGGCGGCGGTGCTGGCCTGCGCACGGCGGATCGGCGACCTGTTCTGCACAAAATTTCTGGGCGAGAAAACCCCGCGGCTGGTGGACACCGGCAGCACGGAGATGAACCTGGCGCCGGCGCACGGCCT
>Ga0172368_10002739_pt1 | contig 22081 bp, 19 predicted proteins | sample Lak11m_FD_114540 | JGI IMG/M metagenome (GOLD analysis project Ga0172368, IMG submission 114540) | Freshwater microbial communities from Kabuno Bay, South-Kivu, Congo - kab_022012_11m | ecosystem: Environmental > Aquatic > Freshwater > Lake | place: Democratic Republic of the Congo: South-Kivu...
CGCGCCGCCTGCGCCACGGCGCCGGCATCGCCGGCCTCGGCGACGAGCTCGCGGGTCTTGCGCACGGCGGTCTTCACCGCGGAGAGGACGCTCTTGTTGCGCTCGTGCCGCTTGATGGACTGCCGAGCCCGCTTCGCCGCCGACTTCTTGTTCGCCACGTTCGAAACCTCGTCCCGCAGGGGCGGTCGCCGACCATGCGGAAACCGCGGAAGCCGCGCCTTGTAGAGGGATCGGCGCGGCGTGTCAAGAACGGCGTGCGCCGCTTCGATGTGCAGCAGCCCCGGGCGTCCCCAGCAGGGAACGCCAAGGCGCCGGGGACGCCAAGTGCGGCAAGGGTAGAGACATGCGACCTGCCCCCGGCGTTCATCCCGGGTCCCGGCCCATCCCCGCCGTGTCGGACCCGGCTGCTATGGTGCGTGCCCATGTGCGCCCGAGCCCTCGTCGTCCCGGTCGTCGCGGTTCTGGCCGCCTGCGCCACCCGTCCGCCTGCGGCGCCGGCCGATCCCGACGACGTCGTCCCCGCGCTGCGGCTGCCCGCGGACGTGCGGCCGACGGGCCAGACCATCCGCCTGTTCGTGGATCCCCGACGGGACCGATTCGAGGGGGAAACGGACATCGCCGTTCGCCTGGAGCGGCCCCGCCGCGTCGTTTGGCTGCACGGCAAGGGGCTGCGCGTGTCGCGCGCCGCCGCCGTTCGGGACGGCACGCCGGTGCCGGCGACCTGGCGCCAGCGCGACGACACGGGCTTTGTCTCCCTGGCGCTGGAGCGCCCGCTCGCCGGGGCCGCGACGCTGCACGTCGAGTTCGATGCACCGTTCGGAACGACGCTGGACGGCCTGCACAAGGTCGCCGTCGGGCCCGACGCGTACGCCTTCACGCAGTTCGAGTCGATTTCCGCGCGGCAAGCATTTCCCTGCTTCGACGAGCCCGGGATCAAGATTCCGTTCGAGCTGGAACTGCGGACTCCTCCGGAAATGCAGGCGATAGCGAACACGCGGGAGGTCGGGCGCCGCGAGGACGCAGACGCGGCGACGCACCGTTACGCGCCCACGCCGCCGCTGCCGAGCTACCTCGTCGCCTTCGCGGTCGGGCCGCTGGACGTCGTCGCCGCGCCCGACGTGCCGCCCAGCGCCGTGCGCACGCGTCCGCTGCCCCTGCGCGGCGTCGCGACGCGCGGGCGCGGGCCGGAGCTGAAGTACGCGCTCGCGCACGCCGGTGAAATCGTCTCGACTCTGGAGACGTACTTCGGCGTGGAATACCCGTACGACAAGCTCGATCTCATCGCGGTGCCAGACAAGGGCGGGGCCATGGAGAACCCCGGCGCCGTCACGTTCGCCGAGTGGCTGCTGCTCTTCGACGGGGAGAAGGCGCCCCTGGACCAGCGCCGTGCGTACGCGGGAGTCGTGGCGCACGAGCTGGCGCACATCTGGTTCGGGGACCTGGTGACGATGGCGTGGTGGGACGACCTGTGGCTCAACGAGGCGTTCGCGACGTGGATGGGCGCCAGGGCGGCCGACGAGTGGGATCCGCGCACCGACGCGCGCATGCACCTGCTGGCCGCCGTGCAGGACGCAATGGGGACCGACGCGCTGGTGAGTGCACGCAAGATACGCCAGCCGATCGAGAGCGTGCACGACATCGAGAATGCGTTCGACTCGATCACCTACCAGAAGGGCGGCGGCGTGCTGTCCATGTTCGAGCGGTGGATCGGACCCGAAGCGTTCCGCGACGGCGTGCGCCGGTATTTGGCGGCGCATCGCTTCGGCGCCGCGACCGCCGACGACTTCCTCGGGGCGCTCTCGGCGGCAGCGGGGCGCGACGTCGGCGGGGCGTTCCGCACGTTCCTGGATCAGCCGGGCGTCCCCTTCGTCGCGGCGGAAACGCGCTGCGACGGCGCGCCCCGTCTGCACCTCGTGCAATCGCGCTACCTGCCCCTGGGCTCGGCGGGGGATCCCGCGCAGGCGTGGAAGCTCCCGGTGTGCGCGCGCTACCGGGCCGCGGGGCAGGAGAAGGAGGCGTGCACGCTTCTTGTGGAGAAAGAAGGCGATCTGGCTCTAGGGAGCGTCTGCCCCGAGTGGGTGTTCCCGAACGCCGACGCCTCGGGATACTTCCGCTTCGCACTGGCGCCGGCGGATCTCGCACGCGTGCGCACGGGGGCGCTCGCCTCGCTCCCCTCGCGGGAGCGCGTCGCCTACGGCAACAGCCTGCGTGCCGCTTTCAACCGCGCCACGACGCCGATGAAGGACCTGTTCGTCGCCGCCGAGCCCCTTGCGTCGGACCCGCACCGGGAGGTGGCGCTGGAGCCCATCGGATTCGTCGAATCGGCCCGGGAATGGCTGTTCGACGATCCTCTGCGGGCCTCGGTCGAGGCCTACGGGCGCCGGCTCTTCCGCGAACCGTGGCGCGCGCTGGGTTGGGAGCCCCGGCCGGACGACGACGAGAACCGCATCGGCCTGCGCACGACCGTGCTGCGGTTTCTTGCGCTGGAGGTCCGGGACCAGGAGGTGCGCGCGGAGGCCAGGAAGCGCGCCCTGGCCTACCTCGGGATCGGCGCGGACGGAGCTCTGCACGCGGAGGCGGTCGACGGCAACCTGCGCGGCGCCGTGCTGCGCGTCGCAGGCGAGGAGGCCGATCGCGGGCTCTGGGACGTGCTGCACTCGCTTCTCCCGAAGACGCAGGAGGGACTGCGCCGTCGCGAGCTGATCGCGGCGCTCGCCTCGGCCCGCGCGCCCGACCTGCGCGAGGCCGCATGCTCGCTTTCGCTGGAGGCCGACCTGCGCGCGAGCGAGACGACCATGGCTCTGTGGGTGGGAGTTTCCGAGCCGGACACGCGCGAGAGCACGTGGACGTGGATGAAGGCTCACTTCGACGCGGTGGCGGCGCGGCTGCCGACGCACGGGGCGACGCAGCTCATCGCTATGGGCGGGCAGTTCTGCGACGAGGCGCACGCGCGGGACGTCGAGGCTTTCTTCGCGAAGCGGGCCGGCACCGTCGAGGGCGGGCCGCGCGTGCTCGCCGAGACGCTGGAGAGCGTGCGGCTGTGCGTCGCGCGCCGCACGGCGCAGGAGCCGGGCGCGAGGGAGTTCTTCGGAAGGATGAAGGATGAAGGATGAAGGATGAAGGATGAAGGATGAAGGATGAAGGATGAAGGATGAAGGATGAAGGATGAAGGATGAAGGATGAAGGATGAAGAATGAAGGCTGAAAGATGAAGGTTGCGAGCGCGAGGGAATTCTTCGCGGAGAGGCGCTGATCGGGACGACCGCGCGTAGTGGATCGGAGCGATGATGGACGACGCAGCCGCGACGCACGCGCCGGTGCTCGTGACCGGGGCGACCGGATTCCTGGGCGCCCGGCTCGCGGCGATGCTGCGGGAGCGCGGCGACCGCGTCCGCGCACTCGCCCGCCCGACAAGCGATCTGCGACGGCTTGCCGACCTCGGCGTGGAGTTGGTCGAAGGCGACGTGTCCGAGCCGGAATCGGTGGTCCGGGCCGCGGCCGGATGCCGCCTCGTATTCCACTGTGCCGGAAAGGTGTCGGACTGGGCGCCAAGGGCCGAATTTCTGCGCGTCAATGCCGGCGGCACCGCGAACGTCGTCGAAGCCTGCGTGCACGGGGGCGTGCGGCGGCTCGTCCACGTGAGTTCCCTGACGGTCCTGGGACTGCCGCGCGACGGCCGCGTGCGCGACGAGACTGCGCCCGTCGCGTCCGGCAGGCTTGACTTCTATACGGAGAGCAAACTGGCGGGCGAGCGCCGCGTGGTCGAGGCACACGGCCGCGGCGGGCTCGAGACGACCGTCCTGCGCCCGGGCGTCATCTGGGGCCCGGGCGACGCGGCGATCCTGCCGCGCTTCCGCGACCTCGTGCGCCGAGGCCGCATGGTGCTCGTGGACGGCGGCCGCAACGTGCTCGGGCTCGCGCACGTAGACAACCTGGCGCTCGCGCTGACGCTCGCCGGGGACGCGCCGCAGGCCGCGGGACGGCTGTACCACGTCACCGACGACGAAACCGTGACCGCACGCGAGGCCGTGGAAGCCATCGCCGATGCCGCGGGAGCGCCCCGGCCGCGCCGGTCGCTTCCGTTCGGAGCGGTGTACGCGGCGGCTGCAGCCATGGAGGCGGGCGCGCGGCTCCTGGGCCGGCGGGAGCCGCCGCCGCTCACACGGTATGGCGTGCGTTTGGTGGCTTGCGATGTCCGGTGGAACGTGTCGCGGCTTCGACGCGAGCTCGGGTGGGCGCCGACGGCGACCTTCCATGCGCGCGTCGCCGAGGCGGTGCGGGGCGGACCGGTCGCCCGCGCCGCGTAGAGCGCCAACGGAAGCAGTTTCACCACGGAGTCCACAGAGAACCACGGAGACTGCTTCCATGTCTTCATTCGGAAACCCTCCGTGATCTCCGTGGTGAACCGTGCTTGATCGCGTCCGCTTCGTCGAGGTGCCCGGGCGTCAGCGGTTTGTCTTGTGGAATGCGCGGGCCGGCGTCAGAATGCGCGGTTTGCGCCCCCAGCATCGGCGCCCGGAAGCCATGGACGGCGAGAACGCGCACATCGCGGAACTCATCGACAGGCGCGATCTCCTGCTCGTCACGGGCAAGGGAGGAACCGGCAAGAGCACCGTGGTGGCGGCGCTGGCGCTCCTGTCGGCGCGGCGGCGCGGGCGCGCGGTGGCCGCCGAGGTGTCGGCGAACCCCCGGCTCGCCGGTCTGGTCGGCAACGGCACGGTGCGGTCGGTCAACATCGACCTGGAGAAGGCCGTGGCGCCCGCGCTGGGCCGGCTCACCGGGATGCCGGCGATTGCCGCCGCCGTCGTGCGCAACCGCGCACTGCTGTCGTTCATCCGCACTTCGCCGGCCGTGCGCGAGATGATCCTCCTGGACGAGCTGCGCGACCTCGTCGAACGCAGCGCGCGCGAGCGCACGCCCGTGGTGCTCGACCTGCCGGCGACCGGCCATGCGCTGTCGTTCCTCGACACGCCGCGCGCCGTGCGGCGGATGCTGCGCGTCGGGCCCCTAGCGCAGATCGCGCGCCGGGCCGAAGAGCTGCTGCTCGACCGCAACCGCACCGGGCTCGTGGCCGTGGCGCTGCCCGAGGAGCTGCCGGTCAACGAAACCATCGAACTGGTGCGCCGCGCGCGCGACATGGGGCTGGGCAGCGAGGTCGTCGTGGTCAACCAGGTGCCCGTTTCGCCCGTGCACGAAGGCGATCACGATCTGCTCGACGCCGTGAGCGAGCACGGCGGTCTCGCGCTGGAGCGCTTCGCGCAGACGGCGCGCGACGAGTCGCGCGGCGCGGTGCGGGCCCGCGAGCAGGTCGAGCGGCTGCGCGCGTCGCTGCCCGTGCGCGTCGTCGAGCTGCCCCGGTACGCCGCCCCCGAGCCCGCCGAGTGCGCGCGGCTGGTGGCCGAGGCGCTCGCCACATGAGCGGCACGGGGCTCTCCGCGCTCATCGACCGGGCGCCGCTGGTCGTTTGCCTCGGGCCCGGCGGTGTCGGCAAGACCACGCTCTCGTCCGTGCTCGCGCTGCACCGCGCGGCCACGGGGGCGCGCGCGCTCGTGCTCACCATCGACCCCGCGCGCAGGCTCGCCGACGCGCTGGGCGTCGCCGGGCTCACGAACGATCCCGTCGAGGTCTCCGTGTTCCGCCGGCTGCACCCGGCCGGGACGCTCAGCGCGCTCATGCTCGACCCCGCGAGCACCTTCGACCACATGCTCGCGGTGCTCGTCGCGGACCCGGTGCGGCGCGCGGCGCTCATGGAGAACCGCTTCTACAGACACATGTCGCGCAGCCTCGCCGGCACTCTTGAATATATGGCCGTCGAGCGGCTGCACGATCTCGCGGCGGAGAAACGATTCGACGGAATCGTGCTGGACACGCCGCCCACGACGAACGCGCTGGACTTCCTGGAGGCCCCGGACCGGCTCGCGTCGTTCTTCAGCGACCGCGTGGTGCGCTTCTTCCTTCCCGAGACGGGGCGCACCTGGACGCAGCGCCTGTTCGCGCGCGCGGGCTCGGCCGCGCTGCAGCTCATGACGCGCGTCGGAGGCGAGGAGTTCGTCGGCGAGACGGTGGGGTTCTTCCAGGCGTTCTCCGACCTGCTCGGGTCGTTCCGCTCGCGGGGCGTCGAGGTGGGACGGCTCTTGCGTGCTCCTTCGACGGTGTTTCTCGTGGTGTGCGCGCCGGATCCCGCACGGCTGGACGAGGCGAGGGAAATCGACCGGCGTCTGGCGCAGGCCGGGTGCCGGGCGCGAGCGTTCCTCGTGAACCGCGTGGACGAGGCGTTCCTGCCCGAGGCGGGCGAGATCGAGGAGGCCCTGGGCAGAGCGACTGCGCTGCTGGGTGGCTCGGGCGAGCGCGAGAGGGCGCGGCTTTTCGTCGAGAGGCTGGAGGCACTGCGACACGCGCAGGCGACGGGCGCGGCGGTGCACGCGCGCGTCGTGGACGAGCTTCGCGCCTACGCGGCGCCGCGCCCCGTGTTCACCGCACCCGCGGTGCCCGCCGGACAGAGCCCTCGCGCGGCGCTGCTGGCGATCTACCTGGGGCTCTTCGCTCAGGACGCCGCTCCGGCCGCCGCGGAGGAGCACGCGCAGGCCCTGAGCGACGATCGGGACCCGGCGATGCCCGGCGCGCCGCACCGGCGCGGGGCGGACGAAGACGCCGGCGGGCCGTAGCAGGCGGTGTCGGATCGGAGACAGTCGCGCACATTCCTGCCCTAGAATGCGCCCCCGCGCCTCGCGCGCGGATCGGAGCGCAATGAAGCCGAAGATTCGCATCGAGAGCCTCGGCATCCGCCTGCCGGAAAAGCGGATGTCCACCGAAGAGCTGATGAGGACGTGCCGGCGCCGCCCTCGTCTCGACCTGGAGCGCATCACGGGCATCCGCGAGAGGCGCGTGGCCGAAGGGGAGTTCGCGGCGGATCTGGCGATCGGCGCCGCGCGGCGCGCGATGGAGCTGTCGCGCCACCGTGCCGAGGACCTGGACGTCGTGGTGTGTACGAGCATCTCCAAGCACAACGCCCCCGACGAGTTCGGCTTCGAGCCCGCGACGGCCGTGCTCGTGCGCAAGGCGATCGGTGCGAAACGGGCTCTCGTCTTCGACGTCGTGAACGCGTGTGCGGGAATGCTCAACGGCATCTGGGTGGTGCAGGGGCTCATCCGGGCGGGCGTCGCGAAGTGCGGGCTCGTCGTGAGCGGCGAGCACAACATGCCGCTGGCGCGCACCGCGGCGCGCGAGGTGCGCCACAGCCTCGACCGGCAGCTCGCGGCCCTCACGCTGGGCGACTGCGGTGCCGCTGTCGTCCTGGACGCCTCGCCGGACGAGCGCCACGGCTTCCACTGGCTGGACCTCGTGACCGGCGCAAAGCACGACCACTACTGCTACTCGAAGCCCAGCCGCAGAGGGCCGGGCGGCATGCTCATCACGGAGGCGGTGGGCCTGCAGCGCAAGGGCGCCGAGCATTTCCCGTACTACCTGAAGCAGGCCGTGGACGGCAGCGGCTGGTGCATGGACGACATCCAGCACGTCATCCCGCACCAGGTTTCGGTGCGCGCCATCCGCCGGGGCGTCAGGGAGGTGGGGGCGTTTCTGCGCTGCGACATGCCGGACTTCTACCTGTCCAGCGCCGAGAAGTACGCGAACACCACGACCACGAGCCATTTCCTCGTCATCCACGACCATGTGCTCTCGGGGCGCATCCGCTCGGGGGACAACCTGCTGCTCGTGAGCGGCGCCTCCGGCATCGTCATCACGCACGCGACGTACACGTTCGACGATCTGCCGGACCGCTACCGTGCCAAGTGGGGGCAGCCGTGACCCGCCGCGTGCGCCTGGAGAGCCTGGGGACGAGCTGGCCGCGGCGCGGGCCGTGGAAAGGCGGCTCGCTGCGGCATGCGGTGGACGCGGGGCGGCGCTGCCTGGCGGCGTCGAAATACAATCCGGCGGACGTGCGCGTGATCGTGAACGCCGGCGTCCACCGCGACGAACACGTGTGCGAGCCGGCGATCGCCGCCTACGTGCAGCACGGGCTCGGAGTGAACGTCGAGTTCCAGGGGCGCCGCACGCTGGCCTTCGACCTGCTCAACGGCGGCTGCGGGATGCTCAGCGCCGTACACGTCGTTTCGTCGCTGGTGCTCGCGGGCGAGGCCGACGTCGGCATGGTCGTCGCGAGCGAGGCCAACAGCGATCGGAGGCCGGATCCGGGCTGGACCTATCCCTCCAGCGGCGCTGCCGCACTGCTCGACGTCTCGCCGCGGCGCGCCGCAGGCTTCGGCGCGTTCGCGTTCCTGACGCGCGAGGAGCACGCGGACCTGTACACGTCGGTCGTGAGCCTCGCGCTGCCGCGCGGCCGGCTCCTGCTTCGGCGAAAAGCGGGGCTCGAGGACGCGTGGCTCGCGATGGCGCGCCCCGTGTTCGACGAGGCACTGGCGCGCGAAGGCATCGGACGCGACGAGGTCGGACTCGTCGTGCCCGCGCAGATCTCCGCGTCGTTCGTGCGTCGCCTGCCGGAGGTGCTGGAGCTGCCGCCGGAGAAGATCTTCGACATCGCGCAGAGGCTTCCGGACACGCTCACGACCTCGACGTTCCTGGCGCTCGACGCGGCAAGGCGCGAGGGTCGCACGAGCGCGGGCACGAACACCGTGCTCATGGCGTTCGGGTCGGGGATCACCGCGGGAGCGGCGGTGTATCGGGAGTAGAAGCGCTTCGACAGGACATCCGGCATCGACGTGCCGGGCTCGCCGCCCACGCCGGCGACGGCGTCCGTCGCGTCAGAAACCGCGGCGCACGCCGCCCGCCAGCGACCATCGGCCGAAACGGTTCTGCCCTGTTTTCGAGGCGAACACGTTCGTCTCCGCCGAGGCCTGCAGCGTCCAGTCGTCCGTGATCTTCCAGGACGCGCTCGGCCCGACGCCCAGGTCGAATGCGGAGGTGCCGGGAACCTCCTGGTCGTCGAGGCTCCAGGCTCCTTCCGAGGAGTAGCGCAGCATGATGCCCAGGACGAGCCCCTGGCGCGGCTCCATTCCGCCGCCAGCCAGGATGTCGAAGCCCGGACCGAAGCGCTGCGTCGCCCCCAGGTACGTGCGCGGCAGGGGCACCAGCACCGAGGCGTCGACGCGCGCGAACCAGGGCTCGATCGCCTTCTCGACGCTGAGCCCCGCCGACAGCGACCAGGCTCCGCGGGTCGTCGCGTCCGTGCCCAGGTTCGTCTGCGACTCGTCCGCAGTGCGCCCCAGCGGCGCCGAAGCGCCTACCAGCAGCGCCACCGCCGGGAGCATCGATTCTCCTATTTCTAGAATTTCAAAGCGCAGGCTGGCCGAAAGATCCGCGGGACCGCCGCCCCACTCCTGCACGTCGGCCGCGCGCGCGTGGGCCTCGACCCAGCCGGCGCGCACGCCCGCCTGGAGCCACGGCAGCACACGGTAGACGCCCCACACGTTCGCGCGGGCCTCGAATTCGGAGTAGTCGGCGCTGTTGGCGCGCCATTCGCCCTCGTCGGTCCAGCGGCCCAGCGACGGCGCTCCCGAGACGTTCAGTCCGACCGCGGCGTCCTCGAAGATCGACAGGCGGCCGACGCCGAAAGCGCTCGTCGACATGCAGCAGGCGGCGGCGTCGGCCGCTCGCGGCGCGAGCGCGAGCAGGACCGCGGCCGCCGCACCCCACGCAGGCGCGGTGCGCACTAGTTGACCTCGCTGTTGACGACGGCCGTCGCGGTGGCCTCGCCGGCTTTCGCTGTGACCGTGACGCGCCAGCCGCCGGGCATGGTGAACTTCACGGGATACGCCTTGTAGGAGCCGTCGCCGTTGTCGGTGATCTTGGGGACCTCGTTGGTGCCGTGGCCCATGCTGACCATGAGAATCTTCAGCGTGATCGACGCGCCCGTGACGCCGTAGCCGTTGGCGTCGGTGAGCGTGATCTTCATCGTGTTGCGCCCGACCTTGGGAGGTGCCGGGTCGTAGATCGCCTTCGCGGTCATGGGAATGGTCGGGTCGGAGGTCGTCGTGGGGATCGATTCCTCGCCCCCGTCGGTCGACGCCGTTTCCTCGATGCCCGCGTCGGGCGCCTGAGGCGAGACGGTGCCGCACGCTGCCAGCGAACAGGAGGCCGCGACTGCGATTGTCCATTGTCGGATGTCAGGCATGGTCGCTTTCATAGCGGCTTTCCGACCGGGCGGCAAGCGGCCCGGGGCGGCCGGGCAGGCGGCGCGTGACCTGCCGGGCGCTTCGCGGTACATGCCGCCGGGGGACGGAGCGCTCGATGGATCGCATCTTCATCCGGGACCTGGTCGCCCGCTGCATCGTCGGGGTGAACCCTCGCGAGAGGCGCCAGGTGCGCGAGGTCGTGGTCGGCATCGTGCTCGAAACCGACTTCTCGGCCGCCGGACGCAGCGATCGGCTCGCGCAGACCGTGGACTACAGTGCTCTGCGCGACCGCGTCGCGGACGTGGTCGAGGGCTCGCGCTTCCGCCTGCTGGAGGCGCTGGCCGAAGCGATCGCCACCGTCTGCCTGGAGCATCCGCGCGTGACGCAGGTGCAGGTCGCCGTCGAAAAACCCGGCGCACTGGCGGGCGTTCGCTCGGTCGGAGTCGAGATCGTCCGGCGTCGGACCTGACCGACGCGGAGTGCCGTGGTTCGGCAGCGCAGCAGAGAAGCAGCAGAACGGAAACTAGGCTTTCGGGCCGCCGCCGGGTCCGCGCGGGCCGCGTCCGGGGCCGCCCGGGCCGCGCCGCTGGCCGCGCTTGTCGTCCTTGAGCGCGTCCATCGAGAAGCTGCCGCTCAGGGGCGTGTCGCCGCCGCGCCGAGGGCCGCGCGGGCCGCGGCCGCGCCGCTCGTCGCGATCGCCCTTGCCGTACTGGGGCTTCATGCTCTCGGGCATGCGGTCGATCGCGTACTGGTGGTCGCCGACGCGGATCGCGCCGGACAGTTCCTGCTCCGCCGTGAAAACGCGGACCTGGCGCACGTCGGCGATGCCCTTGCCGACGGCCTGCAGGGCCTCGCGCAGGCGCGCCAGCCGATCGCCCTGGACGCCGGTCGCCTTCGAGACGGCCTCGTCCAGCGCCGCCCGCACGGCTTCGCTCTCGACGGCAGGGGCCGGAGCCGGCGGGAGCGGAACTTCCGGTTCGGCCTCGGCCGGTTTCGCCTCCGCAGGAGCCGCCTCCGCAGGAGCCGCCTCCGCAGGGGACGCTTCCGCCGGGGCAGCCTCCGAAGGGGGCGCTTCCGCCGCGACCGGCGGCTCGGCCGGCTCGGGGGCGGGGACAGGCGCAGGTGCCGCTTCCGCGGGAAGCGCCTTGCGCGCATCCTCTTCCGCCGCCGCCGCCATTCTCAGAATCGTTCCGCTGAACTCCGTTGTCGCTCGCATGGCGCGCGCATCTAGCAGCCCCCGGGGAAAAAGAAAAGCCGATTCGACGGCGCGTCGTCGTGGCCGACGGAAACTGCAATCTACTCGCCGGGTACGCGAAGCGGCTCCGGCGGCCGGGCGCGCACATCCAGCGGGCGACCCGTGGCCGGGTGCGGGAATGTCAGTCGCAGCGCATGCAGCCATCCGCCCGGATCCGAAGGATGCGCCGCACCGGGCACCGCACGGCCTCCCGGCGCGTACAGCCCGTCTCCGGCAACGGGATGACCCGCGGCCGCAAGGTGGATTCGGACCTGATGCGGCCGCCCCGTGCGCAGCTCCGCCTCGACCAGACACGGTTCCCGGCGCCGCTCCAGAACGCGAACCCGCGTGTGCGCCGGGCGCCCCGTCTGCGCCGCCTCGTGGATGCCGTGCGGCCCGCGGCCGATCGGCACCCGCATGTCGAACTCGTCCTCGACCGGATGCCCCGCCGCCAGGGCCCTGTAAGTCCGCAGAATTCCTACGGAATCCCACGACCGCTGCAGCGTGCGCGCCGACTCGGCGTCCAGGGCGAAGAGGACGACGCCCGAGGTGCCGCGATCGATCCGGTGGGCGGGGCGCGCGCCGGGCCTGTCGCGCCGGACGAGCGCGAGCAGCGTGCTCTGCACGAAGAGCCCCGCGCACGGGAGCACGGGCAGGCCCGCCGGCTTCGCGACCGCGAGCACCTGCGCGTCCTCGTGCAGGACCTCGAAGTGCAGCGGCACGTCGGGCTCGTCCCAGGGCGGGCGGTTCCACACGACGACGCGCCCGCTTTGCAGAAGCGCTTCCGTTGAGACGCCTTCCACCCGCACCTCGCCGGATTCGACTCGCAGCCTCCACAGGGCCTCGTCCGCGCGCGGGAACCGCCCGGCCAGGTAGCGGACGAGCGTCATGCCGGCTCCCTCGGGGCCGACCGTGCAGCGGTAGCTGTAGCCGTCGTTGCGCACGCCGCCCCCGATGATGCCACGCGCCTCCGTCGCTACATCGAATATCGGAGCACGGCCGTGGTCGCGTACGACGAGAGGACGGCGCTGGTGGTGGTCGACCTGCAGAACGACTTCGCCGACCCGGCGGGAAACCTGTACGTGCGCGGCGCCGGGGAGATCGTGCCGCTCTTGAACGGGGAGATCGCGCGTGCGGGCGCCGCCGGGACGACGGTCGTCTGCACGCTCGACTGGCACCCGCCCGAGACGCCGCATTTCGCGCGCGACGGCGGAATCTGGCCGGTCCACTGCGTGCGCGACACGTGGGGCGCGCGTCCGGTGCCGGGGCTTCGGGCGGGCGAGGCCCTCGTCGTGCGCAAGGGGACCGGCGGCGAGGACGGCTACTCCGCCTTCAACTGGCGCGATCCGCGCACCGGGGCGAAGGGGAGGACCACTCTGGAAGAGCTTCTTCGCGCGCGGGGCATCCGGCGGGTGGCGATCGCGGGCATCGCGACCGACTACTGCGTGCGCGAGAGCGTGCTGGACGCGGTGGCACTGGGTTTCGAGGCCGTGGTGCTGGTGGACGCCGTGCGCGCGGTCGAGCTGCGCCCCGGAGACGGGGAGCGGGCGCTGCGCGACGTGGAGCGGGCCGGAGGACGGCTCGAGCGGAGTGGATCGTGAGCGCTCCGGGACTGCTCACGGACTTCTACGAGCTGACCATGGCGGCGATCTACTTGGAGCGCGGCCTGGTCGCGCCGGCAACGTTCGAGCTGAGCGTGCGCAGCCTGCCCCCGAACCGCGGCTTTCTCGTCGCCTGCGGGCTCGAACAGGCGCTGGACTACCTTGAAGACATGGCATTCGACGAGGACGCGATCGGGTGGCTGGCTTCGACCGGCCGCTTCGACGACTCGTTTCTCAGGTATCTGAGGCGGTTCCGCTTCTCGGGCGACGTGCGCGCGGTGCCCGAGGGAGAGACGGTCTTCGCGCGCGAGCCGATTCTCGAAGTGAGCGCGCCGCTGCCCGAGGCGCAGCTCGTCGAGTCGATGCTGCTGAACCTCGTGGCGTTCCAGACGAACGTGGCGACCAAGGCGGCGCGCATCGCGCTGGCGTGCGCCGGCCGGCCCTTCGCGGACTTCTCGCTGAGGCGCGCACACGGGGCCGACGCCGCCGTGCTCGCGGCGCGCGCCGCGTTCGTCGGCGGAGCCGCGTCCACGTCCGACTGCGAGGCGGCGCGCCGCTGGGGCATCGAGCCTTCGGGCACCATGGCGCACTCGTTCGTGATGGCTTTCGGCGACGAAAACAGGGCGTTCCGCGAGTACGCAGGAGCGGCCGGCGACCGCGCGGTGCTGCTCGTGGACACGTTCGACACGGCGCGCGGCGTGCGCGAGGCGGTGCGCACGGCCCGGGAGAGGCTGCGGGAGGGCGGACGCGTGCTCGGCATCCGCATCGACTCGGGCGACCTCGCGCGCACGGCCTGCGAGGCACGGCGCGTGCTCGACGCCGAGGGACTGGCCGAGCTGCGCATCCTGCTTTCGGGCGACCTGGACGAATACCGGATCGAGGAACTGGTCTCGCAGGGCGCCCCTGCCGACGGTTTCGGCGTCGGCACACAACTCGGCACCGGGGGCGACGTGCCCGCACTGCAGGCCGTCTACAAGCTCGTGGAGGACGCCGGCGGGCCGCGGCTCAAGCTCTCGCTCGGCAAGCGGACGCTGCCCGGTCGCAAGCAGGTCCTGCGCCGCGAGGCAGGTGGTATTCTTCTGGAAGATATTCTTGCGCTGTATGATGAACCCGCCGGAGAAGGCCGCCCGCTGCTCGCACCCGCGATGCTCGGCGGCCGTCGTGTTTCGTCCGGGGAAAGTCTTGGCGTCATACGGGAGCGATGCCGTATGGCGCTGGAGCGCCTGCCCGCGGAGGCCCGCGCGCTGCGCGACCCGCGATCGCCCCGCGTGCGGCTGTCGAAAGCTCTTGCGGAGCTGGACGCGAGGCTCGCAGCGGCAGCCGAGGCGGCTTCCGCGCACAGCGGGGACCCACCCCCATGATTTCGCTGCGCGGAAGCCGCCTGCGGCCGCGGCCATCCCGATGGGATCGGAACCGGCCTAGGTGTGCTCGCCCTTCTTGGCCTGGTCGATGAGGTCGCGCACCTTCTGGCCGCCCTTGTGGCCGATTTCCGAGTAGAAGTCGTGCCCGCGGGCGGCCTTGACGGCCTCGCCGCCCTTGCGCCCGATCTCCTCGTAGAACTCGTGGCCGCGCTCGCGCGCCACGGTCTGGCCTCCCTTGCGTCCGATCTCCTCGTAGAACTCGCGGCCGCGCTCGCTGGCGACACGCTCGCCGCCTTTACGCCCGGCCTCCTGGACGGTCATGCCGCCCTTTCGCTCGTCCGCCATGCCCATGCCTCCTCGGAGCGCCCGTGCGGCGCTCCGGTCGCCGTTTCACGCACGGCCCCGTCCCCCCTTCGTCGCGGGGGAAGCCCCTCCCCGCAAGCTCGGGCCGGGCCTTGTCTGCACGGGGCTCGCCATGGAAGGTTTGTACACCGCCGGAGCAAATGTAAAGGCGCCAACGTGTCCGACCGGCAACCGGGCGCCGGCGGCCGACCGCGCGCCGGCCCGGTCGCACGCGTGCCGCGTGCGCATCGTTCGGGCGCGCCGCGGGGCGCAAGGGAGGTGCCATGGGACCGCTGTCGCTCGACGCGCTGGAGGCCGCCTGGCGGCGCTCGGACGGGATCTTCGCGCTGCTGCGCCCGGAGGCGATGCGGGAGCGCCCCATTCCCCTGCGCCATCCGTTCGTCTTCTACCTGGGGCATCTGCCCGCGTTTGCGTGGAACCAGATATGCGCGGGCGTGCTGCGCCGTCCTGCGCTGCACGGCCGCTTCGAGAAGCTTTTCGAACGCGGCATCGACCCGCTTGACCGCGTGGATTCCGCCGCGGAATGGCCCGGAATCGAGGCGATTCTGGAATACCGGCGCCGCGTGCGGGACGAGGTACGCGCCTCGCTCGGTGCGCTCGAAGCGCTGCAAGCGGACGACGATCTCGCCGCAGGAGGACGGATTCTCCACGTCGTCGTCGAGCACGAACGGATGCACCACGAGACGCTGCTCTACATGATCCAGGCGCTCGACCACGCCCTGAAGATCCGCCCGGCGGGGCATCCACGGCTGGAAGGGGGGCTCGGTGCCGATCAGGAACGTATCTGCATACCTTCCGGTCGTGTTCGACTCGGGACGGAACCGTCGGCGCCCTTCGGGTGGGACAACGAACATCCGGCCCACTGGCGCGACGTCCCGGCGTTCGAAGTCGATCGCGTTCCCGTGAGCAACGCTTCCTTCCTGCGCTTCGTGGAGGAGGGAGGCTATGGACGAAACGAGCTCTGGGACGCAGCGGATCTCGAGTGGCGCGACCGGGAGGGAATCCGCCATCCGATGCAGTGGACCAGGCAGGGCGGTGCCTGGCGCGTGCGGACCCTGTTCGAGGACGTGCCGCTGGAAACGGCCCGGGACTGGCCGGTCTGGACGAGTCTCGCCGAAGCCAGGGCCTGCGCGCGCTGGAGAGGTGCGAGGCTTCCGACCGAGGAGGAAATCGGCCGCGCTGCGCGCGGATCGGACTCCGCACCCTGCCCGCCCGGAAACCGCGGGTTCTCGCGATGGTCGCCCTCTCCGGCGGGTACGCATCCCGGCGACGGCGGACCGCTCGGCGTCCTGGATCTGGCGGGCAACGGCTGGGAATGGACCGACAGCCCTTTCGTTCCCTTCGACGGGTTCCGCGCCGGGGTGCGCACCTATCCGGGGTACTCGCGCGACTTCTTCGACGGACGGCATTTCGTGCTTCTGGGCGCGTCCTGGGCGACCGACGAGTCGCTGGTGCGCCCCGGATTCCGCAACTGGTTCCAGGCCCGGTATCCCTGGGTGTTCGCCAAATTCAGGCTCGCGCGCTCCGTCTGACGACGCGGCCGCGGGGCGGTCCGCCGGATCGCGGCCGTGCCCGGAGCGTGCTATAGAACGGTCATGAGCGCGCGGATTCGCCGCCATCCATCGCTTCTGCGCCGCACGGCCCCGGCGGCCGCCGGACTGCTGGCCGCCGCATGGGGCTGCCGCTGCGAGGAACTGCTCGCCGACAAACGCAGTGCAGCGGCAGCGACCCCTGCCGCCCAGCCGGAGGATCGCCCCCCATCGTGGTCGCCTCCGACCACCGCGCCGGCGGATGCCCCTGCGGCCGCATCCGCAGAAATGCAGCCGCAGGCCCCGGCTCCCGCGGCGGCGCCCAGGCCCGTGCCGCTCTTCATGCCGGGCTCGCGGCCGCTCGTGAAGCTTCCGCAGGAATCGCCGCCCGCCGGCCCGATGCTCCAGCCGTTCAAGGCGCGCGAAATGCAGCTCCGGCCGATCGGTCCGCTGCGCAACACGATGCTCGGCCGCCCGCAGCTCGTGCCGATGCAGCCCGGACAGATCCCACCGCCGGCGCCGGCGGATGCTCCGCCCCCGCGGCCCTGATTCTGAGCCCGTCAAATGCGCGTACGCGCCGGACTGCGACAGCGGCGAGGCGTCCGCACGCCTGCGCTTCCGCGACGAACTGCCCCGTTTCTCGTGCGCCGGCGAGGTCCGGGATGATGGTGGGAGAGGGGGGAGTCGAACCCCCACGGGTTTTGCCCAGCGGCTTCTAAGACCGCAGCGTCTGCCGTTCCGCCACTCTCCCGGGCGGCCTTGTGCGAGTCTACCGGCGTCGACGGTCCGGCGGAAGCGCGTCGGCGCGAGAGGTGTGCAACTTGGGTGCGCGTGCGGCATTCCCCGTCTGGTTCCTCGTGGTGGTGGCGGCGACGATCGCCACTCACCTGTACTTCCACGGGCGTCTGGTGCGGGACACGGCACGGCGGCCGCGGGCGCGGTTCGCCGGCTTCGCGGCAGCGGCCGCCGGCACCCTGCTCGTCGTAGCGGCGCCGCTGGCGTCGCGCACGCCGCTCGCGCCGGCGGCGGCCGGGCCTCTGGAAAAGGTCGGGTATCTGTGGTGGGGCGTCATGCTGTATCTGCTTCTGGCGCTGGCCGCCTTCGAGCCCGTCCGGCTTCTCGGGCGTTGCCGCGCGTCGCGAGGCACAGGCTCACCGAAATCGCTGTCGGATAGCGTGGATCCGTCGAGGAGACTGCTGCTGGCGAGGACGGGGGCGGCGCTGTCCGTGGTCGCGACAGGCGCAGCGCTGGGCCGCGGCATGCCCTCCGCGCTCGGGCCGCCCGCGCTCCGCGAGGTGCCCGTGCGCCTGCCGAGGCTGCCGCGCGCGCTGGACGGCCTGACGGTCGTGCTGATCACCGATCTGCACGCCGGCGGCTGGATCGGACGTCGGTTCGTCGACGACCTGGTCGCGCGCACGAACGCGCTGCGGCCCGACCTCGTCGCGATCACGGGCGATCTCGTCGAGGGGCCCGTGGACCGGATCGCACCGCTCCTGGGATCGCTGGCTGGACTGCGCCCGCGCTGGGGGACCTATTACTGCACGGGAAACCACGAGTACTACTGGAACGTCGACGCGTGGACGCAGTGGCTTCGCCGTGCGGGCATCGCCGTGCTGCGCAACGCGCGCGCGACGGCGGGGGAACCGGGAGCGGAGCTGGACATCGTGGGCGTGGACGACTGGATGGGCGGGCACCGGGACGGGGAGTCGCGCTGGAATCTGCCGGCGGCGCTCGCGGGGCGCGCCGCGGATCGCCCGGCGCTGCTGCTGGCGCACCAGCCGCGCGGATTCGAACAGGCGGCGGCCGCGGGCGTCGACCTGCAGCTCTCCGGACACACGCACGGCGGCCAGATGTGGCCGTGGACGCACCTCGTCGCCGCCGCGTACCACCCGTACGCCGCCGGGCTCGCGCGGCTGGGCGGCTCCAGCCTCTACGTGAGCCGCGGCTGCGGGTTCTGGGGGCCTCCGCTGCGCCTGGGCGCGCCGTCCGAGCTCACGAAGCTCGTGCTCCTCGCGGGCTGAGGCTAGCGCGGCCTACGCCGGGACGACGTACCACTGCTGCCCTCCCGGACTCTTCTTGCGCTTGAGCATTCCTTCCTTCTCCAGCGCCTCCAGCAGCCGCGAGAAGGTGGAGAAGCCGTGGTCGCGCACGTCGAAGTCCGGCTCGCGCCGCACGATGGCCTCCTTGAGTGCAGACGGGTTCACTGGCTCGGTGGCACGACCCAGAATGGACGCGATGGCGTCGCGCGCGAAGTCGGGCACGGCGGGCGCGGGACGGGCGGCGGGTTCCGCGGAGGCGCCCTTGCCGCGCCGCGACCGGCCCCTGCGCGCGCCGGGCGCGGGAGACGCGGCCGCGGCGGGCTTTGCAGCAGCGCTTTCGTCCAGCACAGGCGCTGTCGGGGCCCCTTCCGCCGTCGTCTCCCCGGACTCGACCCGCGACGCCTCGGGCACGGGCTCCGGAACGGGCTCCGGCGCGGCTTCCGCGGCGCTCTCCCCCGCAGGCTCCTGTGCCGGGGGTTCCGCCTCTTCGCGCGGTGGGGGTGCGACGACAGGCGCCGCCGCGGGTGCGGGCCTCGTGCCCCGGCGACGGTCGGCGGCGGCCCTGCCGGATCTCGCCGAGGGGACCTTGATGTACACGAACTCGTCGCAGGCCTTCACGAACAGCGGGCTCGTCGCCTCGCGCACCGCCAGGCCCAGCACGTAGCGGTTGTGCTCGCGCAGCTTGTACGCCAGCGGACAGAAGTCGCTGTCGCCCGACGCGACGGCGAAGGCGTCGATGTGTTCGCGCGCGAAGGCCAGCTCCAGCGCGTCGATGACGAGGCGGATGTCCGCTCCGTTCTTGCCCGTGCGCGTCGAGGGCGGCACGTCGATGAGCTCGACGCCGCGCGAGTGCAGATTCTCCTTCGCGGCCTCGAACCGGCTCCAGTCGCAGTAGGCGCGCCGGAACACGACCTTGCCCTTCTCCAGCAGCTTGTCCAGCACGGGCTGGATGTCGAAGTCCTCGGCGGTGAGCCCCGTGCGCGTCACCAGGTTCTCGAAGTCGATGAACAGCGCGATGCGCAGATCGCGGTTTTCCCTTCCCATGGGTCTCTTTCCGTGCGCCCGCCCCGGCGCGTCCGGCCGTCGTCGCGGCCGCGGGGGACCATAGCAGCCCCGGCGCGAATCCGCCCGGAAACGGACAGCGCCGTCGCACGCGCGCGCCCCGTGCGCGGCGATTTTCACCGGCGCCCGGCGCCCCGCGCCGCTTTGACAGCGTCCGTGCGGCCGGTAAGATGAGCGCAGGGAACCGCCTGCGGTCGGGTCGTCGGGCGGCCTGCGGACCGTGCGAATCGACACGGCACGCGGGACGGAGCGGCCGGCGCGCGGGCGCGCGCGGGGCGCGGAGGCGGCATGGCGGGCGCCGACAGGAAGGGTCGCACGGCGCGCACGGGCGCGTCGCTGCTGTGCGGCCTTGCGGCAGGGCTTCTGCTTGCCCGCTGCGGCGCGGAAGGCATCGCGGCGCCGGACTCGACGGGCGCGCTGGAGTCGTCCGACGCCTTCTGCCGCTCGCTCCAGGACTACATGCCGCGCTTCTACGCGACGCTGCGCGCGGGCGAGCTTCGCGGGCTCGCGCAGGTGGTGACGGATCTGGACGCCCGGGCGCGCGGCGGCGCCAATCCGCTCGGGGCGCTGGTGCAGACGGCCCTGCGCACGCTGAAGATGTTCGCGTCCGACCCGTACGAGGCGCCCCCCGACCGCTGCGTCCCGTACAACAATCCCTCCCGTGCGCCGCCGGAGCCCGAGAGCGCCAATCGCATGTGCGCGGTGCGCCGCGCGCTGGACTTCGCGGTGCGCGACGAGGCTGCGCGGCAGGCCTTCGACGCGCTCACGCCGGTGCTCGTGAAGGTGCTGGGCTACGTGACGAACGAGAGCGAAGGCAAAGTCGGCGCCGAGCACTACGAGGCGCTGGACGTGCTGCACCGCATGTCGCTCAACGAGGCGCAGTGCCCGCCCCGCAACCTCGTCGAGGTGCTCGACGGCCTGGCGACCTACTTCGGCGCGGGCCCCGACTGCGCGGCGCCGCCCGCGGGCCAAGGCGAGGAATGCCACGCGTACAAGCTTCTGGCGACGCTGCGGGCCATCCTCTCGGACAAGGCGGTGGAGGACTTCCTGGAGACGTTCCAGTCGTCGGTGGGCGGCAGCCAGGGGCGCGACGCAGTCAGGACGCTCGTGAAGGTGCTCTCCGGCGGCATCGTCGCCATGCCGGAAAACGAGCACTACTTCGACCAGATGCAGTCCTCGCTCGACGACCTCGTCTACCGCTTCCTCGAGAGCCAGGCGCGCAGCCACCCCGACAAGGGCTACGACCGGCTGGAAGAGGACGTGAAGACCCTCGTCGCGGTGCTGAAGGACTTCCTGGACCCGTCGCGCAAGGGGGCCGTGCTGCACCCTCTCAAGGGCGTCGTGGCGTGCATTCTGGAAGTGGACTCGGGAGGGGAGGTCGCGGGGGCGCTGTACGACCTGCTGTCGCGCCAGGGCGGGCAGGGGGGCGGCGGTCTCGATCTGCTGGAGCTGGTGGACGCGGTTTCGGGCGTGGCGCACGCCGATCCGCGCGGCGTGCTTTCCGGCGCGGCGCACGTGGTGCTGCGCGAGACGGCGCGGGACGAGGTCGCCATGGAGGCTTTCCGCGTGCTGTTCCAGCAGACGCTGGACGCGACGAACGTGCGGCTGCTCGCGCCTGCGCTCAAGGCGATCGTGGAGAGGCAGGTGGTGACGGAGCTCGTCGAGGTGCTGGACAACCTGCTGTACGGCTGTCGTGCACCGGCGACGCTGCCGCCGGAGTGAAACGCGGTCGCACACCGACGCGGGCCTCGGTGTCCGCCGGAGAACGGATGCGGGGAACGATTCGGACGGTGGCGGCGCTGCTGCTCCTTGCTCCCGCGGCGAGAGCCAATCCCGCCGACACGTACGGCTACTTCGCGAAGGGCCTTGCGACCGCAGGCGCGCAGACGGCTTCGGCCGACGACGCCGAGGCGACCTACTACAACCCCGCGGGGCTGGCGCTGCGCGGGCCGAAGACGCGCACCTCCGTGCAGCTCGGCTACGCGGCGGGCGCTCCGTTCGCCGGCCTGACGCACGCGGCCGACGCGCGCCCGACCATCGCGGCGCGGCTTCCGGAGTACGAGGGCTGGATCACGCTCGGCGGCCGGATTCCTTTCCGGGGTCTGCTGGACAAGCGCGCGGTGCTGGGATTCGCGGTGTACATGCCGCAGGACAAGATCGTGCGCGTGGAGTCGCTGGACCCGAAGACGCCGCAGTGGCTGCGCTACCAGTCGTCGGCGCAGCGCATCGCGCTGACGGCGTCGCTGGGGGCGAGGCTGGGCGACTGGGCTGCCGTGGGGGCCGGCGCCAACGTGCTCGCGATGCTCGCGGGCAGGGTCCTGTTCGACGTGGACCTGTTCGCCAAGACGGTGAAGACGCGCGAGATGACATTCGATCTCAAGACGGTGGTGGCGCCGACGGCGGGACTGGTGCTGACGCCGCCGATTCCGCTTCGTTTCGCGCTGGCGTGGCGCGGGCCCATCCGCCTGGACGTGGTGCAGCCGAGCACGCTGGGGCTGGGCGACGTCGGCACGCTCGTGCTGGACGTGACCGCGACCATGCACTACACGCCGCACCAGGTTTCGGCGGGGATGTCGTGGGAGGCCGCCGAGGGCCTGAGATTCTGCGTGGACGCGCTGTATTCGGCCTGGCATCTGGCGCCCAACCCGGCGACCTCCCTCCAGGTCGATCTGAAAGGCGAAATCCCGGAAGGACTGAACCTGGACGAGGCGGTCGCGATGAAGACGAAGGACAAGTCGCCCCGTTTCGAGGACACCGTGGCCA
>Ga0172368_10002740_pt1 | contig 22073 bp, 18 predicted proteins | sample Lak11m_FD_114540 | JGI IMG/M metagenome (GOLD analysis project Ga0172368, IMG submission 114540) | Freshwater microbial communities from Kabuno Bay, South-Kivu, Congo - kab_022012_11m | ecosystem: Environmental > Aquatic > Freshwater > Lake | place: Democratic Republic of the Congo: South-Kivu...
CGGCTCGATTATCCGACCAGAGATCCAGACGCTGTTCGTTTCCCTGGAAGATGTCCTGGATGCGACGAACCCCCAGATACTTTGCCACTTAGGCCATCGCGGCTTTGATCTCCTCTGGAATAACATCCGCTCGATGGTAGAACTCTTCATCGGAGCAGGCTGCCTCCGCAGCCCCATGGCGAGCGCCAAATGAGGACTCCCCACGGATGCAAAAGGACACCCCCGTCTAGTCGGGAAACTCCTTTTCCAGGTCTTCCACTTCTCTCCAGAGATTCCACTCCGTTGTGATCAGGACGCGCTCCCCGAGGCCTACTTTCCAGCTTCTGGGCCTTGGCCTTGACCGGCAATTTGGACGATAGCGTGCAAGACCCAAATTACCATTCTTCTACTTGGCGCTCTAGATGGCGCAACTTCCCCCGAAGGCGTTTCAACTCTTCTTCCAGCTCATCAATGGAAGCTGTTTCTGCCGACAGACCGGGCACCTGTTGACCGCCATCACGCCGTCTCTAGGTAAATTCAGCCAGCCACGGGCATACAACTGCCGCAAAACCGACGCAAAAAAAATCCTCTCCACCGGCTACGACCCCTCTCGAAAGTGAATGGTTACGCTATTCAGTGCTGACGCTTTAGCTCAAATGCCCCCACCATCATTAATAATTAGAGAAGCAGACTGTGGACTTCCGATTAGAAAACCGCCATAGCCTTGCCAAACGACTCGAGCGGCCGCAAAATATTCTCTAATGAACTCCGTAGCCCTAGACTTTTATGCTGGTGAGACGTTATTCTTTCTTAAGAGGTCAGTGTCGCATGTCATCGGGGCTTCATCAGCCGGGGAAGATGTTTCTCAAGGTGTTTGTATTTTGGCCTCTAGCCTTATTGTGGGCTGGGGGGGCTCTGTGCGCTGGATTCGCAGTGGGCGCTTTCTTGGTCTTTGCCAGGGACCTGCCGGAAGTGCCGAACATAGTGTCGTACGAACCTCGCACGGTATCGACGTTCTATTCCGACGATGGGACTGTAATTGGAATTTTTTATAAACAGAAGCGATTCGTCGTAGATCTGAAGCAAATACCCCCGCATGTGGTCAAGGCTTTCATAGCAGCCGAAGATGCGCACTTCTTCGAGCACCATGGCGTGGATTGGCAAGGTTTATTTAGGGCCTTCCTACGGAACATTCGAGCCGGGCGCATCGTGCAAGGCGGTAGCACTATAACCATGCAGGTCACTCGTAACTTTCTGCTCAGTAGGCAGCGCAGTATTTCCAGGAAGGTGAAAGAAATTGTACTAGCGCAGCGGCTGGAGAGTCTTTGGGGCAAGGATAAGATTCTATACATATATCTCAACGAAATCTATTTGGGTGAAGGGAACTACGGGGTGGAGGCTGCATCTCGGGGTTATTTTGACAAGCCTGTGGAACATTTGACCATTGCTGAGGGCGCGTTGTTGGCCGGTCTGGTCGCCAGTCCCGTGCGTTTTAACCCTTTTAAGAGCGAAGAACTCGCTCGGAACCGTCAGGCGACAGTTCTGGGCCGCATGTTAAAAGTGGGCTTAATCACTGAAAAGGAATATCAGCAGGCCAAAGAGCAGGTTCTTGTAATTCGACGAGAGGTTCCCAGGCCGTTCGATCTGGTGCCTGATTTCGCGGAAGCAGTCCGGCGTTACATCGTCAAGAAATACGGTGAAGATAAGCTCTACAACGAGGGGCTCAAGGTCTTCACCACATGTCAAGTGGACTACCAGAAGGCGGCGCAAAATGCGCTGGAAAAGGGGCTGGCGGAGATCAAGGGGAGACAGAAGTACTTGGCCATCCTCAGAACAGTCCCCGTAAATCAAATCAATGAACTGCTCCAGCGCAGGGCAACCCCAAGCCTCACCAATGACAGAATTTACCAAGGGGTAGTTGTTAAGATAGGCCGGAAGGGTAAGGATGTGGAACTCCAGGTGGCTTTGAGTACTCGCATGAGGGGAGTAGTTACCATCCCTGCCCAGTCTGCTGCGGCATACAAAGTGGGTCACGTTCTTGCCTTGAGGTTTGAGTATTCTTCTGGAGAATTGCCTGTCTTCAGCTTGGACGACAACCCACAGTTGCAAGGGGCGCTTGTGTGCATCGAAAACCGCACTGGTTACGTGAGGGCCCTCTTGGGCGGTGTCGGGACCGGTCACTTCAAATTCAATAGAGCTCTCCAGGCAAAACGACAACCAGGCAGCGCCTTCAAGCCGGTCATTTATTCCCTGGCCCTAGAAGAGAAAAGCTACACTCCTGCGACTATCATAGTAGATGAACCCATCGTGGTTGACCTGGAGGAAGCTGACGAGGAATGGGAGCCGAAAAACGCCGGAGGCGACTTTCTGGGGCCCCTAAGTTTCCGTCGCGCCCTCGAACTCTCGAGGAACATATGCACCATTAAAATCCTTATGGATGTGGGTTTCGATCCAGTTATTCAAATGGCTAGGCGCATGGGTATCAACTCGCCGCTCGGAAGAAACCTTTCGCTCAGCCTTGGAACATCCGAGGTAAGTCTTATGGAACTTACCACCGCCTACACGGTTTTTCCTAATAGTGGAATCTACGTCGAGCCCATCATGGTGAAACGTGTGGAAGACCGTTTTGGCAATGTACTGGAGGACAACAGAGAATTCCCCGTGCTCGAGGCCTCTCAAATACCTCTGCCAGTCCCACGGGAGGAATTTAGGGCGCTTGTTGCTCAATATTCGCGATCTACCACACGGTTGCAGGACGAGGATGAACCGACGCTTCGAGAATTGCGTGATCAGAAGTCAGATGCCGACCAGACCGGAGCAGATTCAAGGGCAGGGGCTGGTCAATCCCCGGATGGCAACGTCAGTGTAGCCAGTGAAAAATACGACAGACGCACCCGCGGTGTCATGTCGCCGCAAACTGCCTATATCATGACTTCCCTCCTCCAAGGGGGCGTGCGTCAGGGCACGGGAGCGCGTCTGAGTAAGTACCTCAGGCGCAAGGACTTAGCAGGTAAGACGGGCACCACAAACAACTCCGAAGACACATGGTTCATCGGATTCAATCCCGATTTCACAACAGGTGTGTGGGTGGGTTTTGACGAGAAAAGGCCGGTTGGTCGCAGGGAAGAGGGAGCACGGGCAGCCCTTCCAATCTGGGGATATTTCATGAAAGACATACTTGATGACAAGCCTCAGAAGGATTTCCAGGCCCCTCCGGACATCACTTTTCGAGGCATGTTGACATTCACAGGAAATCCTACCCAAGGCTACGTTCCATCGGTGGCAAGGGAACCCGTATATACGCCTTTTGTTGATTGTACTTTGGTCTTAAGCCCGCTAGATTCACCGGAAACACTAAGTTCCTACAGAGGCGTTACATTTCCGGATGCCTACATGCCCAAGACTGCTTCTATCTTTCCTTACAATCGGGGGCAGCCTTACCAAAGTGGGCAGGGACCTCTGCTCATGGAACCGCGAGGCTCTACCGTTCCTCTGAACCCGATGGACGGTCGGAATTTGTTTCCGGAAGAGCAGCCGAACTATCAGTATCCCACAGGCCCAGTGAATGGCATTCCCGGTTCGGGCATCCCACGCCGAGATCAACCCCCTCCCCTGCAAAGACCTGGCGTATTCACTAATCCCCCGCCCTTATATGAACAACGGTCCAGCAGCGATCGAGGGGTCCCAGGTTTACCGTCCGACAAAATAGAGTATCCTCAGCCCCCTAGGCTGCCAAATTATCCGAACCCCCATTACTCTCCTCTCTCCAATGAATGACTTGGAGCGCCTACAGGTCCGAGGGTTTGCACGGGAGTACTTGCCGTCATGAGGATTGGCGTAGCCATGAGCGGCGGAGTGGACAGCACGGCTGGTGCGCTGCTCCTCAGAGAGCAAGGACATGAGATCATCGGCTTGCATGTAGGTATGCACAAATATTCTTCGGGTTCATGGGCGGATGTCCAGCAAATCGCTCATCGCACCGAGATCCCAACACGTTTTGTGGACCTGCGTAGCGACTTTGAAGAAATCGTCATATCTCATTTTGTTAGTGAATACGCCAAGGGTCGAACACCATCTCCCTGCCTAGTTTGTAACAAATTCATTAAGTTGGGTCTCTTGCGCGAGCACGCCTTGACGCTGGGCTGTGATATGCTGGCAACCGGGCATTACGCTCGTGTGATTCCTACTGCCAACGGCCCGACATTACTAAAGGGCGTTGACCCTAAGAAGGACCAGTCATACTTCCTGGCGATGGTTCCGAGGGCGTCGCTGAGCACATTGATACTGCCACTGGGGACAGTTTCCAAAACTCAGGCGCGAGAAATCTTAAAAAAAAGAGGCATATTCATACCTCCTTCAGCCGAGTCGCAGGAGCTTTGTTTCATCCGCGGCCAAACGTATAGACAGTATCTGCTTGAACACAGTGTCATTCCAGAACCCGGTCCTATAATAGATGTTCATGGACGCAGCCTTGGTAGGCACCAAGGTATAGTGGGTTTCACTGTGGGACAGCGGAGGGGAATGAAGATCAGTGCGCCTTACCCACTTTATGTTGTCTCAATAGACCCGCGAACTCACACCGTTGTGGTCGGTCCAGTTCAACATACTTTCGTTGAAGCTGTTGAGGTGGAGGAGTTCAATAGCCTCCGCGAAAGACCCGTTGAGGCGGGCGAGACCTTTTGGGTAAAAGTTAGATCCACTTCTGCGCCCACTTTGAGCAGGGTCGTCTCGATCATGGGTTCGGTGCTGCGGTTACAATTCAATAAGCCTCAGCGTGGTGTTGCGAGTGGCCAGGCCGCGGTTCTTTACTCACAAGATCAGGTAATAGGCGGGGGATGGATTCGAGAAACCGTTCGAATCACGGCCTCCGAATGATTATACCGGTTCTCAAAATTAGACGCTAATTCAACAAAGGCTTTTCTGCTCGGTTTATGTGAGCTGAGATTGCTTCGTCGCCTTCGGCTCCTAGAATTGACAATGGAGTCAGAGAGGTGTCATAGCGAGGGAAGTTAAGCAAGCTTTTGATGAGTTCATATATACGGTTTCTCTAATCTTCTGTCGGAATCAAAGAATGTCCTTGCGGGTCTTCCATGATAGTGCAAGCACTTTGAAGATGTTGGTGCTTTATGGAATTAGCTCTTCAGGCCTTGCCGGGGTCAGAGAACATAGCACGCAGGAAGAGAGATCCCAGGAACCTGGGAGGCCCCATTGCCTCCCTTCGAGAGGGTAAGGTGGACCAACCCGAAAGAAGGCCGCCTGATGGGCAGCTAGGAGTCAGATCGCTCCATCGTACTTTGCGGCGGTAGCGCCGACCACATGGGGAAGGGAGCGACAGGGCTGCGTAGCTCGTAAAGGAAACATGGGCTGGATACGAAATGCCGGAACGACCTATCCAAACCTCACTGCGGCGAATAGCGAATCCCCACCTGTGCGGAGGCGAGCAGTCCTGAGGAGCCCGGTGCGGGAATACCGCACGCCGGGATCTGCGAGGGGGCCGTCGGGTAACCGGCGGTCCTACCTTGATTAATCCCTATATAGACCGTCAGGGGACGATAGCAGCCGATGGCAAGTTTTTCTTCGTACGAGTGCCTTACCTGTTGCGCACTCCGGCTCAAGGCACTATTGTTTGCAGAGGCAGTGCAACGGAACGCGGTCATAAAATTGTGTGCTGCGACCTCGTAATTCATCGCCGGAATTTGCCGTATTCTGGACAGCTAGGCTATTTTGGCTACATTTAGGACAAATGATCGATAAAGATTTTATAAATCTCCTGGTCTCATGGAGAAAAACTCCTCAGCTCCGGCGGCCCGTCATGCTCGCAGGCTTTTTCGGTTGGTCAAACGCTGGCTGCTTGTCCAGCGATACTCTTGAATACTTGCATGCGGTTTGCCAACCAGAAGTATTTGCGTCCATGAGCAACGAAGCCTTCTCTAACTACACCATAGACAGGCCAAACGCCCGCATAGAGGATGGCGTGATCTTGGAGATGGAAATCCTAGACACGAATTTTTCGTTTTACCGAAATCCGGACGGCGGGCACGATGTAGTGCTGTTTTTGGGACGGGAACCGGCTTATAGCTGGCGGTCGTATTCGGAGATGATCATTGGGGTGATGAGGCAACTCGGAGTGGAGCGTTTCTACACACTGGGAGGGGTTCAGGACGCCGTTTCTCACCTCAGTCCGCCAGTGGTGAGTGTGGTGGCCTCGACGTCATTCATGGTATCGGAACTTTGTGAGACGAGCAAAATCATAGTGCCGGCTGCCTATTCAGGTCCGATCAGCATACATTCTTATCTCTTGCGAGCCTGCTCGGATGCAGGTATTGAGGCTGCGAGCCTTTGGGGACATGCTCCGGCTTATCTCCAAAAAAATCCGCGCGTGGTGGCTCGACTGGTGTCCATTATTAACACCCTAACCGGTCTTGGAATTCCCACCAGCCATCTGGATCGCCAGGCGATCGAATTGGACCGGAAGATCAAGGAGGCGGTGGCCAAAGACCCAAACTTGAGAAAACTGGTCGAGGCCGTGGAATGCGACCAAGAATCAGATATACTTGCGTCGTCTCGCGACAAGGTCATTCGTTTAGAGGATTTCGTAAGGAGAGACGCTCCCCACGATAATGAAGAAGACTAATTGAGAATGTGAAAGCGATTTCGGACGCAGTTCACGAATTTTAATTGAGGAGGCCGAGATGAGACACAAAATCAGGTGCGATAGAAACCAGAGCTAACTCTTTTGGCGCTGCATGCTTGCAAGAATGTCCCGCTTTAGCTTCTCCACAAATGCGTCATACATAGTTTCCATTTCTGATGCCTCTTCAGAATTGGCTTGTTCGTATCCAACCAGGAAGTAGTAAACAGCCCGGTCGAAAAACAAGGCCGTACGGTTATTAAGGGCCACGATGGATCGCACGTCAAAGGGCTGCCCGGCAAAGTTACTGTCCTGAAAAAAAATCCATATGTGGCGCTTCAGCAGGATAAAGGCCCGAACCATTTCTGAGAAGCTAAGTCCGTCTTCACGGCACCTGATGCCAAGTTGTACATACTTGTCAGCGATGGTCTCCACAGAGGTCTTTTTGTCAATGTTCTTGGTAAACTCGGACAGGACGCTGTTGGCTAGGTCCTCCAACATTTTTTCGCCGAGTTGGTAGTGAGTGAGGAGTTCTCTTTTGTGTATGGTGTCTTCTAAGAATGCCTCTCGGATATGATCCCTGAACTTCTCGATGAAGCGTGCAAATTCCAGTTCAAAGGTCCGTATTTCCATTATGGCCTCCTGGCTGACTTGACTCTTAAGGCTTTCACCTGTTTTCCCTGTGTCTGATGCGCTTCGCTGACGCAAGAGTATCTGCCGGGCAGCGACTTGTCAATCGTGAGTTCTGTTGAGTGGGTAAACAACCAGCCCAAGGAAAAGAGTCTAAGCCTTTCTGAAAAGGCGCAGTCCTTATTAGTCTTGATCCCACACAAAGGGCTTAGGAGATGTGAAGTCTGGTATTCCACACCGGCTCGAACTCATCTCCTGAATAAACACATTTTCAAAGCCCATATCCCACACTTTCTCGACAAGCGATTCATATTCACTTTCATTTACGGGGCGGTTGAGTTCCGGGAATTTTTGGGCTCTGTGAAGCGGCGAATATTGGGACATGAGGGATAGCGTCACAGTTGAGGGAAGATTTCCTTTTATCCATTGCAAACTCTCTTCAACGGCGGCAATCCCTGAAGGAAGAACCAACAGTCGAATAATCACTCCTCTAACCGCCCGACCTTGGAGATCGACCACGAGGTTCCCAACTTTTCTGTGCATCTCGAGGATGGCATTTCTGGCGACCTCCACGTAGTCTGGGGCATCCGAGTAAATTGAAGCCTTTTCGTTGGACGCGTAGCGTAGGTCGGGAAGGTACACGTCAACGATGCCTTCCAGGAGATCCAGTACTTCAAGGGTTTCATAGCCGTTTGTGTTGTACACTAAAGGCAGTTCTAGGCCATTTTCGCGTGCAAAAGCGAGGGCTTCCAAGAGTGCTGGGAGCTGATGCGAGGGTGATACCACGTCAATGTTTGAGCATTCCATACTCTGGAGCCGCAACATCTCCCTAGCCAAGAGGACGGGGGTATAATTTTCCCCGAGGCCTCCCTGACTTATTTGGTGATTCTGACAATAAACGCAGCTCATTGAACAACCTGTAAGGAAGATGGCGCCGGCCCCTCCGTCAATTGACAACGGGGGTTCCTCACCAAAGTGGGGCGTGACTGAGCCAACGTGGAGACCAGGGCCCGTTGAGCAGTATCCGAAGTATCCTGACCGCCTATCAGTACCGCAACCGCGAGGGCACAGCCGACAAGTAGAAGCTAATTTCCACGCCTCGTCAGCTCGCTCACGAATAGCCGCCGGACTGATTACATCAAACGGGTTGCGAAAAGGAGAAACCATGTAGTGTCCAGTGCTAATATATCTTTTGAAATGGGACTGGTGGACGCGGCTAACTTAATCGTACTGGAGCCAGCCGCGTACTCGGACAGTATCGTTATTATCATCAACGTCCTGATCTTGTCACGTCGTGCACGCACGGGGTCTGAGAAACTTCACGCCGGCTTCGCTTCTCCTAAGGGATGAGATATGGGGGTTCTGGAAAGCAAACTCGAATCCGACAATGGCTTCGGTGTTGATCGAAGTGAGCTGAGATTGCCTCGTCGGCTCCGGCCCCTGGCAACGACAAGCGTCCCATAGAGTGTTTCTCTAAATTTCTGCAAGAGGTTTCATCCGGTGTTCAAACGGTTTGCATTCACTGTCCGGATGGATTACACAAAGGAGGCTATTCAGATGACGCAACATGGCAGTGAACATAAGGGGAACGCTCATGAGAATGTCCACAATACTGGCTCCAACCTTGAAGGAGGATCCTTCTGACGCTGAGGTCATTAGCCATAAGCTTTTGCTCAGGGCGGGCATGATCCGCAAATTGACGGCGGGTATCTACTCGTACCTGCCCCTGGGATATAGGTCGCTTCGAAAAGTGGAGCAGATCGTAAGGGAGGAAATGAATGCGGCTGGGGCGCAAGAGGTTATGCTTCCGATGGTGCAGCCTGCTGAATTGTGGAAAGAATCCGGCCGCTGGGAAGTGTACGGACCTGAACTACTCCGGTTTAAAGATCGACACGATCGAGAGTGCTGTCTGGGCCCGACGCATGAAGAGGTTATCACGGACTTGGTGAGGCGTGAGGTACGTTCGTACAAGGATTTGCCTCTAAATCTTTACCAAATACAAACCAAGTTTAGGGACGAGATTCGACCGAGGTTCGGGCTGATGAGAGGTCGAGAGTTCGTTATGAAGGACGCCTACTCATTTGACGCCACCGAGGCAGGCGCAGAAGAATCTTATCTGATCATGAAAGACGCTTATTCACGTATATTCACTCGTTGCGGGCTTAATTTCGCGGTGGTTGAGGCGGACACCGGCCCCATCGGGGGCAGTTTCTCCCATGAGTTCATGGTGCTCGCAGACACTGGTGAAGACGTCATCGTTGCATGCGATTCATGCGAATACGCAGCAAACCTCGAGAAGGCGGAAACAAGGCAATTGGCAGCCCCCGAGTCCTCGACGCCCTCCACGGCAACTCGCGTTTCCACCCCAGGAGCGACCACGGTTGAAGATGTGGCCTCTTTTTTAGGAGTCCGGGCTCAGGACATCATCAAGACGCTTTTGTTCTCAACTGAAAAGGGGCCAGTGGCAGTGCTCACCAGGGGCGATCATGATGTGAACGAGATCAAAGTGAAGAACTTTCTTGGGGTAACTTCTCTGGATTTTGCAGACGCTCAGATGGTAGAGGAGGTCACGGGAGGTCCAAAGGGATTCTCGGGACCAATTGGTTTGAAAAGAGTCAGGATACTGGCCGACTATGCCATTCGGGCCATGAGCTTGGCTGTGGTGGGTGGCAACTCTCCCGATACCCACCTCACAGGGGTCAACCCTCAGACCGATTTCGGAGTGGACCACTATGGAGATTTTCGCTGTGCCGTTGCAGGGGACGCTTGTCCGAGATGCCGAGGAACACTCACGTTGAATAGGGGAATCGAGGTTGGCCACATATTCAAACTTGGGCTGAAGTATTCCAAAGCCATGTCCGCCCGATTCCTGGACCGAGATGGGGTCGAAACCCCAATGGTGATGGGGTGTTACGGGATAGGGGTAAGCCGTATCATCGCCGCTGCTATAGAACAAAATCACGACGACGAGGGAATAATTTTCCCACCGCCTATTGCCCCTTTCCAGGTCATTGTTACGCCCGTGGGAGGCAAAGACTCTGTTATTGAAGAGGCCGGGGAAAGAGTGTACATGAGTCTTTGGGAATCGGGGCTGGACGCGTTGTTAGACGATAGGGACGAACGACCAGGAGTTAAATTCAAGGACGCCGACCTCATGGGAATTCCCCTTCGAATAACGATCGGCAAGAAATCTCTGGCCAGTGGCCAAGTGGAACTCAGGCATCGGAGAACCCGCGAAGTCAGTCTCGTGCCGGAAAGCAACATCGTGGAGGCAGCCCAAAAGACGCTCAAAATGTGGTAGTTATCTACTCCGATTGCCGAAAGAACTGGTTCATCGGTTGTGATATGAATGGTAAGGGTTGCCTGAAAAGTTTTGCTGCTGGTAACCGTACGTGTTCTGATGTTGGCCGGAGTAATTCCATGACCCACCGTACGTGCCGTAGCCGAATGCGCCACCTGTATAGCCGTATCCGTTGGGATAATAATAGTAGGGAGAGGGTGGTGCTGTCGGCGACCATTGGTTGGGATAAGACTGCATCGGGGCAGACCATTTTATAGGTTCTTCGGCTGCATGCGAAATTTGTACAAATAGAAACATAACGATAATAGCTAACAAGACGGTCAAATATTGTCTCATGTGCGTTGCCCTCATTCGCTCGCCTATTCCTTTGTTATTATAACGAAAAGAGCCGATCTTGTCCAGGCCTCGTAGCTCTCCTGTTAATGCACCTTTAGGTAAGACAAGAATATATAGTGATTGTCCAAAGTAAACCCGAGTTCGACAAGGGCCTCGCTGCCCGATTGATGTGAGCTGAGACTGCCTCGTCGCCTTGTGCTCCTCGAAATGACAAGAGAGTCATCAAGGTTTCATTGCGGGCGAAGCGAAGCAATCTCTTATCAGCTTTCGAACATGGCTTTACATATTGCGTGGAGAGAAAGGCGACTGGTCTAAAAATGGCGGCTAGGGCAACCGATCACATAGCCGAAGTGTGTCTCTTGACCATGTCGTCGACCCTTTTCCAGTCCACTATCTTCTGGAAATTGTCCACGTATTCGGCGCGACGATTTTGATACTTAAGGTAGTATGCGTGTTCCCACACGTCGCAGACCAATAGCGGCATCACGCCCCATGAGGTGAGGTTTTGATGCTTTTCAGCCTGCATGATCACCAATCTCTTGCTGAATGGTTCCCAAGCCAGGATGCCCCAACCGGAAGCCTCGACAGATTTTGATGCCGCTGCAAATTGGTTCCAGAAGGTCTCGAAGGATCCAAAATCACGGTCGATCAGATCTTTTATCAAGCCTGAGGGCTTGCCTCCTGCGTTTGGACCGATGGTGTTGAAATAGAGCCAGTGCAACACCACCCCCGATCCATTAAAGGCAAGGTCGCGGCTCAGTGCCTTGACTGAGGAAAAATTCCCTTGTTTGCGAGTATTTTCAAGCGCTTCCAATGTCTTGTTCAGTCCCTCCACGTAGGCGGCAAAGTGTTTTCCGTGGTGTATCTTCACCGTCTCCTTGTCAATATACGGCTCTAAGGCATCTTCTGGATAAGGAAGGGGCGGTAACTTGTGCATGAACGTCCCGGCGTTGCTCTTTTTCTCCGCTCCCCAAGCCTCTTGGCCGATGAAGGTTGATAGAAATCCAGCAGCCGCAAAAAGTCCTGTTGATTTGAGAAGTTCCCTGCGATCAATTCCTGTGGTCATTGGTTAATTCCTTTCTATATTAAATGGTTAGTTCGCAAAGAAAAGGCGTGTCATAACTCACAAGGCAGCCTTTTCCTCAGAGAGATCCTTGTAAGAGAAACGTGTACATCGTAGGCAAGAATTTCAACGTTATTCTTCAACACCTCCCTGAGGCGACATCCGTACTGTGGGTCGATCCGATCAGCTGGTTTAAACACCTTGGCGTCCATGCGCTGTATCAAGAAGAAAACCACTGCCCGTTGGCCTGTTGCGGCAAGCCGCTCTAATTCGACAAGGTGTTTAAGTCCCCTGGAAGTAACCGCATCAGGAAAGTAGGCGGCGTCTCCCTCGACTAACGTGCAATTCTTGATTTCTACAAAACAAACCTTCCCGTGAAGCGATTCCAGTCTTAAATCTAGTCTTGTACCAGCATTGGTTGCCACTTCTCGCTTGATGGAATTATAGGCGTCCAGCTCAGGTATAGCGCCTGCTGAACAAGCAGCATGAACAAGTCGATTGGGGACGAGTGTGTTTACACCCACCAGAGAACCGGGCATCCGGATGAGCTCCCAAGTGTAGAGGAGTTTTCTTTCTGCATTCTTGGCTCGTGAAAGATACACGGGCCTCCCCGGCTCGCTGCATCCCTTCATGCTCCCTGAGTTGGGACAGTGAGCTTTGATTATGCGTCCATCATCAAGTTTCACATCGGCGATGAATCGATTGTATCGTTTCAGCAGAGCACCTCGGATCAGAGGAGGCCAATAGAGAGATGATCGATATTTCGTAGGAGATACTCCCTATATTGGAATGTGGGTAGCGATTATGACCGTATGGAAATAGAGCAGCAATAGGTTATTTGAACAGGGCTTCCAATGCATTCCGCGCTGCATTCTGGGCCGCTTGCCGCTTGTTGCGCCCAGTCCCCTGACCGACGGTGTCCTCACCAACCTGTACGGCAACAGCAAACGTCTTGCAGTGTTCTTCTCCCCACTGGGCTACGACCTGATAGGTTGGCGTCATTCCCATTGACGACTGAATCCGCTCTTGAAAGAGGCTCTTGTAGTCGTGTTCCTCCGAACCATTGTTCAGGATTTCTATCAAATCCGAAAAAGCCTTGAGGATGAATGATTTTGCCGCTATAAATCCTCCGTCGAGAAAAACAGCCGCTATCAAGGCTTCCAGAGTGTCTGCAAGAATGGAATCGCGGTCGCGGCATCCGGATAACTCGTCTCCCCGTCCCATACGAATGAATTTCCCTATACCCAGCTCACGTGCGAGATTTGCCAAACTAGTCCTATTCACCAACTTTGCGCGGCTCTTCTGCAAGTCCCCTTCCTCAAATTGTGGGAATTCTTCATACAGCTTTTCTGCGATAACGAGGCCCAATACAGCATCGCCGAGGAATTCCAGCCTTTCATTGTGGCGCTCGCAGCTATCTCTATTTTCATGCCAATAGCTGCGCCTGGTGAGGGAATCGAGGAGCAGATCAGGATTCGTGAAGGAATACGACATAACGGCCTCCACGTCGCCCAGGCCTGCATCCGGGGCGACGGTAGTCACATCTTTGTCAGGGCGCAAGCCAGTTCCTCCCGATGTGCATGGGCGGTCAGATCGTAGAAAAGCGGCGTGATAGAGACGTATCCTTGAGCCAGGGCTATGACGTCTATTTCATCGTTTGTCTCGGTTTCCGCACTTTGACCGGAAAGCCAATAATAGGTGTTGCCTCTGGGGTCTTCCCGAGGCTCCACAGTTTCCCGAAAAGGGGACAGAGCCTGTCTGGTTATCTTAAACCCGCGGATCTCTTCGGGCGGTAGTGCAGGGATATTGACGTTTAGAGCTACCCCCTTCGGCAGCCTTTGGGATAGAATCCACCTAGCGATCGATAGGACGTGAGGCAACGTCGATTCATAAGGCGGATCCTTCTTCTGAGCTAGGGAGACGGCTATAGCCGGCACACCCAAGATTGCCGCTTCCGTGGCTGCTGATACCGTCCCCGAATACAACACATTGATGCCAAGGTTTGCGCCATTGTTTATTCCGGATACCACTAAATCGGGTGGACGCCTCAGCAGGGCGTATATGGCTAATTTCACCGAATCGGCCGGCGTGCCGCTGATGCCGAAACCATACGATTCCCCATTGAAGTGGATTTCATGTACCTTTATGGGATCGTACAGCGTTATGGAATGGCCGACTGCGCTTTGTTCCGCCACTGGGGCGACCACTGCAATCTCCCCTAAAGTGGCTAACGCCTGTCGGAGATAGCGGAGCCCCTCGGCGTAAATTCCGTCATCGTTTGTGAGAAGGATCAATGGGGCCAGCTCGGTCATAGCAGCTCGCGACAGGCCTTCTGTATTCTTCTCATGCCTTCAACAATATTCTTTTCGCTGGTGGCGAAAGAGAGCCTGATGTGGTCAGAAGAGCCAAAGGCGCCGCCTGGCACGCAGGCCACATAATGGCGCTCTAGGAGGTAAGTGGCCATGTCGTTCGAGTCCTTGATCCCATTCTCTCCAAACAAGGCGGATACATTCACAAACGCATAAAAGGCGCCACTAGGCTTGATGACAGATATGCCTTCAGTTTCGTTGATTAATGAAATCATCAAATCGCGTCTTTTTTCGAAAATACCCCTCATAACAGCCACTTCATCCTGGGGCCCTTGGAGCGCCTCTGAGGCCGCAGCCTGCGCAGGATTGCTGGGATTGGAGGTTGACTGACTCTGAAGATCTGTGGCTGCTTTGATGATCTCCTTGTTGGACCCCGCCATGTAGCCGATGCGAAAACCAGTCATGGCATAGGTTTTGGAGACGCCATTGACAAGAATGCATCGTTCCTTCATACCTTTGAATGTAGGAAAGGGCTTAAATTTCAAATTATCGTAAAGCAGCTTGTCATAAATCTCATCGGAAATCACAAGGAGATTGTTCTCGATTGCCAATTCTGCAAGTTGGCTCAACGTTGATGATGGATAGAGTGCACCGCTGGGGTTGGAAGGTGAATTGATAACCATGGCTTTCGTACGGGGAGTCACAAGGGATTGAACAGACTCAATCTTTGGTACAAAAGACTGAATCTCAGATGTTTCCACGATTATGGGAACGCCGCCGGACAGTGCTATCATTTCTGGATACGAAACCCAGTAAGGGGCAAAAACCAGGACCTCATCCCCCGGGTTCAGTGTAGCCTGAAATATGTTGTAGAGGCTGTGCTTTGCCCCGCAAGACACAAGGAGTTCCGATGGACCGTATTCCAACCCGTAGTCCTGAGCAATCCTGAAGGCGATGGCTTTTTTCAGTTCAGGCGTCCCTCCCACAGGTGTGTAAAAGGTTTCTCCTCGATCAATTGACCGCTTGGCCGCTTCACGAATATGGGAAGGGGTTGGGAAATCCGGTTCACCCGCGCCAAAACCGATCACGTCTATACCTTGGGCTTTGAGTTCTTTTTCCTTCGCGGAAATAGCTAGGGTGGCTGACGGCTTAAGCTGAAGAGCTCTCTTAGAAAGCCATGTTTTCATCAGTGCTCCATGAGTAATTTATTTCTGTGGTGTTTTTGGTTATTGATCATTGGGAATTTTACTTTCAGAACTCTCAATACGTTGTCCGGTACCAACCCCTCGGGCGAGCCTCCCGCCAAGACCGTTGCCTTTATAATGCGTGAACTGACATACAAGTACCTATGAGCGGTCATGAGGAAAAATGTTTCTATGTTTCTATTTAGCTTGCGATTCATCAGCGCCAATTGGAATTCGTATTCAAAGTCCGAGACTGCCCGTAGGCCCCGAACAATGGCGCAGGCCTTAACGCTCTCGGCGTACCGCACCAGCAACCCGTGGAATGAATCAGTTTGAATCCTCGGATCGGCTCCCACTGCGTCGCGAATCATAGCAATTCTCTCTTCAACCGTGAAGATGGTATCCTTTTGAGGGTTCTCTCCCAAGGCAACGATAATTCGGTCAAAGGTACCTAGCGCTCTCCTTATTATTTCAAGATGTCCGTTGTGAATGGGATCAAACGTCCCTGGATATACAGCGAGTTTCTCGCGGCACCTCCTCGCTTTACGCGTTGACAATGCTCATTCCTCCTCTTCAAGACTAAACATTTCAACCAAAGTATCCCCGTACCTTCTCGCAAAGCATCTCTTCAATAAATCAGGTTGTCTTCGATCAGAACGTGGGTACCGCGATTCCATCACGAGGACGCCACTGTCCGATATCACACGCCTCAGGGCCGGTTCATGCCAGATTCGTTCGGTCTCATTTGTATCATACGGCGGGTCCACAAATATTATGGTAAAAGTTTCCTTAGCTCTGTCAAAAAAGTTGATTGCTTGGATCGCTTCGCAGACCTTCACCGACACTAGTTCAGCCACGCCTAACGCTCCAGCGTTCTTTTCTATTATTTGAGCTGAAACGCGATTCTTTTCCACGAATGAAACCTTTGACGCTCCACGACTCAATGCCTCGAAACCGAAGGTGCCTGTTCCTGCACAAAGGTCAAGTACGGTACTCGCTTGCACGCGGCGGCCTAGCACATCGAACACTGCTTCTCTCACTCTCTCGCTGGTGGGCCTAGCCATGCCACGGGGAGGAGACCAAAGGCGACGCCCCTTGAATTGACCTGCTATGATCCTCATGTTGATACTATACTTATACTCCGGTCTTTCCTTTTCATCAATCCCTGGAAAGAGTTAAACCCGGGTAGTATTTTCTGGTCGTATGACGTCGCCGGGGGCTAAGGCTTTGGCTGCCAAACGAAGCAGAACTTCCATGTAGGGGCCTATCACTGAGTCTATAACCTCGACCTTTTTCCATGTAAGGTACTGAAAATATTCATCATCAATACCTCCACACACCACCACGTCAGTCTTCTCATCCAGTACCACCCTGCAAAGCACCTCAGCTGAGGCGTTGGCCAGCACAATAGCCCTCTCGTCCATTATTGTTCCGTCATCCTCTATCGTGGCCAGTACTACCTCAGGAGCCAGATCAAAACGAGGCGCCACGTCGTCGCCGGATAATGGTATCAACACTTTCTTCTTGGGCATCCCCTCTGTCCTCGAACAAATTTAGTATAATGATATTATGCATTCATTTGCCCTGAATGCCCAGCTTCTTCATCTTTCTCCAAAGGGTACTTCTGCCCCAGCCGAGAAGCGCTGCTGCTTTTCCCCTCCTCCCTCTCGCCTTTGTCATTGCTTCTAATATGAGCCTCTTTTCCACCGCTGCCCAGTCTAGGGAAGGAGGCATCACGTCACCTGTTTCATCAAGCAAATCTCTACGTTGGGCTTTATTGGCTATGTCTTCCGAGGTCAGGTTCTCGAAGGTCTCAGTGGGCGCAGTGATGTATTGAGGCAAATGCCGGGTATGAATCAGTTGTCCATCACAGAAATTCACTGCATATTCGACGATGTTTCGCAACTCTCTTACATTGCCTGGATACGAGTAATCGAGCAAAATCTTATGTGCGTCTTGGGAGAAGCCTTTAAGCATCTTGCCAAATCTTACGCAAAACAGTTTGAGAAAATGATCAAGTAAAATCCTCACGTCAGTTCCCCGCTCGGCAAGGGGCGGTAAGTGAAGCCGTATGACATTAAGTCGAAAGAGCAGGTCTTGTCTGAACTTCTCCTTCTTGACCATTTCTTCGAGATTGCGATGCGTTGCTGCAATAACTCTAACGTCCACTGTGTATGTCCGGGAACTCCCCAACGGGTGGACGGTCTTGTCGTCGAGGAACGAAAGGAGCTTCACCTGAAGGGACAGGGGGAGGTCCCCTATTTCTGTAAGATAGAGCACCCCATTGTGCGCCATGCGGAATCGGCCGGGTTTGCTGGTCACCGCGCCGGTGAAGGCGCCCTTTTCATATCCGAAGAGCTCCGACTCCAAGAGAGATTCAGGCAAAGCTCCACAGTTTACCTTGATGAACGGGCCTTTGGCCCGGTCAGAGAGCCGGTGGATGGTTTCAGCTACGAGATCCTTTCCTGTACCAGTCTGGCCGGTAATGAGTACAGACGAGTCTGTGAGAGCAATGACGGGAAGTATCTGAAAAATTCTTTGAATTTGGGAGCTTGAACCCACGAGACCCTTGAGCGCCAAAGACTCCACTCCAGCGTCGGGCCTGTCTGAAACAGCGCTCATGATTTCAACAGCTTCTAGGAAACCCAATACTTGGCCATCCCCGTTTTCAATCACGGAGGTGGTTATACGTACCTGTAGGCGTTGACGGCTCTTATTAACTATGTTGCCCTGCACAGATAACGCGCCTGATAATTGATCCACCCTCTCCAATGGACATTCGTGTGCACAGAGATTGCTCCGGAGCACAAAACAACACCGAATTCCCTCGACTTGCTCTGATGCGAAGCCTGTGAGCGTCTCTAAGGTTCTGTTAATTGCTACGATTCTTTTCTCAGTATCCAGGATGGCTAGTCCCAACGGAATTTCATTCAGGAGATTTAAGAGGCCAATGGGTTTGTTGTAGAGGCCTCTCACTAGAGGGAGTGTTGACATAGTGAACTAAGGACCTGTTTTTTATTCGGGATAAGTAACGACAAAACCTTATGGAACGAAGACTGCTGAGGTCTCCACTCCCCCTAACAGTTCTCGCCAGTCACGGGAGAACCTATATATCTGCCCCAAGCCATACAGGGACAGGGTCATAAAGATAGTTTGATCCGGGTCTCGGACTTTCTGGGTTGAGGGATCCTGTTCCCTTGTTTCAGAGTATCGGAGAACAATGTTCCAGCATTGGGGGTGATAGCTAAAACCTATGCTCGTGAAATAAGCGAAATTGAACTGGTGCGAGTACTGACTTTCAATCATGCAATCTAGCGAGGAACTCAACTTGAGGTGTAAATTGACATTCGTCTGACGGCTCACTTCCTCCTTTTTTTCCGTCTCGGTAAACTGGTGTAGAATCCGGAATAAGTCGCCTCTATGGTCCATGAGGCCCAAATTCACGCTGTATCGCTTTGCGCGGTTCGCCACGGGATCGTACTGGGCCTGAGCTACAAGGTCGAGTAGATAATGGGGTTTCACCGTGAGTTCGGCAAAAGTGTTCGTCCAAGCTAATCTGGCTGTTTGCTGATCGCCCATGGGGTCTGAACCTGTCCGCGAATGAAAAAAATCGTACCCCTGGGATATGCTGAACGACAAGAAATCAAGATACTCGCCTGGACCGGTTCTGCCTGTAAGGGTCTGGCGCATCTCAGCCGTTAATAAATTCAGCCGTCCCATAATGTCTACATCATCAAACTGAGGATACACTTGTTTTGTCGTCGAAGGAGGTCTGAAAGACCAGCCCACGCGAGGTCTAATGAAATGTTGGACACGCTGAAAACCTATCATCGATCCGTCATAGACGGAATACAAATCCGTGAAAACTTCAGCGTTGACCTGATAAAGGTCTGTCCGCACAGCATTGACTGAGCTGATGCTCCTGTTGTGCTGATAGTAATCCGCAGTGTAGGCTCTACCTAGATATGTGATGGAGGGCTCTACTTTGAGGTACCTTCCTAACGGCAACGCGGCCATTAGTCGAGCATCGAGTAGAAAGCGGCTGCCCAACCATCGGTCATTCATGATTGGCGAATAATAGTTGTCATAGACGAGCTGAGAACTCACGAGGAAAGGAGTGTACTTTATGGGTAGGCTGAATAGGTTTCCCGAAAGGGTAGGTAAATTTTGAATCGTATAGGCATTGTCTGCCAAATCCAGGTTGTCGAAATAGCGAGCCTCGGCCTGCATCAGGAAGTAATTCGACTGCTTGTACAACACGGCGTTCGATTCAAGGTAACGAAAGCGAAGCCTCCGGTCGAACTTCCCTCCCCAGAGTTCCAGATAATCTCGGTCCGATATCCACGTGCCATTTGCCTTAAACCCAATCTGGCCAGGCATCTCCTGATCATGACGAAAAGTGAGAAAAAATCTGTTATGCTTCGGTACGTTTTCGGGCTCGTATTTCCAGTCATATGTATATTCGCCGTATAGCCTCCCCCTTACATTTTCCCAAGGGAAGTATCTGAATTCCAGCGCATTCTGGAAGGCTCGCCGGGTACACACCCGGGGCGTAACCGTGATATCCATGCTCGGAGACAGGCTGATAAACAATGGCAGACGCACGTCCACGCCCTTGATGCTGCTGCTCGCTACCGTCGGCGCCAGTAAACCGGATTGCCTAGTTCTCTTTGCCGGATAGACGAGCCATGGGACATAAAATACTGGAATGTCTTTAATGTAAAAAAAACCGTGTTTCAGAGTCGCGTACCCTTCCAACGTAACATCGAGGTCCTTGCCCGTGATCTTCCACGCCGGTGACAGTCCGTCGCAGGTCGTAAAGCTTCCTTCTTGGATGCGATATTCTGTTTCTCCAGTTTTTTCTAGTTTCTTACCTTCGAGATAGACGTTGTGTCGTTTGAGCAACAGTTTGCCGTTGAACAGCACACCTGACGCGTCCGCTAATTTGAGGGCTACCTTTTCAGCCTCAATGACATCGCTTCCCATACGCACGATAACGCTACCCATGGCAGTCAGCTCGCCCGTAGAACCATCGTATCGCACGCTGTCTGCTCGAAGCCGAGTATTGCCCTGACTTAGCGTTACGTTACCCCTGGCCGTATAGCTATTCTTTTCGTAATCAAAGGACAGTCGATCAGCGGACAATTGTATGGGCACGTCTGCAGGTAGTATGGTTGACATCTTGGACGTGTCTATTTCGACGCTCTTCTTTTCAACCTTTGCTTGGGCATTAACCGGGGAGATCGTGCAGGCCTGAACCAGGCTTAAACATATGACAAAGGCAATTATTGGGAGTACTCCAACGCTCTTTGATGCCGACGACGTCATCGGTTCCGTGCTGTCCAAAGTCAGTTGGCCGTATTTTCCAGAGTAACGCTTCTCCGCCATCACACGCCGTTGAGTCACCTACCCTGCCTAACCTTCTGGTACTCTTTATGAGAATCTCTACCGTTACGAAATAGCCTATTCATCTGGGTATCCACAGGCCGTCCTCACAGGTCCTATCATATACAGTGAACCTGCAGCGAGAATAACATCATCACCACCAGCCTTTGTGCGGACATAATCGAAACCACCTTCTATGGTATCGTGGGAACTCGCTGGAACACCCAATCTATTCACAAGAGCGGCTAATTCCTCAGGATCCAGTGCGCGACTACTCTGAGGGGCCACGCATGCCACCTCTTGGGCCATTGGGGCAATGATAGATACAAGATCTTTATAATCCTTATCTTTGAGCATGCCCAACAGAAGGCGGACAGTGCTGTTGGGAAAAAGGCGCCTGATATTCGACTTGAGTAGCCTCATGCCTTCTGGAGTGTGCGCCCCATCGATGATAATGTATGGCTTTTGGGTGAGCACCTCAAATCGCCCAGGAAACTTCGTAGCTAAGATTCCTTCGCGAATGGCCTCTTCCGATATGTCGTAGCCGCCGTTGATAAGCTCCTCGGCCACTGCAATGGCAAGGGCGGCATTCTTTACTTGGTACGAGGCGACCATGGACAACCGAACACTTTCCAAATTACTGTAATGTGAATGATACGAGAAGGCGTTGTCGGCAACCCTCAAGCCACGGAAGTCCTTGCCAAATTCTTTGACCGGACAGGCCAATCGGCGAGCTGTTTCTAAGATGACTTTCCTGGCCTGATTTCGCGATGCGCCGGTGACAACGGGTATCCCAGGCTTCAATATGCCCGCCTTTTCCCGAGCTATATCGGCAATGGTGGAACCCAGGTAATCCTGGTGTTCCAACGAGACATCCGTGATGACGGATGCTTCGGGCTCCAACGTATTCGTAGCGTCTAACCGACCGCCGAGCCCAACCTCGATCACCGCGAGATCCGGCCTAAACTTAGCTATCTGGTCAAAAGCTAGCGCCGTGGTAAATTCAAAAAAAGTCGTACGAGCAGGGTCGTAAAATCCCTTGATCTTATTTGTTGACTGGATGACAGCATCTTCAGAAACTAGCATTCCATCGAGACGGATCCTCTCCCGGAAGTCATTGAGGTGGGGGGACGTATAAAGGGCCGTGCACATGCCTGCGGCCCGGGCGATTCCCTCAAGAAAAGATGAGGTGGAGCCCTTCCCGTTGCTCCCGGTTATATGGACGGAACGAAAAGATTTCTGTGGATTTCCCATC
>Ga0172368_10002752_pt1 | contig 22043 bp, 20 predicted proteins | sample Lak11m_FD_114540 | JGI IMG/M metagenome (GOLD analysis project Ga0172368, IMG submission 114540) | Freshwater microbial communities from Kabuno Bay, South-Kivu, Congo - kab_022012_11m | ecosystem: Environmental > Aquatic > Freshwater > Lake | place: Democratic Republic of the Congo: South-Kivu...
GAAGAAAAAAATTATTTCAAATGTTCTTTGGACCATGCAACAATTGAAGCGTTGTTAAAAGATTTTGAACAGACGCATCAAGCCTATTACAACTACGATTTTGTAAATTTCTTAAAGGAAAAAGATCCCGAAGCAAAGTTAATTGAGATTACGAATATCTATTATTAATCCTCTTTTTTTCTTAGTGAAACTAAGCGTCTTAGTGGTAAAGAGTTTTTCACCACTAAGGCGCTTAGTATATTTTTTTGTGTAATAAAACTTACGAAGCCTGCCTCAATTAAATATCTATTGTTCCTGTTAGATACAAAACCGAGTTTCCCGCAATTTCCACGCGGTCGCCAAGCAGTTTGCAGAATAATTCACCGCCGCGTTTAGAAATTTGATGCGCGAGTAATTCATTTTTCCCAAGACGTTCAGCCCAAAATGGAATAAGCGTGCTATGCGCCGAGCCGGTAACGGGGTCTTCGTTTATTCCTTGTGTTGGAGCGAAGAAACGGGAAACAAAATCAGCTTTATTTCCTTTTGCGGTTGCAATGTAACCGAAGCAATCAATCTTAGCCAACAAATTAAAATTTGGTTGAAGCGAAAGAACGTCTTCTTCTGATTCATAAAGTAAAAGCAGATCGCGCGATTGCAGCGCTTCTTTTGGCTCTTTGCCCAGAGCCTCGGCAACGTCATCGGGAATCTTTGTCGGCATCGGTTTACGCGAAGGAAAATTCATCACGAGCAAATCACCGCGCCTGGTAACTTCAAGTTTTCCGCTTTTAGTTTGAAAAGTAATTTTTTCGGTTTCATTTTTTAAGAGATTAAAAATTACGTGAGATGATGCGAGCGTTGCGTGCCCGCAGAGATCAACTTCGGTTTCCGGAGTGAACCAGCGGAGTTCATAATAATTTTCTTTCTTTACGAAGTAAGCTGTTTCGGCAAGATTATTCTCCGCTGCAATTTTTTGCATCAGTTCGTCTTCTAACCAATATTCAAGCGGACAAACAGCCGCCGGATTTCCTCCAAAAACTTTTGAAGTGAATGCGTCAACTTGATAAATAGGAATTTTCATCTTTAAATACCGTTTGTGATTGAGTAAATTAAACTACAAAATTTTTTGGAAATTCATTTTTAGAAAATATGGAAATTGAAGTAAGACAAATTGTATTCGGCGGAGAAGAGCATAAAAAGGAAGTTGAACTCCGCTACAAAATTCTCCGGCAGCCGCTTGGTTTAAAGTACACACAAGCGCAACTTGATGCGGAGAAAGATGAGTTTCACTTTGCTGCGTTTGATGGAGAACTGCTTATCGGATGTTTACTGCTGAAAGCAATTGACGGAAGCGAAATAAAGATGCGTCAAGTTGCTGTTGATGAAGCGTATCAAAACAAAGGTGTCGGAAAATTACTTGTCTGGGCTTGTGAAAATTTTGCCGCTGAAAAAAATTATTCCGTGATTTCCCTTCACGCAAGAAAAACTGCTGTTCCTTTCTACGAAAAGTTGGGGTACAAAATAGTTGGCGGAGAGTTTACAGAAGTAGAACTTCCTCATTTAAAAATGATGAAAGAAAAACCTTTTAAGATTTTGGATAAATGGTCGAATAAAAGTATCTAAAAAGGTTCTAATCGCGTACATTTTTTTATATTTCGTCAGCGCTTAAAATTTAACTTTTTTTTCTGCAAAGGTCAGGTATGATAAATAAATTTAATTTTATCTTTTTTATTTTCATTCTTTCACGTTTCGTCTATCCGCAAAGTGTAAATAATTTCAGCCTCACCGGCGGAGTAGTAGATTCCGCGCTCGGTACCGGATTGATAGGAGCAAATGTAACGGTTCTTTCCCGCTCGGATGGTAAAATACTTTCGCAGGCAACATGCAATGAAAAAGGATATTTTACGATGGAAAAAATTTCCGAAAGCAATGTTCGAGCAAAATTTTCAATGCTCGGTTATCAAACCAAAGTAATTGATTCCATTCCGTTGGAAAAAACCTACCGCCTTGGAGTAATCAAACTTCGTTCAACGTTGATTTTAATGCCCGAAGCGGTTGTCAGTTCAATTAAACCGATGATCGAATTTCAAGTTGATAGACAAATAATTAATATGGATCAGGTTCCCGGAAGCACAGGTTCTTTAACCGACGCTTTAAAAAATACCGGTTCCGTTGAAGTGGATCCGCAATCAAGCGCAATTACGGTTCGCGGGCAATCGGTAAAAATACAAATGGATGGGCGTCCGTTTGAAATGCCGGCAAGTATGCTTGCGCAGCTTCCCGCATCAATGGTTGATCAGGTAGAATTGATCTTGTCTCCTTCCGCAAAAGAGAGTGCGGAAGAAGGAGCGTATATTCTCAACATCATTTCTAAAAAAGGAAATCCGGATAGCTACAGCGGCTCAATCAGTTTAAACACTTCAACAAACACCAGAACATACGGAAGCTTAAATCTCAATTACAAAACAGGAAAGTTTAATTTCTTCGGAGCCTTCTTCGGCGGATTTGCCGACATGACGAACATTTCGTCATCGGAAAAATTCAATTATAACAGCAACAGTCTTTATCATCAAAAATCCGAGGGTGAAAATAAATTTAACGGCTATATGGGGTATTATAAATTGGGGTTCGATTATACGTTGGATGACAACAACTCGTTTACGCTCTACGGTACAATCCCTCAATATAAATTTAGTACGGGCGGAACAAGTTTGAGCATCGTTGAAAATAATTTGCTTCAGCCGCAATACGACTATCTCAATAAAAGCAATTCCATTTACCGCTCCAACGCTTTTTCGTTGTATGGATTTTATAAAAAGAAATTTGACGCGAAAGGACACGAACTCACTTTTGACTCGTACGTTACTAAAATGGTGAATCCATCCAACTCGGAACTGAACACCGGGTACAGCTATAATCCACGCTCTCCGCAACTGCATAACAGCAATACGGATGAAAAAGCAAGCACGTTCATCAGCAAGATTGAATATGTTATTCCAACCTCACTCGGCAAGTTTGAATCGGGATACCATTTTACATTCAGAACAAGAGAGAACGATTACAGCAGTTTCGATTTTTCCTACACACAAAATAATTGGAACGATAGTTTGGGATTGAGTAATCTTTTCAGCTATAAAGAAAATATTCACGCGCTGTATATCACTTACTCAAAGGAATTTGGAAAGATTGGAATTAAGACCGGCGTACGCGCGGAAAATCTTACAACAAACGGAGAACAAAAAACTACCGGCAATAATTTTTCAGGAAGTTATTTAAACTTCTTTCCAAATATTAATCTCTCCTACAAATTCAATGATTTGTTTCAGCTAACGTTTAACGCATTCAGACGCGTGCGGTATCCGCAGATGTATTACGTTAATCCTTTTAAAACATATAACGGACCGAACAACTATACCGCGGGTAATCCGGCAATCAAACCGTCATTCATCCATTCGTACGCGGTAAGTTTATCTCAATACGTCAACGTCTATTACGTTTACACAACCGGTTTGTTTGATTACGTAATGGCAAACGTGAATGACAGCGTTACGTTTAACAGTCCGGTAAATCTTTCTTCCAACAAAACGTACGGTGTTGAACTTACGCTCCCTTATTACAACAGTCCGATGATGCCGTTTCATCTTCCCGATTTTATCAGCATGATTAACGTACAAATCGGCTATACGTACCAAAAGAAAATCGGCACCTATCTTACGGAAGACCTTTCCGATTGGGGTTACAGAAAATGGATGAATGTAAATTTAGGATTAAAACTCTGGTGGGAAGTTGACGCGAGTTTTTATTTTAGATTCACTCCAAAAACAGAAAGTAAAAAATACGTTAGCAACCGGCAGACTGATCTATCGCTCTACTTAAGCAAATCGGTTTGGGGGAATAAACTTAAGATTAATCTTTCCGTTTCCGATCTTTTAAACAGCAATAAATACGACAGGCAAACTTTGGGCACCGATTTCCTTTATCGCTCCAGCTATATTCCTTACCGCAGCAGAAGCATTTCTATCGGGCTTACATATATGATGAACGATTTTAAAGATAGAAGAGACCGTAGCCTTGATGACGGCAGAGACGCGAGTAACCAGGGGTTTTAAAAAGAAGAAAAATTATCGTTATTGAATGGTTGTGGTGATGAAAAGTTTCTTTCAATCCTCTGATTGGTTTGAACTAAATAGATTTGGATTATTTCCGATTTGATCAATAATTTCTTTGATCCGCGATTTCAAAGAAATCATATCGGTTTTAATTATATCCCAAACTATTTTGGTGTCAATTCCAAAATATTCATGTATAAGAATGTTTCTAAGATTGATTATTTCACGCCATTCAATTTCTGAGTAGAGTTTTTTGAATTGTGGAGTGAGTCGATTTGCCGCTTCACCAAGAATTTCTAATTGATTTACGCACGCGTGAATCATCATGGAGTTGGATTTAAAACTTTCATAGGATGAGTTTTGCACATACGATTCAATGTCGAGAATTGCTTCAAAGATGTGCTGAATACGGGCTTTATCACCAAGCCTACTTTTCATAGATCAACACTTTGTCTGCATCAATAAAGGGTTGAATGTGCTTTGAGATGCTGTTACTGGTAACAAGATCAACTTTTCTTTTCAGTAAATCTTCTAATTCTAATTGCATTTTTACGAAGCTAAGTCCAATTGGTTTAGAATAATCTAATTCAACCAAAATATCAACATCGCTCTGTTCGTCTTCTTCATTGCGTGAAGCTGAACCAAACAAAAACGCCCTATTAACAGGTTTGTTCCTGAAACAGTCTTTTATCTTTTCAAAAAAATCATCACTCATTGTTTTTGCTAACTTTGCTTTTATTGTCTTGCTAAAAATAAATCAAATCAACTTTAAAAGCACTATTCAATTTTGTTCTAAAGAAACTTACTACTGATAACTGAAAACTAATAGCTAATAACCACTCATTCCCTTTCTTCCCTCGCAATAAACTCTTCCACAAGTTTAACATCATCCGAGCTGCCGATAAAAATGGGAGTGCGCTGGTGTATTGAGGTCGGAACAATTTCCAATATTCTTTTCTTCCCGTTGCTTGCGCGTCCACCGGCAGCTTCCATAATCATCGCCATCGGGTTGCATTCATACATCAATCGCAGTTTACCATGGAGATTTCTTGAATCGGATGGATACATAAATATTCCGCCGTACAACATGTTGCGGTGAATATCGGCAACCATCGAACCAATGTAGCGCGATGAATATGGACGCGCGGTTGCCGCGTCTTCTTCCTGCAAATATTTAATATATTTTTTTAGCCCCGGATGCCAGTACAAATAATTTCCTTCGTTAATGCTGTAGATTTTTCCTTTGCGGGGAATGGTGATAAATTCATGCGAAAGTAAAAACTCACCTATCGACGGATCAAGCGTAAAGCCGTGAACGCCGTGTTCTATTCCGGCTGTGTAAACAAGAATGGTGCTTGAACCATATACCACGTAGCCCGCCGCAACCTGGTTAACGCCAGGCTGTAAAATATCTTCAAGCGTCCCCGGCTCACCGTCGGGAGATACTCTTTTGTAAACCGAAAAAATAGTTCCGATGCTGATGTTCGCGTCAATATTTGAAGAACCGTCAAGCGGATCAAAAAGGATTACATATTTACCAAGCCGGTGTTGGGTTGGAATGTGAATGATTTCCTCTTCTTCTTCGGAAGCCATCGCGCAGAGGTGCCCGCCGTGATCCATCGCTCTCACCATCAGATCATTCGCGTAGATGTCGAGTTTCTTCACACGCTCGCCGTGAATATTTTCATCTCCCGTAAAACCGAAGATGTCTACGAGTCCCGCTTTATTTACTTCGCGGGAAATTACTTTAGCGGCAAGCGCAAGATTGGAAAGCAGCGCCGAGAGTTCTCCCGTTGCTTCTGGATGACGGCGTTCCCCTTCAATGATATGACGCCCCAACGTCATAAAGCGAATTTTTTCCATTCGGCCTCTTTCTTTTGGTTAGATGACTTTAGCTATCTCTTGGTCTTTATATTGCAATTGATACAGCCGATAATAGATTCCCCGTTTTGCAAGGAGTTCCTGATGAGTACCGGTTTCTTTTATTTCACCTTTGTGCATTACAATTATTTTGTCTGCATTTTGAATTGTTGAAAGACGATGAGCAATCACAATTGCCGTTCTTCCAACAAGTAATTTTTCTATTGCCTGTTGAATAAGCATTTCGGTTTCCGTATCAACGCTCGAAGTGGCTTCGTCTAAAATTAAAATTTGCGGATTGAACGCCAGCGCGCGAGCGAAAGAGATTAATTGCTTTTGCCCAACGCTTAACGTGGCTCCTCGTTCTTTCACTTCTTCATTATATTTTTTTGGAAGGAGTTGAATAAATTTATCCGCCCCAACAAGTTCTGCCGAACGCTGAATTTGTTCGTCGGAAATTTCCGGGTTATTCATCCCAATATTTGATTTGATCGTTCCCGAGAAGAGAAAAACATCCTGGAGGACAATTGATATTTGTTTCCGCAGATCGTGTTTATCAAGCTCACGGATATCAAGTCCGTCAACACGGATAACGCCGCTGTTAATATCATAAAAACGGGTAAGGATATTAATAATGCTCGTTTTACCCGCGCCAGTAGCGCCTACAATAGCTACCGTTTCTCCGGGATTTACATCAAGCGAAATATTTTTTAAAACGAATTCATCTTTGTTGTAGGCGAATGAAACATCTTCAAACGAGATTGAACCTTTAACCGCAGGAAGAAACTTCGGGTCTTCGGGATTTTTGATAAACGTGTCGTCATCAAACAATTTAAAAACTCTTTCGGATGAAGCCATCGCGGTCTGCATGATGTTATATTTTTCTGAGAGATCGCGAATCGGACGGAAGAACATTTCTGTGTATTGAAGAAACGCAAACAGCGTTCCGAGCGTTAGGGCGTTGTGCACAACCTCTCCGCCGCCGTACCAAATAATTAACGCCAACACAATTGAACTAACAAATTCAACCGCGGGATAAAACACCGCGTAATAAAAAATTGATTCAATGTTCGCCTTTTTATGATCGCCGTTAATGCCGGAAAATTTTTGGAGTTCTTCTTTCTCTTTATGAAAAAGCTGCATTACGGAAACACCAGTGATGTGTTCCTGCATGTAAGAGTTTAACCGCGCAAGATGAAACCGGACGTCGCGATAGTTCTCTCTTACTTTTCTTCTAAATAAAAAAGTACCGTAAATAAGCACCGGCAAAATTGAAAGCGAAACCAACGACAGCCTCCAATCCATAAAAAACATAAATCCAAGAATCCAGAGAATGATGAAGACATCGCTGAAGATCATAATGATGCCGGAAGAAAAAAGTTCGTTCAGCGATTCGATATCATTCGTTACGCGCGTTACAAGTCTGCCGATGGGAGTTTTATCAAAAAATTTTATTGCAAGTTTTTGAGTGTGCGAAAAAAGTTTTATGCGAATATCGTAAATGGTTTTCTGTCCAAGATATTGCGTGTAGTAAGTTAACAAATACTGAATGGCGGATTGAAAAAACAACGTGGCAAACAAGGCGATGGTAATCCAGAGTAGCCCGGTAAAATTTTTGTGTGCGATGTAATCATCAATTGCAATTTTTGTTAAATAAGGGCGCAGCGGTCCAAGCGCCGCAACGATTATGTTCAAAAGTATTGCAAAAATTACATAACGTTTGTATGGCAAAATGAAGGCTAACAAACGTTTCATCAATTTTGCGTCGTAAGCTTTACCGAGTATCTCGTCGTCGTTTTTTTCTTGTGCCATTAAATATTCTCTTAATCCTAACCCGAATAAACCGGAAATCACGAAAAGCAAATTTCAAAAAACAATGTTCTTTCGAATCTTTTCACTTTTGAATTTATTCGTTTTGTCATTTGTAATTTGTCTTTTGTTATTTTTTCCAAGCTCTACTCGAACTTAAGTGCTAAGCTCCTATACTACTTTATGATAATTCTCTTTTGCAATAAATGAATTAATATTTTTAGCCGTTGTATCCAAAATTCTTTCAACGGCTTCAACGGAATCAAACGCCATGTGAGGAGTGATGATAACGTTTTCTCTGCGCAGCAGAATATTTCTTTTCATGCTCGCTTCAAGATGTTCGAGAGAAACATTTTTGGTCAGCATCTGATTTTCTTCAAGCGCTAATTCTTCACCTTCAAAAACATCAAGACCGGCGCCGCCGAAAATGCCGTTATCAATTGCATAATAAAGGGCGGAAGGTTCCACAATGCCGCTGCGCGCCGTGTTGATGAACAGCGTTCCTTTTTTTACAAGATGAATGTTCCTCATGTTGATCAAGTAGCGGGTTTGTTCGTTGTACGGGCAATGCACCGTAATAACATCGGATGCGGAAAGCAGTTCTTCAAGCGGAACGTATTTCAGATCAAGCAGTTCTTTCATCAAATGATTTTCATTCAAGTCGAAAGCGACCACATTCATGCCGAATCCTTTTGCCATTTTTATTACGTGCATCCCGATGCTGCCCGCGCCGATGATGCCGAGCGTTTTATTTTTCAGATCAAAACCGCGCAGCCCTTCAAGCGAATAATTTCCTTGAGTGGTGCGTATGTACGCTTTGTGCAGGTTTCGCGAGAGCGCCAAAATTAATGCGAACGTATGTTCCGCAACGGTGTTTTCTCCATAGTAGGGAACGTTGCAAACGGAAATTTTATTTTTTTGCGCCGCCTTTAAATTGATATGATTAAAACCCGTGCTGCGGGTGGCAATCAATTTTAATTTTTTAGCCGAGTCAATTATTTTCTGCGTTATTTTGGAATAGATAAAGATGGAAACCACCTCAACATCCTTTATTAGCGCGACATTTTCTTCCGTCAGCTTCTCTTTATAAAAGAAAAGTTCATACTCATTACCGAACTGTTTTTTAACATATTTCTTTTCGTCTGCTGTTATTTCGAAGAAAGCGATTCTTGTCCTTGCCATAATTTTATACCTCAATTAAATTCTTCAATTTCTTTTTCGAGCAATTGCTTGTAATAGATTTCCGCGTACAACTTATTTAACGCAAGCAGCTCTTCGTGCGTCCCTTCTTCGGCAATGGCGCCTTTATCAAGCACTACAATTTTGTCTGCATCTTTTACGGTTGAGATGCGGTGACTGATAATGATGCTCGTCCGTTCTTTCATAAAGATTTTTAAATTCTTAAGAATTTCTTCTTCGGTGTGCGTATCTACTGCGGAAAAGGAATCATCGAGAATTAATATTTTCGGATCGATAACCAACGAACGCGCAATGGTGGCGCGCTGTTTCTGTCCGCCCGAAAGCGTAATGCCGCGCTCTCCGATGATTGTTTCGTATCCGTTGGGAAAATCCTGTACATCTTTATCAAACTGTGCGATGCGAGAAGCGGCGATCATTTTATCGTGATTATCTTCTTCCAATCCGTAGCACAAATTTTTTGCTATTGAATCGGAAAAGAGAAAAGTTTCCTGCTGAACAAATCCGATTTGCCGGCGCAACGTTGAGAGTGGAATTTTTGTAACCTGCTGATCGTCGATCAATATTTCTCCGCTCGTAACATCATATAACCTGGGCAGCAAATTGATTAATGTGGTTTTGCCCGCGCCGGTTGCGCCCATAATTGCAATTGTGGTTCCAACCGGAATTTCCAAATTGATACCCGACAACACGTTCGGAAGTTCTTCTTTATAACCGAAGGAAACATTTTTAAATGTGATTTTTCCTTTGACAGTTGTAATTGAAAAATCAGTTTCCTCATTTTCTTCTACTTCAAAAGGTTCGGCAAGAATCTTATTCAACCGCTTCATACTTGCTTCAGCTTGCTGAATGATATTGATTACCCAGCCGAACGCAATGATCGGCCAGATGAGAAAACCGAGATAAATGATGAGTGCGGTAATATCGCCGAGCATTAATTTATTATTTATCACCGCCGATCCGCCGACCCAAATAACAAGGATGATCGAAAATCCGGTGATTAAAAAAAGTATCGGCTGAAACAGCGCTTGAATTTTTACCAGATTCATATTTCTGTTGAGATACTCTTTGCTCAGTGCGGCAAACTCGTTTACTTCACTTTCTTCGCGGACGTACGATTTGATGACTCTCATGCCCGAATAATTTTCCTGTGCCTTTGTCGTCAATTCGGAAAATTTTTCCTGTATGGCGGTAAACCGGGCGTGCACTTTTTTTCCGATGAGATAAATCATATAAGATAAAAACGGAAGCGGCAGCAGCGAATAAAGCGTAACCGAAACATCAATTGAAAGCATGATCCAAAGAACGAGAAGAAAACGAACGCCGGTATCAATCGTGTACATCACCGCCGGACCAATAAACATGCGCACCGCGTTGATGTCGTTGGTGGCGTGCGCCATAATATTTCCGGTAGAATTATTTTGAAAATATCGTAACGGCAAACGTTGGATGTGCGCCCAAAAATCCTGGCGGAGATCAAATTCAATTTCACGCGAAACGACGATAATGGTTTGCCGGATGAGGAAACGAAAAACTCCCGAGATTAGAGAAGCGCCCGCGATGATTAATCCGTACTTCACTAACGTTTGATGTGTAAGTGATTTGTGAAGATCATTTATCGCATCTTTAATAACGATGGGAACGTAGGTGGAAAATCCGTTTGAAATAAGAATGAATATCATTCCCCAAAAGATTTTTGCTTTATAACGGGCGAAATATTTTTTAAGAGTTTTGAGATTATTCATGAAGCTCTTTATTTTATAGCAATTTGAGTTAAAAAGGATTTAATGTCTTCTTCTTTTGGCGGGGTAACTAAATATTCAACTTGTTCAGAATAATTAATATCAGCATAAAAAGTTAATTGTTCTCTAAAAAGTTTTTCATTAAATCCGTCACCAAACAGAGCATCTGCTTTTTTTGCAACTTCTTCCAAAGAAAAATATTCTTTGAAAATGAAATACAAATCAACATAGTCTTTCCATTTTCCTCTCCCACCAAGTGCGTAAGCTTTCATTGCGGCAAGATCGAGCAGGGAAGGTAAGCTAATAATTTTTTCAAAATTATCTTTGTGTTCAACTAAATGAGGGAATTGATAAAAGGTAATTTTTACGTTGCCAATAAAGAGTGTCCATTCCGATGAAGTTTGATGGAGAGTTTTAAATTTGAATTTCAGTTTAGCAATTTTTTCTTCTAAAGTGGTTCTATCAATCTTTGTTGTTGTAAACAAATCAAAATCTATGGAGCGGCGATGACCAATATAGAGAGCAATTGCGGTTCCTCCGACGAGGTAAAATTTTCTCTTGAATTTTTGTACCAAAGGTAAAAGGTTGGTTTGCTCGTCACTAAATATTTCTTTATGCAACATGTTTCTCAAAGTATAAAGTGAAAAAGTGTTTTGTCTGTGTCCGGTAATTGCATCGCATGCCTGAAATTTGTTTTAGAAAAATTTTGCGAACTTTTTTTATTCCCAAAAGAGTAATTAAGCGTTGTACGCCTTTCCAATCACCGTTATTTAAGATCATTTCAACAAGAGCCTCATCATTTACTTTCTCTTTGTCGTTTTCTTTTACCCACCACAATAAATAAGCATAATCTTTGATAAGCTTTTTCTTTTCAATTTCATAAATATGCTTTGTCATTTTATGCGATCATCCTTGTTTGCAGACTAATCTATTATCTCAAATCCCGTGTACTTTTGCAAAACTTTCGGAACAATAATTTTTCCTTCCGGCGTTTGATTATTTTCTAAAAGAGAAACCATCAAACGGCTGGTTGCAAGTCCGCTTCCGTTAAGCGTGTGTAAAAATTCCGGCTTTTTTGTCGTCTCATTTCTGAAACGAATATTGGCGCGCCGCGCCTGGAACGCTTCAAAATTACTGCACGATGAGGCTTCGAGCCATTTATTTTCTGCCGGAGACCATGTTTCAATATCATAACATTTTGCGGCGGAGAAACTTAAATCGCCGGTACAAAGCAGAAGTAAACGGTATGGAATGTTCAACTCGCGCAAGATATCTTCAGCGTCCTTTACTAATAACTCCAATTCGTCGTAAGAAGTTTCCGGTTTTACAAATTTTACCATTTCCACTTTGTTAAATTGATGAACGCGCAAAAATCCTTTTGAATCTTTGCCGTAACTCCCGGCTTCGCGTCTGAAGCAAGGCGAATAGCCGACATACTTGATCGGCAAATCTTTTTCGTTTAAAATTTCTTCACGGTGAATATTGGTGATAGGAACTTCAGCAGTTGGAATTGGATACAATCCGTCTTTTTCAACAAAGTACATATCTTCTTCCATCTTCGGAATTTGTCCGGTTCCTTTCATCGATTCGCGGTTGACCAATATCGGCGGCATCACTTCCGTGTATCCGTGATGCTGCAAATGGTAATCGAGCATAAAATTGATTAATGCACGCTCGAGAGTTGCACCCTTGCCAACGTATAATGGAAAACCGGAGCCGGAAATTTTTGTGCCGCGCTCAAAATCTAAAATTTTTAGTTTCTTGCCAAGCTCAATGTGGTCTAAAACTTTAAAATCATTTTGAAAAGAAAAATCATCCGGAAGCCACTGCTTAGTTTCAACATTGTCTTCGGCGGTTTTGCCAACGGGTACGGAAGCATGCGCAAGATTTGGAGTATGTCGCAAAATGTTTTCTGATTTTTCTTCAACCTCACGCAGTTGAGAATCCAACAACGCTATTTGGTCGCCGACCAATTTCATTTCTGTAAAAATTGCGGAAGTATCCTGCCCGGCTTTTTTCATTTGCGGAATTTGCGCCGAAGCTTGATTCCGCTTTGCTTTCAGCTCGTCTGTCTTTAATATCAGCGCGCGGCGTTCTTCATCAAGCGCTAAAATTTCATCAACAACGTCTTTGCTGTTTTTGTTTACCAATCCTTGACGAACGTGTTCGGGATTTTCGCGTATAAGTTTTATGTCTAACATGTAATCTCCAGTTTAAGCGCAATGAGGCGCGGATTAATTATGATTAAAAATCACTCAATCATTATTTTCTAATTTTTCTTCCATTAAAAATCGTTCAACTTCTTTAATTAAAATTTCTTTGTCCGGCAAAAAATAAATATACTTTGAGGCAAAAATTTGGTTTGTTAATCCGCCAAGTGCGTATTCGGCAGCAACTTCATCTTTATCGGCACACAGAATAATACCAATCGGCTCGATGTCACCCTCTTCATTAATTTCAGTTTTAAAATAGTTTAGATACATATTCATTTGTCCGACATTGGCGGCATGAAATTTCTCGGATTTCAGGTCAATTAAAATATAAGCCTTTAAAATTTTATTATAAAAAACCAGGTCAACATAATGATGGAGGTTGTTTAAGGTGATACGATACTGAGAACCAACAAACATAAAACCTTTTCCAAGTTCCAGAAGAAAATCTTCGATATGGCGGATTAATTTTAACTCCAAATCTTTTTCTAAAAGAGGCTTGTTTTCAGGAATACCTAAAAACTCGAACACATAAGGATCTTTAATAAGATCAGAAGGAGAAAGAAGAATCTGCCCTTCTTTCGCCAGTTGCAAAACTTTTTGTTTGTTTGGTTTTCCGTCCGAAAGGAGAAGACGTTCAAATAAAGAACATGCAATTTGTCTTTTCAATTCCCGTACGGACCAGCGTGCATTAATAGTTTCTTTTTCGTAAAACGATCGCTTTTGCGCATCAGATACAGCCAAAAGTTCGCAATAGTGCGACCACGATAATTGACCAGACACCGTCTGGACATTCGGGAAAGAGAGATAAAAATTTCTCATATAGAAAAGATTTGAACGGGAAAATCCCTTGCCCAATTCTTTTGATAATAGCCTGGATAACTCTAAAATTATTTGACGGCTGGATCTATTATCGAAATTATTTGTTTTCTCTTTTTCTACGATCGCTTTACCAATTTCCCAATAGGTGAGAAGCAGTTCGCTGTTTATCGTTTGTGCTAATTTTGCACGCGAAGCGCCAATGATTTGTTTAATTTTTACCAACAAATCAGCTATTACGATATTTTGCAGACGACCCATTTGTTTTTTATAATTCCAGCTACAATTCTAAATAAATTTTATGTTGAACATCTGTGTCCTATTGCGATTTATCTTACCACAATATTGAAAATTTTATTTTTCACGAAGATTTCTTTTATAACGGTCTTGCCGTCTAACCACTTTAGAACTTTTTCATCAGTAACAGCAATAGCTTTTACCGCCGCTTCATCGCTGTTCATCGGCGCTTGAATAGTCGCGCGGAGTTTTCCGCTGATTTGTACCGCGATATTTGCGACGTCTTCAATCAACGCCTCTTTATCGGCTTCAAACCAAACGGGATTTTCAAAAATTGATTTTTCTCTTCCGATAAGTTTCCAGCATTCTTCCGCTAAGTGAGGCGCAATTGCCGCAAGTAAAACAGCGAAGCGTTCCAGTGTGTAAACCTGGATTTCTTTTCCGCAGTTCTGCAAAGTTTTCAGTTCGTTTATCAATTCCATCAAACTTGCAATGGCAGTGTTAAACCGGAAATGGTTCAGCTCTCCGTCATATTTTGCAATGGTTTGATTGATCTTTCTATAAATAATTTTATCAACGTCACTTAAATTTTGTAGAAGATATTTTTCGTTTGCGGTAAAATCTTTTCCCACATTTTCAAAACTCGTAAAAAGATCGTACACACGCTGAACAAATCTTTCCGTTCCGGCAATTCCTTTATCGCTCCAATCGCCGCCTTGCTCAAATGGTCCCATAAACATTAAGTACAAACGGAAGACATCGTTGCCGACATTTTTTGTGAAGTCATCGGGATTAACAACATTTCCTTTCGACTTTGACATCTTCGCGCCGGAATTTGTAATTGTTCCTTGATGAACAAGCGTTTGAAACGGTTCATCGGAATTGGTTAAACCTAAATCGCGGATAAATTTGTGAATGAACCGCGCATACAGCAAGTGCATCGTTGCATGTTCGGCGCCGCCAACGTACATATCAACCGGAACAAATTTGTCCGTCAATTCTTTATCAAAAATTCCTTCGGCAAATTTCGGATTGAGGTACCGGAAATAATACCAGCTTGAATCAACAAACGTATCCATCGTGTCGGCTTCGCGTTTTGCATTACCGCCGCACATCGGACATTTCACATTCATAAATTTTTCATTTCGCGCAAGGGGAGAAACGCCTTCACTTTTGAAATCAACATCATACGGAAGTTCAACCGGCAAATCTTTTTCTTCAACCAAAACTTCGCCGCAATGCTCGCAGTGAATTACGGGAATCGGCGTTCCCCAATAACGCTGACGCGAGATTAACCAATCGCGTAAACGAAAATTGATTTTTCGTTTGCCGAAATCATTTGCTTCAAGATGCTCGATAATTTTCGCTTTCCCTTCATCGGAAGGAAGTCCGTTAAATTGAGAAGAGTTTACCATCGTTCCGACATCCGTGAACGCTTCTTTTAATTCGTCGGTTTCGTTTGTTCCGGATTGTAAAATTACCTTACGGATCGGCAGAGCAAACTTGGTAGCAAATTCAAAATCTCTTTCATCATGCGCGGGAACCGCCATAACACAGCCTGTGCCGTAGGTAAGCAGCGCGTAATCGGCAATCCAAATTGGTATGCGTTCTCCGTTTACGGGATTAATTGCGTAAGCTCCAATCGGCACACCGGTTTTTTCTTTTACTGTTGAAGTTCTTTCAATCTCGGTTAATTTTCTTGTTTGATCGCGGTAGCCATCAACCGCTTTTTTGTTTTCCACCGTTACAAGTTTATCAACCAACGAATGTTCCGGCGCGAGCACAACGTAGGTAACGCCAAACAAGGTATCGGGACGCGTGGTAAAAACAGAAATGGTTTCGTTACTGTTTTCAACTTTAAAATGAATTTCAGCGCCGACACTTTTCCCGATCCAATTTCTCTGCATCAATTTTGTTTTTTCGGGCCAATGGATTGTCTCTAATCCCGATAAAAGTTCTTCTGCATACTCTGTTATTTTGAAGAACCATTGCGTAAGATTTTTCTGAATCACCAGCGAGCCGCACCGTTCGCAGTTGCCGTCTGAAAGCACTTGCTCGTTTGCCAAAACGGTGTTGCACGATGTGCACCAATTAACCGGCGCGTTTTTTCTGTACGCCAATCCTTTTTTATAAAGTTGAATGAACAACCACTGGTTCCACTTATAATATTCGGGAACGCAGGTCATCAACTCTGCATCCCAATCGTACATGCAGCCCATCTTTTTTAACTGCGAGCGGATATCTTCAATATTTTTCATAGTGCTGTCGTGCGGATGAATTCCGGTCTTGATAGCATAATTTTCTGCCGGCAATCCGAATGCATCGTATCCCATCGGTTCAAAAACGTTAAAGCCTTTTAATTTTTTGAAGCGCGCCCAGCTATCCGTTGGACCGTAGTTGTACCAGTGTCCGCAGTGCAGTTTAGCGCCGCTGGGATAAATAAACATTACGAGAGTATAAAGTTTGTTTTCGGTTTTTGAAAAATTTGTTTTATAAACTTGATTCTTTTCCCAGTAGGATTGCCACTTGGCTTCAATTTCTGCAAAAGGATATTTCATACAATTCTTTTTTTAGGAGTTAGGAATTTGGAATTAATTGCGCGCTAAATTTACCGAAAAACGGAGGGAATTCAAACGAGATAGAGGTCGAATTGAGGTTAATCTAAGAGTCTTTTTAGAAGTTCTTCCTTTATTTAATGAGACGTATTATTTGAGGAGATTGTCCTTCTTCAAAATGGCAAGAGACAGCCTCTTTAATGTTTTTTTTCAACTCTTCAATTGTTTCCGCTTCGGTGAAGATGGATTGACCTAACGCCTTCGCCTCAAATCCTCCATTAACCGATTCTTCGATAATGAAAATAATTTCGTTCATAAGTAAAACTCTTTTTGTTCCTTCTAAATATAAGACTATTTAGAACTTCAATCCATACCAGACAATATCGGGATAAACTTTTACCGCCGGCATCGGAAGGTGATAGTAGTTCAAATATTTTTTTAAGAATTGTAAGAAGGGAGAACTACCAGGAAGTTCAATTGTGTTGATATCAAGCGAAAGAAAAAGTTCGCGCGTGCGGTTTCCAGCGTCAATTCCTTTAACCGAATGCCCAACGGCAATATTTAAAAATTGCGGATAATATTTTTTAATCTCGTTAGGTAAATATGAAGCAATCGAAATGCTCAACCAATGATACGTGCTTTCGTAATCATCAAAGATTACGCGGTTTGAACCTTGTTTGAAGCGCTCGGAGGGAAAGAAGCTGATCTTCATATTAATATTTTTTAACGGTGGATATTTATATTGAAGAAGCGGATAAGCCGCGCCGAGAACATTTGCCGAAAAATCTCCCCAGCTAAATCCCCACTGCTTTGAAAATCCATCTTTAATTTCCGTGAATGTTTGATAGGTTAACGCCGTCATTCCGCCGTAAAAAAGGCTTTGTTCCGCGGTGAATCCAACCCAAATGAAAGCATCTCCATACATCGATGCAGCCAGCATCGGAAAATAAAAATGCCCGAACTTATCGGCGCCAAGCGCGTACGACCAATCTTCTTTCCAATTAAAATGGAACGGACTTTTTTCTCCTTTCCACCAAAGATTTTTTTGAAATGATTGTCCGTAAACAAATCCGCCGATTGTAGCGCCGCCAACAAACGCAAGTTTGTAGTAATTAATTCGGCTCGTGTCGGTTTTTATTTTGTTCTGCGGATAGACGGTAGCCAGAACGAGCAAAAAAATAAAAAATGATTTCATTCTTCAAACAAATTAATAAGTCGCTTAGCTTGGAAAAACACTATATTTGCAAAAGAAATATCAGTAAAAAAGAAAAACAAAAAAAAGAAGTATGCAGCCTTTTCCTTCAACTAATTTTATTTATAAAGATAACCGCCTCTTTTGCGATGGTGTTGCCGTTAGAAACATAATTGAGCAAACCGGAACGCCTACCTATATCTACAGCAAAAAATATTTTGAAGAAGCTTACAAGGAATTTGACGAAGCGTTTCAAGATATTCGGCATAAAATATTTTACGCGGCAAAATCAAATTTCAATTTAAGCGTTATAAAAACTTTTTTACAACTCGGCAGCGGCGTTGATGTTAATTCCGAAGGAGAGCTGTACCGCGCGCTAAAAGCAGGCGCGCCGCCCGATAAAATAATTTTTACAAGCGTTGGAAAAACAAGAAGAGAAATTGAACTTGGACTTGAGCACGATGTTTTGATGATCAAAGCGGAATCGGAAGAAGAAGTTTATTTGATAAATGAAATTGCAGCTTCGATGAACAAAATTGCGCCGGTTGCCGTGCGCGTAAATCCCGATGTTGATGCAAAAACGCACCCGTATATTTCAACCGGACTTTCAGAAAACAAATTCGGAGTGAACAGCGATACCGCGTTAAAAATATTCCGCAAGCAAAGCGAATTGCAAAATATTCGCTTTACCGGAATTGACATGCACATCGGTTCGCAGATAACAGACGTTTCTCCCTTTGTTGAAGCGGTTGAAAAGCTTGCCAGTCTTTTTTTAACTTTAAAAAATGAGGGAATCAACTTAACGCACTTTGACGTTGGCGGCGGGATTGGGATTTTTTATAAAAACGAAAAACCCTTTTCAATTAAAAAATATGCCGAAGCCATTCTTCCAATCGTAAAAAAAATGAATTGCGAAATCATTTTTGAGCCGGGGAGATTTTTAACCGCTAACGCCGGAATTTTGGTTACCGAAGTGCTGTACACAAAACAAAATCAAAATAAAAATTTTATTGTGGTTGACGCCGCGATGACTGATCTGCTGCGACCCAGCATTTACAGCGCCTATCACCACATTCAACCGGAGACGGTTGACGCGGCAAGAAACGAAATTGTTGCGGATGTGGTTGGACCCGTTTGCGAAAGCGGTGACTTTCTTGCAAAAAACAGAACCCTTCAAAACGCGAAGCGCGGTGACTTTCTTGCCGTAATGTCTGCCGGCGCGTATGGAATGGTGATGGCTTCAAATTATAATGCGCGCAGAAGGCCGGCGGAAGCGCTGGTTGACGGAGATGCGTTTAAGGTGATTCGCTCACGCGAAACATTTGATCATTTACTTTTTGATGAACTAAACAAACTAAATCCATCGGCAACTCATTAATCGTTGTGAGACATTATGCTAAAACGGTATGCACTAATTGAAAATAAAATTGTCGAAACAGCTTCCGAGCAAGCGCCAATTTATGTTTTTATCTGTCCCGAAGAAAAAGAGAAAAGATTTTTAGTTGATGAGTTCAAGCTTGATGAACACACGCTCAACTCGGCAACCGATCCGGATGAGTTATCGAGACTTGAGTTTGAACCAAGCCACATCGCGATGATCTTCAAACGTCCGAAGAATTATTCCGGCGCGCAGCAATTTTTTTTCAAAGTTGCCTCAACCGGTTTGTTTATATTTAAAGACAAGCTCATCGTTGTGCTGGATGAAGATATTCTCCTCTTCGAAGGAAAACAATTGGCGAAAGTCACGTCACTTCACGAGCTGGCTTTGAAGCTGATTTATCGGTCGATTTTCAATTTTCTCGAACATCTGAAAATTATAAATGTCATTTCGGATGAACTTGAAAAAAAAATAAATGCGGCGATGGAAAACAGTTATCTCATCAATTTATTTTCGCTTGAAAAAAGTTTAGTTTACTATCTAAACTCTATCAGTTCAAACGGCGTCTTGATCGGCAAACTAAAAAATAATGCCGCAAAAATTGATTTAAGCACGGAAGAAATTGAATTTCTTGACGATATGCTTATTGAGAACAGCCAATGTTTACGCCAGGCAGATATTTATTCAAACATTCTGGCAAGCTTGATGGATGCCCGCGCTTCAATCGTCGGAAACAACTTAAACGTATTGATGAAAACTTTAAACATCATTACCATCGGCATCATGGTTCCCACTTTTGTGGTAAGCGCTTTTTCGATGAACGTCCATATTCCTTTATCCGGTCACCCGTTTGCATTCTGGATCATCATGAGTTTTGCCACTGCATCAGTTGCTGCGTTAACGTTTGTGTGGAAACGAAAAAAATGGTAAGAAAGAAAGCAAATTGAAACGAAGAAATTTTCTTTCTACGGTTGGAGCAGCTTCGGCATCGCTTCTTTTATCAAGCGGAAAAACGTTTGCGGAATCTTCCGTTAAAACAATTAAACCGAAAAAGTTGAAAGTAGGCGACACAATAGGCTTAGTTTCTCCGGGCGGATTTATTACCGAAGCACAGCTTGAAGAATCCAAAACGAATATGCTTTCACTCGGCTTTTCCGTAGTTGTTGCTAAGAACATTCTGCATACAACGGGATATTTTGCCGGAACCGATAAAGAACGCGCCGAAGATTTGCACGAAATGTTCGGCAATAAAAAAATTGACGGCATCGTTTGCGTGCGCGGCGGATATGGCTGCGCGCGTGTTTTGGATTTTCTCGATTTCAATTTGATAAAACGCAATCCGAAAATTTTTATCGGGTATAGCGACATTACCGCGCTCCTCTATGGAATTTATGCTCAAACCGGATTAACAGGATTCCACGGTCCCGTTGCAACTTCAACGTTTAATGAATTCAGCGTAAACAATTTTAAAAATGTTTTGATGCATCCGCTGCCGAAGACGCGTCTTTCAATCGCACCGGAAAATGAATTAAAGAATGAATACAAACCATTTATCATACACGGTGGAAAAGCAGCCGGAAAACTTGTCGGCGGTAATTTGTCAATCGTTGCGTCGTTAATCGGAACGAAATACGATGTTGATACAAAAGGGAAAATTATTTTTCTTGAAGAGGTTGGCGAGGAACCGTACCGCATTGATAGAATGCTGACGCAAATGATGCAAGCCGGAAAATTTAAACATGCCGCCGGGGTAGCGCTTGGCGTTTTTTCCAAATGCGAATCCAAGCCGGAAGAATCGGGAATTGCAAATTCATTTTCTCTTTCGGAAGTGTTAACCGAAAGACTCACACAGCTAAAAATTCCGGCGCTCTACGGTTTGTCGTTTGGGCATATAGTTAATAAATTTACGCTGCCGTTTGGGCTTAACGCTGAACTTGACGTTGATCATCAAGCGTTAACGCTGCTTGAACCGGCGGTTGTGTAAGTAGGTATTTCACAAGTGAAAGAAAAACTATGAAAGCAAAAATATTTTTTATTTTGATTTTAGCGGCGCTGACTTTTTCCGGCTGTCTCGTCTATCAAAAAGTTTCTTACGAAATAGCGGTTGATGGGAAAAAGTCGGGCGAAGCGACGGTAACGTTTTACGATTTAAAATCAGACGCGCTTGGCAACAAAGAATTTAAAGAAGATAAAGAAACCCTCTTTGATAAATTGTTGAAAAGCGATGAGTTTATTCTTTCACAAAAAGAAGAAGGTAAAGCGGTTATCAGCCGCAGACTATTTTTAGATAAGAAACAACTCAACGGTGAAGTGAAGTTTAACTTTGATGATGTGAATGTGGTTGAAGGAATTCAGTTTCAAGACGGCTATTATTTTTTGACGGTGCAGGAGGGAGACAGTATTATTTCAACGAACGGAGAAATTGTTCCGGCTAAAAATTTTAAAAGAATTATCTGGGGAAGCACTGAGAGAATTTTGAAATTTGAAATGCTCACCGACGTAAACCTTGACGATCTGCGCGAGCTTGCTCCTTTTTACAAAGCGAGTAATTAACATGGCTTCACCGTTTTCGATAGTCAAAAATCGTCGTTCGTGTTTTGAAATTTCTTTTTTGTCTTTTGGATTTTCTTTTTTGTTTTTTGCGTTTTGTTTTTTGTCTTTTGGAATTTGTCTTTTGACCTTTGTTTTTTGTCTTTTGACCTTTGGAATTTCTCCCCGTGTATGCTGAAGTTGTTTTCCCGCTGCCGTTCAATAAAGCCTTTACTTACGCGGTTCCCGGCGAATTAGAAGAGCAAGTTCAAGTTGGCGTAAGAGTAGTAGCGCCTTTCGGTAAACGGGTGTTAACGGGATTTATCATTTCGGTTCTTGAAGAAACTTCCGTCCGCGAAAAATTAAAAAACATTTACGACGTGCTTGACAGCGTTCCCATCTTTGACGCAACCTCAATTAAATTTTACGA
>Ga0172368_10002753_pt1 | contig 22028 bp, 18 predicted proteins | sample Lak11m_FD_114540 | JGI IMG/M metagenome (GOLD analysis project Ga0172368, IMG submission 114540) | Freshwater microbial communities from Kabuno Bay, South-Kivu, Congo - kab_022012_11m | ecosystem: Environmental > Aquatic > Freshwater > Lake | place: Democratic Republic of the Congo: South-Kivu...
GAGCGCAGGTTAAAGATAGCTGACCAGCAGGCAATAGCGGCGCAGAAGAAAAGAGCCGCCTTAGATAAAGAAGCTCAACTGCAAAAGGAGCGCGCACAAAACATCGCCGACCAGGAAGCGCTTGCCGGAATCAAAAGCAAGGCTACTTTAGATAGAAATGCGCAGCTGCAAAAAGAACGCGAGCAAAGGCTTATTAAAGAACAGCAAGACAACGAAAAGAAAATCGCTGAGCAGAAAGCAGCCGCGGAAGGCAGGAATCAGGCTGCTTTATTTAAGAAGGCCCAGGTTCAACAGGAACGCGCGCAGAAAATAGTTGAGCAAAAAGCAGCCATAGTAGAGGCTGATCAAGAACCCGCCGCCAACGCAGATTGGTAAGTAATATGAAACGCGTTAATCCAAAAAGAATACTTAGCGATGAACTGCAAAGAATCGACGCTTATTGGCGTGCCGCTAATTATCTTTCCGTAGGCCAAATTTATCTTCTGGACAATCCACTGTTAAAGGTTCCTCTGGTACTTAAGCATATTAAGCCGCGCCTTCTGGGGCATTGGGGTACGACACCGGGCTTAAATTTCATATATATACATCTTAACCGGTTGATAAAAAAGTATGGTTTAAATATGATATATATAACCGGGCCCGGACATGGCGGGCCGGGGTTAGTCGCTAATGCTTATTTAGAGGGCGCCTATAGCGAGTATTATCCGGATGTCTCTCAGGATGAAGAAGGGATGAAGAAACTTTTTAAACAGTTCTCTTTTCCCGGAGGGATCCCCAGCCATGTCGGCGCGGAAACCCCTGGTTCTATGCACGAGGGGGGTGAATTGGGGTATTCGCTTTCACATGCGTACGGGGCGGCATTTGATAACCCTGATTTGATTGTAGCTTGCGTGGTTGGTGATGGTGAAGCGGAAACCGGGCCATTAGCTACTGCATGGCAATCCAATAAATTCTTGAATCCTCAAACTGATGGCGCGGTGCTGCCTATTTTACATCTAAATGGCTATAAGATATCAAATCCCACGGTGTTGGCGCGCATTAGTAGAAATGAACTTAAGCAATTCTTTGTGGGGTCCGGGTATAAACCGTATTTTGTCGAGGGTTCTGGCCCTAAAACAATGCACCAGCTTATGGCAAAGACGCTGGAAATAGCCGTAAGGGAGATTAAATCAATCCAGGCTAAAGCGCGCAAGAATAAAAAATCAATTAGCCGTCCGAGGTGGCCGATGATTGTTTTAAATACCCCTAAAGGCTGGACCGGGCCGAAAAGTATCGACGGCTTGAAGACAGAGGGTTATTGGCGTTCGCACCAGGTGCCGTTTGCGGAGATGGCAGAAAATCCAGGGCATATCCGCGCCCTTGAGCAATGGATGAAGAGCTATAAACCTGAAGAACTTTTTGACAAGCATGGCCGGTTGATTCCCGCTCTTATTGAGCTTGCGCCAAAAGGAAAACTTCGCATGAGCGATAATCCTCATACTAACGGAGGGCTGTTATTACGTGATTTAAGGCTGCCTGATTTCCGTAAATACGCCGTAAGCGTTGATAAGCCCGCTATTATTGAGTCAGAGCCAACGCGGGTTATGGGATATTTTCTGCGCGATGTTATGAAGATCAATCAAAAAACTAAAAACTTCCGGGTATTTGGCCCGGATGAAACAACTTCAAATCGTCTCGGGGCGATATTAGATGTTACAAACCGTACCTGGATGGCAAAGATCCTGCCTGAAGACGACCATCTGTCCGTAGATGGCAGGGTAATGGAAATCTTAAGTGAACACACCTGCCAGGGATGGTTGGAAGGTTACCTTCTCACCGGCCGCCATGGATTCTTTTCATGTTATGAAGCATTTATCCACATTGTGGATTCCATGTTTAACCAGCACGCGAAATGGCTGAAGACCTCGCGGCGCATCCCCTGGCGCCGTCCCATCGCCTCGCTCAATTATCTTTTAACCTCTCATGTCTGGCGGCAGGACCATAATGGATCCTCACATCAGGACCCGGGTTTTATAGACCATGTGGTGAATAAGAAGGCAGAGATTATTCGTGTCTATCTGCCTCCTGACACTAATACCTTGCTTTCTGTAACCGACCACTGCCTGCGCAGCCGTCATTATGTCAATGTTATCATTGCCGGCAAGCATCCCGGACTGCAGTATTTGGATATGGAGGCGGCTATCCAGCATTGTACTAAAGGTATTGGTATCTGGGATTGGGCAAGCAATGATCATGGCGGTGAGCCGGATGTGGTGATGGCCTGCGCCGGTGATGTGCCGACGCTTGAGACCCTGGCAGCGGTGGATATCTTAAGGCAAAAATTCCCTGATTTGAAGGTGCGGGTTATAAATATTGTTGATTTAATGACCCTTCAGCCGCAGAGCGAACATCCTCATGGGCTTTCCGATAAAGATTTTGACAGCCTCTTTACCACGGACAAGCCTGTCATTTTTGCTTTTCATGGTTATCCCTGGCTTATTCATCGGCTTCTCTACCGCAGAACAAACCACAAAAATGTGCATGTGCGGGGCTATAAGGAGGAGGGGACCACAACTACGCCGTTTGATATGACGGTATTAAATGAACTTGACCGTTTTAACCTCGTAGATGATGTTATTGACCGCCTGGACCGGCTGCAAAACCAGGCCGCGCATGTCAAAAACTGGCTGCATAATAAACTGATCGAGCATAAACAGTATATTATCTCTCATGGCGAAGATATGCCGGAAATCCGCAACTGGAAGTGGCCGTATTAAAACAAATTAATTTACTTGATTTTTTTTGTTTTTCCATTACTATTATAATAGTAGTATAATAATACAGCTATCAAAATATATGATAAAATCCGAAGTAAAAAATACAATAGCCGGCAATATCCGGGGCTTAAGATTAAAGAAAGGAATTTCCCAGGACCGGCTCTCTAAGCTTGCAGACCTGTCTTTAAATACCATAGTAAAGATTGAGGCGGGCAAGAACGTTAATCCTACTATAATAACTTTATCCAGGATCGCTAAATCGTTTAATGTGCGGGTTGATGATTTAATCAAATAACTTATGCTACGATATTCTAAAATTAATTTAATAGTTACAATATTTCTCCTGTTTTTTGTTAATACGCTAAAGGCAGAAGAGATCCTCACCTGGCAGGGTTGTATCAGGGAGGCGGCAAAGAATCATCCGGATTTAATCGCCGCAGGCGAAGAAATAAAACAATCTGAGGCCGGTAAGCAGGTAACCGCCAGCGCGCTTTTCCCGCAGGTAGATGCCAATGTGAATGCATCAACCGCAAAGACATCAAGCAGCGCAGGTAATAGCTCCAAGGGGGATACATATAACTACGGAGTTAGCGCAACTCAGCTATTTTTTGACGGCGCTAAAACAATCAATGATGTAAAAAGCGCCTCCGAAGGCATAAAGGCCTCCCAGCAAAATTTCAGGTTTACTTCCGCTACTGTAAGGTACAGGCTGCGCACGGCTTTTGTTGATTTATTAAAGGCCCAGGAGATGCTCCGTATCACCCAGGAAATATATAATATCAGAAGAGAAAATATGGAGCTGATTACCTTGCGTTATGAATCCGGCTTAGAACATAAAGGCGCCTTGCTTACTTCAGAGGCGGATTTAGCCTCGGCAATTTACGAAATATCCCAGGCCAAAAGGGATGTTGAGGTTGCGCAAAGATCATTGGTAAAAGAAATGGGCAGGAGCCAGTTGACGCAAATGACGGTAAAGGGCGATTTTGAAATAAGCGATTCCGCGCAGATCAAGCCTGATTTTGAGGCAATAGTTAAGAATAATCCTTCGGTTCAGCAGCTCATTGCTCAGAAAAACGCGGCGGATTTCAACCTCAGGTCCGCTTACGCGAATTTTTCTCCTTCTCTTACCGGATCAGCCGGGGCAAATAAGAATGGTTCGCATTGGGCGCCGCGGGGCAACCAGTGGAACCTTGGGCTTGCTTTAACCATGCCGATATTTGAAGGAGGGTTAAGAATTGCGCAAGTTTCCCAGGCGAAAGCCTTCTTAAACCAGCTTAAAGAGAATGAGAGGAGCGCAAGGGATTCCGCCATTCTGTCTTTGGAAGAAACCTGGGCAATACTGCAGGATACGATAGAGAATGTGGGGGTACAGAATAAATCATTGCAAGCGACGGAAGAGCGCTCTAAAATAGCCCAAGCGCAGTATTCAACCGGCTTTATTACTTTTGATAACTGGATAATTATTGAGGATAATCTGGTAAGCGCCAAAAAGGATTTTTTGAATGCCCAGGCAGCTAAATTATACGCTGAGGCAGACTGGATCCAGGCGAAAGGAGAAACTTTAGAATATGAATAAGAAAACCAAGTTTTATTTTATTGTGCCCGTAATTTTAATCGGGGTTATTTTTCTGGTTATAAAAATCTGGCCGCAGGTTGACTCCGGGTCGGTGTGGACAGAGCTAAGCCCGGCCATAGGCTCAATCCAGACAATTATCTCCACAACCGGAACAATCCTTCCCAAAAACCGGCTTGAGATTAAACCTCCGGTCAATGGCCGGATAGAAAGCGTTTTGGTTAAAGAAGGCCAGAGCGTAAAAGCGGCAGAGGTGTTAGCCTGGATGAGTTCTACTGAAAGAGCGGCTCTTTTAGATGCCGCTCAGGGCCAGGGTGAAGAAAAATTAAGATATTGGCAAGAGACTTACAAGCCGATCGCGTTACTGGCGCCAATTGATGGAGAGGTTATTGTGGCCACCACTCAGCCGGGCCAGACTATTACTACCAGCGATGCGATTATTGTGTTATCGGACCAGCTTATTGTGCGGGCCCAGGTAGATGAGACGGATATTGGAAAAATAAAACTCGGTCAAAAGGCTACGGTGAGTTTTGATGCCTATCCGGATACCCAGATAAAAACTGCTGTAGAACACATATATTATGAATCTAAAACAGTGAATAATGTCACTATATATGAAGTGGACCTTATCCCCCAGGAGGTGCCCGCGTTTTTACGTTCCGGAATGAACGTAACAATAAATTTCATAGAGCATAGCAGGGAAAATGCCCTGCTTGTTCCTCTTGGCACAGTGCATAAGGAGGATGAAGAAAGCTTTGTTATGCTTAAGAATAATTCCGGCCAGGAGATAATTAAACAGGCAGTCAAGGTAGGTATTGCCGACGATATGAACGTGGAGATTATTTCCGGAGTAAGCCTAAATGATAAGCTGATGATAAAAGAAAAGAAGTATGTTTTGCCAAAGAGCAGTACAGGGACTAATCCTTTTATGCCAAGCCGCAAGAAGAAATAAATAAAGAGGCGATAATAACAAGATATGATAGAACTAAAGGATGTTAATAAAACATATCTCATGGGTAAGGTAGAGGTTAAGGCCCTGAGCGGAGTTTCTTTAAAAATATCCGCCGGAGAGTTCGTCGCTATAATGGGGGCTTCCGGTTCGGGAAAATCAACCCTTATGCATATTTTAGGGCTGTTGGATAGGCCTGATACTGGGGCTTACTATTTAGGCGATAAGGAGATCAGCAGGCTTTCCGACGAGAAGTTAGCAATATTAAGGAATAGGATCGTAGGTTTTGTTTTTCAGCAGTTCCATTTATTACCCAGAATGACCGCGTTAGAGAATGCGGAGCTTCCTTTGATTTATGCCGGTAAAAGGCATCTAAAGGATAAGGCAAGGCAGGAGATTGAAAAGGTCGGGTTGAGAGACCGCATGCTGCACTGTCCGAATGAGATGTCCGGAGGCCAACAGCAGAGGGTAGCGATAGCCAGGGCCTTAGTTAATGACCCGGTTGTTATATTCGCGGATGAACCTACCGGAAATCTGGATACCAAAAGCAAGGAAGAGATAATTTCAATCCTCAAGAAGCTCAATCAGGAAGGTAAAACCATTGTAGTGGTAACCCATGAGCAGGAGGTTGCTGTCCATGCGCGCAGGATAATCCAGATGCGCGATGGCCGGATTATTTCGGATGAGTATACTCAGAAAATTCAAACAGGGCCAAAGGCATCTTCCCCGGGGGAGAATTTCGCCGATCCTATTTTATTAAAATCCCGTAAATTTTCCGGAGAAACGAAATTCCTGGACTATTTGCGCCAGGCGGGTTTTGCGATGCTCTCGCATAAGATGCGTTCTTTCCTGTCGATTTTAGGGATTTTAATCGGAGTAGCGGCAGTTATCGCAATGCTCGCCCTGGGCCAGGGCGCGAAAGAATCTATTGAACAGCAGCTGGCTTCCTTAGGTTCAAATCTGCTTATGATCAGGCCGGGTTCGGAAAGGTCGCATGGAGTGGCTTTAGAGGCAGGTACAGTGACCCGTTTTACATTTCAAGATGTAACGGCATTCATCAAGCTTGAGCATTTAGTGGCAAGGGTTTGTCCTTCAGTAACCGGCCGGGGCCAGGTTGTTTACGCGAATAAAAATTGGAATACCCGGGTTGAAGGAGTAGGCGTAGATTACGCGCAAATGCGCGCGGCCGTTCCTACTGTCGGAAGATTTTTTACAGCCCAAGAGGTCAGGATGAGAGAAAAGGTGGCTGTCCTGGGTATGACCGTGGTCAAAGAATTATTCGAAGATTCCAATCCTGTGGGGCAAAATATAAAGATCAATCTCCTTAATTTTAAGGTAATCGGCATACTTCCTGAAAAAGGAGGAAGCTCTTGGCATGACCAGGACGATACCTTAGTTATTCCTATTACTACCGCTATGTACAGGGTCTTCGGGAAACAATATATCGATAGCATTTCCGTGGAGGTAAAGAGCCCGGATTTGTTAGATGAGGCACAGGAGGAGATATCCAGGACTATTATCAAGGAGCATCGCCTTAATAAGGACAATGAGGATTCTTTTCAGATCCGCAATATGGCGGATATTAAAAACACCCTGGAGGCCACCACTAAAACCATGTCGTTATTGCTGGGCTCAATAGCCGCCATATCATTGTTAGTCGGAGGAATAGGTATTATGAATATAATGCTTGTTTCGGTGACCGAGCGCACGCGCGAAATCGGATTGCGCAAAGCAATAGGGGCGAATAATAAAGATATCATGGTCCAGTTTCTTATTGAGGCGGTATTAATGTCATTTATCGGAGGCTTATCCGGAGTCTTGCTGGGCTGGGGCATCGCTGTGCTGATTAATATTTTCGCGGGATGGACGGTGAAGGTATCTTTGGCTTCGGTAATTCTTGCCACGGTATTTTCATTGGCAGTGGGAGTAATATTCGGGCTCTGGCCTGCAAAAAAAGCCTCTCAACTTGATCCCATTGAGGCATTAAGATATGAATAAGCTTGATCAGAGGTTTAGTTTAGTTATACCCACATACAATGAGGCGGCTAATATTGAAAGTTTATACAACTTGCTGGTAGAGGTGCTGTCAAAGAATAATATCGATTTTGAGGTTATCGTAGTTGATGATAACAGCCCTGACGCAACCTGGAAGATTGTGCAGGCGATTGCTAAAAAAGACAGTAGAATAAGCCTGATACGCAGGATAGGCCAGAAGGGGTTGGCAACAGCGGTCATCGCGGGGTGGAAAAAATCCAAAGGGGATATTTTAGGCGTAATGGACGGTGATTTGCAGCAGCCTCCCGAAACAATCCCTCTTTTATTAAATAAGTTAAACGAAGACGCCTTAATTGATATTGTGATTGCCAGCCGTAATATAAAAGGCACTATGGCCTGCCGGAGGAGCGCCTGGAGAAGGTTTGTCTCAGGGTTAGGCACCTTTTTTAGCAGGCTGCTTTTGCCGGGGTTGCTTGCGCGGATAAGCGATCCCATGTCAGGTTTCTTTATTTTACGTAAAGAGGTTATAGAGAACAAAGTTTTTGCCCCTTTAGGATATAAAATTATCCTTGAGGTATTAGCTAAAGGGGTTTATAGAAAGATAGCCGAAGTGCCTTATATATTTAGCGAGCGTAAAGGAGGAGGCAGCAAGTCCGGGATAAAACAATACCTGATTTCATTTATCTATTTGCTGAAATTAAACATTCAAAGTCAATGGGGCTTAAAAAGCTTGAGATGAATAAGGAGTTATGATATGGTAGATGGCAGGTTAAAATTCCGGCAGTAAAATAGAACAGGAGTTTGCATGAATATATTCGTGGGTAATTTAGCATTTTCCGCCAAAGAAGAAGATGTTTATAAGGCGTTTGCGGGTTTTGGCGAGGTTGCTAATGTGGCTATCGTAATGGAGAAAAAAGGCAAGAAATCGCGGGGGTTTGGATTTGTTGAGATGCCGAATGAACAAGAGGCATTATCCGCGATTGCCGCCTTAGACGGTAAAGAAATATTAGACAGGCCGATTAATGCTATGGCCGCCTTGCCCAAGAAACCAAAAAGTGAGCATGCTATGGTTGATAGCCGGCAGGAGCCATCCCTTAAGAGGACCGGAAGGTACAGGCAGGGCAGGCGTTCAATCAGCTATATCAAAAAACGCGTAGCCGTTGGGATTACCACTCCTGTTGCCGAGCGTAAATATAAGCCTAATCCTATGCGCTGGCGCAAGAAGCCAAGATGGGGCGGCTCTTCCCAGAAACCTCAAGGTGAATTTAAGCCTTGGGAGAAATCCGAGAGCGGCCAATCAGGGCCATGGAAGAAAGCTAAACCCTGGCATAAAAGCAGCGGCAGCCCGCAACAACCCCGCTCAAGAAGAGAAGGCTTAGCCAGGCATAAGAAATGAAATTAAAGCTTAATCTTTTCCCGGTGGTCCCGGATATGGAAGAGAAGATCTCCGGCATTATTCAAAAGGCAGTTGATGGCCGCGCCAGCATAGTTGAGATTGCTTATGGGACAGCCGCCGATAGCGTGAAAAAACGCATCCTTAATTTCTTAAACAAAAAAGAGATCCGCCGGCTTTACTCAAGATTAGAAAAGACCGATAAGGGATGGGGAAGGATTTATCTGCATTTCAGGTGGAAATAAACAGGCTAAATTATGGTAAAGAAGAATCTTATCGATGAGTTTTATTCGCTCGTACAGGTAGATGATGGCGACGGCCATTATGCCAAAGATATAAAAGATAATAGTTATTTTGGCATGCCTCTGGAAAATATTGTCGAGGCGGAAAAGCGTATGCGTTCATCCGCCGAACGGGGTATCGCTTATTTTTCTATGGAGTATGGGCTGGCCACCAGTTGTTATAATAAATTTTCCAGCCAGCTTCCATTAAGCGCCAGCAATAAACTTCCGGAGAACGCGGTTTTCTCCAATTTTCGCGTAGCGGATTATTTTTTTGACCTGCGTTCCGATAATATCATAGACCTGCCTATTTACAGCGGCGGCCTGGGTGTTTTAGCCGGTGATACGGTAAAGACCATGGCCGATTATAAACTTCCGGCAACAGGTATAGGAATACTCTGGAATTCCGGTTATTTCAGGCAGAAGTTCTGGTTTAAATATGGACAGGCCCCGGAGAAGATGCGCTGGGATCCGCATACCTATCCCGGTTTAATCCCTTTAAAAAACAGAATTAAGATCTCTCTTAAGCAGGAAGATGTATATCTACGGCTTTGGAAGTATTATGTTTATAGTTACAAACATGATGCTGTTGTCCCGTTGATACTGCTGGATTCAAATATTGAACCGAACAGCCCGCGCGCCAAGAACCTGACTGATCAGCTTTATCGCAGTGATGATGTAATTTTAAAGTTATTGCAGAGGGTAATACTCGGTTTTGGCGGGATAGGCGCTTTAAGCGAGATAGGGTATAATATTAACATGTATCATCTCAATGAAGGCCACGCCGTATTTGCCTTTATCGCTAAAGCCAGGGGATTGGCGAATGATGAAGTGGATAAGCTAAAAGGGCAATTTGTTTATACCTGCCACACCCCTGTTGAAGCCGGCCATGACCGGTTTTTTCTGGATGATTTAAATAAAGTACTTAAAAAAGAAGATACTGATATTATCGAGAGGTTTGGTAAAGAACGCCAGGGGGTAGTTAACCTCACCTTGCTTTCTATGAATATCGCCTCGGCGACTAACGCGGTTTCGCATAATCATCAGAAAGTAATGCATATCCAGTTTCCCAAATACAAAGATCAGATACAGTATGTGACCAATGGCGTGCATCCTTATACCTGGATGTCGCAGAAATTTAAAGAGCTTTTTGAGCAATTTCCCGCAACCTTTCCTGATTTCAAAAGCAATCCCATGATTTTGTCAAAGGCAGCCGGGCTTAAGGCGGATGCCGATTTCCGCAGCCGGTTATGGCAGGCGCATCAGTCTAACAAGGATGATTTATGCAAAATTCTGGATAAATGGAAGCTGGATAAAAACAGCCTTACGATTTGCTGGGCCAGAAGAGTGGCTGCCTATAAAAGGCCGAGCCTTATTTTACATGATATTGGCAGATTGGTGCGTATCAGCGAAGAAATCGGACCTTTGCAGATTATCCTGGCCGGCAAGGCGCATCCTAATGACAATTTAGGTTTTACTTATATCAATGAAATGCTGGATAAGGTGGATAGATTAAATGAGGATTATAATAAGCTGAAGATTATTGTACTGGAGAATTACGATATATCCCTGGGTAAATTACTCACCTCAAGCGTTGATCTCTGGTTGAACAATCCTTTGCCGCCTTTTGAGGCTTCCGGTACCAGCGGGATGAAGGCGATCTTAAACGGCGTTTTACAGATGAGCACGGTTGACGGCTGGGTGGCAGAAGCGACAGACCGGCAGATCGGCGCATTTTTTGGATATAAAAATAGCGAGGGTAGCGTAGGTGATGAATTTGATTTGCATATGAACGAAGATTCCGAAGAGTTGTATAGTACTTTAGGCGGCCTGGTGCGTTTGTATTATAAAACCAACCATCATGGCAAGGCGGATACCTCTTCCGCTTGGATAGATATGATGATTGAATGTATTCGCGCCGCCTCGCAATTTAATACGTACCGTATGCTTGATCAGTATAAGCATCTTATTTGGAAAATCGCTTAAAACCGTATAGATTTATCTTTTAAACGTGGTAAAATTAATGAGGCCACAACTTATGGAGCGGTAGCGAACATAAGTTGTCGGCCGAATTAATCCTGGAGCCGCAAGGAGTACTCGGTATTTGTTGTTAAAAGTACGACGAAGCGTTTGGCTACGGGACAATAAAACAAATCTCGCGCCCATAGCTCAATTTTAATGAGCACATAACTTACGAACATCTACCTGTCGATAGGCAGGCGCTAGCGTGAGTAAGTTATTGTGCGAATTAACACTGACTACAGCAAGTAGTTTTCAAAGAAAACTACGCAGCGGTTTGTAGTCAGTGGGATAGATTAACAAAACTCGCGCCCATAGCTCAATTGGATAGAGCACCAGCCTACGGAGCTGGTTGTTGCTGGTTCGACCCCAGCTGGGCGCAATTAATATGGAAAAAGTAGAAGTGTTTTACATGTCGGAGGCCTTAAAGGAGGCGCAAAAGGCATTTGAGGAAGATGAGGTGCCGGTAGGGGCGGTAATTGTCCATGACGGCAGGATTATCGCCCGCGGCCACAACCAGATTGAACGCCTGAAAGACCCTACGGCTCACGCGGAGATAATTGCCATTACCAGCGCGGCGAATTACCTGGGGACAAAGTGGTTGAACGAGGCCAGCCTCTATGTTACAATTGAACCGTGCAGTATGTGCGCAGGAGCGATGGTCCTGGCGCGCATAAAGAAATTAAGCTTCGGCGCAAGCGACCCTAAAACCGGGGCCTGCGGTTCGGTTATTGATATCGCAAACCATAAAGAATTAAATCACCGCATAAAAGTAACCAGGGGAACTCTCGAAGCTGAGTGCAGCTCTTTGCTGAAGGATTTCTTCAGGGAAAAAAGAAATAATCTATAACTATTGGAGAGGTGGCTGAGTGGTCGAAAGCAACTCACTGCTAATGAGTTGACCTGGGCAACTGGGTCCCTGGGTTCGAATCCCAGCCTCTCCGAAAATTTCCTGCTTGTACCAGCTCAAACTCTTTGCCAGCTGTGATTTCTGGCGGCAACCCTTATCTCATTAACTAATGCCTACGCGCGCAATATAGATACATTTTTAGATCAGAACAACGCCGGCGGGGTGAGTTTTATAATTTAAAAATTATGGCAATAAATAAAAATATTTTCGCCACATTGCTTTTTATAATTTTTATATTCGCAGCAGGCTTAAGAATACACAACATTAATAAATATGATTTATGGTTTGATGAATTATCGTCAGATATTTATTCTGTCCACCAGGCGGAGAACACGCTGAAATCCGAGATTCTCCCGGTTTATCTCTCCCATATTTCTCACGACCCCCATTCGCCGTTATATTACTTTTTAGTATATTGTTATAGTTTGATATTCGGGGGAGGCAAATCCCTAAGGATTATCTCGCTAATCTTCAGTCTGCTTTCCATATTTATCTTCTATAAGTTGTCCCGGGTTTTCCTCAAGCGTTCGGAGAGCCTGTCGGCTGTTTTGCTTATGAGCCTTAGTTCATTCCATATCTGGTATGCCCAGGAGGCAAGAGGATATACCATGGCTTTATTTTTTACGCTTCTATCGGCGTATTTCTATATGCGGGCCTTACTCATAAACAGGCTGTTGTATTGGGTTTTGTTTGCGATATCCGCTGCCCTTGCTGTATATTCCAGTTATTATGCCGCATTTTTAGTCATTATTTCCGGGCTGCTAATTCTTTATAAAGATAACCGGCGTTATATCAAAGAATGGTTTTTGTCAATCCTGGCTATTTTGGCATTACTCTTACCGTTGGTTTTAGTGTTTACCCAGCATTGCCATTATGTCAAAAACAGTTTTTGGTTATTAAAACCGAGGTTAGCAGACATTTTTATTACATTGGCTGTTTTTAATCTTGGATATTCCTCCGGATACTTTGAATTGATCGCTGGCCCGGTGTTATTTTTCACGTTATTTATATATGGCGCCCATTCTTTTTACAGGGTAAACAAAGAAGATGCGATTACCCTGTTTTTATTCGCTTTCCTGCCGATCATCGCCGCTTATTTAATTTCTATCTGGTACATGCCTGTTTATATTACCAGGCAATTCTTTATCTTTACCCCCTTTTATTATCTTTTAATAGCTAAGGGCCTGGGGAGCATTAAAAACAGGCTGCTTCAGGGCGCAGCAGGTATTTTTGCGGTATTAATATTGATATCCACGCTATCTAATTATTACGAGGGTTTTATGCTTTCATCAAATAGCCAAAGAGAATTTTACGCGGGGATACACCAGAAAAAGAATTATAAAGATTTATTAGCCGGCATAAATAGCAGGCTTCAGGAAAACGATATTGTTGTTACTACAGATGTCCAATCGTTTATCCTGGTTAACCTGCATTACTCTAACACCCAGGATTTCCGTAATCCCGGCTACCGTATGGGCTATTTTCTTTTTTATCCCTCTGCCTTAAGCAACCTTGATAAAAATTATTTAAGAATAACCGATTGGGTAAATGCCCTTTCCGAAGACGATAAAAAAGGATTATATTCTATCAGTATTATCAGCCCTTATTTTACGCAAAACGGCAACTCGTTATTTCCCAGGGCCGAAAATAAATTGATTAGTAAATTTCCGCTTGAGGGCATTGCATCCCAGCGTGTCTGGTTAATTTCTTCTATTTGGGATAAACAAGGCCGCTTTCCTTATAATTATCATTTGGTAAGGAACAGCTTGTCGGGTTACTTTAAAAAACAAAGCTCTATTGAAAAAGACGGCATGCTGGCAGAGTTTTATGCCAGGGATGATAAAGCAAGCGCCTCTTTTCCGGAGAAAGAGGCCGTTAAAGAGAGGGCGGGTTAGCCAGCGATGAGCGCTTTAGGAAGCATGTTTTTGCAGAGTATTCATTCACCTGTATTTAAGAAATTCCCTTTCTTAGTAGATGCCATCCATGATTTTTGTTTGAGAAGGCACATGTTTTTTAGGGGCACCAATATCATTTTAACTTATAAATGCAATTTAGGCTGTGAGTACTGTTATGAAAAAGGAGCGCAATTAAATTACGCCGATATCCCGCTTGATAATTTTGAAAGAATATTAAAATGGCTGCGAAAAAATAAAAAAGATAAGATTATCTTATTGGGAGGAGAGCCGACTGGGCATCCGGATTTTAAAGGTATCCTCAAAATAGCCGAGGGTAATAAAATGCAGGTAGCGATATTGACCAATCTAATGTGCAGCGATGAGGCCCTTAAGGCGATGCTTGATTATAGGGGGTACTTAGTCCTTCAGGCCAACATAAACCATCCGCATACATATAAAAACTATAGTTACAATTTAGTATACGATAACATTAAAAAGATACATAACGGAAAACGCATTATAGTCTTAAGATACAATATGTATAAAGAAAACTATGATTTTGGAAACATACTAAAACTCGCTAAAGAAATTAACGCTTGCATCAGGTTTTCGGTAACCAACAGCCCCATAGGCTGCGAAGGCAGCCCGAAGAAGAATAAAGATTTTAGAGAGATGTACCCCAAGGACAGGATTATGGATTTCTTAGATACCTGCAACAGGGAGAAGGTATCGGTGTTCTTTGCCAGGCCGGTTCCGAAATGCATCTTCAACCAGGAGGAGATTGAGAAATACAGGAAGAATGCCATTAAATTTAAATGTTATATAGGAAAGGGCGGTGATTATTCGGCCAGGTCAATCGTTAATCCGGATTTATCTGTGTTGGGTTGTTACGGCGTCCCCATAAATGGGCCGCAATTGACTTCTTTTAAGAGCATTAGGGAGCTGAGCGACTATTATAAGGGCCATTTTATAAGATTACGCAAGATACCTTTGAAACAGGAATGCTTAGATTGCAAAGACTTTTTGCATGATATTTGCCAGGGTGGATGCCTATCTGAAAAGATAGAGTGATCTTTTAGCCGCAATGTTTTATTTAGCGAAAATATTAGACTATTATAGGGTTAAAGATTGGTTTTATCATTTAGGTTTTATATACCTGGGGATGGTGTATATAAGCGGCAGCTACGCGGTCCCTTTAAAGGCGGCAATAACAGGGTTTATCCTGGGTTCTTTGTATTTGGGCGGCGGATATGCTTATAATAAGCTTTGCGATTCGCAAGAAATCAATAAGCTAAGATTATTTTATCCCTTAGGCTGCCACGCGATATTTGTGTTTTTAGGGGGTTATTACCTTAAAGAAAATAACATATTCTTTGTTATAGCTGTATTTTTAAATATTCTTTATTCCCATCCGAAGTATTTATTAAAAAAAAGGCATAATTTAAGGGTTTTATTGAATGGTTATTTTTTCGGGGCGCTTTTTCTCCTGGGCTGCCTGATAATTTCCGGCCGCTTAGATATGAAAATATGCATGATGACGGCTTTTTTTATTTTAGTCATGTATCCTTATGAGATAATCCATGAGATCTCTCATTTTGAGAGCGATAAGGTTGAATATTCTGCCGGATTAGTAAGGCAATATATACGGCAAATTTACTTTTTTTTATTCCTATCTTCCATGGCGGCGTATGTTTTATATAGTCTTTTGAAGCTAAATATTTCGTTTGCGGCCTCAGCGTTGTTATTTAACATCGCATTCTTTATTATTGTTTTGCATATGGATAAGCGGGAACAATTTAAGGCTACGGAGGTAAATAAAATCAGGTCGTCACTTAAATACCTGGGGATGTTTTATGGGGTATTGTTAGGGGTATCTTTTATAAAATGAAGACCAATGATAATATTATCAAAGAGAGCGCGCTCACGGGCGAAGCGGTTCTGATTAAGCATACAAAGTGTTTATGTCCGCGATGTTTAGAGGTTGTAGAGGCGGAGGTAATCCAGCGGCAGGGAAAAATATGGTTAAGGAAACATTGCGCTAAAGACGGCAGTTTTGAATCCCCCCACTTAATCACTAAGCCCAATATTTATCATGCCTTGGCCAAGATACATAGGGATAGAAGCGCTATTCCCGAGGGGCTGATATTAAAACTAACCACAAGGTGCAATCAGCATTGCCATTATTGTTTTTCTAGCGCCAATGAGAGAGAGGTATGCGATTTTGACGGCGCAGAAATATGCAAAAGGGCGGCTAATTTTAAAGGCGATGTAATATACCTTTCCGGCGGGGAACCTACCTTAAGGGAGGATTTATGCGTAATTGTAAAAAGAATAAGAAAATACGGATTCAAGGCGATATTGTTTAGTAATGGAAAGAAGCTCTCTAATATGGATTATGTCGCCGGCTTAAAAAAGGCGGGCATAAACGCCGTGATCCTGCAATTTGATTCTTTGTATGAGCCGGATTACCTTAAAATAAGAGGAGAGGCGTTGTTGGAGAGTAAGATCAAGGCAGCCAATAACCTGAAGGCACATGCCGTATATTTAATGCTTTACGTTAATATGGTAGAGGGAGTTAATGCTAATGCGCATAACATCGCGGAGTTATTTGATTTCGCGCTGAAGAATAATAATGTCAGGATACTTTTTTTTAACCCCCTGTGGAATATCGGCAGGCAGGCATCGCGCGGAAGCCTGGACTCCGCAGTGATACTGGATATGGTTTGCGAGCAGCTGAAGATAAATGAAGAGTATTTTATTGATTGCACAATATTCAGCACTTATCTGTTTGAAATTCTAAGAAAATTGAAGTTTAGAAAAGGGATTAAAGAACCGCCCTGTTCAGTATCTTGTTATTTTATGCGCCAGTCCGGAGGTTATCTGCCCCTTGATTATTTTATGGACTTAAAAAAGATAAACTTAATTTTACAGAGAATAGATCAAAAGATTGACCTAAAAAGGAATGGGTTATCTAATATTATGCGCATAATCTTTAACAGAGATCTATATCTGCTGTTCAGCGGCGTATTCTTTCATAGAAAAACGCTCGGGATTTGTTTAGATAATTTTTTATATAATTTAAGACACCCAAAGCGCTTTCAGGGCTTATATTTTATGTTTTTTAATGTTTTAAGCGTGATGGTGGGGCAGTTCCCGGATAAACATACCCTGGACCTGTCTTTAATAAAAACATGCAATATGCATACTGCCTTAGCCGAAAAAGGAAGCCTGCCTACTTGTCTCTACGAGATCTATAGTGACGCTGGCAAGATAAAGAATATTTAATTCATGAAGCTCTTATTTTTAAACCCACTCAGGTTTACTAAACGGCTCAATATCACCAGCGATTTAATTACCGCTTATATATCTACTCCTTCGCTTACTTTTGCCCAGCTTGCTTCTTATATACCCGGAAAGGAAATAATGGTAATAGACGGCCGGGTAGAGGATATCTCGCCGGACGAGTTTTTGCGTAAGCTGAAAGGAGTTGACCTGGTTGTTATTTCTATACGTTCTACTTATGAGTCCAGGGACTGCGAAATAAATATAAAATTCATAAAAAAATATTACCCGCAGGTTAAGATTATCATAGGGGGGTATCAGGCGACATTCTTCTATGAAAAATGGCTTGAGTTGGGGGTTGATTTTGTATTTTTATATGAGGCAGAGCGTTATTTCGGCGAGTTAATTGAATGTTTAGATAAAGGCAGGGATTACAGGGGGATCAGAAATTTAGCTTATAAGGATAATGGTAAGGCGATAGTCAATGAAATAGGCCCCTTGATTAATGATTTAGACTCGATTCCTGTGCCCAGGTTTGATATTATTAATTTCAAAGAATATTACGCTTTTTTCCCGGGTGATAGTTATGCGGGCGGCATTGAACTCTCCAGGGGATGTTCATACAGGTGTAAATTTTGTCTTACCAGCAGTTATTGGAACCACCAATACAGAAGGAAATCAAACCAGAGGATTTTGAAAGAGTTGCGGCTGCTTGGTGATATGAATGTCAGGAAGCTGTGGTTTTATACCGCGGGTTTTGGAATGATGCCCGATGAAGATTATGCTTTATGTGAATTAATAGAGAAGGGCAGGTTAGGGATCAGTTGGAGAGCGCCTATCCGGATGGATACCGTGCTTGAATTTCCGGAGTTGATTAAGAAGGCCTCTGGCGCGGGAATGAAATTGGCGTTAATAGGATTTGAGTCTTTTGATAGTCATACAATAGACGGGTTCGCTAAGCCAAGGAATTCAGCATATGATTACGCTAATTTCAAGCAAGCCTATCGAATCTTAAAGAAAAACAATATCCTGGTAGAGGGGGCTTTTATCATTGGTTCTCCCGGTGGGCCGGAAAATAAAGACTCTGTACCGGCAAATAAATTCAATCAGGTATGTGATTTTCTCACAATCCAGGTCTATAGGCCTAATTTGGCCCTTTTGCCGGAAATATTAAGCCGCGGACCGGAAAATGAAGAGTATAAGAAATTATTCTATTTTAATCCCTATTTTTCAAGCGACGCAGGATTGAAGAAAGTTTTATCAAAGAGGAAGAAGATGCTCTTCCGCTATTATTTCAACCCTTTTTATATTTATTTAAGGTTTTTTTTAAAGGGGAAATTGCTCAGAAGATTATATCTGCATTATTACGGGCATATGATTAAGCAGCTGTTTAGAAAAATTATTGCCATCTAAGCGTGGCGATAGTATGGAATCGGGATATTTCGGGAATAACAAAATGAACCTCAAGAATTACATTAATAAGCAGCTTTTCTATTTATTAAAAAACCGGATAGAAGGATATCCTCAATTCAGGATCGCGATAACTTACCGCTGCAATAACAGTTGCGCCTATTGCGCCTCCGCAAAGGCAAATGGAGAAGCAGACAGCGATATGAAATTAGGAGATTTTAGAAAGCTCCTTGTTTGGCTTAAAAAACAAAATATCAGGAAAATCCTGCTTACAGGGGGCGAGCCGTTAATCCATAAAGACATAAGTGAGGTTTTAGATTCTTGCGCAGAATTAAATTTCAGCACGCATATCCTGACCAATGGTTTATTAATAACGCCGGAACTAAAGAAGCAGATAAAAAACAGGGCGATCTGGCTGGTTTTAAATGTCAATCTCGATGAATCGTATCATGCGCTAAAGCAAAATATTCCGGGGATTGAAGAAAAAATTGCTATGTTAAGGTATAATTTCCGCAAGAGGGCCGAGGATTACGCGCCGCTTTTTAAAATGGCCAGGGAATATTCTGTACCCATCAGGTTTGGTTTTACCGTTCCTTCGGGCCATGCGGATAATGAGTACTATACCCTCAAAGATATGGTAACATATAAAGGCCAGGTAATGGATTTTGTAAAATTATCAAGGTTAAATTTAGTAAGGGCGCATTTCTCAAGGCCCCTGCCGCGTTGCATATTTAGCGAAGAAGAATGGGAGTATTTAAAAAAGTTTTCAGGCGTAAAAAGCAGGTGTTTAATAGGGGCTTCGGGCAATTATATTTCCCGGGCAATCGTTAATCCTGATCTTTCAGCGGATGTTTGTTATGCCTCTTTGTCCAGAGCCGCTTCTATCCTTGATTTTAAAGAGCTTAAAGACTTAAACCGATATTTTAAAGATAAGATCGATGCCCTTAGGGCCAAACCGCTGCTGGATAAATGTGTTCATTGCCGGTATTATAATGATTTTTCATGCCAGGGAGGATGTTTAATCTATAAAAATGTCTCTTAATCAGCATCTGTTTAATATTAAAAGAAAGTTATTATTCTTTATAGAAGAGCATTATCCCGCCCTGCCTTTAATCACAGCCTTGACTTACAAGTGCGATATGGGCTGTGCTTATTGTAATTCCAAAGGGCTGGATAAAATTTTTCGGGAAGAAATGAATATCGATAATTTTACCCGTTTGCTTGGCTGGATGAAAAAACAGGGTATGCATAAAATAATGTTTAGCGGCGGCGAGCCGACCCAGCATACCAGGTTTAAAGACATTTTAAATTTATGCAAAAAGAACCATCTTAGATGCTATATGGCCTCGAATTGCCGTTATGGCGATGATATAAATGAGGCGATAGCCGCCAATATCGACGTACTTTTTGTTAATTGCTCCACCGGATATGCCCTCAAAGAAAGGGCAGATTTCTTAAACAAGCTCAGGTTTTTGCGTAAACACAACACCAAATTGGTTTTAAGGGTTAATGTGCTTACGGATGATAGCGATGAAATTTACTGGGTTAAACAGATAGCCGGGGAATTGGGGGCGAGAATAAGAATAGGGATTATTAATTCTCCGGAAGGCCAGGCCAAACCCCTGGATATGGGAAAAATACGTTTATTGATTGATTTTACCGAGGGGTTCGCGAAGCAGTGCCTGGAAAAAGGAATCCATGTTTATCTGGCAAGGCCCCTGCCAAGGTGCTTTTTTGATCATAAAAAGTGGCGGCAGTTGAGGCGGCTTATCCTGGTAAAGTCAAAATGTTTTGTCGGCTATCGGGGTAACTATGCCTCCCGCGCAGTGGTTAATCCGGATCTATCGGTTTTTGGCTGTTTTAAGAATCTAAAGCAAGCGGAGAATATCCTGGATTTTTCCGACCTTAACAAGTTGAGCGAATTTTATAAAATAAAGCCTGTTCCAGGCACAAGCCGTTGTTTTCTGGATAAAGGGAATAATTGCGTATATCTTGCGGCTAATCAATGTAACGGAGCCTGTTTTGACCATGCCTGAAAATACCCGCGTCTTACTGATAAATCCTTTAGATATTACCTTTTCTATTATGCATACTTCAAACCGGCTTCCGTATGATTTGCTTTATATCGATTCGTATTTTCATAGCAAGGGGATAAATACGCGTTATTTAGATATCGGGAATCAGGCAATGACCCGGGAGGGCTTTAAGGCCCATATAAAAGAAGTGAACGCCGATTATTATGTGATTAATACAAACGGCAGGACATTTCATAACCGGTCATTTTTTGATATAGATAAGCATGTAAAAGAGGTTATTTTCTGTATTAAGGAGCATAAGCCGGATAGCCTAGTAGTGTTGTGCGGGCAAACATCCAGTTTATATCCAGAAATGTATTTTAATTTTGGGGGGGATTGTGTTGTTTATGATGAGCCTGAATATAGCATATTTGAGATTGTTAAGCAGGGGATTAAGAAATCTCCCGGGCTCAAAGGCGTAAGGGGTGTTTATTTCAGAGACGACGGGGATAAGATTATCAGGAATGACCCACGGAATGCCATGAAAAGCCTGGATGAACTTCCGCCTCCGCGCTGGGAAAACCTTGGCGGGCATTTTTGGGATAGTACTTACCGGGAAAGAAAAGAGTTTATTGATATTATGGGTATGCGCGGCTGCCCTTATGGCTGTAAATTCTGCAAGTCTTCGCTTTCCAGGAAAGTTCTGCTTCATTCTCCGGATTATCTTTTAGGGCAGATAAAAATATTAAACAGCAAATTTGGTTACACGGATTTCTTCATCCGTGATGCGGGATATTTTGACGATGACCAAAGATGCCGGCAGCTCTGTGAAGGATTAAAGCGGATAGAAGGGGTAATCTGGAAGTGTAATGCCAGGGTTGACAATATGATATTAGATAAGCTTGAGGCTATGAAAGAGGCAGGATGCTCGCTTATATCCTATGGGGTAGAATCGGGAAATGAAGAGGTGCTTAAGGAGATTAATAAGGGCATAAGCCGGAAAACCATAATAGATACGGTAGCTATGACTAAGAAGGCGGGCATTAAGGTAGCGACATATTTTATAACCGGCCTGCCCCAGGAGGGATTTTTTAAAAGAATCAAAAGCATGTTTTTTGCCAGGGCGCTCAAGCCGGATATACTTTATATTTCTCAATATTATTCATTAGACGCGGCCGAGAGGTTCAGGCATTCCTGGATAAAATCAATCCGGGTGATGCTGGATATATTTCTGGTATGCCTCTTCTTCCTGGGCAGAAAAAGATTTATAACCTATTATTGCAAAGTCAGGCTTGATAGAGTAAAATATAACCTGGAAAATCACAGAATTAATAAGCGAAAAATAAGCTGGTAGGGTGGTAAAAATAGAAAATATGGTAAAGGCATCTCTTTTAGAGCGTATTGGTATTCTCGGAGGTTTTGGCAGGGATGGCAGTGCTGAGCCGGTCCGGAAAATAGAATTTAAGATGGGCCAGGTTGCCAGTATTGTGGGAGCTACGGGTTCAGGCAAGACGGCATTAATAAAAGATATCGAGCTCTTGGCGAATAAA
>Ga0172368_10002760_pt1 | contig 22000 bp, 13 predicted proteins | sample Lak11m_FD_114540 | JGI IMG/M metagenome (GOLD analysis project Ga0172368, IMG submission 114540) | Freshwater microbial communities from Kabuno Bay, South-Kivu, Congo - kab_022012_11m | ecosystem: Environmental > Aquatic > Freshwater > Lake | place: Democratic Republic of the Congo: South-Kivu...
GCAGAAAAAGCTTCAGCTGATGGTCTGCATTACATCATCAACAATCTGCCCGATTTAATCATCAGGATCAACCGGGACAGGCGGATCACCTTTGTGAATCCTGCCTCGGTGGTATTCCTGGGCAAGCCTCCCGAAGAGATCATCGGAAAAAATCTCCATGACACACTCAGCGGGCCGGATGGGAAGATCATTCCAGATCAAAAGCTCGACCAGGTTTTTTCAAGCCGGAATGCCGATATCATTGAAGCGGTTCTCTCAACAGGCGAACCAGAGAATACCGTTGTGGAAATCAGGATCTTACCAGACACCCCGAATTCCGGGAACGAGGATCAGCTGATCATGATCTTCAGAGATATCAGCCGTCGTAAGGAGGCCGAAAAGAAAATGATCCAGGCCAGGCAGCGTGCAGAGGAAAGTGATAAGCTCAAATCAGCCTTTCTGGCCAACATGTCGCATGAGATCCGGACCCCCCTGAACGCCATTGTGGGGTTTTCACAGATCATCCTCGAAGACGACCTGGCCTCGGAAGAGAGAGCCAGGTATTTCGAATACATTTATCAGAACAGCAACCAGCTGATCGGACTGGTCAATGACATTATCGACATCTCAAAACTTGAGAGCAGGCAGTTGATTATCAGGTCGTCAACCTTCAATTTAAACCAGTTGCTTTCAGAGGTTCTTGAACTCGCTGAGAATGAAAAGAAGATCCGGATGAAGAGTCATGTGCTGATCATCCATGAAAAAGAGCTGAATGACGACCAGGCCTTTATAGAATCTGATCCCTACCGGCTCAGGCAGGTCCTTACCAACCTGTTGGTCAATGCCATAAAGTTCACGCCCAAGGGATACATCCAGTTTGGGTACCGCCTGAAGGATGCGAAGTACCTGCTTTTTTATGTAAGAGACACCGGAATTGGCATTCCTCCGGATAAGCACGCCGAAGCTTTCCAGTATTTCAGGCAGCTGGAAAACACGCTCACCAGAAGCAGTGCCGGAACAGGACTGGGCTTGGCAATTTGCAAAAACCTGGTTGAGCTGATGGAGGGAAATATCTGGCTGCAATCCGAAGTTGGAAAAGGCACCACCTTTTCCTTCACCCTACCCTACAAAAAAGCCCATCCTGGTGGGATGGGCCTTTAAAATTATCTTCGGCACCCTATTTCTTAAACAAATCAGCCCATTTGTACTGGGGACGGTTTTTCCAATCCGCATGTTTGTACGCATAGCTGACCATCAGAGGAAGTACGGTGGTTGCTTCGGCGTAAACCATCTGTTCGTAAACGGTATCAACTTTACCCCAAGAGCTGGCTTCCTTGAGGGTGGATGAGGAGCAGGCGCCGTCGCGGACATCTGCCACCGTGATCTGAACGGCATATTTATGCATCGGAACCTCTTTACCAAGGATCTCGGCGCAAACAACGGTATCCTGAGCAAAGTTTTTGGGAACCCCACCGCCAATCATGAAGAGGCCTGAAATTCCGGCTTCCATCTTGATTTTTGTCAGTTCGAGGAAATCCTTGACACTATCAATTGAAACATGTTTATCGGGGTTGTCCCACTGATGCTTGACCAGACCAAACCCGGCACTGCTGTCAGAAAAAGCCGGACAGAAGATCGGTACGCCCATCTCGTAACAGGTCTGTACCAGAGAATTTTTCTTTACCGAATGGTCAACAAGGTACTTGCCCAGTTCAGCGATAAACTCCCTTGAGGAGTATGGCCTTGGATCCAGCTGATCGGCAACCTTCCGGATGGTCATATCGCAATTCTGCAGTTCCTCTTCGTCGATGAAAGTATCATAAATTCTGTCGATATAGAGACTTCTCAACTGACTGTCAAGCACATCCATTCTTCCGCGATAATGTTTGAATCCCAGTGCCTCGAAAAAGTCCATGTCGATGATGGAGGCACCTGTGGCAACAATGGCATCCACCATCTTATTGCGGACCATATCCACGTAAACCTGCATGCAGCCGCCTGCGCTGGTACTGCCGGCCAGGGTAAGAATGACCGTGCAATCCTTGTCATTGAGCATCCTTACGAGAATATCGGTTGCTGATGCCGTATCCCTTGAAGAGAATGACATCTTCCGCATGGAGTCAATGATCGGGGTTGAATCAAAAGAGGTAATGTCAATGTGTTCGATAACCTCTTTGAGCAATTCGGTTTTTTTCATGGTTACTTTTTGTTTAAAAGACTGATTATTTGATAAATAAGTTTTGATGCCAGAAAATCAGATGATTTCTCACCGGCGATCGGGCACAATTCGTTCACATCCATGCCAATCACGGTGAAGTGATCGATGATATAACTGACAAACCTGTACACTTCATAATAGAGCATTCCGCCAGGCTCCGGAGTTCCTGTGGAAGGTAAAACGGAAGGATCAAATACATCCAGGTCGATGGTTAAATAAACCGGACCCTCGATCCTGGAGGCAGCCTTTTCATACCAATCATTTCTTCCCACTATATCGTGTGCATAGAAAATATTCTCAGGTTCAATGAAAGGCACCTCTTCCACGCACATGGAGCGGATCCCCACCTGTACCACACGGGCAACTTCCCGGGCCCTGGCCATTACGCTGGCGTGACTCAGCGGGGTCCCCTCATATTCAGGTCTGAGGTCTGTATGGGCATCGAGCTGAAGGACCGTAAACTTCTCGTACACTTTTGAGCAGGCTCTAACCGGACCGATGCATACAGAGTGATTGCCTCCGATAACCACCGGAAATTTCCCATCCTTCAGGACCTTCAGCACAGCCTCTTCGGATTCCTTCACCATCACTTCAGGATCCAGGGTCTGGCCTACCGGGGCCAGGGTATGAATGCCATTCAGGTAAACTTCTGAATTTGTTTGGATATCATACAACTCCATATTTGCAGAAGCCTCAAGAATTGCCTCCGGGCCGCGATCGGCTCCCCTGATCCAGGTGCTCGTGGCATCGAAGGGGACTGGAATCATAACAACAGGAGAGCTGTGATAATCGGTAAATTGTTCTTCTATTCCGCCAAAATTCGTGCTCATTTTTGCTGAATAACCAATTAATATGTAAATCTTTATCCTGATTTTAGGGATGCAAAGATAAATAATTTTTCCGGATGGATATTCTCAACAAAATCAAACAGATACAAGCATTATCAGAGATAGGTATACATTATGCGCATAATGAATTTGACCTGAACCGGTATCAGGAAATTGGGAAATTGTGCGAAGGTGCCCTGTCTGAAATGACCGGAATCAATGAATCTGAGATGCGATTTAAACTGCATGAAAATGATGGTTACAAAACCGCAAAAGTGGATGTAAGGGCTGTCATTTTCAACGATAAAGATGAGATCCTGATGGTTCGGGAGAAAATTGACGAGTGCTGGTCGTTGCCTGGCGGGTGGGCTGATGTGGGGTATTCTCCCTCTGAGGTTGCAGTTAAGGAAGCCCGTGAGGAAGCCGGGGCCGATGTAGAGCCGATGAGGCTGCTGGGGGTGCTGGATAAGCGGTTGCACGAACATCCGTCGGACATCTATTACATCTATAAGATCTTTATCGAATGCCGGATGAAAGGCTGGATCGGCCGGGACCATCTTGAAACCTCCGACGCAGGATTTTTCGCAGAAGATCAGTTGCCGGTACTTTCCACTCCCAGAAATACCGCGGAGCAGATGAAGACGCTGTTTGAATTTCATCGGGGCACCCGGATAATGCCGGTTTTTGATTAAAGGCCGATGAAAAGGATCTTATTTGCATTCATTCTGATTTCCCAGCTGTTTTCTGTCAGTTACGGACAAAAAACAGCATTTCCCTACCATCTTTCCCCTGCCCGTGATGCGATCCTGATTGGCAGCGGCAGCCTGTTGCTGCAATTTTCGGCCATGGGGCATAATGAAAAGGTCAGGATGGAAGCCCCTGAGGTTGAAGCCCTGAGTTCAGGCGGCATCAATTTCATTGACAAGGTTGCCACGCGCTATTTTGATCCGGGTCTCAATACGCTCAGGGAAAGTTTTGAACCGGCATCAGCCGTTCTTGCCGCAGCCGCAGTTGGAACTTATGGGATCTGGTCAAAAGTCAGTACCCATACGTGGGAAGCGGCCAAAACGCTCGGACTGATGTATCTGGAAGGTTTGTACCTGAGCTGCGGACCGATGCTTCTCACCAAAACTCTGGTATACCGTCCGCGTCCCTATACCTACAATACTGATGTACCGGTTACTGACCGCGTCAGGGGCGCCAACAATGAATCCTTCTTTTCGGGTAATGCCACAATCCTTTTCTACCATTCCGTTTTTCTGTCAACGGTGTATTCTGATTTATTTCCTGACAGTTCCCTCAAGCCCTGGATCTGGGGAGCCACCCTTTCACTTGCCACTTTTTCGGGATATCTGAGTGTCAGATCGGGCTGGCATTTCCCGACAGATGTTCTGACCGGAGCCCTGATAGGCGGAGCTGTCGGTTACCTGATCCCAAGGCTGCATAAATCAGAGGCCCGGGAACATCTGGTAATGATGCCCTGGGCCTCGTCATCAGGCTGTGGCTTAAGCCTCAGCCTCGCCTTATAACCCGAACCTGTAAGAACATTTAATTAAAAAGACATTCTGAGGGGTTATTCCGTAGAGGTTTTTAACATCTCTGCCAAAGGAAAAATCACCATAAGGATCGTACCCGCTCCTGCCCTGCGACCACACCAGGAACAAAACACTGCCTGGCCGGTACTCCCACCTGAGAACCAGATTTGATTTGAACTCCTTCACGTTGAAATCGGGGTAACTGATCCAATAATCATCAGTTCCGTCACGATCCTCATCAACCAGACAGAAACTCTCCTCTTTATGACACTCCAGCTGATCCGGGGTATACAAGGTAAACCGGTCAGTGTACTCATCTGCCATCGTATTGGTGGCATATTTCAGATTGCTGTAGAGCCCTGATGCCAGGAATGGCTGGCCCCAGTACTGGATTGTGAGGTTAGGTGTAAGGGTCAGGTTGACTCTCAGGGAAACCCCGAGGATCTTTTGATCAATGGTCCCAAAAATATACCGGTCCTGTGTTCCGTAAGACGTTTGCTGGATATACTGAAGATTCGAATTGATCACGTTATAACTGGGTGAAAGACTGATTGCCAAAGCATTAATGGGTTTATAGGTCATTTCAATTTCAGTTCCCCACGATTCACCATGGCCATCAGCCCATTTATTTCCAAAACCGGTGAACTCAATGCTGAATTTTTTCCTGCCGTCAGATTCAATCTGGATGAAGGGACGCAGCGCTCCGGGGGTCTTAAAGGCCGGACCTCCCCTAAGGAGACTGGTTTCTGTGCTTTCAGAATCCCAGTTCAATCCGGTTCCGATCGACCAAAGATTCTTCAGTTGGGCAAAGCAGTTTATATTGCCTCCATAACCAAGGTACTGGCCGGCAAAATCAAATATTCCCCAATGGTTGGTATTGATATTGACCGACCTGAAAATGGAGAACGGTTCTGTAATACGGTATCCCGACCAGAAAATGGGCATCAGGTTATCAGCCTGACGGAGAAAACCGATATCATTCAATTCAAGTCCTGCTGATTTGTAGTTAAGGAAACCGCCCCATTGCCATTTGGTATTGCCAATTTTCCCGAAAAAGATGCTTCCGCCGGATCCCAGAAGTGAAGTTCTGGTGGTATCCAAAAGGTAACGTAACCGGTCTTCCCTTTGGAAATAATGGGTGGACGACATTTGGGTTCTCGTTATAGCATCAATGGTTCCGTTCACGTCGCTGGCATAGGTTTTAACCAGCAGCATATAGGTTTTATTCTTGAAATACTGTTCCAGGGTGATCCCACCGGTATAGGCAGATTTATGAAGATATTCCATGCCCGAATTTTCAAGGTCCCGGTTGGTGGCGGTCAGCATTCCGGAAACAACGGTATTCCCGTCGTTGAAATCCTTGTGAACGCTTCCTACCAGGTAGTTGGTAAGGGGCTCAACCGTTTCATATCTTTTCTCACCGTTAAAGCTGATCTCCGCCCTTTCATTTTGGGTTACGCTCTCCATCAGGCCGAAAGACCATCCACTCTGGGTTTTGCCCGTCAGTTTTGCGGCACCCAGAATACTTGTGAACTCGGGATGGTTCATATACTCGCCGTCAGAAAGCGAAGGGTATCCCTGGGGACGCCTGCCTACCCTTCTGGTATAAAAAATATTCTCATTGGCCAGATCTCCGTCGCCGATCATCAGAGGCATACTGAGGATTGTGCGGCCTTCGATGAAGAAGGGCCTTTTTTCGGTAAAAAAGGTCTCGTATGCGGTCAGGTTTACTTCAGAGGGATCTGCCTCCACCTGACCGAAATCAGGATTGAGTGACAGATCGAGGGTAAAGTTATTGGTGATGCCGATTTTGGCATCCACACCCCCGTTATAATTGAATTTCTTTCCGGTGGCGTAGGGATTACCTTCGACGACCTCCGAAGTTTCCAGCGAGGTGACAGCAAACGGGGTGATATCGGCCTGCTTACGTGCTTTCACATTTGTCAGTCCGGTTAATTCTCCATAATGGCTGGTAGATCCTGAAGCCGTCCGTGACATGGGTTGCCAGAGGCTTAATTCCTCTTTTCTGAAAATCATTCTTGCCACATTGAGGCCCCAGGTCTGAACCTCCTTCTCAGAGAATCTAAGCTGACTCAACGGGATCTTGAATTCAGCCGTCCAGCCTTTATCATCAATAGCTGTAGCCACGTACCATATCGGATCCCAGGTATCATCTTCCATATTACCGTCTCCGGTTGAAACCCGGTCCATCTTAGCTCCGCTGGCTGAAACGAAAAATCCGAAGGAGGTCCGGTGATCAAAATAGGAATCTATGTCAAGGCCAACCATGTCTCCCTCAATCTCATCCCGGCGGGTCATCCTTCTGGAGATGCTGTCGGGCCGGGTATCCCATGCCCAGATGGCTACATAGAGGTTATTGTCATCATACAAGATCGAGAAATCGGTCAATTGGGAGGGAGCTTTATCCTCAAAAGGCTCAAACTGAACAAAGTCGCCGGCTCTTTTTGCACTTTGCCAGACAGCATCCTCAAGTCGTCCGTCGATCAGAGGTGCCGGCTGGCTTAAACGGGCAGATTCATATTGGCGTTTTTGGATTGTTTTATTGGTTGCGGAGACAACCGCCGGACACAACAAAACAATGGCCATGGTAAGCAGGAGGTGATTTTTCATTGGTTGGTCGAGTTATGTTCGGTCATAAGACGAACTAATCCGCAAAAATGCTACAAGTGCATGAGAAAAAAGTCATGTCAGTATAGGGTTTTGGCTAAATTTGAGAATCAACGCCAATTCCGATGAAATCAGGACAGATCTCACGCATTTTCCTTGTTGTAATAATCAGCCTGCCACTCCGGGCTCAAACCTCCGGGGAATTGATCCTGAGAAATCCTCCCTTTAAACAGTGTCATGCCTCCACTTTATTGGAAATCAGTCCCGGTGATTATCTCATTGCCTTCTTCGGAGGCAGCTATGAAGGGTGCAATGATGTTAAGATCTGGGGCGTAAGAGGCTGCCCCGGCAAGTGGAGTGATCCGGTGGTGCTGGCCGACGGACAAATTTCTTCCGACAGCACTCTGCCCTGCTGGAATCCGGTATTGTTCAGGATGCCCGACGGTCAGATCACACTGTTCTATAAGGTGGGTAAAAATCCAAGGGAATGGTTTGGAATGAGTAAAACATCCGCTGATGAGGGAAAAAGCTGGAGTGAACCGTCGATGCTGCCTGATGGCATTCTGGGTCCAGTGAGAAGCAAGCCCTTGCTTAACGGGGACGGACTTCTGCTCTGCCCATCCAGCGTAGAAACTAAGGAAAAGTGGTGGGTTACCATGGAAATTCTGGATCCGGTCACGGGCCATTGGAGTATCCGTGATATCGACCGCAATTCGCCGTTTGATGTCATTCAGCCCACCATTTTGCAAGTGGGTCCTGCTGAATACAGAATTCTTTGCCGCAGTAAACAAAACAAGGTAATCACCTCTCTATCTGATGATTCTGGCAAATCCTGGAGCAAACTGGAGGCCATTCCCCTCATGAATCCCAATTCAGGCATTGATGCAACCGGAGATCCGGGTGGGAAATATTTTCTGGTTTACAATCCGGCTGTTGCCGGAAAAGACTGGTCAGACGGGCGTAACAAGCTCAGCCTGGCCTGGTCTGACGATGCGGTGCACTGGCATGACCTGAGTGTACTCGAGCATCATCCGGAGGGTGAGTACAGTTATCCCGCCATTATCCGGGGAAGCGACGGCAAACTGCATATCACCTATACTTACAACCGGACCAACATCAAATATGTGGAGGTCAGCCATGAATAGAAAATTGATCCTGACTATTTCAGCCTTATTCTGCGCATCGGCGCTGACAGCCCAGTGGCAGCCGGCAAACGGACCTTACGGAGGGTTCGTGTACAGTCTTCTTTACCAGAACGGGCGTCTGTTGGCCGGTGGCAGCGGCGCTGGTCTGTGGTACAGCGAAGATTTTGGGAATAATTGGACCTGCAGTCAGAGCCTGACGAATGGTACGATCTATTCGATTGCATCCATCGGTGACACAATCTTTACCGGCAGCACTGCCAATTGCCATTACTCTGCCGATCATGGAACCACCTTCACCAGCTATGCCCGGGGAATCACCGGGAACCTGTCATTTAAGTCTCTGTATCCCTCTGGTTCCAGGCTATTTGCGGCAACTGACGCAGGTGTTTACAAATCCACCGGCCGTAATGCCGATTGGATGCTCCTGACCGGCGGGCTCAGCATGCAACGGTTTTTGTCTCTTGCCGTTCTGGCCGACACCATTTTTGCCGGCTCTGAGGATGGGCTTTACATTTCGAGAGACGGAGGATCCAGCTGGTTCAGGAGCTATACGGGCCTAACCAATGTTGAATTATGGTGGTACAGGGCGGTTATTGTGAAGGATTCCCTGGTACTTACCGGCCACAGCCGGGGAATCAGCAAATCCATTGATGGAGGCCGCACCTGGATTCAATCTGACACCGGACTGGCCAGTCTCAATGTCCAGAGCCTTTACCGCACCGGTAGCCGGATTTACGCCGGAACCTCCAGGGGAGGTGTTTTTGTGTCGGACAATGACGGCGACACCTGGCAACCGGCCAGCCAAAGCATCGGCAATAACACCATTTATTGTTTCGTTGGGTCTCAGAATGCCGTGTTTGCAGGTACGGAAAACGGTGTCAACCGCCTTGAAAACGGATCGGATGATTGGCTGCCCGTGTTAAACGGATTCGACGGATCCTATATTTCGGCACTTGCCGCTGAAGGTACGACCCTTTTAGCCGGAAATTACGGCGGATCCCTGATGGTTACCACCAGCGGAGGCGACTCCTGGAACCCGGTATCGGCAGGTTTGAACCAGACCACGATATACAACATAAGCTTCTGCAATACTGCTATTTATGTCGGATGCTTGGAAGGGTTGTTCAGGTCCACCGACCGGTGTGGCAGCTGGTCGGAGGTTTCATTTAATCTTCCGGACCCGGTGCATGTGTACTCTTTTCTCCAGAAAGAAGGAATACTCTATGCCGGCACCCTCAGGGAGGGTGTTCTGGTATCCGACGATAACGGCAATACCTGGACCGCCAGAAATAACGGTCTGATCATCAATCCGGTAAGGGCACTAGTAACCAGGGGAAACCGTATTTTTGCAGCCACCTATAATGGAGGGGTTTATGCTTCCGATGATGCGGGGTTGAACTGGGTTGAAGTAAACGACGGTCTCGCTGAAAAACGGGTTTATTCGCTCATGGTCAAAGATTCCACCCTGATGGCAGGAACCTATCAGGGATTCTATTTTCTTGATCTGAAAGGAAACCGATGGGTGCAGTCACAGACAGGCCCCGTGATTCCCAGAGGGTACGGTTTTGCGCATGATGGGGCGCACCTCTTTGCGGCCACCAACCGCGGGGTCTTTTTCTCAACCGATGAGGGCCGTACCTGGACCCAAAACAACACCGGACTACTTAACACCAATGTTCAAAACGTGGCGGTTGCAGGGAATACCCTTTATGCGGGTACCGGAGGGAGAGGGGTCTGGAAATGCCCGGTCTATTTTGTTCTGGGCACTGATGAATCACAAATTTCGTTAACCAATCTCAAGCTTTACCCAAATCCTGTTTCAGGCACTCTTCATATAACCTGCCCTGCCGTGGCCGGAACCACTTCCCGGCTGGAAATCACCGGTATTACCGGCCGGATGGTTCTCTCTGAGGAATTTAAAGGGGAAAGAACTCTGGATGTGACCCGCTGGAAAGCAGGCGTTTACTGGATCAGAATTACCGGACAGGAAGGAGCCCTGGTTGGGAAGGTTGTGGTGGAATAAGCAATCGGACCGGAAGTATCCGGGATAATCTATTGTACAGATCGGTCAATATTGATCAGGGAATACTCTGTCAGGGTTTCTATCTTTATAGGAAACCATTTTTGAAAAGATGAACCGATTCCTTTCCGGCACTTTTTTGGGGTGCTTGCTGGTAATTGCGTCCGGAGGCCTGGCACAAACCCCGGTGATCCACTGGAATTTTGAAAGGTTAGAGAATCGTAACACGATTGAAGTCTGCAAAAACCGTAAGGATACCATCGAGGGTAATTTCCATCAGGTACCGGGTGCGGTGGGCAGCGGGTTGCAACTGGATGGCTTTACAGCCTGCCTGAGGAGTACCGGCACACAGCAGCCTGCACCGCTGAAGGAATTTACTATCGAAGTTTGGATTGCGCTCAGTGAATACCCGTTGAACTGGTGTCCCCTCCTGACCACCGAATCTGATGAAATAAAAGGGTACCGGCTGTTGGTTGGACCGGCCGGGGAGGTCTCCTTCCAAACCGCACTCGGAGAACAGTGGGTTTCCTGCAGCACCGGCCGCGGGGCCCTGCCGCTCAGAAAATGGATTCACATTGCCGGTGTTTACAGGGAGAATGCCGGCATGGAACTATACCTGAACGGAGAAATCTCCTCCAGTGTAAGCATTCACGGTGCATTCACCCCAACCCGGTCGGATATCGTTTGCGGAATGGTGGTCACGCCCGGAAAGCCCTCGGAAACAATCCGTACCTGGGGCACCGTGGCACAGTATTTCGGTCTCGGCGGAATTATCGATGAGATATTGCTTTATGATGTTGCGCTCACGCCACAACAGATCAAAGAAGGGTTCAGCTCCGTAATTCCTGTCAGGTGTACCCTGCCCGAACGCAAACTGCCAAAGCTGGAGACTCAGCCACGCAGATTCGGCGCCTATTATACCCGATTATCCTATTATCCCGGATGGGACTCACTTTGGCCGGTAGACCAGGATCCCGATATTGTGGTCTGTTTTGCAGAATCGCCGGTTAAACTGATATTCTGGAGGGGCATACGGTACGGGCCCTCGTGGGTTTCGGAAAACGAAAACTGGATGGCCGATCAGAGTCTCGAAACCTGGGGTGTTGGCAAGAATGACATTGAAGGGTGCTTTGAGCACATGCAGGACCGCCATTGCCGGTTCTCCCATGTGAGGGTGATCGAGAACAGCGATGCGAGGGTGGTGATCCACTGGCGTTATGCGCCTGCCAGCGCCTTGGACCACACCTGGCTCCCGGATCCCAAAACCGGCTGGGAATGCTGGGTGGATGAATACTATTATGTTTATCCCGATGGATCCGCCATCCGAAAGGTATCCTGGAACCGGGGTACCACCGGCCCCAATCTGCAGCTGCAGGAGTCATTGCCCCTGACTCAGCCGGGACAGCAGAGGGAAGATGTGGTCGAACAGGAGTATGTCCGTGTGGCGGATTATGATGGCCAGATCGTTGGAGTGTCAATGGATCCAGCCATCAGACCGGCAAACTGGACTGGAGCCTATACTCTTCAGCAATATAACTTCAGATCGGAGAACAAACCCTATATCTGTTTTGAACCCGGTAACAGTATGTGGATCAGATGGATCAATGGATCTTACAACCATTTTCCGGTCAACCAGGCCCGCAGCGACGGACGATGGGCTAAAACAACCGACCGCCCCACCCACTTCATGAGCTCACCCTGCTCCGACCCGGTCATCCACGAAAATGGAGATCGGTTGTACTGGATCGGATTATACGGGATGAACCGGATGAACATGAACAAACTGATTTCCATTGGCCGGTCATGGGCCTATGCACCAGAACTCATTCCACTCGGAAAAGGCTTTGTTTCCAATGGATATGACAGGAGCCAGAGATGCTATCAGCTTGATAAACAAGGAGTCAATGATCAACCCATCGAACTGAAGCTGATGGGCAGCAAGGATTCCCCGGTGATCAATCCGGTGTTAGTGATACAAAACTGGCCATCTGAAGGAGCCAGAATCACCGTGAACGGAAAGCCGGTCAAAGGAATCAGAACCGGGATCAATCATCAGCTTCAGGGAAATGTACTGATTGTGTACCTTCCCGTACAGGAGACAAAACCTCTGACAGTTAAATTAGAAATTACATCATTTTCTCAATATGAAAAGAAATCTCTTTAGCGCATTCGTAACCATTCTTTGGGTCGTTGGTGCGATCACCCAGGCTCAGAATCCGAGAGTTCACTGGAATTTTGAACGGATTGATAACCAAAAAACGATTGAAGCCATTGGTAATAAACAGGATTCCCTGGAAGGGTATTTCGGCCAGGCCCCAGGCGTGGCCGGTGGGGGTCTCACCCTCGACGGGTTCACTGCCTGTCTCAGAGCTACCGGAACCCGGCAGCCATCAGGATTGAAAGAATTGACGGTTGAATCCTGGATAGCCCTTGGGGAGTATCCCTGGAACTGGTGTCCATTGCTTACTACCGAGTCGGATGAGGTGAAGGGATACCGGCTGATGGTGGGACCGCTCGGCCAGGCCTCCTTTGAATGTGCGATCGGTGAGCAGTGGATCTCCTGCACCAGCGGGCGTGACGCCCTGCCGCTCAGGCAATGGATGCATGTGGTGGGAGTTTACCGCGCCAATGCTGAGATGCTCCTTTACATAAACGGTGAACAGGTTGCGAATATTAAAATCAACGGTGCGTTCACCCCCACACAGTCCAATATGATATGCGGCATGGTAGCCCAACCCGGTAAACCATCGGATATCCACCGCACCTGGGGTACCATTGCCCAGTATTTCGGTCTGGATGGCATCCTCGACGAGGTTAAAATCTTCGATGTTGCGCTGTCAGCAGGCCAGGTGAAGGATCATTTTGTTTCGGTTAAGCCTGGAAATCCGGGCATTCCGGAACGAAAGCTGCCCAAGGTGGCCGATGCACCCCGCAGGTTTGGGGCTTACTATACCAAGCTGGCTTATTACCCCGGATGGGATAATCTTTGGCCGGTGGATCAGGATCCCGATATCGTGGTTTGTTTTGAGCAAAGCCCCATCAAATTGATCTTCTGGCGGGGAATCCGTTATGGGGCCTCATGGGTTTCAGAAAATGAGAACTGGATGTCGGACCAGAGTGTTGAGGCCTGGGACGACACGGGAAATGACCGGGAAGGTTGCTTCGAGCACATGCAGGACCGACATTGCCGTTTTTCTCATGTCAGGATCATTGAGAATAATGAGGCCAGAGTGGTGGTTCATTGGCGGTATGCTCCGGTTAGTGCCTACAACAATACCTGGCGCATCGATCCCAAGACCGGATGGGAATGCTGGATTGATGAGTATTACTTTGTCTATCCTGATGGAACGGCCATCCGGAAGGTGTCATGGAAAGAGGGCACACTGGGATTTCCGAGGCAGTTCCAGGAGACTCTTGCGTTGCTCCATCCCGGACAAAAAACATCAGATCTTCTGGAAGTCGATTTTGCAAAGATTGCAGATTATCAGGGTAAGACAACCAAGCTGTCATTTGTGGAGAACCCGTCGGTTCCGCCTTACGGACCATTCGACTGGAGTCAGAAATATCCCTGGACCATCCAGCAATATCAGTTTAAATCAGCCCATAAACCCTTCATTTGCTTCGAGCCCGGCAATGAGATGTACCTGAGATATGAGAGTCTGAAGAAGTACAATGAGGCCGCGGGATGCAACCATTTTCCCGTTGGACAGGCCCGGTGCGACGGACGCACCACCCTCACCTCCGACAAACCTTCGCATTGCAGCAGCTTTCCGATCTCTGATCCGGTGATCCACACGGCCGGCGGCCGCGAGTGGTGGAATGGGCTATACGGGATGAACACCATGAAGCTTGAGGACCTTGTGAATTTTGGCCGTTCATGGGCTTTTGCGCCGGAACTGGTAATGGAATCGAAGGGCTTTAAAACTGGCGGATATGACAAATCCGAAAGGTGTTATCAGCTGGTTAACCCGACAGGCGAATCAGGAAGCGCTGTTTTCAGTCTGAAAGGCTCAGCTGATTCACCCATTGTCAATCCGGCATTTGTGATCAGGAACTGGGGCGCCGAAAGTGCAACCGTGACGGTCAACGGGAAACCGGTGAAAGGGACCCGGGTTGGAATCAATCATGAACTTGGGGGCAATGACCTGGTCATCTTTTTACCGATTCAGACAACAACACCGGTAACCATTAAAATCCTGCAAGCCAAATGAAAGTATCAATAAAAGTAAAAACAGGCAGCCGCCTGACTGCCATCATCATGATTGCAACCGGCCTGCTTTTGTCAGGTCCGGTATCCGCCCAGGATCAGTCGGCAAAAGGAACCCTCCGCGTCGGTAATGTGGGCGGTTATATGATCACGAAGATCGAGAAGGTTGATGAATCGTATGATGCCGGCTATTCCATGTATGCGGCCGCTTGGCCACTGCTGAGGGAATATCCCGGAAGGAACTTTCAGTCGGGCCTTTTTGGCACCTGGATGCATCCGAAGAACGAAGGCCCCTTGCCGGTAAAGCAGTTCTATACCGACATTGAAGGGGGCCTCGGCTGGTGGCGCGATACTGAATATGCTACCACCACCCCCAAGTTTATCATGGGCGGGGTTCAGCTGAATTTTATAGGATGGGCCAATGGTCCGGGAGCCGGACAAGGAAGAAACTGGGAGGATCCCCACGGGCTCTACGGGGTCGCACAACTGAGTCCGTGGTTGCTCTGGCCGCCCGACGGACTGAACCTGAAGCAGGGAACCTGCGGCGAGCTTCTGGGCAGTGGTTATTTACCGCTTCCCCTCACGGAGCCCAAGCCGACTACCGCCGGAGTTGAGGTACCGACCGGCAATCAGTGCTGGACTCTGTTTCTGAATGCTGGAAATTTCAAAGGTCCGGTGGCATTTTTCACCCCCTATTTCTGGACACAGGCTTCGGCAGAAGACCCGCAGCTGAAGGGACTCTTCCTGGATCAGCGCCCCTCCCAGGCCAATAAGCCGTTCCAGATGGAGACCCAGCATATCTATTCATTCGAGGGCACCGACTCAAAAGGTCAGGTGTATGCCCGGATGGCTCCAACCCGCTATCCGGCAGGTCCTGACGGGAATTCTGTTTTGTTGCACCGGCTGATGGTATATAACAAAAAAGCATTGTGGGATCAGGTTGACGCCTGGTTCCACGGAGGAGCGCCGGCTGACGGGCAAATTAAGCCCGAAGGTGCCAGTATGCAAAAATTCGTGAAAGGCGTCAGGTCGAACTGGAGTTTTTACGGCGATCACATACCCAAGGAGAAAAGGGCCTTATTGAACATTACCAGCTATATGGACGCCAATGTCACCGATTCGGCAACCCTCAAGGTACGCTGGGAGGGAGATCTGATCAGAAAATCAGTTGAAAACGGTTCCGGATTGGTCACTCTGCCGGAATATTACAAGCTGGTTAAGTCGGGCGATGAGGTGGCAGGCAAATGGATTGCCGTTGCACCTGAGGAAGTCCCTGTTGAAACCGGGCTCCACTCGGTTGATTTTGGCAACCATGACCCGCGAACCCCAACCGCCTATGTGACACCAAATGATAAGGAGAGCTGCTGGAAGAAACCCGGACCGGTAGCCGGGCCCTACAAGGTGAAGCTGGGCGACGGAAGTACCCTCACCTATTACTGGTATCGTTTTGCCGATCAGCCTGCGCTCCTGAACGCCGATCTCACAAAGGCCGAACGGGAGGAGATGCAACGGCGGGTTGAGTTGCTGCACCGTTACTGGACTAAGGAAAAGGCATACCTGCCTCCGCCATTTACCGGTAAACTTGCCGATATTGATCCGGCTTTGATTGTCACCCCGCCCAAAGGGTTGGAGGTGGGATATGTCCCGATCGTAACCCAACAGGGAGTGGAAGAAAAATGAAAAGGGCCAAATTGCTGTTCTGTACCCTGTTTCTGGTGTTCTTTCTGTCCACCGGAATTGCCAGTTCCATTGCACAGGAGCTGCCTAACATTATCGTCATTTATGCAGATGATCTGGGGTATGGCGATCTGTCGTGCTTCAATCCGAAGTCGGCCTACCAGACCCCTCACATCGACCGGATGGCCAGGGAGGGGATCAGGTTCACCGATGCCCACAGTCCGTCAACTATCTCGTCACCTTCCCGGTATGGTCTCTATTCCGGACAGCAGATTTACCGTTCAACCGGGGGCGGCGGTCCGGCTTTCGAGGGTCCGGGCGGACCCAGCTACCTTAAACCAGGGACGCTGACAATTGCAGAAATGCTGAAAACCAAAGGATACCATACGGGAGTTTTTGGCAAGTGGCATGTGGGACTTACCTGGGTTGACAAGGATAATAAACGGCTTGGCAATGGATTTGAAAACTCGCTCCTGATCGACTATGAAAAAAGCACGCCGTTGATTGACGGGCCCAATGCCAGAGGCTTTGACGAATCATTCATCACTCCCAACTGCCCCAACACCGATCCGCTGTATATCTATATTGAAAACGGAATGGTACCCGTTCCCGCCAGCATGAGACATCACAGTTCCAACCTTCCCAATCCGGGCGGTAAATGGCTGTGGGACAATGATGAGGGATGGATGGCTCCGGGGTATGATTTTATCGGTGCCGATCTTATGTTCTATGACAAAACCCGGAAGTTCATCACGAATCACCGACAGAAAAGTCCCGATACGCCTTTCTTTGCCGTGCTGTCCACACAGATTGCCCATGCTCCTGTACTCCCTTCCGATGAATTCAACGGGTTGACCGATGCCGGTCCGCGCGGTGATTTTGTGAGGGAGCTGGATGAGTTAGTGGGCCGGATGCTGGATCTGATCAGGGAACTGGGTATTGAGAATAACACCATCATTTTCTTTAATTCGGATAACGGGGCCGAAACTGTACATGTCGACTGGATGCGCCAGGATCATAACCATGATCCGTCGGGCGGATGGAGAGGGATGAAAAGAGACGGCTGGGAAGGCGGTCACAGGGTTCCGATGATCGTACGCTGGCCCGGGGTTTTCCCGGGTGGCCAGGTTTCCGGTCAGTTGATGAGTACAACCGATATATTTGCAACGCTAGCCTCTGTTACCGGATATGCCCTCAAGGAAGAGGATGCCCGCGACAGTTATGACATGCTGCCGGTGATGCTGGGTATCCAGGATGAAAACAAACCCGTGAGGCCCTACCTGCTGACACAGAGCTTCCGCGGACAGTTCCAGATCCGTCAGGGAGAGTGGAAGTACCTGGATCATAAGGGTTCGGGCGGAAATGACTACAATGACAGCCTGCTGATCAGATACCGGCTGCCCGAGAACGCACCCGATGCGCCGGGTCAGTTATACAATCTGGCTGATGATCCCGGGGAACGAAATAATCTCTATTTCGTCAATCAGGAAAAGAGAGTGGAACTGCAGCAGCTTCTTCAGGAGTTGAAGACCAGCGGCCGGAGTGCACCCAAAGAGCGGAAGCCTGTCGGGATAGAAAAGGTAAGGCAGATTGGAAAGGAGACGTTGAATCATCATCAGATGCCTTTCCTGCCATGATAAAATTCCCCTTTCTTGCCCTTTTGCCAGGTGTAGGATTGATTGCAGGTGGCTGTTCCAGATCTGAGCAGCCAAAGCCGAATTTTCTCATTCTGATCTCTGATGATCAGAGATGGGACCAGTTGGGATGCGCTGATGATCCCATAATTCCGGAGCTTAAAACTCCTAATCTGGATCGGCTGGCACAGCAAGGAATATTTTTCAGAAATGCCTTCGTCACCTCTCCCGTCTGTGCGGTTTCGAGGGCGTCTATCATGACAGGCAGGTACGCAAGCTCACATGGGATGAACCATTTCAATACCCCACTGGCTCCTGAGGTATTGGCAAAATCCTATCCGGCCCTGTTGCATAACCATGGGTACCGCACAGGCATCCTGGGAAAATGGGGAATGGGCATGGAGGGCACTGATCAGGTTTTCGATGTTATTAAAGCATGGGCCGACCAGGGTGCCTATTTTCACAATACTGACACGGGCAGAATTCATAACAGTGAATGGCTTGCAGCAGAGACACGTAAATTCCTGGACTCGGTTAATACATCTGTTCCTTTCTGTCTTACAGTCTGTTTCAAATCGCCACACCACCCGTACCAACCTGATTTAAGGGATCGGGATCTTTACGATTCTGTTTCCATTCCATTCAGGTCCTCTGATACAAATGAGGCTTACGCCCGACTTTCAGCACATGTAATGGACTCATCATTAAACCGTTGGTGTTATTTTGATGAAAGAAGGGATCCACAAACCAAGGATAACTTTGAAAAGAATTTTCTTCGATGTGTGAACAGTCTCGACCGCGGGATCGGGGAAATTCTTCAATACCTGGAACAAAGGAAACTGGATGAAAATACGGTGGTAATTTTCCTGTCTGATAATGGCTATTTATGGGGAGAACATGGTTTAGGCGGCAAGTGGGTTCTGTATGAAGAATCCACCAGGATTCCGATGATTATTAAGGATCCGAGGCTTCCGAAAAACCGGAATTCCGTGAGACTGGATCAAATGGCACTGAATATAGATATTGCTCCCACGTTGATAGAGATGGCCGGACTTCCTGTTCCTCAGGAGATGGATGGGCAAAGTCTTTTACCTGTGATGAGAAATTCCGTGACCCCGGGCCGGGACCACTTTTTCATGGAACATGTGGATGTGATAAAAGTTGAAAACCCGATTCCCGACAGCCGGGGTGTCCGCACCGGGGAATGGAAGTACATCCGGTATATCAATTGTTCGCCTGAGGTGGAAGAATTGTACAATCTCAGGGAGGATCCGCTGGAAATGAAAAACCTCATCGGGGACAAGGACAATGAATCCACAGCGCAAGAATTGCGCACCCTGATGTCAATTCATTGGAATTAATCCCCTTAAGGGTTTGACTGGATCCGGATACCTGATTTTTTTCTTAGGATCTGACGGATCCAGATGATGGTGTTGTACCCCTTATCTGTCATCACGATTCCTGTTGTATACTGTTGACCTTCTTTCAGGATTTTTCCATTTATCTCAACTGAAGGATGCTCAACCCGGGCATTTTCGATTATCAGAGCCGGATGAAACGCCGGGTGGTTGTCGTCTGCTTCGAATGCACCCTCTAATATATTATTAAACAATCCTTTATAAACATAAGCCCTTTGCGACTGATCGTAAGAAATCTCTATGGAGTTCAATAGCAACCTGGGAGGAGTGAGCCAGCTTTTTGCCAGCGAAACCAATTCTTCCTGACCTCCTGCGGTCATTCCATGCAGCATAATTCTCGATTTGACCTTGTCATCCATATAATAGTCTTTCCACTGTGTATAGGTGGTAAGGTTGAAATGAGAGGGTTGATCATTGTGTTCCACCCATCGTCCGTCCCCGGGCACCAGGGCTACAGGCCAGTGATTCCACCACCCATAGATACTGGGTACTGTATCGGGCCGCCAATAATCCGCCATAGAAGCTGCATAGCTTCTGAAAAAAGGGTAATCATATTTTCCTTCCTTACTTTCAAAAGGTTCAGGACTGACAATATAAAAGGGCTTAAACTTGCTTTTCAGGTTTACCAGATGAATATTGGCTCCTTTGGGTTCCTTCATTTCAACCGGAAGATTCTGCCGCCATGAATAATCTCTGGATTCTCCCTTCATATTAAGGAGTGTGATTTCAGGATCTTCTATTACCTCATCCGGATGTTGTCCGGGCGACAGCAGCACGATCGATTCCTCCCAGTCATGGTTGCGGATGGGTTTTGAATAATACAGATCAATTTTTCTGATACCGATTCCGTCTGGATACATAATAAAAAACTCTTCGGTCCATTCTCCCCAACCATCCTGCTTCTGCGCAGCAATTTGATAATCAGCATCTGATAGCGCATATCTCCATTGCACAACAATTCTTGCCGGGGTATTTTCAATGATCCTGACATGGCTATATAGACATTTCCGATCCATAAGGGGCTCGGCGCAACTGGTAACATCATTACCCCATGTTTCGGTCCATTCATTGGTATACCAAATGTTGTTTTCAGTCACCCAGCAGGGCACAAAACTGGTACCTCGCCAAAATACCAGGCGAACAGGATTTACACCAAAGCGCACCAATACATCGCTAAACTCGCCGCTTCGCCAAAGCCTGTCCCACTGTCTGGTGTAATTCAACCGGGTGTACACCGCTCCGAAATCTGCCTGACCGGCTGGTCCGGATGGCAATACCCTTGGTGTTGAAGGATGATTGGGTACCTCCGGAATTGATTTAAAAATTGAAGTCAGTTCATTTCCTGATAACGCTGCAGGATAAATCTTCAACTCATCCAGACTGCCATCCAGGAAGCTATAATGATCTTTCACAGTATATTGGAAATCCCACCATTCCTCCAAAAAAGCATTTCGCCCTACAGAAAGCCTGTTGTTTCCGGTTGAACGAATAACCGGGGTTTCAGCAAGTTCCCCGACTTCCGTACCATCCATCCACAATTTTGAAACTCCTTTTTGTTTTACCGTCAGACCCACCATAACCCATTGCTTCAGTGGAAGCTGATTCCCACTAAACTCTTTCCAGGTGCCGGGTAATCCCATTCCTGCGCAAAGTTTACCCCATCGGTCCACGCCAAACAGTAGCCCCTCCTTTTCTCCGGCTCTCAAATCAAAAACCGGGCAGCGGAACCAGGGGTAAGACTCCAGGCGAATCCAGGCAATGACCGTAAACTCCCCCGGCAATTCTATGTTACTCTTCTCCCTGACCATACAACCCGTATAACCATCAAACTGGATTGCCCCTGACAAGACTCCCCTTACAGAATCGGTATATCCCAGGATGGGGTCCATTGTTCCGGCTACCATCTCGGTGACCTTCTGATTGCCAAGGCGATCAAAATTCCAGTAATGGATCGGGTTCTGTCCTGAAGTTTGCAGACCGGCCAAAAGGAACAGCACCAGTGTGTTGATTTTCAAATACCACATAACCCAAAAATCTAATTTTTCAATGATTCAGGAGGTCCAAAATAGCTCTTCATTAATCCGCCGGTATCAATCATGATCTTGTCAACAATCAATCCGGGATCAACAAACCATACTTTAAGCGTGTGTTGACCCGGACTTGGAATAATTAATTCACCCCTGATTATCATGAGGTTATCCATCACATTCCTGCTTCCCCTGACCGGTGCCAGAACGGTGGGCACACCGTCATCGATGGAAACGGCAACTCTCTGACCATAGCCACGCATAACCGGGAAACCCGGCGAGCAGTGCATCACGAGATTCGCATTTCCCGCAGTGAAGAACCAGACCTCGTACTCGAGGCAGGGTGATTCTGTTTTGATATTCTCCAGGTTAGTAACCGGTTCCGCATTGGCAGGAATAACAGCCACGGAATTCCCGGATCTTCCCAGGCCGTCAATTACCTGCCATCCTCTGCCACCCCTGTCAAAACGTCTGGCAAAATGTTCAGCCTCAATGGAAACATACCCGTTACCTTCAACATATCCGGATAACTCTGAGTATTCCGGAGTTAAAGGGTTGAACAGCTCAACCTTTACTTCAAAAACCGGGTCGGCATACTCCCGGAATCTTACAGAACTATTAACATTCGTCCCTTTGGGGGCAAGATGCCAATCGATCTCAATCCAAACTCTGGTTTCGTCATACA
>Ga0172368_10002761_pt1 | contig 21996 bp, 15 predicted proteins | sample Lak11m_FD_114540 | JGI IMG/M metagenome (GOLD analysis project Ga0172368, IMG submission 114540) | Freshwater microbial communities from Kabuno Bay, South-Kivu, Congo - kab_022012_11m | ecosystem: Environmental > Aquatic > Freshwater > Lake | place: Democratic Republic of the Congo: South-Kivu...
ACAGTCAATCGTTGAAATCTTCACCGAAATGATGGATCAGATTTACTACGAAGGCTACACACAAGATCTCATTGATTCAGATCCTCTGAAGTTTGACTGGGAACTGAAAGAGTTCCAGGCGCTTTTCTCAAAAAAAAGCAAGTAACAACATACAGGGCAGTCCCGGAAATCCGGGACTGCTTTTTTTGTACTCGCAAAATCGAAGAAATGAATTGGTTCCGGGTTTTATTAACTGCAAAAACCCTGTTTAAACCCGGTAGAAACCCTAATTGAATCTTTCCGAATAGCCTCCATGGGAAACAAAGTGCGTTTCTGAAATTCTGCAAAGTTAAACTCGCCAAAATATCATGTGTAAAGTACGACCTCCTGATGGATCTGTCGCCCTTCGGGTTCTTTCATTCCGCTTAAGCGGAAGTGACCCGAATACTTGACACAGAATTTTGGCTCTGTTTGGTGGTGGAGCAAAATTTCATTTACTCACCATCGGCCAGCCGGCTGATTAAAACCAATCATCCTATGAAAAATGCTAACACGACTCTCAATTTCGCCATGGAGAACGGCGAACATTACGAAAACAGAATTCCCATGCGCCTTTGGGCTGAAGATGACCTTCCCAGCGAAAAGCTCCTGATGAAAGGTTCCGGGAGTCTTTCAGATGCGGAACTTCTCAGTATCATCATAGGTTCTGGCATTTCAGGCGAAAACTCGTTAGAGATTGCCCGGAACCTGCTTTCCCGCTGCGGAAACAGCCTTTGCGAATTCTGGAAGATCAGTGTGTCCGACTTGCAGAAGATCAAGGGCATTGGTCAGAAAAGGGCTGTGAAGATTTGCGCCATGTTTGCTCTGGCCCGTCGCAGAAACGAATCCGAAGTCATTCTCAAAGACAAAATCTCAAGAAGCACTGATGCCTTTGAAATCTTCAAATCCCTGATCGGCGACCTTCCCTACGAAGAATTCTGGATATTGATGTTGAGCAAGGCAAACAAGGTCATCAAAAAAGTTCGGATATCCGAAGGCGGTGTATCCGGGACTGTTGTTGACCCGAAAAAGATTTACAAGATCGCCCTTGATCATCATGCCTCAAGCCTGATCCTGGGTCATAACCATCCTTCAGGCAATATCCAGCCCAGCGAAGCGGATCAGAAGATCACTAAAAAGATCAAAGAATGCGGCATCTTACTGGATATTGCTGTCCTGGATCATATAATCATCGGAGATGACCGGTATTATTCCTTTGCAGATGAAGGGGGTATATAATCCCCCTTCATCTGAATTGCTTTAATGGACTGTTCTCTTTTGTTGGTTGATAACTCTTGGATTTTAATCCCGATATCTGAGGATTTTGCTTCAGAAAATCAAGTAACTTTACAGTCCATTTAACCTTTTTTAGGTAAGGAAGATTCTTTTGAAGGCATGACCATCGACGATAAGATAGACATTGTCCTGAATGACATTTATTCAAGCAGGACCATTAGCATGTCAGATTATATCTATTTCAAATTTGGAGACAGTAATGATCTGCAAAATAGAAAAGAATGTGATCAGATCGTGGACATTATGGTTAGCAATGGCCTTATCAGCTCTCCAAATGACTACAATTACACGATTCGCCCTGAAGGAATTGCAATATTTGAAAATGGCGGTTGGAAGAAATATAAGTTTGCCAGAGATCAAGAAGCCATAAAAGAGGAACAAGTTCGTTCGAGGGAAATTGAAAAACTTGTATGGGAGACCAAACTAATCAAATGGCAGGTAAAATCTTTTTGGCCATTATTTATCATTGCCTTACTCGGTGCTATAATGGGTTCAATATCTTTATTTTGGCAAATTATTGAAAAGAAATAAATTTTGAGTTATGAGGACGGCAATTAATGGAAGGAGATTAGTCAAAAATTCTAATCACAGGCGAAAGAAAATGATTGCCTTTGGGTGGTACGGAGGAAAATTTTCCCATTTAGATTTCCTTTTACCGCATCTTCCCAATGATGCAATACATTTTTGCGATGTTTTTGGAGGTTCGGCTGCTGTGTTAATTAACAGGGTCCCAGCTCCAGTCGAAACATACAATGATATCGATTCAGAATTGGTTAATTTCTTCGATATTCTCAGAAGCAATGGAGAAGAACTAATAAAAGCCATCAGCCTTACACCATTTTCAAGGGAAGAACTAGTAATAGCCTGTACATATGAACCAGAAACCCCTGATTTTGAAAGGGCGAGAAGGTTTTATGTCAGGGCCCGTCAAACCAGGACCGGTCTTGCTCAGACAAGTAGCGAAGGCCGATGGGCACATTGTGTACTTACATCAAGAGCAGGAATGGCTGGTGCAGTTTCGAGATGGTTAGGCGCTGTAGATGGATTGCCGGAAATCGTGCAACGTCTACTTCGAGTTCAGATTGAAAATGCTCCGGCCCTCGAAATCATTGAACGATATGATACGTCGGATACCCTTTTCTATCTTGATCCTCCCTATGTTCATGATAGCAGAGGAGATATAAAAGCGTATGGATTTGAGATGACAGATGCTGATCATTTCGAACTTGCCTCAGTGCTTCAACAAATAAAGGGCCGTGCTGTCATCTCCGGCTACCGTTCTAATCTTTATGATAAACTGTTTGCCAGTTGGAACAGAATCGATGCTCCTGTCAAAATTTGTAATTCCTCAAAAGGAGAAAGACAGGAATCCTTATGGCTGAACTTTAATCCCCATTCGAATAATGCCAGATAAAACTGTATCTCCCAACCAGGATGAAGCCCGGAAAATTCTAAAGGAATTATGGAATAATGTTTCCCTTGAAACTGAAACTGTAGTTGATCCTACAATTGACAAGCTGATGAAAAGTCAGTTTGTTTCGATACGATTCTCACTTCCCACTCAATTGCTTGGAAAGTTGACGGATAGTGCATTGAACTGTCTCTGTCTTCAGAAAGGTAATGGTGAGGATGAATCTCAATGGGATCCAAGAGGTTTTGCTGCTAAGGTACTTGTTCCATGGGTTGCCGAGAATCAATCGGTACTGGGAACAAGTTCAGATCCATATGTCAGCAAACCCTTGAGGAAACAGTACCTTGAGGCAAATCCGGGGAATGTAAAAGGTGAGGCTGAATGGAAATCGTTATTTCAGGTACTTGAGGAAGTTGAAGAAAAAAATGATCCGGAATTTACAAAGCTTCGATTCATCCAAGTCTTAAGAAGCGTTAAAGCATTGTATTCAGAACTTTCCTTTCAGTATTATAGTCCTGAAAGAATAAGTTTGGAGCAGACTCAGGGGTTGGTAAAGAACTTTTTATCTGAATCAAGTGGTGGCGATCGTGGATTAGCGGTTGCTGCTGCTTTATTTGAAACGTTTGGCAAATTCTTCAAGCTTTATTCAGATTTAAAAAGAAATGTTATCAATGCTTCTGATCAGGCGACAGGATCGGCTGGTGATATCGAGTGTCTTGATGAAAATGGAAATCTCAGGCTTGCCATCGAAGTGAAAGAACGTAATCTCACACTTACGGATGTCAGAACTGCAATAATTAAAGCCCGCGGTGTTTCATTAACGGAGGTCCTTCTGAATGCACCGGGGATAGTTGGAAATGAAAATGAGCAAATCAATGAATTAATATCTCGGACTTGGGCTTCCGGAACAAATATCTATCACCTTACTATTGATGATTTGATCACGGTTGGCTTGTTTCTGACTGGTGAGGATGGCCGGATTGATTTTGTTAAAAATGTGGGTGCCCAGTTAGATAAGTACAATACTCAACCGGTCAATCGCAAGAGGTGGAAGGATCTTCTTGAAGGTTTGTAATCAGGCGATTATCGTCTCATCCTGATTTTATCTTCTAATTTCTGGGCATAACACGGAATATTTCTCCGATCTTGTTTCTTTACCCTTAGATTTTCTTTCCCTGATTTGTTTTGCAAAGATTCACGCCTTTGTTTCCCGGTCAATTCCTATGCTAAGCTAAAATCCCCTTCCAGGGTTCAGTTCCACTCATTCAAGGATTTTCCCGGCATATCCTCATTGCTTTCCGGTATTCCAGTTCCTCCTTGAGTGCCCCTCCAGGGTCTTATTTACACTTGCATATAAATTAACCTCTTAAACTCAAAGTCATGAAAAAATTTGTAAAAAACTACATCGGAAAAGGAAAGAAAGTAGAAGGCCTCGAAATCATCAAGATCAACCTGAAAATCTCCGACATCGTCAAGTTCGCCCACAAATACAACGACGAAGATTACATCTCCCTGGAAGTCGCAAAATTGCAGAACACAGACAACTTCGGCCATGATTACACGATTTACGTCAACCGCCTGGAAGAAGAACAGGTCAGCGAACCTACACCAGCTCCGAAAAAGCAGACAAAGAAATCCAAAGCTGCAAAGCAGGAAACATCCGAAGTGCCCTTCTAAAAGGGTACTTCTCCCCCTGAGAGAGCTGGTCTTCGACCGGCTCTTTTTTTGTGCTTACGCCCGCACACCGCTTTTTTCTTTGGTACCTGGACAAATAAACAAGCTTGGCAAAAAAGAAATCCTTCCCGGGGAGACTTTTGAAAAAAGTCACCAAAAGCCGAGGGTTGTTTTCTTAATTCCTGTCAAAGGTAAACTCGCCAAAATCTCACGGCGCTAAGTGCTGCCTCCTGACGGAACCGCAGCCCGTTGGGTTCATTCAGTCCCGCCAAGGTGGGACATGACCTGAACACTTGCACCGGAATTTTGCGCTCCGTTTGGTGTTCCTGCCAAAAATTATTCAAACGGCGGGCCAGATGCCATAACAGGTCGCCAGGGCAGGCGCAGCACTCATGAACAATGCACAGATCTATGCAGCGATCACGGAAAAGATCATCGCTAACCTCGAGACAGCCGGGAGCTGGAAGAAGCTCTGGCAGATCCCTTCACCGGTCAGCCTGAACGGCCATTATTACCGGGGGATCAACCGGCTCATCCTCTCATCGGATCCATTCAAAAGCCGGGTTTACGGAACCTTCCAGCAGATCCGGGCCAACGGCGGAAAGGTCCGCAAGGGTGAAAAGGCCACGGTGGTGGTTTTCTGGAAGTCATCCATCCACACTGATGAAGTTACCAAGGAAACAAAAAAGATGTTTTTGCTCAGGTACTTCCACATTTTCAATACCGAGCAAGCTGACTTCGATGATCAGGGACTTGACAAGATCGCCCGGCTTCAGAACCTTGTTGAAGAAAGGCACGAAGAGAACCACGTCGATGCCGAACAGATCATTACAGGTTATCAAAACAAGCCTGATATCCATTTCTCAGACAAGGACGACCGTGCCTATTATTCACCGATGGCCGACATGATCTCGGTTCCGCAAATGAAATACTTTGCGAACCCGTCCGAATTCTTCCGCACGATCTACCATGAGCTCGGTCATTCCACCGGCCACCCCAAAAGGCTGAACCGGTTCGATTTCATGTCCAATCGGTTTGGTGATGAACCTTATTCCAAGGAAGAACTGGTCGCCGAGCTCTGTTCATCATACCTGGCAGAGATCGCTCACCTGGAACTGAACATCCGAAATTCAGCCGCTTACATCTCAGGTTGGGCATCGAAACTCAGGGATAACCAGAAATGGATCCTCTGGGCTGCATCCAGGGCTGAGAAAGCTGCGGATTACATCCTGGGAATCACCTCTGAGGAACAGGTTCCGGCTGATTCCTCCGAAGAAGAAATCCTTGAGCCTGCACTGGCCGAATAATCACTCAGAACAAACCGGCGTGCCAGATGCCACAATAAGTCTCAAGGGCATGAGCATTTCCAATGTCACATACCCACTATTCCGGCGATCCGAGGCAAATTACAGCCCGTTTCTCTTCAACCTGCCACACCTGCGGGAAGCCGATCAAAAAAGGTGAAACCATTATTTACTGGCCTAATGGCAAAAGAGCCGGCCATTATGACTGCGATATCCAGGATTACCGCCAGTCAATAGCATCTTTCGAAGACGAAGACCGCTATAACAAGGTCTATCACTGATGAACCGGGAGATCCTCTAAACAGGAGGTTCTCCCATTTTTTCTGCTTTTTTTCTTTGACTCCCCCGGACAAAGAAAAACCGCCCAGGAATAAAGAAATCCATCATCCGGGGAACTTTTGTGAAAAGTACCAAAACCCAACCCACTGTTACTCAAAATTCCATGCAAAGTTAAACTCATGAAAATGTCGTGTCACTAAACGCTGTCTCCTGAAGGAACTACAGCCCGTCGGGTTCATTCAGATTCCGCTTCGCACAATCTGACCTGAACGTTTGTTCCAGAATTTTCATTCCGTTTGTTGTTGAGGGCATAAATTTTTTTAACCCTGGCGTGCCAGATGCCAAAACAAGTCCGTAGGGCAACGGCGACACATCATGACAAAATTAACGAACACCGCATTGAAGCCGGGTAACGGAAAGCCCTCTGCCGAAGAAATGACCGTGATCAAGACGGTTCTTAACCCTGCCGAGAACAAGACCGAAGAGAAAAAGCCGGTTCTTCAAATCGAACCCGAAAAGCCGGTCATTCCTGCTCCCGAGCCAAAGAAGGAAATGACCATGATGGAGAAGATCCTCAAGATCGAAAACCTCCAGCTCGTCATCGAGAAGAGGGCCAAGCTGGTGCAGACCCGCTCCGAACTGGACCGCTTCCAGATCTCCTCCAATGACTTCAACTGCACGATGCGGCTGAATGATTCGGACGGAAACGTCTTCACCACCAGCTTCACCCCGGGCATCAAGAAGGTCATCGACTTTCTTAAAACCCAGTTCGATGTAAGCATCACCGAAGCTGAAAGCAAGATAATTTTCTAATATATTGGCTGTCTCGGAGTGCCGAGACAGCCATTCTTTTTAATCGTATCTACTCCCAATTAATCTAATTCCAAATATTCCCATGGTTAAACCGAAGTTCAAATATTTGTGTTGCTGAATAAGTAAAAAAGTTCTAGTAAGGCTCAGCTGGATCTCTTTGCGAATGATTAAGAGCAAGGAACCTTCACAGGATCAACTTGATGTTGTTAACATGGTCAGAATTCAAGTTCGAAGTAACAACATTAAAAATATTGTAATGTTCATTGTTTTTAGCATTGTTAGTACTTTTTTGATTATTTTTGCCAATATTTGTCAAGACAATAATTTTATAATGGCAACACAATTTGGTGAACGAATAAGAGAGTTAAGGACAAAGCAAAACATGCTTTTACGTCAACTTGCATCTAAACTGGACATGGATACCTCTGTCATTAGTAAAATTGAACGAGGCGACCGTCAGTTAAAAAAAGATCAGATTCCTCTTTTAGCTCAATTGCTCAATGCTAATGAGCAGGAATTGCTTACCCTTTGGCTTGCTGACCAGGTTATGGATGTCGTAAAAGATGAACCTCTGGCAGATGAAGCATTAAAGGCAGTTTCAAAAAACATTAAGAAAGGAAAATAGATGTCAACGAAGTTTTTTACAAACGAAAATGAGAATACACTCCTCAGTAAAATTGAGGGGATTTTTAAATATAGAAACATCCATTTCTTTGATGCTCTGGTTGGCTATTTCAGAGCTTCGGGTTACTTCCGGATTCGCCCTTTTGTTGAAAAAGCTGCTGAAATTAGAATACTGGTAGGCATTAACATTGACAATCTTATTTATGAAGCCAATAAACGTGGATTGCTTTTCATAGAAGATCCTGCGAAAAGCCGTGATGATTTTTTTGTAGAAATTAAAAAGAACATCCAGGAAGCAGAATATGATAAAGAGGTTGAAGATGGAATGATGCAACTGATTCAGGACTTAGTAACCGGTAAAATTAAAATCAAAGTCCATCCAAATCAGAACCTTCATGCTAAAATATACATATTTAGAGAGAAGGAAAAACATGATCACGGATATGGTTCAGTTATCACAGGTTCAAGTAATTTAACTGATAATGGACTTGAAAGAAATTTTGAGTTTAATGTTGAATTGAGGGAAAACACAGATATTGATTTTGCAACTGAAACATTCGATAAACTCTGGAATGAGAGTATTGAGATAGGAAAGGATTTTGTACAGAAACTTAAAAAGGAAACTTATCTTAATAATGAGTTTACACCTTTTGAGGTGTATATGAAATTCCTTGTGGAGTATTTTGGCAGAAGCATTGACTTTGATCCTAATTCAATTCAGGATTTGCCACACGGGTTCAAAAAGCTTTCCTATCAGGTTGATGCTGTAGCTGACGGTTACAATAAAATGATGAAGCATAATGGCTTCTTTCTATCTGACGTTGTCGGATTAGGCAAAACGGTTGTTGCTACGCTTATTGCAAAGAAATTCTTTTACTCAAATGGTTTCCCATCGTATCTATCAAAAACACTGATTATCTGTCCTCCTGCAATTAAGGAAAATTGGGAAGATACCCTGTATAGCTTCGGACTACACAACTATAAAATAATTACTTCCGGCAGTCTGCACAAAGTTACCAGGCATCACGATTATGATCTGATCATTGTTGATGAAGCTCATAAATTCAGAAGCGATAGTGCAGAAATGTACTTTCACTTGCAGAACATCTGCAAATCGCATACTCGGAAAAGACTGAACAATGATACCTATGAACAAAAACGAGTGATGCTGATTTCGGCAACGCCATTAAATAACAGACCGGAAGACATTGCAAACCTGGTTTATTTGTTTCAGGACTCAAAAAATTCATCACTGGAAATATCCAACCTTCAGCACTTTTTCAGAAATCAGATTGATGCCTATAAGAAATTGAAGGATGAGCCGGACATTCAAAAAGTAAGTGCTGCCGTCAAGATCATTTATGAAAAAATCAGGGTAAAGGTAATCGAACCTCTTACTGTTCGCAGAACCCGAACCGACCTGGTTGAAAACGAGGAATATGCCAAAGACTTAAAGGAACAAGGTGTCATATTCCCGGCAGTGAATAAGCCCGAGAAAATCTACTATCCATTAGACGAATATTTAGATGAACTTTACGACAAGACCATCTTGTATTTAAGCCATCCGACTAAAGGATTAACATACAACCGGTATCAGGCCATCAAATATTTAAAACCTCATAAGAAAAGTAAATACCAAAAAGCTGACCTGATTTCTACGCAGTTGGCTAAGATTATGAAAACTCTTTTGGTAAAACGCATTGATAGTAGTTTTTATGCATTCAGGCAATCATTACGCAGGTTTTCTGAGGCCACCAATGCAATGGTAAAAATGTTTGATAATGACCGGATTTATATTGCTCCGAATGTTGGTGTGAATAATTATATCAATGAAGGAAAGGAAGATGAATTAATAGCCGTTCTGACAGAATTATCGGACTCAGACCCCACAATTGAGATATTTACGGCAGAAGATTTTGAACCGGGTTTTATTAGTGGGTTGAGAAAGGATAAGACCTTATTGGAAGAAATGGTTAAGGAATGGGATATGGTTGACCAGGACCCAAAACTTGAAATATTCAAAGAATACCTTACCAAAAAACTGTTTGACAAGTCTATTAATAAGGAGCAAAAGCTTGTAGTCTTCTCAGAATCCAAGGAAACCACCCTATATCTTAAAGATGAATTGACCAAAGCAGGTTTTGAAAAAATCCTCGTTGTTGACAGCAGTAGCAGAAAAGACCGCTTCCCATTGGTAAAAGCAAACTTTGATGCCAATATACCTCTTACTGAGCAAAAGGACGATTATGATATGGTCATAAGCACAGAAGTATTAGCCGAAGGGATTAATATGCACAGGTCTAATATCATTGTCAACTACGATACACCCTGGAACAGTACCCGTTTGATGCAGCGTATAGGTAGAGTAAACAGGATTGGTTCCAAAGCAAATAATATTTATGTATTCAACTTCTTCCCTACTGCTAAAGTGAACAATGACATTGAGCTTGAAAAAAAGGCAATCATGAAGTTACAGGCTTTCCACAGTGCAATGGGTGAAGACAGTCAGATTTACTCACAGGATGAAGTGACTGAAAGTTTTGGACTTTTTGATAAAACAGTGAATGAAGAAAAGGACGAGAAATTAAGAATCTTGCTGGAGTTGCGAAAATTCAGAAAGGACAATCCCGATTTGTTCAAACAAATAAAGAATATGCCCACCAGGGCAAGAGTTGGTAGGAAAAGCCCGATACTAAAAAGCTCAACCATCACTTTCATCAGAAACGAAAAAAGAGATGCTTTTTTATTAGTCAGGGAAAATGGTGAAATAGATGAACTTACTTTCTTACAGGCAGAAAAGGAATATTTCGCTAAAGTAACTGAAAAGGCAATTGACCTGAACGATTATCACCACGACCAGGTCAAGAAGGCAATCCAGTTATTTGCCCACAAATTAGAGGAAGAAAAAAGTAAGGAAAGAAAAATTGATACCACACAGGGTCCTAATGAAAAAAGAGCTTTAGCTTTTTTAGATGCCATTTCTAATATTCAGGTTGCAAATCCAGAGGAAAAAGAGCTTTTGCAAAATGCTAAACAGGCTATACGCTTGGGTAAGTTTCAAAACCTGCAAAGGGATGTGAATAAACTTTCCAAAGCTGTTAAAACTGTACCCTTAAAACAAGCGTTGATTTTGGAAGAGGTTATTAAGATACTTCAAAAGTACCCTCTGCAAGCAATCGAGGATGATGTTGCCCCGGTTTTACAGCCAATCTTTAACCTCAAAGAGTTTAAGCCGGAAATTATTATCAGTGAGAGTTTTAATATTTAACAATCCATTATTCTATGCAAGAAAAAGAGCTAAGGCAAGTATTGACCGGTTCCTACAACTTCTCAAAGTGGCATAGGGTAATTGATTATATTTTCCCTCAATGCAGCTTCGAAAGCAGCATTGTTTCAATCGAAAATAATAACGAGAAGATTTCTCATATCCACCAGAAAGGAGAAATCACACTCACCGATAACAAGAGAATCATCATACTTGAAGTTGCCGTTAAAAAAGGAGACATTACCAAAGCCAAGGTTGGCTTTCACAACCTTACTTCTAAGTTTATTGACCAGGCTAATAATCACGGTATTTTAGCCTTTTATGTCCCTGAAGGAGAAGAAAGAGCTGATTACCGCCTTTCATTCATTTGCAAGGAATCAAGATTCAAGGACGATGGCACTTATGAAGAGTTCAAAACAACCCCCAAACGTTACACATACGTTCTTGGTAAGAATGTTACTGCCAATACCGCTACCAAACGTCTTTTTGAACTGGCTACAAAGAAAAGTGGGTTAAACTTATCCATTAAAGATGTAATCGAGGCTTTCTCAGTCGAAGCGCTTACCAAAGAGTTTTACAACGAATTGTCCAACTGGTATTTCTGGGCTCTACAGAATGTTAAGTTTCCCGATGATTTTGAACCGGACGAAGAAGTACGCAACGCCACATCTACCATTCGTCTTATTACCCGCTTAATGTTTGTGTGGTTCCTGAAACAAAAGGGTTTAATTCCCAATGAATTATTCGACAAAGAGGAACTAAAAGAAATACTCAATTTCAGCGATAAAACAGGAAGCACATTTTACAAGGCCATTTTGCAAAACCTCTTTTTTGCCACACTCAATACCGAAATGAGTGACGATAAACGGAAATTTGTCAATCGCCAATATGGAATACAAGGCTTTTACCGTTACGAACGTTTCTTTAGTAACAAAAACCGGTTCCTTGAACTTACAAGAGGAATCCCTTTCCTGAATGGTGGTTTGTTCGAAAACCTTGATAAAAACGTGGGTGAACCAAATGAAGTTCGCATTGATTGTTTTTCAAACAAAGTCACCAACGAAAACCGTTTGTCGGTTCCCGACTACCTGTTTTTTGATGGTGCAGAACATGCCGACCTGAACCGTGCTTATGGCGACAGCAACCATGGAAACACCAAAGTACGCGGTTTAATTGAGATTCTCAAAAGTTACAATTTTACCATTGAAGAAAATACGCCTTATGAGATTGAAGTAGCCCTCGACCCCGAATTGTTGGGTAAAGTATTCGAAAACCTGTTGGCAAGCTATAATCCCGAAACAAAAACAACGGCACGAAAACAAACAGGTTCGTTCTATACTCCCCGCGAAATTGTTAATTACATGGTGGACGAATCAATTGTCGCCTATTTAAAAAACAAACTTCTCGAAGAAGCTGCCGGAGTGGCTGTAATTGGCAATTCTCAGGCTGAATTGTTTGGCAATGAGACCCGGAAAGGCCAATTAAGCCTCGAACAAAAGATAAACATTAGTAATTGGGCTGGTAAAGAAGCAGAACTCACAGAAAATTTACGTTTAATACTTGCATACAATGGAGATGAAAACCCCTTTGATGAAACAGATACAGCCTTGTTGATAAGAGCCATCAATGATTGTAAAATACTCGACCCCGCTTGTGGCTCTGGGGCTTTCCCTATGGGCATGCTTCAAAAAATGGTGCATATTCTCCAAAAACTTGATAAGGACAATTCGCAGTGGCGTGAATTACAACGCCAAAAAGCCATTGTGGAAACAGAGAAAGCTTACAATATTGGAGACAAGGACGAACGGCAGAAACGTTTATTGGATATTGATGAAACCTTCGATTACAATGCTTCCGACTATGGTCGAAAGCTCTATTTAATCGAAAATTGTATCTATGGGGTAGATATTCAGCCCATTGCCGTACAAATTGCCAAGCTTCGTTTCTTTATTTCTTTAGTTTGTGACCAAAAAGAAGATAAAAACCGCGACAATCTTGGTATTCGCCCTTTGCCCAACCTTGAAACCAAGTTTGTAGCTTCCAATACGTTAATTGGCTTACAATCCGAAAATATTATTAAACCTTTGAGTGTTTATGACCTTGAAGAGCAATTAAAAGAAGTGAGGCATAAATATTTTACAGCCCGAACACCAGAAACCAAACGAAAATACAGGCAGTTGGACAACGAGCTTCGAAAAAAAATAAGCGATGAACTGATAAAAACCGGATTTCCTCCCGGCTCTGCCGACCAAATATCCAACTGGAACCCTTACGACCAAAACACACATGCCGAATGGTACGATGGATATTGGGTGTTTGGTATTTCCAATGGTTTCGATATTATCATTGGCAATCCTCCCTATTTGCGTATTCAGGGGGTTCAGGAAGCTACTCCGGCATTGATTCCGTACGCTAAAAAGAACTATGTATCGGCACAAAAAGGCAACTGGGATTTGTACGTTTTATTTACCGAAGCTGGCTATAAGATGCTTAAAACAAACGGGATACTTGCCTTTATCCAACCTCATAAATTCTTTCAGGGTGATTTTGGCGTGGGTATTCGCAACTTTGTGGCAAAAGAAAATTGCCTGTACGAGATAGTCCATTTTGGTGCCGAACAAATGTTCGAGAGTGCCACCAATTATACCTGCCTGTTCTTCCTGCATAAGAAAATTCAAAAAACATTCAGGTACATAAAGGTAGATAAACCGGACGAATGGTTGCAAAATACAAACAGCGCTCCCGATTATATACTGCCCCAACCCGAAAAAGACCAGAAATGGGCTTTTACAAGTGGTGAAAAACAAAATATCATTGATAAGCTTAAACAACAACCCCACATTTTGGGGGATATTGTAAGAAAAATATTTCAGGGAATTGCAACGAGTTCTGATAGAATTTATATACTTAAAATCAAGGAATGGAAAGAAAAGACAGTTGTTTTATTCTCGGTTAGTCTTAATAGAGATGTCGAAATAGAGAAAGGTTTGATTAAACCCTTCTTGATGGGAAAAGACGTTAAACGTTATGAAAAACCCGAACCAATTAGCGTTGTAATATTTCCGTATTTAATAAAGGGAAATAAAGCATCATTAATGTCTCAGGAATATATTAAAGAACATTTTCCTCTCGGCTGGCAATATCTGATTGAAAACCGAACTGAACTTGAAAATAGAGAAAGAGGCAGGATGAAGCACGAAGATTTTTATGCGTACATCTATCCAAAAAATTTAACAGAGTTTGATGCAGTTAAGATAATTACACCTGAAATAGCCATTAAACCGCAATTAACACTAGATAGCGAAGGTATATGTTACCATACAACTAAAGTTTACAGTTTCGTTTTTAAGGAGAATATTTTGGAAAAGCAAGCATACTGGCTAGGGTTGCTTAATTCAAAACTTCTTTGGTTCTTCTTAAACTCAACAGGATATGTACTTCGTGGTGGCTACTTCACTTTCAAGACCGAATATTTAAAGCCGTTTCCTGTAAAACGTATTGATTTTAAGAGTAAATATGATAAGTTTTGTTACGACAAAATCATTGAAAATGTGAACACTATTTTGAATTTCAAAGAAATCGGGAAAGACACGTTCCGCTTTGAAGCCGAAATAGACGCATTGGTTTTCATTTTGTATGGTTTTACTGAGGAAGAAATGATGACCACCCTGTTGCAAATGCCCGATGTCAGCGAGGCAGAACGCAGGGAAACACAGTTTAATTACAAAGAATACAATCGCATAAACATAGCACTATGATTGATAAAATAAGCATTAAGAATTTCAAAGCCATACAGGCGGCCACTATCAAACTTTCCGACATTTCGGTGTTTGTGGGCAACAACGGCAGTGGAAAGAGTAGCGTTATTGAAGCCTTGCAAACCCTTCAAAACGTATTACTTCACGGACTTTCAACAGGTTTTAACGAACGCTGGTTTGGTTTGGAACATATCCGGAACACCTCCGCAAATGCAAAAGGTTCCGGGAAAAAGCTGTTTGAAAACGATATTGAAATTGAGATTCAGGGGAAGATTGAGTCAGAGAAATACATATACAGGGTTTGTTTCAATACCAATCGCAGTGGCGATTTGTATTTGATCACCCACGAGTCCCTGATTCAGGGTAAAACCGAGCTTTTCAAATCTGAAGTCATTGATGAAAAAGGAGTTACGGAGTTTTTCTTAAATAACGAACCCATACCAACGAGTCGCATCGCAAACAACCTGGTGTTATTCGATAAAAACCTGATAAGTCAATTACCATTTGCCTTAAAATTCAACGATTATATTTCAACCTGGCAATTCCTTTCTCTCGAACCAGAACGGATGTATTTTCCTGTTCGCAGGGATTATAGTGCAACTTCGGTGCGAATGAAAAGCACGGGCGAAAATCTTGCCGATGTCTTCAGTCGTATGCAGGATAATCCAACCATTAGTGATATTATACTCGACAAGATGCGGTATGTATTACCCGATTTGGACAAAGTAGGAAGAGAGGAGATTTCCATTCAAAAACAAATCTATCTTTTCCTTCAAGAACACAACAACAAAAGGCGTTTACCAAGCTGGCTCTTTTCATCTGGAACTTTGCGTATTCTGGCAATACTGGCTATCCTTAACAGCGAAACTCCACCTCCGGTGGTATTTATCGAAGAGATAGAAAATGGTATAGACCCTCGTACATTGAATTTATTGGTGGAAGAGATGAGGGGACTATTGCCCGAACACCAGTTTGTAACTACCACTCATTCACCTTATTTCTTGGATCTTGTGGCTCTAAAGCATATTATTGTTGCTGAACGTTCAAACGGCATAACCGATTACTATCGTCCCGATGATGATGACCGGTTAAACGCATGGAAAACAAAATTCTCTGCCGGAAACCTTTACACAATGAATAAACTATCACGCACATGAAATTAGGTTTAATACTCGAATGCCCCAAACAGGGTACCGACCATCAGGTTTACGAATATGTAATCCAAAAACTTTGCCCTGCCATCGAAGTTGTCGTGGTGCCTTCGGGTTCAACCAACAAACCCGGAATGATAGCTATTTGTGGTGAAGTTGCTAAAACCTTAATTGATGACGAAGCCTGCGATAAGGTAGCCATTTTGTGGGACTTAATCCCTACCTGGGGCGGCACCGCCTGCCGAAAAGAAGATGTGGAAGCCATTACCAATAATTTGAATGCAGCCTCTGCCGATCTGTCGAAAATCAAGCTAATCTGTATCGAACCCGAACTCGAAGGTTGGCTCATTGTAGAAGGCACAGCCCTAACCAAATACAAAACAGCTAGTTGCCATCCACATCCTGTTAAGAAATTCAATGGCGTAAAACTGGGTGCACGAAGCAATGACGCCAAAAAGTCTGTAAGTAAATACCTCGAAAGACGCTACAATGATATCACAGAGGCTATTCGCATTACCAAAAACATTGATGATTTCGATAAGATTTCACGTAAACACGAATCGTTTGCCCGGCTGAAAACATTTATTGATGAAATATGTAGTTGATTATGAGTACAACAGAAATATATATGGATAATACAGAACCAAAATTCTCGATATAATCTTTTACACATCCCCGGAGGGTAATGGATCAGGTTTACCAGTTCAGCCGCATGTACTGGACACCTGTAACCCAGCAGAATTTACCTGTTACTGTGAAATACCCCGAAATGGTAGCTGAAAAATACCCCCACTTCGAGAGCAACAACATCCCGGAGTTCGGAAAGGAGAATTTATGGTTTTTGAAAATCTTTCGCATTGCGAAATGTTGTTTCGCACATTACAGTAAAAAGATATGATTAAATGAACAATCAGCCTTTATATTTAGATTATCAAGCTACAACTCCTGTAGATCCAGAAGTCCTAAAGGTTATGCAACCTTTCTTTTCGGATAGGTTTGTAAACCCAGCTTCATCAAATAAGTTAGGCTTTGAAATTAATTCAATTATTGAAAATGGGAGAACTGTCATAGCTAAATCGGTAAACTGCAAGTCGAATGAAATAATTTTTACTAGTGGTGCAACTGAATCTATCAACACTGCAATAAAAGGACTCTTTGAGTTTAATGCAAAAGGCCATGTTGTTACTTTGAAGACAGAACACAGTGCTGTCCTAAGTGCTTGCCGTTACTTAGAAAGAAAAGGGGTTGATGTTACATATCTTGATGTCGAGAAAAATGGATTAGTGAATTTGCAAAAATTATCTGATTCAATTACTTCTGACACAAAACTAGTAGCAGTAATGCACGTGAACAATGAAATTGGAGTTGTACAGCCTATTGAGGAGATCGGCAAGATTTGTTTCCAAAAAAATATACCGTTTTTTGTTGATGCTGCCCAATCGTTTGGCAAAATGGAAATTAATGTTCTTCATTGCAACATTTCAATGCTTGCTGTCAGCGGTCATAAGATTTATGCCCCAAAAGGAATCGGTGCATTGTATGTCAGTAAAAAAATAAAAAGTAAAATTATTCCATTGATTCATGGTGGTGGTCAGGAAGATGGATTGAGATCAGGTACTTTAAATGTGCCCGGAATTGTGGGGTTGTCAAGGGCAACTGAAATAGCTATTGCTCAAATACAAGCAGAGCAAACCAGAGTTTTTGCTTTGAGAAATCTTTTTTTGAAACTTATACAAGAAAAAGTTACTGATGTGGTAGTGAACGGTGATTTGACAAACAGGGTTGCCGGTAATATTAACTTAAGTTTCAAAAATATTGCTGGCGATGTCCTAATGAATCGACTTGAGAACATTATTGTTTCTAGAGGTTCTGCCTGTAACTCATCAAAGAATCAAGGTTCACATGTATTAAAGGCAATCGGGCTTTCAAATGACCTTGCAGATTCTGCAATAAGAATCAGTATTGGCAGATTTACCACTGAAGAAGAAATAATTTTAGCAGCAAACAAAATCAGTTCAATTGTTAATAATATTCGTAAAATAAATACAATAGCTTAATATGCAAACAATAGATTATTTCGTAATTGCAATTTACTTCATTGGTTTATTGGCAATTATTTTAATGATTCAGCGGGCAAAAACAATTGAAGATTTTGCTGTTGGTTCTCGTTCGATACCAAGTAGCATTGTATTTGCATCTTTGGCGGCAAACGCAATTGGCCCAGGTTATTCAATGGGCTTGGCGAACAAAGCTGCAACGGATGGATATGTGTGGTTTTTTATATTTCTTGCCTTTTCTCTGCAAACCTTGGTGGTTGGGTATTTTATTGCTCCACGTTTACGAAGATTTTCTAAAGCCTACACCATTGGAGACATTATGGGCTATCGTTACGGTAAACTTGTTAAATATCTCTCAGGTGGTCTTTCAATACTTTTATGTGCAGGATTCGTTGGAGCTATCGCCAATGCTTCTGGAAATATAATCAATTCAGTTTTCGGCATACCTTTCTTCTGGGGTGTGATCATTACAACGGTTGCGGTAATCGCATACACAACCTATGGGGGTATAAAAGTTGACATTATCACCGATGTTATTCATTTCGCAATAATGGCAATTGCAATACCTTCTATTCTGATTTTTATGGGAGTCGAAAAGGGAGTTGGAAATTTATTCCAAGAAATTCCTGAAAAACTTTCTTCCTTGACAGGTGGGTTTTCGAATATTACAATACTCGGCTTGATGCTTAGTTTTTTGCTGGGCGAAACTTTAATTCCCCCTTATACAAATCGGGCATTAGCTGCAAAAAGTGAACAACATGCAAAGAGTGGCTTTTTGAAAGCTGGAATATTTACGATATTTTGGTTTCTTGTGTGTTCAAGCATTGGTCTTTTAAGTGCAAGTCAGTTTCCTGGTAGTAATAATCTTTATTTAACTGCAATCAAAGAATACTTACCTATTGGAGTTTACGGTTTAGTTATAGCTGTGTTGGTGAATATTGTAATGAAAAGTCAGGACTCAGTTTTAAATGCTGCTTCCGTAGCATTGAATAATGACTTTCTTGGCAACTATGGTAGTAAGGTTAAAATTACGAATCCGCTTTTAGTAACTCGAATTTTCAATGTGCTTATTGGTTCCGTCTCTGTTGTTTTTGCATTGAATGTTCCCAGCATAATTGATGCTTTATTGCTATGTTATACACTCTGGGCTCCAACTGTAGTGTTACCGCTTATTATTGGTGTTTTGAAGAAAAACGTAAAACCAATATCTGGGCTCCTTGCAATTGTACTCGGTGGAATTGCAACTGGTATTTGGGAATGGGGTTTACATAATCCACACGAGATTCCGTCATTGCTGGTTGGGATCGTTTGCAACCAACTTGCATTTTGGCTTTCAGAGTTAGCTTGTAGCAAATCAATTAATATTAAATTACTTCAACCTTTAAACGAATAATAAACATGATAGCACTTTTTATTTATATCGCTGTGGGTGCATGCATTTTGTTTGGATTGTATGTACTAATTAACTTGATTTTAAATTTCGAATCTCTGAAAAACAAATAGATTAATGTACACCACTCAGAAATATTATCCGAATAACCAAACGGAACTGCTCAATGTTTTGATTGAATCAGTTTCAGGAAATAGTAAAATTGCAATTGTTGGTGGGCATTTTATGCTACTTTATGATAAAACAGAAGATGAGCTTAAACCTGTCATAATACAAGAATTTGAACAAGAAAATATAAAACTATTTGCCAAGCAATTTGCGGGCAATCTTCCGTTGAGTTCGTTTAAATTTTCTGTTGAATTATTTAAGATTTTTAAAAAGCAAAATATTGAAAGCGGGATTATTTTATTAGTTAATGATCATAAGTTCCAGAGTGTGAACTTTCAACCCGATATCATCCCAAGTATCAAGGGAAGAGGAGGTGAATTAAGGAAAAAATATTTCAGCAGAAACAGTATTCCTAATTGCTATATCCAGGTCTTGGATTCTGAAGGAATTTCCATGGATCAAATTTTAATAGATAACAATGATAATAAAAGGCATACAAGTGATCTATTACCGAAAAAATCTTGGTTTTACTCCGAAAAGAGATTAAAGAATCGCTTTGATTATTTCGTGAAAACTCAATTGATGAAAAGAGGTATTATTAGGGAGGACTTTAATGGAGATACGGTTGAACTTTTTTATGAATCTCCTAATAATGGTAATAATATTTGTTTGACAGAAAATGGAGCTTGTGCTTGTAGTGCTGAGATAATCGAATTTATAACCAACCTACTTAGTCGGAATATTACCGAAATCATTATTATGGTACCAGATGAATGTGTCAGTGCTGTCGATAATGGAATCTTTGCTGCATTAAATATTTGTGAAGTTTTTGCTAAAGTTACTACCATTAATGGGTTTGGAGGGATGGGAATAGATGAAAACCTTGAACGAACTTTTATTGCAACTGAGCATATGTACGAATAAATATAATATGGAAACAGATTTACAACGAAGATTTGATCAACTTGTTAATGGTACTGGGTCTCGGTATGAAATCATCCTCAATGCAATAAGGGAAAATCTCCAATCTGAAAATTTATCTCTTCATGGATGTATTGCCTTTTATAATTACGACATTGAAAACACTGGTAATATGTTGATGAAAGTCTTCCCTTTTAATCCAAATATTATTCAATCAAACTTTCCTGATGAATTAAAAATTCAAGTTGCAGCACTTGAACGAATAAATGCAGATCGTCCATATGATAAAATGCATCATCTTAAAATTTTTAGAAAGCATTACTCTGGTATGGAGCATTACAATTTACATATTCCTAAAAAAGAAATCGTTAAACACAATAAAAATGAAGTAAATGGTAAAGGCTGGTTAGAATTTGTAAAAGATGTCAATATTGAAGATAATATTTTAGATCTTCTTTTTTATAAATCTGAGGATCAACACTTTCATGTTATCCCTTTGCCATTATTAAGTAGTCCTTGTATGCTGCTCTTTCAACCTGCATGTCAGCATGACTTTAATGAAATATATACAAAAGTCAAAGAGTCCATAGACTTTTACCTTTATAATCGATTATTAATTGAAATTAGTAAAGACATAAAGCCAGGGCAGATTAATGATAAAAAAGAACTTATTAGACGATTCCTTCGTGAGTTTTCTCAAGTTGCAATACCAATTAAATATGAGTTTGATGGTCAAGACTTTAAGTGTTTTGATTGGTATGGTCGTTGGAATACAGATAACGCTGCAATATTTGAATTATATTTTTCAGACGAATCGGCTAAAATTTTTATGCCAACTTTTTGTTGTCATTCAGGGGTGATGATTCACACACTTCCTGAATATTATGTTAAGTTAAGGCAGGTAAAGGAAACAATTCAAAACATTTTTTCCCTCGTATACAATTACTGGCAAACTATAAACAGCAAAAAACTTTTAGTTCAAAGCGAAATTTCTCCTTTGATAAGTGAGTTAAGAGAAAGTGTTGCCGGTATGAAGGCAATGAAAATGCAAGTTGAAGATAAAATTTCGGAACAAACTCAAAAGGTTGAAACGCTTTCAAAACTTGTTGTTGAATTGGGTGGTGATACCAGTCAGCCGATTGAGAATGAATTTTACTTTTTAGAAAAATCTGATGCTAAGAAAGGTAAGGTCTGGAATATCAGGTTTAAAGATGTGCAAATAGTAACAGGTGAAGATGACATTGCTTATGAATACTTGCAAACCATTATTGCCAATCCCAACTTAGAAATAAGCGTAAGTGCTTTTGGGGCTAATGGCTTGGGTGATGAAGGCGAAACAAGAAGTGCATCTTTGGTAAACACCAAAAAGGATTACCAAGATCGTTTAACAAAAATTGAAATGGGTCAAAAGTTGTCCGAAATGAGTTTGAATGATTGTAAGAATTATGTTACGCTATTAGCCGGATATATTAATGCAGCAAGGGATTTAAGAGATAGTTATACCGATGCTTTGGGAAAGTTTAATGCTATTTTGAAATTAATCAAGTCAAAGAATTGGATGGATGAAAACGAGTACAAGGATTACGAAAAAAAAATGATTGATATTGCTAAACAAACTCGTCAGAGTACTCTTTCACGAAAAGAAGAACAAGCAATTACACAACCATTGAGAGCGTTAATAAAAAAGCTAAAGAAAAAGGAAAACGGAACACTTGAGCCGTTACTAAATTGTATCAAAGTAGGTAAAGTTTCTATTTTCAGACCGACAAGGGATTTGAATATTTTTTGGAAACTTACTTCCGACTTTAGGGACTGTTAATAAATAACCTTGACATTTAAAATAATTTGTATTATATTTGTGGGCATGAAAATGTCCATAGAAAAGAAAATCGAAAAGGTGTTGCCATTTCTTAATGAGAAACAGCAA
>Ga0172368_10002769_pt1 | contig 21937 bp, 16 predicted proteins | sample Lak11m_FD_114540 | JGI IMG/M metagenome (GOLD analysis project Ga0172368, IMG submission 114540) | Freshwater microbial communities from Kabuno Bay, South-Kivu, Congo - kab_022012_11m | ecosystem: Environmental > Aquatic > Freshwater > Lake | place: Democratic Republic of the Congo: South-Kivu...
AGCACCGCGGCGCCCAGGTAAATATACGGCAGCACCCCCAGCGCGTGCTCCAACCAGGCAGGCATCTTCAGCGGCTTCAGCAGCACGATATCCTGCGCCGCCCCCAACGGACATACCCCGGCGCAGAATGCGCGCCCCACGAACAGCGCGGCGGCCAACGGCAGCAGGAAAAACGCTCCCACCACGATGGGCAGCGCATACTGCGGCTGGCCGATGGCCAGCGCCACGTTCTGCACCGATCCCACCGGGCACACGCATCCGTGCCGGAAGAAGCCGAAGTAGGCGATAGAGAAGACCGTCAGCGCGAACAGCCCGCGCCGCGAGCGTCGTTTTAATGACAGGTAGCCCGCCAGCACCAGCGCCGCCGCCAGCACGGCGATGTCCAGGTAGAACAGCCACTCCGCGCGCGGCACCGGCATCTGCGTGGCCGGCGCATGGTAATGGCTCTCGAATTCCGGCGGCGGAAAGCGCTCCACGCCGAAGGCCAGCGCCGGCAGGATCAGCAGCAGCCCGTAATAGATGGCACGGAGGCGCTTCACCCGATCTCCCTGCCTTTCAGCAGATACGGCTGGTCGGCGGGCACGCGCACGAGGGCATCCGCCGGGCAGGCGGTGGCGATGGCGCACTGGTTGCAGTTCACGCAGCGATCATGCCGCACCTGCAGAAAGAGCGAGCCGTTGCCGAAGGCGTTGCACCCCTTCACGCATTTCCCGCAGCCGATGCACAGCGGCTCGTCGATGACATATTGGTAGTAGGGGTCCTCCACGAAGGTGCGCTTGATCGCGCCGGTGGGACAACGCTGGTTCTCCGCGGCGGTGTCCAGGCTGTTCGGCTCATCCTCGAAAAATCCGAAGCACAGTTCGCAGTAGCCGCACTGGGCGTAAGCGTGCACAGCCTTCACCGCCGACGGCGTGAGCACGCACGCGGTGGCGCACAACTCGCATTCGGTGCACTTGTCGGGATCGATCTGCCACACGGTTTCGGTGGTTGCCGCCTTCCCACGCAAGGCCAACGCGCCCAGCCCGCCGGCCGCTGCCAGCGCACCGAGCCCGCGCAGCCCGAAGCCGAGGATGTCGCGTCGGGTCACTTTTTCTCGCTCGTTCGCCATGTCGCCTCGCTCACCCCTGCCCGTTTCGCCGACAGCGCCTGCGGCAGCCCGCAATCCGCAAAAACCGTACACCCGCGGCAGATGCCGGCGTTGACGCACGACTCATTGCGCCGCCGCGCTGCCAGCAGCGCCGTGCCCCCTGCCAGCAGCGCCAGCACCGCCATGCGCCCGATGTTCTTCAGCAACCCGCGCCTGGATTCGTCGTAATCACTCATCGTTGCCTTTGGGAGCGCGGACCTCTGAGTCCGCGCGTGTCTTCTTTACGAAAACGTGCACTATCCCATCTCCCGGGTCCAGCACGTAGATTCTTCCTTGCCCATCCGCCGCCACATCCAGCGCGCCGTTGCCGGGGCGGAAGGCGTCTGGACCGGCCACCACGCCATCGAGCGCGCCGTCAGGCCGGTAGACCTTTACACGCCGCAATCCCTTCTCCGCGGTGACGATACGGCCATCAGGCAGCAAGGCGAAATCCGTCGGGTTGCAGCAACCGCTGAATCCCTCGATTCCCATGCCGGCCTTCCCCCACGCCGCGAGTAATCGGCCATCTTGCGCATAATGCTCCAGCCGATGTCGTCCCGGATTGGCAGTCCACACCGTGCCGTCTTGCGCGGCCGCCACATCCAGATACGGGCCGGGCGCCACCAGGCCGGGGACGCCCCGCTTCATATCCTTCTTCCCCAGGCGTCCGATGAGATGTCCGTTGAGATCATAGCGATATATGACCTGATTCGCCGCGTCGGCGATCCAGACATCTTTCCCCCTCACCGAGACGGAGGTCAGGTAGGCATTGATGGGAAACGCATCCCAGCGCGTCACCGCGAGGTTGGCTACGCGCTTTTCCACCTGGCTCGGAAATCCAATCACGATCAAACCGTTTGGCGCCACGGCGACACAGGTGGATTGCGTCGTGAGTGGAATCGCCTGCTGCCGCGCGCCGTCATTACCGTACTCCTGTAGTTTTTTTTCTCCGGCTACGTAGAAACCGCCCTCAGGCTTTAACGCGATCCCGCGCGCTCCGGATATCCCGGTTTCGATCCGCCGAATTTCACGGTACGTGATCAGCGCCGGATCGATCGCTTCGCCGATTGGCGTCCCCTTCGACTGCCGGGCGAGCTCCGCCCGCTCCCGCGTCCCGCGCGCGCTCATTATCACCAGCACGGCGCAGAGCAGAGAGGCAACTATCGCCCCCACGATTTTCGTCCACCACTCGATTTTCCGCTGGCGATCGTTCATTATTACTGGGCTCACAGGCGTCCCGCGCCTGCCCGAGTTAGAGAGCCGTCTGGGACTGTCCCGGCCCTGTAGAACCAGAGCAAGTATGCTCTCTCACGCCCGTAAACATATACTTAGGGACTGTCCCCGAATTACAGAACCGTTCCCGTTCCATGACGGGGACAGTCCCTACTTCTCTTCCCCCGCCTATCAGTTACAATCTACGTCGCTTTCTCACGAAGGGCCGGGACAGTCCCCTTTACTTCTTCCTGACATCCAAACACACCATCCGCGTCAGGTCACGCGCGATCAGCCGCCCGCCGGCCAGGGCGAACGGCCCCCAGGAATCCTGGCCGGTCAGCACCCGCGCCTCCGCCAGTTGATGATACCCGTTCGGTGTCGCCTCCGCCAGCGTCAGCCGCCCCGTGTCATTCATCACGTAGATCATCCCATCAGCGATCATATACGGACCCAGTCCGAAGCGCCGGGTGGTGTCGCTGGTCCACAGCGTTTTGCCGTTCAGGTCGATGCACGCCAGCTCACCGTTAGGTATCACGCCGTAAATGTGATCTTTATACAGGATGGGGGTCTGCTGGCCGGAGCCGAACTGGCTGGCCGGCAGCCGGAACAGCGGCGCCGCGGAGATTTCCCCCCCCTGCGCCTTGAGCTGCAGCATCATGCTGCCGGCATTGTAGCCGCCCGTCAGAAAGATGCGCCCGTCCGGCAGTGGGATGGGGGTGGGGATGGTGGCGATTTTGATCTGCCACTGGTCGGTCTGCCACAGGATATGGCCGTCGGCGGCAGAGACGCCCACCACGCCGCCCACCGCAGGGTAGACATACATGCGCGTGCCGTTGAAGGTCATCGGCATGATGGAGGCGTGCGACATCGGCCAGTGATTCGGATTGGGCGTCTTCCACAGCACTTTGCCGGTAGCGCAGTCCACCGCGATCATCAGCGCGGTGCCGCCGGGGGCGAGGATGACGCGGTCGCCGTCGATGAGCGGGCACTGGCCGGCGTACCAGGGCGGCACTTTGGTGCCGTACTGCCGTACCAGGTCGATGCCCCACCTGAAGTCGCCGGTGATGGCGTCCACACAGAGCACGTGGCACTTCGGCCCCACTGTGACGACGTATTTTTCCGATACCGCCGGCACCGTGCGCGACATGCCGTGGTTCCGCTTCACCATGACCGGGTAGGCGCGTCGCCAGATCTCCTTCCCGTCGGCTAGCGACAGGCAGCGCAGCATGTCGTCGCGCCTGGCCTGGTCGTAATCCAGTACGTAGACCCGTCCTGCGCGCACCGCTGCCCCGGCATACCCCTCGCCCATCTTCACCGACCACAGCACCGGCGGCTCACCGGACTTCCACGCGCGCGCCAGCGCCGTCGTCTCCTCGCTGATGTCGTCCAGCCGCGGCCCGCGGAAACCGGGCCACAGCCCGGGCAGCTTCGCGGGCACGCCGTCCGATTTTGTGAAGGTGCCGGCCAGGTTGACCGCGGGCGCCAGGCCGATGCCGGCCAGGTGGTCCTGCCCCGGCACGCGCAACGGCAAGGGGACGACATGCCCGCCCTTCAGCCAGAACACCAGTGCGGCGACGGCCAGCAGGACGAACAGTCCGGGAATGATCAGTGTTATCGGTTGCGACTTCATAAATGCGATGAAATTATACCCGATCGAGCTATTGTGAGTATACCCTACCGATTCATCTTTGACCCGTCAAGGCATGATCAGGTTTGAGTTTTTGAGTTTCTGCAAGTCCGGCAAGCCCACGCATGGAGTGTGAACCGGAAGAATAGAAGGATGAAAGACTCCTTACACCCAGGAGAAAACTCAAAACTATACGATCCTGCCGCATACCCCATCTCTTTCCCGGCAAACAGGATGGAGGGGGGCTTAATGTTGACGCTGCCCGCGGTGGCGGTGGCCATGTTCTTGCTGGGATCGATTTGCGCGTATGGGGTGCTGCTGCCCGCACTGCTGTCCGACTTCGGTTGGGAGCGCTCCATCGCGGCACTGGACGAGGAAATTCCGGAGTAGGGCCCGTGATCAGGGTAACGGAATCATTTCACCCTCGATCCCGGTGATCCCTTCGTCATCAAAGGTCACGGTCAGGTGGCCCACATGTGCGGCGTGGGCGTCGGTGGCGGCGAGCCAGGCGTGGGCGGGATGCTCGGGGGGCATAACCGCGCGGTGAGAGTGGCCGCCAATGATCAGGTCGATGTCCGGAGAGGCAGCGAGCTGCACATCTTTTTCATAGCCGATGTGGGTGAGGGCGATGAGCAAGTCGGTCTCCGGGCGCAGCTTCTTCGCCAGGCCGGGGCCGGTCTTCAGCGGGTCATCGAAGACGAAATCCGTCATCCGCGCCCAGAAGGAGTCGGGCGCGGTGATGACCGGCGACAGACCGATCACCGTCACCACCACCGGCTCGTCTTCCTCGCCGAAAGCGAAGTCCACATATTCCTGCACGACCTTCGGGGGCAACGCATTCCGCTTCGCGCGCAAGTTGGCCGCCAGCACGGGGAATTTTGCGTCCAGCAGCTTTTTGACCAGCGCTGTCCGTGTGGGGTGGCTCTCGCGGTTGCCCATCGCCATGGCATCGTAGCCCGCCTGGTTCATCAACGCCAACACCGGCTCCCGGCTGCGTGCCCCCAGGTTGCCCGCGCCCACCGCGTCGCCGGCATCCAGCAGCAGCACCTCCGGCGCGAAGTGCCGCTTCAAGTCCCCGATAAAATGCGCCTGCCGCGCGGTGAGGTGGTTATGCAGATCATTGGTGTGCAGGATATGAAGCACCGGCATAATAAATCCCTGGTTGAATGGAAGATTGGAAGGAGGGAAGAATGAGCGGATTGTCAGTAGTGATAAGTGATAAGTGCCTACTCGACCAACCAGTCGTGCACTTATCACTTATCACTACTGACGATCCGCTCATTCTTCCCTCCTTCCAATCTCTAACCTTCCTATTATAGCGCCGCGGACCGCATTTCAGTATGCGGCCCGCGGGAAAGATGTGTTGTCCGTTCCCGTCACTTCTTCGGCGGGTTCAGGTTTTTCAGGCGCTCCTCGACCTTCGGCTCGATGCCGTCCTTAAATTGCTCGAACTCCGCCGCAATCGCGTCCAGCAGCGTGATTTCGGTTTTTTCCATGTTTTTAGTCACTTCATCGGTGAAGTCCAGCACGTATCCCACCGCGCCCAGTGCCAGCTCCTGCGGCATGGCGACGCGGAACGTGGTCTTGTTATCCGCCAGATCGAGAACCTTCCCGCCGATGGTGATGCTCGCCACGCGATTAGTGGCGGGCGCCGTGCCGTCGAAGGTCACCTGCATGCCTGAGAAGTGCAGGAATGCCGGGTTAGCTGCCGGATACTTGCTCACCGAGCGCTGCATGACGTTGCGCAGTTGCGCGGGTGTCAGCTTCAGGATGTAAATGTGGCGGGAAGGCGACGCCAGACTGTTGCGGATCGCCTGTTCATCGACCACGCCGGCCGGAATCAGCGCGTTGGCGCGAAACGCCATGGCGTGCACAATGGCCACGTCGGCGCCGGCGGCATGGCGCACGGCATCGGCCACAAAATTACCGAACGCCGTCTCTTCGGACGCCACTTTACTTGCATCCAGTGGCACGAGCGTCTTCCCCAGTTCCGCGGCCTGTGCCGTGATCGCCAGGAAGAGCATGCTCACCACCAGGAGAATCCATCGTTTCATGTCTCACCTCCGCTCCCTTCCACGGGAAGGAACCGAGACCCCTTCAGTCTTAGTATACCCCATCTCTGCAGATTGTTCTACCTGTTTTGACACCCGCAATGCGAAAAGGTGGCGTGGTGAGCGACCATCTTGTCGGTAAATACACTCTTTCGCGTCTCCCCAGGATTCCGTATGAACCGCATGCGCACCCCGAATAGGCGCTATTGACAGTTGAAAGTCATTTTTGCTATGGTAATGACGCGAAGGAAGACCACGTAGAGCGTCGTCCGTGACAAGTGACCGGTAGGCCGGCAGATGATCTTTCGAGATTAGCCTGCCGTTTTTTTATTTATGGATGACGGGAAGCGTGGTAGTGAGTCGTGATAAGTAAGACGTAGTCAGCGTATCTCAAGATAAAGAGGAACTATTGTGACCGAGCATCGCCAATTAAAAGCGTGGGTTGACGAGTGCGCCCGCCTGTGTCAGCCGGACAAGGTTGTGTGGACCGACGGGTCGGAGGAGGAGAAAGAGCGCCTGACCCGGCAAGCGCTGGACGCCAGCGAGCTGCTTCCGCTCAATCAGGAAAAATTGCCGGGTTGTACCTACCATCGCACTGCGATCAACGATGTGGCGCGCACGGAGAACCTGACCTATATCTGCACGACGCGAAAGGATGATGTCGGTCCGACCAATAACTGGATGTCACCGGAGGAAGGCTACCGCCGGGCGGGCGAGATCTTCGCGGGCTCGATGAAGGGGCGGACGATGTATGTCATCCCCTTTTCGATGGGTCCGGTGGGGTCGCCGTTCAGCAAGATCGGCGTCGAGCTCACCGACAGCATCTACGTGGTGCTCAATATGCGCATCATGACGCGCATCGGCGAGCCGGTGCTGAAGCAGATCGGTACCGGCGGCGAATTCACCAAATGCCTGCACGGGAAGGCCGACCTGGACATCGAGAAGCGCCTCATCTTGCACTTCCCGGAGGACAACGCCATCTGGAGCGTGGGGTCCGGCTACGGCGGCAACGTGCTGCTGGGCAAGAAATGCCTGGCGCTCCGCATCGCCAGCTACCTCAGCAAGCGTGAAGGCTGGATGGCCGAGCATATGCTGATTATGGGCGTCGAAGATCCGGACGGGCGCATCGAATACGTCGCCGCCGCCTTCCCCAGCGCCTGCGGCAAAACAAACCTGGCCATGCTGGTGCCGCCCGAAGGCCTGAAGGTGAAGGGCTATCGCATCTGGACGGTGGGCGACGACATCGCGTGGATGCGCATCGACACCGACGGCCGACTGTGGGCCATCAACCCGGAAAGCGGCTTCTTCGGTGTCGCCCCCGGCACCAACATGAAGTCCAATCCCAGTATGATGAAGACCATTCAGCGCAACACCATCTACACCAACGTAGCGCTGGGCAAAGATGGAGACGTGTGGTGGGAAGACGGCGAGGGTGATCCCCCGGCGGAGGGGTGGGACTGGCAGGGCCGTCCGTGGAAACCGGGGATGGTGGATGCCGACGGCAAGAAAATCGTCGGCGCGCACCCGAACAGCCGCTTCACCGCGCCCATCGCGCAGTGCCCGTCGCATTCGTTCCGCACGGAGCACCACCACGGCGTGCCCATTTCGGCGATCATCTTCGGCGGCCGCCGCGCCTCGCTGGCGCCGCTGGTGTATGAATCCTTCGATTGGGAACACGGCGTGTTCGTGGGCGCGACCATGGCCTCCGAGCGCACCGCCGCGCAGTTCGGCAAGCTCGGCGAGGTGCGCCGCGATCCGATGGCCATGCTTCCCTTCTGCGGGTATCACATGGGCGAATACTTCGACCACTGGCTGGAGATGGGCCGCCGCATGAGTGCCGCGCCGAAGATCTTCCACGTAAACTGGTTCCGCCAGGACGAGGATGGCGAATACCTGTGGCCCGGATTCAGCGAGAACCTGCGCGTTATCGAGTGGATTCTCGACCGCTGCCGCGGCGAGGCCGACGCCGTGGAGACGCCCATCGGCTACGTACCCGCGGCGGACAGCCTGGACCTGACCGGACTGGATGTCTCGCGCGACACGATGCGCAAGCTGTTCACCATCAATAAGGACGAGTGGCTGGAAGAAACCAATCGCGTCGAGAGCTTTTTCGGGCAATTCGGCACCCGTTTCCCGCACGAGTTGTGGGAACAGCACGCTGCGCTGCGGCAGCGGCTGGAATCGCCGGTGACGCTGATGCGGAACGGCAGCATGCTGCGCCCGCTTGCCAACGAATTAAACGAGACCATCGAGCGGGAAAATCCCTATGTCTTCACTATGATGTCACAGCTCGGTAAGCGATTATTCTTCCCGAAGGGTATCCTGGCGCAAAGCGCGGAGGCGAATGAGAAGGCGACAAAGTATAACGCCACCATCGGCATCGCGCGCGAGGGTAAGGCGCCGATGTTCCTCCCCTCGGTGATGAAGCACGCCGGCGACCTGACGCCGGCGGAGGCGCTGACCTACGCGCCCGCCACCGGTAACCCGGCATTGCGAAAAAAATGGAAAGACGAGCTATTGGCGAAAAACCCGAGCCTGGCCGGCAAGCACATCAGCACGCCCATCGTCACCGGCGGCGTCACCCACGCGCTGAGCGTGGTCGGCGATCTGTTTGTGGATAAGGGCGATCTAATCCTGCTGCCCGACAAGTTCTGGGAGAATTACGAGCTGCTCTTCGCCGTGCGCCAGCAGGCGCAGCTCGGCCTGTACCCGTTTTTCAACGAGCAGAACGGCTTCAACGTCGAGGCATTGCGCCAGGCGCTGGCCGCGCGGCGGGATGCCGAGAAGACGATCCTGGTGCTCAACTTCCCGAACAACCCGACCGGCTTCGCCATCCGCAAGAACGAGGCGGACGGCGTGGTGCAGGTGCTGAAGGAAGCGGCGGAGAACGGCTGCAACCTGATCGTCGTCAGCGACGATGCCTACTTCGGGCTGTTTTACGGCGATGACGTGCTGCACGAATCACTGTTCGCACGCCTGGCCAACCTGCATGAGCGCATCATGGCGATCAAGGTGGACGGGCCGACGAAGGAGGAATATGTCTGGGGCTTCCGCACCGGCATGGTCACCTTCGGCACGAAGGCGGCCAACAGCGTAGATGCGCTCTACGGCGCGCTGGAAAAGAAAGTCGCCGGCGCCATCCGCAGCGCCATCTCCAACTGCGCCCAGCCGTCGCAGTCGATCCTGCTCAAGGCGATGGCCGATCCGGACTTCCCGGCAGAAGTCGCTGAGAAATACGACATCCTGGCGGCGCGCGCCGCGAAGGTGAAGGAGATCCTCCGCGATCCGTCCTTCGACGCGCTCTGGGAGCCGTATCCGTTCAATGCCGGCTACTTCATGCTGTTGAAGCTGAAGGGGCTCGACGCGGAGACGTATCGCAAGCACCTGCTGACGAAATACGGCGTGGGCGTCATCGCCGACGGGAAGCACGACATCCGCGTGGCCTTCTCCGCGGTGGACCTTGACGAGCTTCCACAGCTTTTCACTGTGCTGGCTGAGGCCGCCCGCGACCTGCAGCAGGCGCCCGTCCAGGCGTGAATCGCAAAGGAACCCCGGCTCGTAGTCGCGCCGCGAGATGCGTGCCCGAGACCGAACCTACAGCCCGTGCCCATGCTAACGAGTAAACCTTCCTCCTTAGCATGGGCACGGGCTGTAGGTTCGGTCACGGGTACGCGCCTATTATTATGCAAGGTTGCCTGTCACGAGCCAGGTTTTACCACTTACTACTCACTTATTACTTATCACTACTCACTGACGGGCGCGACTACAAGCCGGGGCTTCCTTATTCCCCTTTATCTCCACCATCCGTCCCATTCGCTCCGTCTGCTTTGTCCGTCCCGCCGGCTACATCCGGTTCACCGGTAGTAAGATCCGGCGTGATAGAGGGCGTGTCGGTTGGTGTTTCCTGTTGTTGAGGCGCGACTTTACGCACCGTGATATCAACGACCCGGATATCTTCTTCGCTGCCGCCCATATCCAGCCGCAGGTCGTAGCCTTCGCTGCCGGCGAACAGGGCATCGTCAAGCCGGAAGGTGTAGGTGAACTTCGTGAACGGCCCGACGTCGATCCACTGCCACGGAGAATTGACCATGCCGCCGATGCCGTCGTAATACAGTGAAAAGCCGGTTTTCTGCGCCAGCTTCACCCCGCGGACGCAGACGCTCACCTCCACGGGCTGGCGCTCGAGATTGAAGAAGAGGAAATCATCGGGCACTTCCAGATAAATCCACGGCTGCACGTCGCGTATAGTCCGAATAATTTCGACCTTGCCCTGGTACACTTCCTTGCCGTATTGGCCGCCGGGCAGCTCGCGCAGCGGGCAAAGGGCAGCCCGGTCGGCGCCGGACAGGTCGAGGTGGACGGCGTCGCAGGTCATGGGCGATGCTTGCCACGGTGGCGTGCCGGTCGCCGGCGCGAGCAACACCCTGTTCAGCACGACGGGCCATGATGACAACGGGAATTGCACGTCCTTGTCGACATGAACCTGCTGTGCCGCGCCGGACAGCTTTCTGACCTCTACCTGCCCACCCGGTATGGCAATGCCGTCTTCCATCGGTGTCGTAGAAGGCACCAGGCGGAGGGTGGCGCCGGCGGCTTGCGGACTGTCCGGCAGGATGAGGGCGCTCTGCCGCTCTGTTGTGCCGAAAATGGCGGCCAGCGCCGGCCCGACGCACTGCCAGCCCAGGTATGGCTGCCCCTGCAGTGTTGCCAGGGACTGCAGCTCGCTCAGCAAGGCGGGATCGGTGCTGAGATCGCGAGACGCCGCGCCGGGCAGCAAGATGAGCGTCGAGATATCCTGCAGCAGCAGGGACGCCGTCGCCGTCCAGCACCACTCCTGGTTGGTGGCGGTGACGCTGCCCCACAGGAGGGGCGCCGGCGCCGGCAGCACGCGGTCGCGCAGCAGGGCAAAACGCCGGGCAAGCGCCTTTGGCGAGCCGCGATCCGAGGCGATGGAAAGGAGCAGGATATCCGGCTGTTCAGGACCCTGGGCGGCGTGCAGATAATTATAAATCCACCCCAACTGCAAATCGCCCGGCTCGGGGGCAATCACCTGCAGGGCGGGATTCACCCCGTGCACTGCGCGCGCGCCGGCGCGATACAGCTTGCGCGTGTCCCCGGCGGTGGCCAGCAGGCTGGCGACAACGGGTCGCTCCCAAAGCTGATAATAACGCACGCGGTCCGCATACCGTTTTGTCACTTCCGTGACATACTGCTCGTAGGCATCTACATTGGGACGCGCTCGCGCAAGCTCTTCAGGCGCCGGGTCGTCCAGGTAGGAGACCGTCCAGCGCGGCGCCGGACCGAACACCAGCACCACGGTCAGGTGGCGTGCCTGCGCTTTGGCGATCAGCGCGTCGAGCCAGGCGAAATTCCACGTCTCCGCATCCGGTTGAATGCGCGGCCAATCTGCCCGGATTTGCACGATCGACATCCCGGCGCGCTGGGCATCATCCAGCGAATGATTATACGTGGGTGCTCCGCTGGCGTCCGGGGTGGTGATCGGTACGCCAAACTGAATTGGCGCCCCTTTGACGGAACAGGCAAAACACAGTAAGATTAACAACGGCAGTAACGTATGTCCCGGATGTTGAGCAGCAGCGCGAGCCGATGGGATGGCGACAGGTCGCACCACGGAATGTCGATGCCGACCAAAATAGGTCAAGGCGAGTTGTTTCATGTGTGTATCCTGCGAGATAGTCAGGCATCCTGCGGTTTTTCCCGGTCTTTGTCGTCATGACTGAGCAAATGGCTCACTGAACCGGATGGCGATAGAGTCCAATACTGCTATACTCTCCCATATTCCGGGCTGATTGGCAAGTAAGGAGGTTTGACTATGAAACGCTTCCTCATCGGTGCGGTGCTCGCCGCCATCCTTGGGTGTTCCGGTCAGGCGTTTGCGCAGAACGTGCCGAGTGTCGTGGGGTTGACCCCGTTCTCCCCGCAAACACGCTACATGTCGCTGGCTGGATACCTGCGCTGGCAATATTTCACCGAGAACAAGACCTGGTTGAGCATTCAGGAGGCGCAGGAGCTGGTGAATAACCAGTTGGGAGGCTAAGCATAATCGGCCTGGCCGCCGGAGCGCGGAAGTTCCGCCAGTGCGGCACGACCGATTGCCTGTATGGCGCCCGTAATCCCGCTGATCCATGGGTGGGTGGCTGAATGCAGGCCATGGTGCTGTTGGCCTTCACGTAACCCCGTGGATGCACGGATGGATGGCTGAATGCATGGCGCGTTTATTGGCCATGCTTTCATTCACCCATCCGTGCATGCAGGGTACACAGGACCGTTCCACAGTATGGGGTCCGGCATCATCCGCGCGGATGCGTCGCCGGCGCTTCTGCATGGCTTGTAGGACGCCGGTCGGGCAATGACTGCGCCAGTGCCAGCACCGAGGGCAGCACCAGGTCCGGCGCCGCCAGGCGCAGGTCCGCCTCTCCCGTCTGCCCGGTGAGCACGGCGACCGTGGCCATGCCGGCGTCTTTCCCCATTTGAATGTCGGTAGGATGGTCGCCCACCATCAACGCGCGCGACGGCGGCGTCTCCAGCTGTTCCAGCACCCGGTGGACATGCTCGAGATGCGGCTTGGGACGCTCGACATCTTCACGGCAGAGGATCGCTTCCACCGGTAGTACGACATCACCCAGGATGCGCCGTATGGCCGCGGTGGAGTTGCGCGTGACGATGCCCATGCGATACCCCCGCGCATGCAACTCCGCCAGCACGCCGGGCATCCCCGGCAGCAACCGCGTCTTCGCGGCCGCCTCATATTCGATGGCCCCCAACCGCTCCAGGGCCAGCGCGCGAAATGCCGCCGCGTGCTCCGGCTCCGCCGCCAGCCGCGTCGCACCCTCCCGGATCGCCTCCAGCAGCCCGAAGCCCGTCAACGCGTCGCGCGCCAGCCCGAATTCCTCCGCCGTTTCCAGGATCGACCGCCGCATGTGGGTGAAGTCATACGGGCAGGTAGCCAGCGTGCCGTCGAAGTCGAAGACGATACCGATAATGCCGTCAAATATCTTCATGCTGTTCCCGCATTGTAGCATAGTCCCCGGCGATGGGAGAACTGCGTGTAACCGTTGACGAGGGACCTGCCGTGCCCTGGTGGATGATCAGGTGCGCGCGGATCGCTGCAATTTCCGCGTGGGTGACGCCGATGGCGGCGAGAAACCCCGCGACTTGCCGCCGGATATCCCAGGTATCATCGCCGAACTGCCGCAGGGCTGCCAGCAGCCCGGTGAATTCGGCGGAAAATTGCGAGCGCGGGCCCCAGACGGACAGGGAGGTCAGCTCGTAATCCTGGATCAGGTGTTCCCGGTTCATACCGAGCAGCGCGCCCAGCAGCAAAGCCACCGTGCCGCCCCGATCGGCGCCGCCCCAGCAATGGAACAGCAGCGGATATGCTGCCCGATCGGCCAGCACGGCAAAGAGCCGCCGGTACGCCGCCCTCCCCAGAGGGGTCTCGTCGCAGATTGCCTGATAGGGCTGGATCGGCACATTCACCCACCGCACGCGGGCAGGATCCAGCGCCGGATTGGCTGTTCCGGCGCCGCGCAAATCGAGATCGGTACGGATCCCCAGCTCATCCAGCAGCACCCGCATACCCTCCTCGGTGATCCGCAGGTGCTGGTTCATCTCCGAGGAGCGGTAAATCATCCCCTGGCGCACCATACCGCCGCCTTGCACGGGCCATCCGCCCAGGTCGCGCACGTTGGTAATGCCCGGCACCCGAATCCAGCGCGGCGGCGTCCGGTCGATGGTCACCGTCCGCGTGGGGGACACCGCAAGCGGGTGGCCGTCCTGTGTTGCCGTCACTCTCCAGTAATACCGCGTGCCCAGGTGCAGATGCCACACCTCAGCCTGCGGCGCAGTCAACTCAATCCGCAGTGGGGAGACGAATGCGGGGTCGGTCGCCAGCAACAAATCATACTGGACTGATTCGGATGCGGCAGGAACCATCTCCCAGGCAAAAATGACGGGACGCGGCCTGCTCCGGTCAATCGCCATCTCCGTCAACGCATCCCAGGCGATGGGCAGCGCCGCCGTCCCCCGGTCTTCCCCCTCATCCGCCAGCGGCCAGCTATACCGCTGCAACGGCGCGGTCTGTGCCTCTTCCGCCGGTTCGCACAGGACAATTTCCACGATGTATCGCTCGCTTTCCTCTTCGTTTTCTCCTGGTATCTTCGGCGTGCTCTTTTCCTCCTCCTGTTGTCGGTCTGATATTGCGGGCATTTCCGAACGATACCGGGCGGCAGCCTCTCCGAGAGCGGTGAGTACCTTTTTATGTAGACAAAATGTAAAAAGGAATTATTCTTCCCTGTGCGAATTTGATTAATATTATGGTAATACGCGGTGGTGGCGGCGGCGGTTTTCGCCATGGCGTGGATTTGCCGAAGGCGAAGAACCCCTGGCAATCCTTGAATCGCATTCTCCCCTGGATCATGCCCTTCTGGCCGATCCTGGTGTTCGGCTTCGTCTGCATGTTCCTCAACACCTACGTCAGCATGCAGCCCCCTCGGTTGATCCAGCACATGACCGACAGCACCCTCATGGGAAAACACTATGAGGAAATCCCGCGCATGATCCTGCTGCTGCTCGGGGTTTTTGTCGCCACGCAGCTTACCGGCTTCCTGCGCACCTACTGGCTGCACGTGGCCGGGCAGAAGATGCTGCACAACCTGCGCCGGCGATTGTATGAGCACTTCCAGAAGCTGTCGCTGACCTTCTACGACAACCAGCAAACCGGCGACCTGATGTCGCGCATGACCAGCGATGTGGAACAGATCGAAAACATCATGGTGCACGGGCTGGATGTGCTGGTGATCGGCCTGTTCAGCATGATCCTGGCGTTTGACTACATGTTCGGCTACAACCGCCTGCTGGCCCTGTTGGTGCTGATACCCATCCCGTTTATTGCCGTCAGCATCTACTTCTTCAGCGGCAAGGTGCGGACGATCTACCGGAGCATCCGCGACCGCATCGGCGACATGAATGCGAAATTGCAGGACAACCTGTCCGGCATCCGCGTAATCAAGGCGTTCAGTCGCGAAGAGACCGAGCTCGAGCACGTCAGCGGCACCAGCGCACAGGTGCTGCATATGAACATCCTCGGCATCCGCCTGTGGACCAGCTTCGGGCCGGCCATGGGCCTGCTGGGAATGGTGGGATCGCTTATCGTCTTCGGCGTGGGCGCCTACCAGGTGAAGGCGGGCGTGATGAAGGTGGGTGAATTATTCGCCTTTATCATGTTCGTCAACAACTTCTACTCGCCGATCGGCCAGCTGTTCAACTTTTTCGACAGCATCCAGCGCTCGCTGGCGGCAGGCGACCGCATCCTGGAGGTGCTGGACACCGAGCCGGATGTGGCCGATCCGCCGGATCCGTTGCCGCTGGAGGAGATACGCGGCGAAGTAGAATTCCGCGACGTCACCTTCAGCTATATTTCCACCGGCGAGGTGGTGCTGCGCGAGGTGAACGTCACCGCGCGTCCCGGCGAGCGCATTGCGCTGGTGGGCCGCAGTGGGGCGGGGAAGAGCAGCTTCATCAATCTGATCCCGCGCTTTTACGATGCGATGAACGGCTGCATCCTGGTGGACGGCATCGACGTGCGCACGGTCTGCCAGACCACGCTGCGCCGGCACATCGCGCTGGTGCTGCAGGAGACCTTCCTCTTCAACGGCTCGGTGCGCGAGAACCTGCGCTACGGGAAGTTGGATGCCACCGACGCGGAGCTGGAGGAAGCGGCGAAGATCGCCAACGCGCACGAATTCATCATCCGCCTGCAAAACGGGTATGAGACGGAGATCGGCGAGCGCGGGGTGAAGCTCTCCGGCGGGCAGAAGCAACGGCTGGCCATCGCCCGCGCCGTGCTGGCTAATCCGCGCATCCTCATCCTGGACGAAGCCACCTCCTCGGTGGATTCCGAGTCCGAGTTCCTCATCCACCAGGCGCTCGACCGGCTGATGGAAGGGCGCACCACCTTCATCATCGCCCACCGCTTCAGCACCATCCGCAACGCGAATGTCATTCTGGTACTGGAGAACGGCGTCATCATCGAGCGCGGCACCCACGCCGCCCTGCTCCGCGCCGACGGCCATTATGCCCGCATGTACCGCCAGCAATTCTGGCTCGACGAGCTATTCAAAGACGACCTGCCGGAGCTGCTGCCGGGGGAGGCGCGAGAGGAAGCGGTCGATGTACCGTCGTTGGAGTGATGAGTGATAAGTGGTGAGTAGTGGGTAGCAGGTCGTCTCGATGCATCTTCGATGGATGACTATGCGCTTAATCCGGTGGTTGAGTAGGCAGATAAGTTAATTCGGCTCTTTCCGCAGCTTCCGCGCCGTATCGAAACCACCGCGGATATTGGTGGGCTTCCAATATCCGCGGTGGTTTCGATACGGCGCGGAAGCTGTGAAAAGATGTGAGAAAGGCTCCCCTGCCTACTCAACCACCGGACCGGGCGCATACTTACCACTCACCCTTCACGTATCACTTCATTCCTACAGGAGCTGGAAGGTCTCCACGTGCAGCAGGCCTTTGACGCCGGCGGGCATTTCGGGACGTGTTTCCAGCGTGCCGCTGATACGCGCGCGCCGGCCGTCCACCTTGCCCGCGCCGACCAGGCCATCGAGATGGTCGCCGGTGAGGCTATAGATGGCGCCGTTGTCATCCTTGAGGGTATACACCGCGTGGTTGCCATCCTGGCGCGCGCTCAGCGCGCCGACAACGGTGATTGCGCGAGCAGCCTCGTCCTGGAACGGGGGTTTCTGCTGTGGTCCCGGTGGCATCGGTTGCGGCATGGGCGGCGCCATTTCATGCGGCAACCCGGCGCGTTTCAGAATCGTGCCGGCCTTCAGGTCTACCGCGAGGAGATCGGCCTGGCGGATAATATAGAGCGTGTCTCCCTGCAGCTTCAACAGCGGCGCCAGCGCGGCATTCCGTAAAACCCGGTCGTCTCCAATCGGCAGCGGCGGGTCCAACGGAATTTTCTCCATCTTCAGCGTGATCTGATTCACGCTGAAGAACGTATTGGCGAAGACGAGATACAACTGCTCGCCCGATGGCAGCATTACAGCCGGCGAGCTGCGGAGGATGCGCTCGCGAAACCAGACCTGCTGGGCACGGCGCGCATCGTCGCCCTCGCCCATCGGCATGGGCGGCAGCGGGCCGAGGAGCCGCAGCGTCACGCACTGCTCCAGGTCGGGACTGTAGCGCGCCAGCACGCCTTCCGCCAGCAGGAACAGGCCGTTCGGAGTGACCTCCACCGCCGCGTTGCGCGGGTTGATCATCATCGCTCCCATCGGCATGATGCCGCCGGGTTGATCCGGCGGAGGTGGATTCCCCGGACCGCCATTCGGCGCGGGCTGCGCCGCCAGCATGGACGGCAGCAGGCAGATGAATAGCGCAACCGGCAGATATCGGTTCATAGCGCCTCCCGAGCGAAAGTCCTGTATTATTATAACCGCAAAACAGTCAGCCGTCGCACCGGGTACCATGCGTCAGACCGAATATTCGCTCGCATGCTGCCGTTTCCGCGCCAGGCGCAGCGATTTCCAGAGGAGAAGTCCGTGCCGAATCCCGGCCATGGTGGCGGATCCCCGGATGACGGGGGACGCGATAAGCCGCTGCACCAGTCGCGATGTGTGTTCCACGCCGCTGCCCACCACCGTGGTGGTATGCGCAGCTTGATCGGCAATGGTATCGGTACGATCCTGCACTTTTTCCGCCATCTCGTTGGCGGTAATCAGCAGCATATTGGCCTTCGTCACCAGCGGGTCCAGGTGCTCGCGAATTTCCACTGTCAGATTCTTCACCGCGATCAGCAGCACAACGAGCGCGATCAGCAGCACCACCACCACCACGCCGATGGTAATGATGGTACTGATGGCGATGATATTCAATGCGGTCATAAATGACTCCTCTCCTGCGATTCACTGCGTCACGGCAAATTCTTTATACCACTAATCCTTGATTTCTCGCCGCCGCGCAGATGTTGTTGTATGGTTGCGGGGCAGCCGCCCTCTATTATACTCGCGTTGCTCCCCCCGGCCTACTGTCCGCCGGACAGGAACTCCGCGTGATATACCGTGTGCAGTGTTCCCTGAATGCCGGCATTCACCGGAAGGCAATGTCTGGCATTCCCCACACGATTTTACCGCGCTACCGGCGAAAGGTGATGTTCTCCCGCCATCCACTCTCTTTAATGGGCGAAAAACGGGTATAATACCGGCATGGCGGTACCGATTCTGAAAGAGCCGCCCATATCGAACCGCGATGCATTCATCCCGTATCTGATGACGGGATTGAATATGCTCGCCCCGACCCTGGCCACCTATCCTATTCTGGCGCCCCACGTGTTCCTGGTTTCCGTCTTCCTCATCCTGCTGGGCGTGCCCTGCAGCGTCTACTTCCGCCAGCGGGGCTACAACCGGATCATGCTGAACCTGGTGACGACGTTACCCTTGTTAATCCTCACCTGGCTGCTGGTCCGTTCGCTGCCCGGGCTGCAGCTCGACTGGTCGAATCCACTGGGATCGCTCATGTCCAGCGACAGCATGGATCAGCTCGACGGGATGCTGCACATCTTCACCCTCCTGGCCGCCGGGCGCGCCATACTGCTGGTCACCTCAGCCGACCTGCTGCAGACGCCATTGCCCGGCATCAGCATCTTCCTGCTGGCCGTCATCACCCACCACGAACTGGACCGCTCCCCGCTGACCATGCTGTGCCTGGTGGTGCTCTTCATCACCTCGGCCTACCTGTTCAGCCATGAACAGCACCAGCAGTGGTTTTCAATCCATACGCCGCCGCGCATCCAGCGCCAGCTCCTGCTCTGGACGCTCATCTTCGCGCTGGTGCTGTCTCCGCTGGTGCTCATCACCGGGGCGCTGTTGCAGCCCTTCAATATGATGACCGTCACCAGCCACATGGGCCGTCATAATTCCTGGCTCGGCAACTGGCTCGGGCGAAGCGGGCAGACGGCGGTCTTCCTTGAACCAAACCTGGAGGTCGGCGGCAAAGGATGGCCGAATGGGAAGCAGCTCGTGATGACTGTGACGGTTCCGAGAAATGCACAACAGGGTCTTCTCTGGCGCGGCGCCACCTATGAGACGTATAGCGACGGGCAGTGGAAATCGGCGGTGCTCAATTCGGGCGTGCGCTACGGCCGCGAATCCGGGATGACGGTCGAGAAAAATAGCGGGTGGACGCTCACGCCGGTCGATGCCGGCAAGAAGGCGATCACCCTGCAGCCGGAACCGACCGCCGACCCGGGCATTACCCAGGCGATCAAAGAGCGGAAGCTCGACATGCAGACGGCGAGCATCAGGCAACAGATCACTTTTCTGGCAATGACCCCCGAAGACCGCATGGTGCCGATCTTCGGGACTTATCAGATCACCCGGGCAGAGAGCAGCGACAGTCTGTTCCGCTATACTCCCCTGGTCGGGTACGACGGCAGTATTCTCTTGCACCACATCAACATGCCTCCGTTCGAATACGAGGTGGACTCGATCATCAAACCGCTGCCGACCACCATGCAGTTGGAGCACCCGCTGCCTTACGAAGACAGCCCGGAACAGTTGAAGGAGCATCTCCTGGCCTATCTGCAATTGCCCGATGGCCCGGTCGGCACGCGCATCAAGCAGAAAGCCATCGAGATTCTGAGCAAGCGCGGCGTGAAAAACCTGAAGTCCGCCAAAAAGTTTGACATTGTCCACCAGTTCGAACTGGAGCTCAACAGCGATTATCGCTACACGCTGAAACCGTCGCCGCCGCCGAAAGGCCAGGATCCGATCGTCGATTTCCTGTATCGGCAGAAAAAGGGATACTGCAACTATTTCAGCGGCTCCATGGTCCTGCTCTGCCGGAGCGCTGGCATCCCGGCCCGTTTCGTCGTCGGCTTCGCCACCGGCGATGTCGATGACACCCTCAAGGACGCCAATGTCGTCCGCTACCGGGTGAATGCCAGCCAGGCCCACAGTTGGGTGGAAGTCTATCTGAAAGGTTACGGCTGGTATACCGTGGACCCCACCGCCGGCAGTCGCCTGGCGCCGTCCGTCTGGGGCACGGCCTGGGATTCGATCACCATTGGCTTCGATGCCGCCAAGCGATGGGTGGCGGCCTGGACCGGCGCCTTCCACACTTCGCTAAGAGTGCGGATAACCTCCATCAGCGTACTGGCGCTGCTGCTGGCGCTGGCCATCACGTTGATTGTGGCCTTCCGCGACCGCCCGCCGGAATTCCCGCGGTATGAGTTGACGCCGGAGGAAGCCCGCCGGAGCGTGCTGGCCTGTTATCGGCGCATGCACCGCTGGCTGGAACGCTGGGGAGTGCATAAGCCGGAGGGCTGCACTGCCAGCGAATTTACACAGCTTTTTCGCCAGCTCAATCCGGCAATGGGCGAGCCGGTGCGCGAGATCACCGACCTGTATATCCGCCAGCTTTACGGCGGCGCCACCTCCGATGATGCCGATGCCCGCCGCGCCATCACCCGCATGCACGAGCTGTGGGCAGTGGCGAAAACGGAACGGAAGCGACTCTATGCGCAGACGGAGACGGAAGTCGTATCGGGTCAGTAACCATTTATGGGTGGCAGGTACAGCCGTTCACGCGGGAGAGTAGGAGAAAGAGACGCACCCCTGTGAACGGTTACTATTATTATGAGTGTATCGGGAATGGGGGCAGGCCTGGTGCCTGCCCCCAGCGGTTTACGCCTTCGCCGGCGGCTCTTTCCCGCGCGGGGCGGCGGCGACCAGGTCTTCCTCTTTCTGCTGTCCGCCGATGTATTTCATCAGCGTGGCGGCCAGGCCGTCGAGGGAGCCGTTGCCGCTCGCGCCCATCACGAGGATCTCCGGGACGATCTTGGCGTTGCGTTCGGCCAGTGCGGTGATGGCGTTGACCACCGCCGTGGGCACTTGCCCGAGGGCCTGCACCTGCAGTTCGTAGGCCTTGGCGCGGGCGAGACCCACCGCCTCCACCTCGGCGCCCTTCGCGGCGCCGGTTTCGCGGATGTAGGTGGCTTCGCCTTCCGCCTTCGCCATCTGCGCTCTGGCGTTGTTCTTCTCGATGTCCACATTCACGCGCGACTGCGCCAGTTTCGCCTGCATATCGGCGGTGCCCTTTGCCTGCTCCATGGCGATGCGCTGTTCTTCCGCGGCGCGCTGCTTCTGGTAAGTCTCGATCTCCTGGAAGGCGATCTCGCGCTGGGTCAGCACGCGCACCATGTCTTCCGGCAGGATCACGTCCTGGATATAGACGCCCTTCGTCTCCACCTGGTACTCGGAGAGCTGTTCGCTGATGTGCTGGAAGGCTTCCGTCTGCACCTGCTGGCGCGTCTCGATGAAGCGGATGGCCGGCATGCTCTGTAGCTTGTCGCGGAAGTGGTTGCCTACCGCCGCCTGCAGCACCTCGTTGACCAGGTTATACATGGTGCCGACACTGCTGATCACGCGCGGCGCTTTGGTGTCCGGCACGTGGATCTGCACCTGCAGGTCGAAGCGGAAGACGAAGCCTTCGCGGCTCTTCGCCTCGATGGGCTGCAGGCGGGCGTCCAGGTTGTGCGCCTGCGATACGACCTCCGCCCAGTTGAGGGTGAGGATGGCGGTGGGCACGATCTCCGCCTGGTAGCAGCGCGGGTTGATGGGATATTTGCCGGTGCGCAGCGGCTCCTGCCAGATACCGCGGTGGCCGGGGCGTACCAGGCTGCCGTATTTGAAATCGGCGCCGGAGGTGTCCTTGGTCACCAGGCCGACATAAGCCTTGATCACCGCCACCTGGCCTTGCTCGACCACCAGCATGGGCACCAGCTCGACGCTCACCAGGAAGGGGTTGAGCGCGTAGGCGCCATAGAGCAGCACATCGTGCTGCATCCCGATCCTGCCGCCGGATTCCAGGAAGGCCTGGAAATCCTGGTAGTTGTTG
>Ga0172368_10002770_pt1 | contig 21935 bp, 23 predicted proteins | sample Lak11m_FD_114540 | JGI IMG/M metagenome (GOLD analysis project Ga0172368, IMG submission 114540) | Freshwater microbial communities from Kabuno Bay, South-Kivu, Congo - kab_022012_11m | ecosystem: Environmental > Aquatic > Freshwater > Lake | place: Democratic Republic of the Congo: South-Kivu...
AAAGGCGTCGAAGCGGAAGTTCGACGCAAAGTATTTTTGTTGAACTTGTTTTTGACCCTTTGAATTTTGGAACGATTTTTTCCGAAAACTCGGTTTGCTCAATCAGTTATGCAACAGAGCAGTATCGTTTTTTGTAACGCTTTCAGGGTTTCAGGCGGGTTTCTGCAGGACGCTGTCGCATCCGGCCGGTGCTTGGATTTGGAGGAACAAAAGCAGCTTGATGTAGCCGATGTAGGGGATGCGGAGCAGGACTTTGCCTTTGACGGGGAATTGGTTTTCCGTGACCCATTGCAGGCCGCCTTCGCGCCAGGTCAGGGCGCCTAGAAGCGGCAGGTTCAGAAGGACGCGGCCGGCGGTGCGATGTGGGATGAGGGCGAAGCCGCTTTGTTGGTCGAGGAAGTTGTTGTTGTCGCCTTTGGTCAAAAGGTAGGGGCCGTCGGTGGCGTTCAGGACGCCAAAGGCGCGGTGGATGATGAGGCCGGCGGGGGTGCCGGAGTCGAAGACGACGACGTCGGGCGATTGGAGGATGGCGGCGCTTTGTTTGGCGGTGGCGGCGGATTTGAGGCAGACTTGTTCCGAGCTTGCGCGGCCTGAGTCCAGGGGTTTGCGTTGGCAGGTGGAGAATTCGGGTTGAAATACGGGTCCGTTTTCCGCCGTGGGTTGATAGATGCGGGCGACGGTCTGGCCTTGGACCGTGATTTCGGCCGGCTCGTAGCGGGTGTTCTGGAGGCTTTGCGGAGTTTGGAGGATGGGCGTGGATGCAAGGTCAGCGCCTTGCAGGATGATGAGGTCGCCGCGTTCAAAGTCGGGCAGCATGCTGCAGCTGGTGATGATGTTGATGGGCGAGGTCGTGTTGAGCAGGAGGCTCAAGGCGATCCATGCGCCCAGGGCGACGGCGAGGCTGGAAAGGATTTCTTTGGGGTCCTGCGTGGCGCGGAATTCGACGTACAGCAGGTAGGCGAGGCTGGCGATTGCTGCGAGGGCGAAGAAGGCGTTCTGCGTGAGGGCGAAGAGCACGACGCAGGCGGTGAGGACTGCGGGCGGCAGGTACTGGCGCAGGGGCTCAGATGGCTTTGCGGAGGGCCTCTTCGAATGCATGCGATTCCTCCTGCAACGCTTCCAGCGCCTTGAGCACTTCCTTCTTGGGGTTCTTGCCTTTGACGTGCAGGACGGGGTTGCGGCGCGTGGGGTGGTCGTACACGGCGGCGGCGAACGTGATGTCCTTGTTCTCCAGGAGTTGTTCGGCCAGGGCCTGGGCGGCGCCGATGTCCATGCCTTCCATGAGTATTTTTAGGTCGTTCTTTTCGTCTTGCAAGACTTTCATTTTTACAAATCACCTGTTGGAGCGTTCGCGGGGGGGACGGCGGTCGTCGCGGCGCTCGCGGAAATCGCGGCGCGGCGGTCGGGGCGCGTTTTTCGCGTCGGCCAGTTTGCGGTTCTGGCGTCGGCCGCAGTTGCGGCACTGGATGTCCATGCCTGAATCGTTGGGTTGCAGTTCTTTCCGGCAGGAGGCGCAGAAGGCGCGCACCACGCCCAGACTAGGTTCGGCCATGGTCAGGTAGATGCCCAGGGGTTTGACTTCGTGGATCTTGGCTTTGACGAAGTCGCCGATGCGGAAGACGTCGCGGAAGGATTCGGTGTAGCCGCGCTGGACGTTGGCGATGCGGATGTAGCCGTACGTGCCGAAGGCGGCGCGGGCCTTGAGCGGCTGGAATTCCAGCAAGGCGATGGAGTCGTAGACGTCGCGCACGACGGCGACGACCAGGTCGCCGCGTTGCAAGTGGTCGATGGCCTTTGGGTTCGTGACGGATGCCTGGTGGGCTTCGGTCTTGGCGTTGCCTAATATAGCAGCATAGACGAGGCCATTTTCCTCGAAAGCGCCAAAAGCCGGTTCGAATTCTTCCACCACGGCCAGTTGTTGGCCGGGCACTGCAAAGGGTTGTTCGTTCATGGTGTTCACTTCACTTTTTTTTTAAAAGCGGAATGGGCGGGGTTTGTGCGCGTCGGCGTTGAAAACCGGCTACGCGCATTTGCGGTTTCTTCGTTTTTTCCCGCGTCTTTTTTTTGTTTCTTTCTTTGTCGTTATTGTTTTTTTGTCGGTTGGCGTGGTTTTTGCCGTCTTATTTGGCTTGGCTTTCCTGTTCGCGCAGGGCCATGAGTTTCTTCATGAGTTCGTCCGCCGCGTCGACGCTTTTGCGGACCTGCGGCGCGGCTTCTTCGGGCGATTTCTTCTCGACGGTCTGGATGGTCTTGCGAAGGGATGACGTCAGGGCGTCCTGGTGTTTCTGCAGGGCGGCCGCGGTTTCGGCGGGGTGTTGTCCGTGGACGTCGTCGAGGATCGAGTTCGTCTCGTTCGAGATGTGCTGCACGATGCTCTTGGTGATGGCCACCGCGTGGTCTTCGTCCTCTTCCATCGCTTCTTTCAGGAGGCTGACGAGTTCCGAAAGTCCCAGGAGGCGTCCTTCGACATATGCCTCTTTAGGGGTCTTGGATAGCGGTTCCATAAGACCAGTATTGGGCCGAGGGGGCTATAAAAACGTTTTAGGATTACGGTCTTGCGTTTTTCAGGCCGCCTGGGGGCCTTTTTCGGGCGTTTCGGATTCCGTCTCGACTTCGACGCGGGTGGTCTTCGTAGTGGCCGTGGACGTCGTAGCCGGTTTCTGGGTTTTGAGGTAGGCGTTGATGAGTTGGGCGGCGAGCTTTTCTTCGTCCACCGCTCCGCCTTGGGCCTTGACCTGCGCCGAGAGCGCTGCGGCCAGTTTGGACAGTTCCATGGGTAGGATGATCTTGGAGGCGCGGCCGTCGGCGACGCGTTTGAGTGTTTCCATGTAGAGGTACGTCATGGTCCGCTCGCCCATGGCTTCGGTGGCTTCCGTCAGGATGCGCAGGGCCTCGCGCCGAGCACTGCTTTCGGTTTCGAGTTTTTCCTTGTATTCGAGGGCTTCTTGTTTTCGGCGGAAGGCGGTTTCCAGTTCTTTCGGCAGGGTGATGTCCGTCAGCTCGACGTTGACGGCCTTGATGCCCCAGAGGTTCTCGACTTCTGAAAGTTGGGCGTGAAGGTGCTGGTTGATGTCCTCGGTCTTTTCCAGCACGTCCTGGAGCGGAAGTTTGCCGATCTGGGTGCGCAGTTCGGCCTGGAGGATGTGGGCGACGGAGCCGTTGAGGTCGCGGATTTCGACGACGGCTTTTTTGGGATCGACGATGCGGAAGTAGGCGACGGCGTCGATGGTGATTTCGATGTCTTCCTTGGTCAATACTTGTTGTGGCGGGATGTCGATGGTTTGGGTCCGCACGTCGACCAATTCGACTTTCTGGAAGAGGGGGAAGACCCAGTGCCAGCCGGGCGGCAGGGTCTTTTTGTAGCGGCCGAAGTCGAACTGCACGCCCCGCTCGTATTCCTTGACTTCCTGGATTCGCGGTGCCAAGACGGCTGCGGCCAGAAGCAAAAGGACGGCCGTCAGCGCCAATGCCAACGGGAGCTTCAGCACGAACAGCAGGGCGACGGGGGTCAGCAGCATGCCGCCGATGAGGAGCATGAAGATAAGCGGTTCGCGCCGGCCCACTTGTCCGTGGCCGCCTTGAGCGCCATGGCTTGCCTTGCCGTGTCCGCCTCCGTGTTCATCGTGGCCTCCGCCACCGTGACCATGATCATCTGCCATGGTTGTAACTTGTAAGTAGATACATATTTAAAGGCTGGGTTTGTCGCGGCTGGATGATGTAAAAACCGATGCCGACAAGGCCCAGGCCGGCGGCGATGGCAACTGAGGTCGGACTGCTGGCGGCCTGGTAGAGGATGAGCCCGACGCAGGCCAGGGCCGATAGGATGGCGGGCAGAGGCAGGTTGGCGACGTTCAGCGGCACGCGAAAGCCTTCGCTTGGGCGCTTCTCACTCAGCCGGATGCGGATAAGGGCGACATTATCCAGAGCAAAGACGGCCAGCATGCCCGCGACGCTGGCCTCGCCTAAAAGTTCCAAGTCGCCGAGGCTCGTCAGCGCGATGGCGGCCAGGGTACTGGCGGCGACGGCCCAATGCGGCAGGCCGTAGGCGTTGATGGCGGAAAACCATGCCGGCAGGGCTTTCTGGCGTGCCATGCCGTACTGCATGCGGCTGGCGCCAAAAAGGCTGACTAAGACGGTGTTGGCGGTGGAAAACAAGGCGATGGCGGCCAACAAGGTAAATATGATGGGGCCTGCGACGGACGCGGCGGCCACGGCCAAGGGGCCTTTTCCTTCCTGCACGACGCGGATGGCCTGCTCGTACGGCAACAATGCCGTATAGGCCTGTGCGACCAGCACGTAAAGCACGGCGCAGACAGCGACGCTGATGAGGATGGCGCGCGGCAGGTTCTTGCGCGGTTCGCGCAGTTCTTCCGCCGTGTTGGCTACCACTTCGAAGCCCAGGTACGCGAAGAACGCCAGCACGACGGCGTTCAGAAAGCCGCCGAGGCCTTCCGGCATGGCGAACGACAGCTGGAAGAACTGTTCGGGTCGAAACGCAATAGCCAGCACCAGGATGGCCGCAAGGCCGGCAACTTCCAACAGCGTGGCTACTGAGTTGAATCGCGACGTGGCCGAAAGCGAGAGCGTGTTGAGCAGGCCGACGGCCGCCAACAACCCGGCGGCGGCCCAAATCGGCGGCCACCCTGTGAGGCCGAAGGTATATTGGCCGAATGCCAGGCTTACCGTGGCGGCGGCAATGATGCCGGCGGCGGCAACAAGCCAGCCGCTTAGGAAGCTCAACGCGGGCCTTTGGAAGGCGTGGCGTACGTATTGGAAGGACGAACCCGCGCGCGGAAACCGGGTGGACAATTCGGCGTACGTCAATGCGGTGAGTCCGGCCAAGAGGCCTGCGGCCAAAAAGGCCAGCCAGAGACTGCCGCCGGCATGCACGCCGGCTACGCCCACGAGGGAATAGATGCCGGCGCCTACGATGACGCCGACTCCCAGCATTACGGTTTCCCATAACGACAGTACGCGGCGCAGGGCCATGCAGAGGCGTACGAAACCCGCCCGTATAAAGCAACCGTTGGGCCCAAGTCGGCCTTGCCGTAGCTTCCGGATGCGTCATGTTTCCTATTGCGTTTATTGATCCTTGATGCCCCGTGTGCGCTTATCCGCCGTGAAAAAACACGATGTTGAAAGTAGCTTTTGACCGAGTTATGCGTATGGGTTGACGACGGGTTCGGCGGCCGGAAAGACGCGTCCAATGACGCTTAGTATCGCTCCAAAGACGTCGAGTGTCCCCAGGACGTATAGCATTGCGAGAACTAACATTCCGCTGAGTGCAAACAACAGGATTGTCTTTCCAATGCCCAAGCCGTGTGCATGCTTGTACGTCCGAAAAAGTAGGAATCCGCCATATGCCACCAGTGCGCCACTAGCCAATCCAGTCACGCTGGTGTTTCCGTCGAAATTGACCAGGATCAAAAGTGAGATCAAGAAGACTACGGGCAGCATGATTGCGGCCGTCAGGTAATGATGGGTCGCGAAAGAGGCGGTTCCTCCGAAGAACTTGGCCGCCACGTAGGTGATGGTGGATATTGCCATCAAAATCAAGACGTTGTATACTACGTCCGCAACGAAGAATCCGATGATCGTGTTTGTCACGTCGGCTCGTCCATGTTGCAAGATTTCCTGGATTAGCAACATGACCAACACGTTCAAGCCGATAAGGCCGAATTGGGCGGTGGCCGCCGCCAGGGACGCATGGGGCTTCTCCTCGTCGTAGATGGCTTCCGGTTTGAGGAGGAAGAAAAACCGGATGTGGGGCCAGAGGCTCATGGGTGCCTCACTTCAATCACAAATAAAATCTTGCCGGTTTTTTTTTGCGCGTTCGCGCCAGGCTTTTTCGTGCCGGTTCCAAACGTTTTTATGGCATTTTCAGCCCAATCTGGTTTCGGATGCTTTGCGTCGCCTGAAGGCTATTCGCCTCCTTGTCGTCTTTGCAGGCATCCTTGAGAGTTGTGTTTTTTCATGCGTGCCATCATCCTGGCCGGCGGCTACGGCAGCCGGCTGCAACCATTGACTTTGCGCATTCCCAAGGCCCAGGTCAGCGTCGCGGGCGAGCCCGTGCTGGCCCACTTGCTGCACATGGTCGAAAAGGCCGACGTCAGCAAGGTCGTCGTGTCGTTGAACAAGAACCAGGAATCCATCGAAGAATTCTTTGGGGATGGTTCCGATTTCGGCGTCGAGATGGAGTACCATTTCGAGCATTCCGAAAGCGATTTGGACAAGCCCGGCGCCGTGGGTGCCTTGTTGCAGCTGGTGGAAGAACTGGGGCCGGAGGAAAGCTTCGTCATCGGCGGCGACAACACCGTCTACGGTTTGGACCTGGACCGCATGCTGACGTATCACCGCCAGAAACAGGCCGCCGCCACGTTGGCGCTCTACGAGCTTTCAAACCCGCGCTTGGTCGAGCAGTACGGCGTGACCAAGACGGACTCGGATGGTCGTATCGTGGCGTTTCAGGAAAAGCCGTCCATGAAGGACGCGCTTTCCAAGCAGGCGTCCACTGCCGTTTACATCTTAAGCGAGTCGTTCCTGCGCAAGTCCTTGCCGGAATTCGTGCAATGGGCAAAAGGCAAGGCCGGCAAGGCCGACCGCATCGGCGACTTGTGGAACCATTTCTACCAGACCCAACACCTGTATGGTTTTCCGTTTTCCGGCGTCTGGGGCGATACCAACTCCGTCGAAAGCTATTTGGAGACGCACATGCGCGTGATGGAACATCGGCAGATCGGCACTGTGGTGGATCCTTCCGCCACCGTCGATCCTTCGGCCAAACTCGTCGCGCCGGTAGTCATCGGGCCGGGCTGTAGCGTCGGCGCCGGCGCCACCGTCGGGCCGTTTTCCGTCCTGGAGCAGGGCGCGTCCGTGGAAAACGGCGCCTCCGTCATCCGCAGCATCCTGTACGCGGGCGTCCAATTGGGTGAAACGGCATGGGTGGAGGACTCCATTCTCGATCAGGGCGTGCAGTTGGGTTCCGGCTGCCGGGTGGAAAAGCAAAGCATGCTGGGCGAAAACGTTATGCTTGAGTCCGGCGCGCGGGTGTTGGCGCAGTCCAAGATTTGGCCCAACGCCCAGTTGAGCTCCGATGCGGTGGTGCGTGGGTGCCTCAAGTTCCAATGATTGTTTTTGATTCGCAACGCTCCTTTTGGGAGGGGGCGAGCAGGACGGATCTGCAGGGGGAGGCGGGCCTCACCCGGGGATCCGGTTCCGATGCGGTGGTGCGTGGGTGCCTCAAGTTCCAATGACCTCGATCAATCCTGCCATTTTCCGCGAGTACGACGTGCGAGGCTATGTGGGCCAGGACTTGGATGACTCCGTCTTTGAGCGCATGGGCCGTGCCTTCGCCGCCTACCTGCGCGAGCGTTCCGGAGCGAGTCCTTCCTGCGTCGTGGGCCGGGACAATCGCGATTCCTCGCTTTCCTATTCCGACGCCTTCATCAAGGGCCTGCAGGCCGCTGGTTGTGACGTGACGGACATCGGCCTGTGCACTACGCCGGAAATCTATTTTGCCAATTCGTTCCTGAAAACGACCGGAGGCGCGGCCATCACTGCTTCGCACAACCCGCCGAAGTATAACGGCGTCAAGTTCACGTACGAGGGGAAAAGCGCCGGTGGCGCGCACGTGCGCCGCGTGCGGGACCTGGCTTTGGCCGAAAAATTCGACTTGGCCAAAACCGGCCAGCGCATTTCAAAAGACATCCGCTACGATTACCTGGCCGCTTTGCGCCAAGGCGCGCCTTCCTTTGCCGGTCTCAAGGTCGTGCTGGACTGCGGCAACGGCGTGTCATCGCTCTTTGCGCCGGAGTTGTTCCGCTCGCTGGGTTGTGACGTGTCCGAGTTGCATTGCGACGCTTCCAAGCCTTTTTCCGTCCATTTGCCGGACCCCGTGGATCCCGATAACTATGCCGACTTGTCCGCCTCGGTCCTGGCCGAAAAGGCGGACGTGGGTCTGATGTTCGACGGCGACGGCGACCGCGTGGGTGCCGTGGACGAAAAGGGACGCATCGTTTCGCCGGACGAGTTGCTCATCCTCTTTGCCCGCCGCTTCCTTGCCCGCCATCCGGGCGAGAAAGTCGTCGTCGAAATCAAGTGTTCGCAGGCCGTGGAGGATGAAGTCAAGGCCCGTGGTGGCAAGGCCGTCTGGTCGGCCACCGGCCGCACGCTCATCGAGGACGTCTTGTTCTCGCAAGGCGCACGGTTGGGAGGCGAGATGTCGGGCCATTTCTTTTTCCTGGACGGTCCCAAGCCCTGGCTGTCCGAATCTTTGTATGCGGCGCGGCAACTGCTGGAAATCATCCGCGGATCCGGCCCGCTCTCCGAACAGGTCGCCACGATGCCACGATACGTCTCGTCGCGCGAGTACCGCCTGGATGTGCCGGACGAGACCAAGTTCGATTTCGTGGGCCGTCTGGCCGAGCACTTCAAGTCCGACCACGACGTGGTGACGTTGGACGGCGCCAAAGTGCTGTATGCGGACGGCTGGGGCCTGGTGCGCGCTTCGAACTCCGAGCCCAAAATCAGCCTGCGATTCGAGTCCAAGAACCAAAAAGGGCTGACGCGCATCCTGGCGGATTTCCGCGCGGCGCTGGCGGAAGAAGGCATCCGCACCCCGTTCTGAACTTTTTTCCCAGCTGGTGCTAGTCATTGTTTTAAAAAAGAAGAAAGAGGGCCGGGAGGTTTTCGGCCTCCCGTTCAAAATCAAAAACTTTTTTTTCTTACTGCACGGGCTTGTTGCCGCAGTAGACGTTATTTGTGCCAGTCAGTTGCGCATCGACCGGTCCGCCGGTCTGGTTGGTGAAGCCGCAACCGGTGTACGTCGCGTTGCTGAAGACACCGTTTTCGTTCCAGCCGTCCGACTGCGTCGTGCTCTGGCAGGCGATTTCCGTCAGCAGGCGGGCCGAACACTGGTTCTTGCCGGCTCCCTGGAAGCTCTGCTGTGCCGTGTTCTGCAATACGACGATGGCCAGCACCACGATGAGCAGCACGCCGCCCAACAGCAGCACGTATTCGAATGTTCCTTGACCGCGTTTCATGAATTTTTCCCTCCTAGTTTCTTTTGGGATGGAAAAACTAACGGAGGCAGGTTTTAAAAGGTTTGGGCGGTCGGCTTCCCCTATTGTGTCGCCGGGGGTAGCGGGGTTAAGGTGGGGATGGCGTCGGGCTGGCCGTCCCGCCGGTTCCGCCCGTGGCGCGGCTTTGGTCCTGCAGTTGCTTCTTGAAGTCCTTGATCTGCGCGCTTTGGTTTTCCAATTGCTGGCTCTGCGGCGCGAAGATGGTGTTCATCAAAAAGTACGTGGTCAGGGCCACGACCATCATGGCGGCGGTGAGGATGAGGATGTATTCGAACGTATTCTGCGCGCGAAGGGAGGTCATGGTGCAATCACTCGTGTCTTGATGAAAAAGGCGGTGAGCGAGATGAAGACGACGGTGGCCGAAATCATCATGACATATTCAATAGCCGTTTGTCCGCGGCGTTTTTGACTTTTTGTGCAGACTTGGTTTTTTTTCACGCGGTTTCGCCTTCCTGTTATTTTTCCTGCCGCCTTCGTTTTTCCTTTTTCACGTTTTTCCAATCTTTCTTTGCTTTCGGCTTTTTTTTCATCCGCAGGCGATGACGGCGCCGCCGACGATGGCGGTGCTTGCAAACTTACCGATTTCGAATATAATAAGGGCACCCAGGACGAGAAACGGCGCGTACAGCAGGTATTTGGTGAACTTGCCTTCGCGGATCAGGCCGATGGCAAGCGCCGCGATGAGCGTCTGGGCGATGATGAATAACGTCAATACGAGGTTGAGGGTGCAGAGCGAGTCGTTGGCCGACGCCGTGTTGGGCAAAGCCGATGAAATGCCGGTGTTGATGTAGTGCACGATGCTGACGGAAAAGCCGAAGATGAACGGAGCTAAAAGGACGCCGGAGACGAACAAGAAGAGCACGTGCATGGTGGTGCGCGATCTTCGTTCACGTTTGATGTGCAAGACGTCGCGGGCGTCCTCAGCGATGCTGAACATGACGTCGGCAAGGCCCGCGCCGGCTTTCTTGGCATCCAGGATGATGTTGACGGTGCGCGTGAAAAGCAGGGAGCCGGAGTTAGCCGACGCCTCCATGAGGACTGCGTCGAAGCTCTTGCCTTCGCGCATCTGCACCAACGATTTCCGCAATTCGAGGCTGATGGGGCCGTAGTCGGCATTGGCCACCTCCTCCACGGCCGTCTCGGTCGTGCCGCCGGCCTTGAGCACCAGGGCCATGTGCTTGAGCGCATCCGGCAGGTTGTTCTCGATGGCGGCGATGCGGTTGTTGCGCACCGAGAGGGGGATGGCGACGATCATGCTGATGGCCGTCAAGAATGCCACTGCCGCAATCGCGACGCTCAGGCGCAGTGCCAAGAGGGTGCCGGCAATCAGCAGGGCGGCGCCGAACATGGCGGCGGCGAAGTGCTCGAAGGGAAGGTCAAAGCCGGTGGCCTTGTAGTACTTCCGGAGGCTTTCCAATTGTTCGTTCAGGGTTACCATGCGGCCGGCTCCATGCGTTTGGTGATCCAGAGGATGGCGACCATGACGCCGAGGATCCCGACGAACGCCAGGTAGATGAGCATCGGCGGGATGCCGCCGGAAAACAATGGGATTTGCAGGATGGCCGAGAGGATGGCCAGGGTGACTGGCGCCACTACGCCGACCATGATGTAGATGACGTTGATGAAGTTGAGCTTCTCGGTGAAGTCGCGGATGCTCATGCGCACCTCGAAGGAGACGTCTTCGGCGATGTCGGTGATGATCTGCGAGAGGTTGCCGCCGGTCTTGAAACTACGCAATACCTGCGTGACGGTGCGGCGCAGGCCCTTGGACCGGTTGCGGCGCGCCAGTTTGAGCAACGCGTTTTCCATGGTGTCGCCGCGGTTGACGTCGGACACGACGCGGGTGAATTCGGCGGAGAGCAGGCCGTAGTTGGACGTGGCAATGGACTGCATGGCGCGGTGGAACGACACGCCGGCTTTGACCTGGGTGGACAACTGGCGCAAGGCGAAGGGAAGCGCGCGGTCGACTTCGGCGGCGCGGTTGGCGGCTTTTGCCGAGGGAATGCTCAAGGCGCCGATGAGCACGGCGAAGAACGCGGAGGCGCTCAAGGCTGGCGCGGCCAATGCCAGCAAGGGGTCGCGGATGACAAGACCCACGAGGCCGACGAGGGCGAAGATCAAGGCGCCTGCCAGAAAACCGGCGGTGACGGAGGCGGCCAGGTACGTCTCGGGCGCAATCGTCATGCCGGCGGCCGTCAGGCTGGCCGAGAGCGTGGCGGTCATCGGGAGTTTGGCGAAGAACTTGGACAGTTTGAGCAGTATGCCTGAGAGGCGGGTGTAGATCGAGCCGAGGCCTCCGAGCATGCCGCGGGCGGGAAACGCGACTTTCTGAAAGTCTAACGGCTTCTTGGCAACGGTTTCGGCGGCCTTGGCGTCGGCGGGTTTGAACCGCTCGATGACTTTCTGAAGGTCCGTCTCGACCAGTCCGCCGCCGATGGGCGCTTCGCCTTCGTCCTCGCGTTCCAGCTCGATGGCGGCCTTGATGCGTTGCAGCGTTTCGCGGCTGACGGCCACTTGTTCACACCTTGAGGCGTCGGGACGCCAGGTACATCTGAGTCACCGCACAGACGTCGTTGATGTGCCGCTTGGAGGCGTCGCCGAGTTTCTGAAGCATGGCGGCGCGGCTCTGCACTTCGGCGTTCAGCTCGTTCACGCCTAAACCCGTATACTTGCCCAAGAGATTGAGATAGAATGAGGAGATGCCGGTTGAGCGCAGCACGTCGGCCACGGGGTCCCATTGGTACAGCACTTGCAGTCCGGGCATCTTGAGGTCTTCCGAAGGCACGATTTCGGCGATTTCGGTGATGCGGCGGATGACGCCTTTGCGCCGGTCGTGGATGCGGTTCTGCATGACGATGAGGTTCAAGGAAGAAATCATGCTCAACGGCACGTTAATCGGAGGCGAGGTCAGGCGCACCATCGTCTCTTTGGCGGAGTTGGCATGGACCGTTCCCATGACGCCGCGGTGGCCGGTGTTCATGGCGGCGAACATGGTGTAGCCTTCCGCGCCGCGCACTTCGCCCACGATGATGCGGTCGGGCCGCATGCGGAGGCTGTTCTTGACCAGTTCGTCCATGCTGACTTCGCCGGTGCCTTCGATGCTTTTCGGGCGCACTTCCAGGCGGATCCAGTGCTCCAGCGGCAGGTTGAGTTCGGCCGTATCCTCGATGGTCACGATGCGTTCGTTGTTCGGCACGAAGCCGGTCAGCATGTTGAGGCTGGTCGTCTTGCCGGACGCGGTGCCGCCGGCGACCAGGACGTTGGCCGGAAACGCGCCCATGCCGTCCGAGCACAGCCACAAAAACGCCGCGGCTTCGTAGGAAATGGTGTTGTACTGCACCAAGTCGATGACCGATAGGGGGTCTTTCTTGAACTTGCGCAACGTGATGGTGGTTCCGTCCAGCGAGATGGGCGGAATGGTGGCGTTGACGCGGGTGCCGTCCGGCAGGCGGGCGTCCAACAAGGGCGTCTGCATGTCGATGCGGCGGTTGACGGCGCGGGCGATGCGGTCCGCCAGGTTGCGGATGTCCGCGTCGGCGTAGAAAATAAGGTTGGTGCGGACCATGTCGTACTTGCGGTGGTATACGTAGACGGGCTTGTTGGGCCCGATGATCATGATTTCTTCCAACTGGTCGTCCTGCGTCAAGGGATCGATCAGGCCGTAGCCGACCATTTCGCGCACCACGGCTTTGGCGTAGAACTCCTTGGCGTTGACCGGGACTTTCAGTTCGGGGGACTGTTCGATGATTTCGATGATGCGTTGGAAGTACTTCTGGCGTTTTTCCTCAGCCGTCAAGGCGCCGGCCTCGACGGTAATCACGTTGAGCGCGATTTCCATCAGCGCTTCGATGAGGTTCTTTTCCTCGCCTTTGAAGTGCGGCGCCTCGATCTCGTAGACGGGCACGGATTCGCGGGCATCGCGGTATATCCTGACGCCGTCGTATGAATCGATCAGCACCTTCTGCCCGGCGGCCGAGCCTTTGGCTGCCGGCTCGGTGGGGCTCTCTTTCGCCTTGTTCAGCAACTGGTCGAGGTACGCCATGGCGTGCATGACTTACGTTGCCAGTCTATATATCCTCTTTTCCGAGGAAAAAGCGTTTTCAGGTTTTCTTTTTGCCGGTGCGCGAAACCTTGGCTTTGAGGGCCTGGCTTTCCCGCCACAACTTGAGGCACAAGGCGGCCAAAAAACCCAGCACGCCGAACAAATCGAAAAGCAAGTAGGTGACGACCACTGCCGCAACCAAGACCCACCATTTGCGCGGCCGGTCCAGAAGCACGAAGCCGGCCAGCAGGAAGACGACTAGGAAGGACACGGCGGCCCAGAATGCGGGGTGAAGATAAAACACGGTCGTGGCGGTTTCAGCCATTTGTCAAGCCGTCCTTCTGCTTAGCAAACTATGAGCGGGGTTCTTCCACGTCCAACTGCAACGGCACTTGCAGGCGCTGGCAGGCCGAGGACACGATGAGCACGCCGACGGACTGGCCCGCATTGCCGGGCGCGTTCAGTTCCAAGGTAAGGATTTTCTTTTCCTTGGGTTTGAGCGGCAGTTCGTCCGAAAAAGTCGCGGTGGCGCCGATTTGGACAAAGTCGCCCGTCAGTTCGGCCTTCAAATCACGCGCCTCGGTGGCGCGTCCGGTGTTTTCCAGGGTGAATTGTTTCTTGACGGCCTCTCCAGGCTGGACGCGGTCGGAAAAGCTCGACGGCCCCACTCGGAGTTGTTCCGGCTCGCCAGCGTCGATGGAAAACGATGCGGATGCGTCCGTGTACTGCACGCGGATCGAGCCTTTGGCACTGCCTTTCTTGGCCGGAGCCGTCAAGGCCACGTCGAAAGTCTGCGTGCCTTGGGCCGGCACGTTCTTGGAATCGGTCTCCAGCAGGCCTTTGAGCGCGCCGTCGCCCACGAGCTGGACGTCAAAAGCGGCGTCTCCATCGTTCTTGACCGTCACGGGCACGGTCGTCTTGCATCCGGTGCCTAACGCCAGGGAGTCGTCGGCCATCTGGACCGTCAATTCGGCTTTGCGCACCAGATCGATGGATGCCGTCTTGGATTCGGCTGACGCCAGGGTGAATGACGTCTCGGCGTCGGCGGAGAGCTTGTAGGCGTCCGGCGGCGTGATGTCGAGGCTGATGTCGGCGCCGGAGGGGATGTTATCGAAGCGGGCCGAACCTGAACCGGAGGTGAATTTGGTGATGGTCTTCTGCCCGCTGGGCGTCAAATCGACTTGCACGCCTTCAATCTTCTCGTTCGAATCGATGGCCGAAATCACGACGTTGACCGATCCGGGTTTTGGGGCCAGGACGAAGAACCACGCCGCGGCGGCCAGGATGATGACGATGAGCAGGACTTTTCCGATGCCGAATTTCTTGACGGCCTCGATTATGGCGGCCGGGCCGGAGGGTTGTTCGTCGTATCCTGAATTGTCTTCCATAGTCAATCCCTTGCATTACCGGAGCTGGATTAATTAGGCTTTTGCGCGCTTGCCGTTCGCATCCAGGGGTATGCGCCACTTATTTCTTCTTTTCCAGCAGGGCCTTGAGTTCGCCCGCATCGACCTGGAGGCGGTAGCGCTTCATGATTTCGCCGAAGTTGCCCTGCAGTTCCTCGGCCAGTTTGGCAAGTTCAGGGCCGCCTATGCGTGCCAGTTTCGCCGTCCGGGCCAGCTGGAACACGTCGGCCAGCGGCTCTTTCGAGGCCAACGCGTAGAGGTCTGAAAGCGCCGCGCGCGTGACGCTTTGTCCGGCGTAGAGTTTGAGCAAGTCCTGCATGCGGTCGGCCGGCAAGTCGACGTTGACGCCTTGGCGCCGCAGTGCCGGCTTGGCTTCCAACAAGAGCCAGGCGATGGTTTTGGCGTCGGCGGTTGCCGCAAGCCGGTCGAACAGTTCCCATTCCGAGGACTTGACCAGGCGGTCGGCCATTTCGGCCGGCAGGCCCATCTTTTCGTAGTCCGATTTGCGCTCGTCCGCCGTCTTGGGCAATTCCAATGCCTCCCATTCGGCAACGCTGACCGCGACGGGCAGGACGTCGGTTTCGGGGTACATGCGAGCGGCGCCCGGCAGGGGGCGCATGAAGGTGCTGATTTGGCCTTCGGCCTTGCGCGTTTCCTTCGGCACGTCAAGCGTGTAGCAGCGCTCGAACACGGCGTGCAGGGCCCTGACGGCCGTCAATTCGTCGGCCACGACCACGGCCCAGCCGTCGTCCTCGATGCAGTCCAATTCCTTGAAGATGGCGGTGAAGTCATCGGGTTTCAAACCGTATTTGGCCGGGTCCTCGTCGCAATGTACGATGCCCTTGATGCCGCTTTTCGCCTTGGCATAATCGGAAAGTTCCGTGCCGAAGCGATGATTCGGCATGAGTTCCCGGCCGAGCAGACCCTTGGCGAAGAGCAATTTGATGGCCATTGCCGTCGCCTTGCCTTCCTTGATGGGTTGGGAGAGAAACGTTTTAGCGTTGGAAAAGACGTGCGAGACGCCGTGCGGCTTTCCGAATGCCACGCCTTTGAGGCCGCGGCGCTTGAGTTCCTCGGCAATCTGCAGCAGGCAGTGCTGGCGCAACGCTTCGTTCTCCGTCAACGCGGCCAGGTCTTCGAGTTGCTGTGCTCCCTTGATTTCGCAACGGGCGCCGCCGGCGATGGAGACGTTGATGTCTTGGCGGATGGTGCCCAAACCGCGCTGGACGAATCCGGTAGCGCGCAGGAGCCGGCCGATTTTTTCCGCGGTTTCCTGCACGTGCGCGCCGTCTTTGAGGTCCGGACCCGTGGCGATTTCAATGAGGGGAATGCCGAGACGGTCGAGGCGATAGGTGACTTCGTCGCCGGCGCGGGAGACGATGCCGCTGGATTCTTCTTCGATACAGATGGTGGGGATGCTGACGCGGCCGTGTGACGTCTCGACGTGGCCGTCCAGGGCGATCAAGGCGGTGCGCTGGAAGGCCGAGGTGGCCGAGCCGTCCGCCACGGTCTTGCGCATGACGTGCACTTCGTCCATGGCCTTGGCGTCCAGCATCTTGGCGACGACCAGGCCGTCCTTGAGGGCCTGCCGGTTCAGTTCCCGCGGCGGCTCCTCGTCCTGCTCGACCAGGCATGTGTTCTCCGGAATGAGTTGGTAGATGAATGTCTTGCGCCGGGCGGCTTCAAACGCCGCAGCCGGATCGATTTGGCCTAGCTCGCCGGCGACTGCGCGCAGGCGGCGCGTGAGCGTGCCGCTTACTTTGGCGTCTTCCCGGATTTTGGTAGGGCAGTGGCAGAATAGTTTTTCGTGTGTCGCGAGGCGTTGGTGGATTTCGATGCCGGCTTTGAATCCCAATGCTTTCAAATCGGGTTTTTCTTTTTGCGGCTTGTCCGCCGTTGCGTGGGCCGCGTCTTTTGTCTTGGGTGCGTTTTCGTGGGCCATCTTTTAGGCACCTTCGAAGCCCTTGAAGTCTTCATGCTGGGGGCGTTGGTTGTATTCGTGCGCGACGTCGGTCAGCATGTATTCCTTGACTTTTTCGGGTTTTTTCTCGCGGCCAAGTGCAATGCATAGCTTGACCCAGGCGGTTTCCGGCAGCATGTCCCAAAGATAGGTTGCGCCGGTGGCGGATAGCGTGCGCAGGTTGGCGTAGACGGACGGGTGCACGATGCCGTGCAGGCACTGCGTGGTGACGACGACGCTGACGCCGGAGTCGACGGCGTTGCGGATGGACGCAATCCAGCTGTGCTTGCCCACGGTCGGCACGTGGCCTAACGCCCAGGCTTCCAGCACGATTCCCTTGACTTTTTTCTCGACCAGGTAATCGATCATGCCGAAATCGGCCGAGGGCAGGGCTTTGATGTGGGCCACTTTGCTTTCAAACGCCGTATTGGAGACGGCTTTTCGGTCGTTGTCGCGGCGGCGAAAGTCGTCGCGGAAGTAGTGGATCGGATTCTTACCGTGCGCTTCCGGCCCGATTTTGGCCCAAGGCTGGGCGTTGAGCGTCTGGAAGGCATCGCGCCGGCCGGTATGCATCTTGCGCACTTTCGTGCCTACATGCGCCAATCCGTAGTCGTCGGAAGACGAGCCGTGCATGACGACGGCCACTTCGGCGCACTCGGACGCGGCGTATTGCGAGGCCCAGATGAGGTTGAGTGCGCCGTCGAAACTGCCTCGGTCCGGCGAGCGCTGCGCGCCGGTGATGGCAACGGGCTTGTTCAAGTCGGTGATCATGAATGACAAAGCGGCTGCCGTGTACGCCAAAATGTCGGTGCCGTGCGTGACGATGACGCCTCGCGAGTCGGAGTTGAGTTCGTCCACGACGGTCTTTGCCAGCACTTGCCAGTCTTTCGCGTCCATGTCTTCCGAGGCTTTGCGGAAAGGGCTTTGGATGCGGTGGATGTTGGCGATGTCGGCCAGTTCCGGCACTTTCGCCAGGATTTCGGCGGGTTCGGACAGCATGTACACGCCGCCGGTCTTGTAGTCGACTTTCGTGGAAATGGTGCCGCCGGTTGCAACCAAGGAAATCTTGGGAACGTCTTGGCGCACCGAAGGCTTCCATTCGGCGCCGACGCCGCCCAACGCGGCTTTCTGGCCGTCGATCTTTTCCAGCGTGGCACCAACGCATTCCAGGCCGACGTTGTAGCCGTTATCCAGTTTGACCGTCAAGCACGATTCGGCGCCGGAAAGCTCGGGCTTGGGCAGGAGGATGCCTTCGAATGTGCCCTTGGGCCCGGAATAGCGAAGGCGGTCGCCGGGTGCGAGATTGGCTTTCTTGAGTTGGGACTCAACGGCTTTGGAATAGGACATACTGCTTCATGAACATTAGGCACGGGCTGATTAAATGGATTTGGAGATTGACTGCACGGCGCCATTCAGGTAGTAATTTCAGTATTCATGTCGGCACCTGGGCAATCACTGCTTTCCCTTCGAATTGTCCAAAGCCCCAATATGCATTCTTTCCATCAGGCGCCCACACTGCGGATTGGGCCATTCGTGGGTATTGGCTTTGGCTGTCAGGCATCTGGACTACGATTGGTTCGATCCAGGTGTTGTCCGTCAAGCGCATTCGGGCGATTTGGCCGTCGTATCCCCCTATATATGCATACTCCCGGTCCAGCAGCAGTGGCCCGCCGTGGAAATCGTTTGGCAGGTCCACGGATGACTTGATGGACATGTCGGCTAAGTTGACCTGTACGAGTTTGCCGGAATACAGCGTGAAATAACCGTAAGCGCCGTTACTGTCCAGCGCGCCGTTGAGCTCCTCGCCTTCCACTTGGCTTAATTCAAGGATCTTGTCTTTAGTGAATGAGTCCAGGCGAATGCGCGAAAGTACGGTGTGTTTTGAGTTGCTGTAGCCGAAGTATGTGTAGCGTCCCTGGGGGTCAATCCACATGCGTTGGCTGAGGCCGTGTACGTCGTTAAGAAGGGGTAAAAATCCTGCGCTTTTGAATCCGTTCAAATCAACGCGGTACACGCCGGTGAGCGCGGCCCCGTCGACACCTGCGACCGGCCCCGTGCCGCCTTCGATTTCAGAGGCGACCCAACGGCCCTCTAACTGGTCCACTCCCGTTTCCAAGCTTCCCCCCACGTAGAGGTATTTCCCTTGTGGATCCATGGCTGCTCCCGGTCCAGTGGAAATGGAGCCTTCAACAATCAACATGCCCGGCTGCAATCCTATCGATTTTTGCTCTTTCAAATCTGCAGAATCGAGTTTGAGGATTCCGCCTTTTTGCGTTTGGAGATACACGGTTCGACCTTGCGCGTCTACGACAACTGATGAAGGACTGCCGGCGTTGCGCTGGTCAACGGTAACGTATCGATCCTGCTCAAAGTCGGAAAGGCGGATTGATTTCAGAAAAACGGAACGGTAGTATGCTTCCGGTTGATTTGGTTCCTGTTTTAACTTGCCTTCCCAGGTGGTGAAAAATGCAAATCGATTTTGTGGGTCTATCGCGGCGCTTAACAGGTTAGCATCCGGACCGTCCAATGTCAAGACCTCCTTTTTGTTGGCAGCTATGGCGGGTCGTTGTGAGTCGACCGAAGGCGCAGTGGTGGGCAAAGTCACGGCAAGAGATGCGGCAGCGGTTGGCGAGGGGTTTATCGTGACTGCGGGCGCGACATTTGCGCTTGGGGCCGTGGGCTGGAGGCAGCCGAACAAAAGCGTAGGTATCAGGATTATTCCTAACAATTGGTGCAAGCGGTTCATGTTTTAAATGACGTATTTCGCGTTTTAACTCTTTTGCCGATAGATTACAACTGTTTTCCCATGTAAACCCCATCCCGCTCGAACCCTTGTTTGCGGTAGTATTCGCGCACGCCGACGCCGGAGATGACTAACAATTTCTTGCATCCCCATTCCTCGCGGGCGATTTTGCCGGCTTCTTCCAGGAGTTTTTTGCCGAGTTGCTTGTGTTGCACGGCGTCTTCCTTGCGGAGGTGGATGGGCAGTTGCTCGCCGTAGACGTGAAGCTCCCGGATGCCGGCGGTGTCATTTTGGATTTCTTGGCGCCACGGCGCGTGCGGCAGGCGGAGGCGAGTGAAGCCCAAGAGCGTGTCGTGTTGGTCTTCGTAGCTGATGAATACTTCTTTTCCTTTGGAGGCTTCGTAGTCGATGCGTTTGAGCTGGACGCTCTTCCAATCCACCTGGTGGCCGGAGCGGCTCTTGAGTCCGGCTTCGCGGCAACGGATGCATTTGCATGAACGGCCTTTGGCTTTGAGGTTGGCTTGGACCATCTCGCGCAAATTGCTTTTCTCGACGCCGGCGGCGATGAGGTTCGTCGGGATGTCCCGATCGATCCGCATGACGCGGCAGTATTCGGGAATGTACGGCTTGGCATCCGCGATGACTTCGGCTGCCTGCACCGCGGTGTATGGCACGAATTCACCGCGCTTCCACATCTGGTACAATCCGGTGCCGGGGATGACGAGGCAGGGGTAAATCTTGAGCATGTCGGGCCGCCACTTCGGATCGGCAAATAGTTCTTCGAACATGCGGACGTCCTTTTCCGGCGTGGAAAAAAGGCCTGGCATGACATGGTAGCCGACCTTGAGGAAGGCGTCTTTGCACGCGGCCGTGGCTTCCCACGATTGCTGTAGCGTGTGGCCGCGGTGGGCTTTTTCGAGTATGGCCGGGTCGAGGCTTTGGATGCCTAGTTCGACGCGCGTGCCGCCGTATTCCAGCAGTTGGTCGACGTGCGTCGGCGTGGCCCAGTCCGGCTTGGTCTCGAACGTCAAGCCGATGACGCGGTACGGCGCGGATTCGTTGGCTTCCTTCGCTTCGGTCCAATCGGAATACGTCTTCTGATCGAACGCCTCATACAGGCCTTTGAGGAAGCCGTGCTGGTAATCGATTGGTTGGGCGTTGAACGTGCCGCCCATGAGGATGACTTCGCATTTCTGCGGCTCATGCCCGATAGCTTCCAATTGGCGCAGGCGCGACGTGACTTGACGGTGCGAGTCGAAATCGTTCTGTCCGGCACGGCGTGCGGCCGGCTCAAAGCCGGTGTAGCTCTTGGGCGAGTTGGTGTTGGGGCCCCCGGGACAATAGACGCAGGTGCCGTGTGGGCACCAGTCCGGATGCATCATCAACGCGACGACGGAGACGCCGGAAAGCGAGCGGACGTTGCGCGTGCGCAACGCCTTTTTGGCGGCAGGCAAGAGGCGGTCCTTTCCGGCTTCTAGGATTTCCGAGTTCTTGAACACGGTCTTGAGGCCGAACTCCTTGGCAATGGCCGACTTGAGGTCGAGAAGTTCCTGGCGGTCGCTGGGCGGCTCCTCGTCGAGCCGGCGGATCAGTTCGTTCAAGGCGGCAGTGCGCGCGTCAATCAGCGGATACATGGTTCATGCCTGCGGCTTGCGTTTGCGTGTGGTTGTTATTCTGCCGGATGGGCCTTTTCAAGATTTGTTTTGCAGGGAATCCACCGCGAAAAAACGCGTCCGGCGGCTTATTGACCGAGATTGGCCAAGGCGCCAATCAAGGCGTACAACGGTTGGCCGATGAACGGGAACAATGCCAATCCGTGTGAGGCGGCTTTCGCGTCGTTCCAGATGGACGTCTGCGCGTCCAGGCGGGCATCGACCCGCTTGTGGATCAGTGGGCTGGACAGGGACGTGACGTTGAACCAGAACGCGTAGGACCCACCTTCAGTGGCGGTCACGGGATACGAAAGCGTAACGGCGGCGTTGTGCGGCACGAATACGCGGCGCTTTTCGGCCCATTTGGCCGGAAGGCCGGTCGGGCTGACTTCGAAGATGTCCGACGCCGAACCTGTGTTGGATAACGTCAGGTAAAAGAAGGCCGGTTGCTGCACGCCGGAGGACTCGCGGGTCTGCGACAAGGAGGCAGCCAGCACGTCGCGCGAGACGCGGATGCGGGCATTGACCGTTACGGGTGACAGGCCGTCGTATTCGTCGGCCGTCAGAAGCGCAAAGGTGTATTCGCCGTCCTGCGCTTGTGGCGAGATGGTGATGAACGTCTGGAACGGAGTCTCGTAGAACTTGGACGGTTCGGACATCCAGCCGCCGGGCAGGTTTTCAGCCATCACGCGGTCCCACAGCGCAACGGATGGGTTCGCCGCGTTTTTGGACAATTCGCCGCTTTCGCGGTTGGACAGGACGGCAATCTTCTGACCGGGTCCGGCCACGCCCAAGTCCAGTTCCTGGCCGTTGTCCAGCGTCTTGGCCACGGGGTCGATCACGGCCCAGGTCGCGGCGGCTGCGAAGCTGACGCTGGCCAAAATAGCCAGCAGAAACAGAGCCGGACGCATGGTGGTAGAATGTCGTGCACGCTTAAAAAAGCCGCTGAAAACGTCGAACGTCTTACGCACGACTTCGTTTTCAAGGGCTCTGTCCCACTACATGGTGAGCACCCTCAAGTTGTAAGCCACGGCGCGTAATTCAAGTTCCGC
>Ga0172368_10002772_pt1 | contig 21931 bp, 8 predicted proteins | sample Lak11m_FD_114540 | JGI IMG/M metagenome (GOLD analysis project Ga0172368, IMG submission 114540) | Freshwater microbial communities from Kabuno Bay, South-Kivu, Congo - kab_022012_11m | ecosystem: Environmental > Aquatic > Freshwater > Lake | place: Democratic Republic of the Congo: South-Kivu...
CGGAAAGACTACTTCCGAGTTTCGATTATCGGTATTCAATAATTCCTGTGCTTCATTGGACGTCAATGTAAATCCAAGACCAAGCACGTTTACCCCTTGGTGACTTAATTCATCATTTTCAACTAACTCTTTAGATGTTCCAAAATCAAATTTATTATCCAAAAAGGGTGAAATGTAATCTACGCTGTTTCCATCCAAAACCTTGTTGCCTGAAAAGCTACCATTGCACAAATTAAGCGTGTCTATAGTAACTGCTGCAACTCCTGGCCAATTCATATTATTATTTGCGCGATAAATAACCGCCCCATTGGAGGTTAAATAATCTAATCCAACTTGCCGTGTATCACCTTGTGCAATAGTATTTGTCGCTAACAGTCCAAGAGTGCCTTGTTTGGTAAGATGTGAAAAACTTCGCAGAAAAAAATATACACAATAATCAGCAGCCCCTGTTTGATGATTCCAAGTAATTTTTAGATAATTCAGGTATTCTGGACTGAAACGAGTACTAATGCTTTTTCCTCTCATAAACGGTGGATTCCCCACAAATGCGCTGAACCCACCGCGTTCGAAGACTTCGGGGAATTCGAACTCCCAGTGAAAGGCGCGTTCCTTTTGGGCGGCAGCCAGGGCGCGGGCGGCGTCATAATGTTTGGACGGGTCGATGAGGCCAAAGAGCTGGCCTGCACCATAGTCTATCGCCAGCGTATCCAACAGACTTTCCAATTCCTGAGCCTTCAATCCCAGCAACCGTGCCCCGGTCATCAAATCAGCTCCGCGCTGCACCCGTTCCATCACGGCGTCGGCCTCCTTCAACAACCCCTCCTTGCGCTGGGCATCCTGCATGTCACGCACTACAAAACCTTCAAGTTCGCGGCGCTTCTGGCGAGCTGTCTCCAGGTTTTTCAGCACTTCATCTTTCCATAACAACATGGTCGAATCTTTGATGACATGCGCCCAACGCTCAAAATCCTTCGCACTCGCACCCACCAGTGAATCGCCGGGCTTCAAGGCATGGTTCAAGAAGGTGAATGGTAAATCCTTGGCCAGCGTCACCAGCCAGAGCGATAATTTGGCGATCTCGACCGCCAGCGGGTTCTTGTCCACGCCGTAGATGCAGCGCTCGGCCACCATGCGGCGCGCCAGGATGATCGGATCGGAAATATCGGTATCAGCGGCTGCATTCGCTGCTTGAAAGTGAATACCTGAAGCCTCGCCATCCGATAAATCTTCGCCGTACAAAGCCCAGGATTCCACCAATTGCTCTGCCAGGTAGCGCACTACTTGCACCAGGAAGCCGCCTGAACCCATGGCCATATCGCAAACCTTGAGGGCCAGCAGTTCTTCCGGTCTGCGTAAATGCCACTGTTCACGCGGCAGGCCTTCGGCTGGGCCGGTGTAAACCAGCGGCTCGAGCGTATGGAGTACCACAGGCTCGGTCAGGCTGCGCGGGGTGTAATGGGTGCCGGTGGCCCGGCGGGTGGTGCCAGTGGTGACATAGACACTGCCGGGGCGAATCACGACTGGAACATTGAAATCATCCGTGCGCAAAAGCCCGGCAAAAGGCGCGACACGCGCAAACAAACCCTCATCATTACCGCAAGCCATACGCAGCCGGTTGGTAAAATCCGCGTCTTTTAGGAGCAGGACGCTAGCCAATGAGTTTTTCAGGGCAGGCTGGCTGCGCCCGGTATTTTCATTCAGCCAGGCAATAAATTCAGATTCTTTTGCAATCCCCGCAGAGGGCTTTTTTGCCATCATCTCGATTGCCGAAAGCGCGACTTCCGGTTCCTGACGTTTCGCCCCACGCAGTCCAATCACTAACTCTTTGGCACGTACAGCAACATGGTCTAGCAAACCTTCGTAGACATGCCCGATCTGTTCCACATCCAGCGCGCGGAAGCTGATGCGCCGAGCCTCGCCATCAACTTTCAGCATTTGCAAGGCTTCAAGCAGGTGCAGCACCGTGCGGTTATCGATAGGCAGGGGGATTTCCTTCTTCTTAGCACTTTCTGTTTCTGGCTTAATACTCCTGCCTTCTAGAAATGGGTATTTGTCCGGGTCGAACAGACTGCCGCCGTAAGCCGGCAGGCTCAAGCGCTCGTGGCGGATACCGCTGTAAACCGCTCGGAAGGCGGCCAATAAACGGCTCCAGGCATCATAGCGCAGCGCCAGCACATCCTCGCTGTGCTGATCGGCCAACTCGCGCAATTGGGATAACAGCGTGGAAGCGGCGTAATTTTCGGCATACAGGCTGTCATCCAGCGGCAGCAAGCGACGTTCCTCGGCCGAGAGCATGAAAACCAGGCGCATCATCACCGTCAGGGCGGCTTCGTACAGTAAAGCCGGAACGTTTTGTGTTTTACCATCCCCAATCCCGGCCAATAATTCTCCGCCGCTATCCTGGTCAGCGCGATCAATCATCTGGATCAGGATCTCGACTGCATGGCGTACCTGCAAGCCGAGCTGGTCGGTGATTTCCTGCTGGTCATTCGCACTGGCTTTTAGCAGGCTTTCCAGAGTTTCGTCAGCGCCGACGCCAAAGAATCGTTGCACACCCAGGAGAGATCTGAAGGCACGCAGCGTGATTGGCTCATCGAACCATAAACCAGCAGTCCAGGTAATAAATCCAGTCGTCTCACCACGAGGCGCATCCACCAACATCCATTGTTCGCCGTTGGTCAAAAGGCCCAGACGAACTTCTGTGGCATGACATAACTCCATCATGCGTGTGGCGGCTGACGCCTGCCAACGACTGCCCTGTACGGTTTTTTCCAGGCCCTGTGAAGGAGGGTAGACCTGGATGAGAAGGTGAGGCGCTTTTCCGTCACTCGCCACATCAACCAGCATCATATCCGGCCGGAGAGTCTCCTCGTGCTCAGGGAAATCGGCTTTCCAGCCTGCGGCGATGGCCTGCCCGGCCAGTAGTACCTGTGCCGAATAGCCAAGCAGGCTTTCCAGCACCAATCTTATCCAGGCGGTATGCACTGCTGGATTGTTTTGGCTTTCCTGCCAGAATTCATAATCCGCGCGCAATGAGCGCGCCTGGCCATCGTCAAGCTTGTCGAGCCCCTGTGGAAAGGCGGCCGTCAAGACCGGCATGGAAAGAAATGGTCCGGAGATTTCGAGCAGAGAAAGCCATTCGGCGTGATGTTTGGATGTGGGTTGGGCCATAGGTACCTTTATTTAAGCGCAGCGGGCTTTGGATTAAACGGATAAGATTGAAAATCAGATTAGGTTTTCTCCGAAGTCATCATTAGCAGTGGTGATGTTCATTCAACTGGTAAAAATTGCTGGCAATCTTTATAGTTTGGACAAACATAAAACTTTTTTCCTTGATGGTCGCCCTGGGTTGCCACTTTTATTGCCATTGGAATACCACATTTGGGACAGATGCGAGTTGATCCTGCGATGTCCGCCTGCGTTGTCTGGGATTCAGTTGAAATTTTATTATCAGTACTCACCTGATTTGGAATATCCAAATCTCGATTACAAAATCGACAAACCCTGGCTTCGCGCTTGATGACTTCCGCACAATATGGGCATTTCTTTTCATCCAGGCCAACGATCCCTGGTCGCGAAAAATTATTTTGTGGTGGATTTTGAATTATTTCTACTTTTGTAGGCTCTTTTTTGCCGGATACCAAATACACTACCAAAGCAGGAACAGCTAATGCCGCCCAAATTACAAACCAAATCCCAAAACCACACCCCATTCCGATGCCTTGCCCGGCAGACTCATAATCGTTTGCCGGAGCATTATAGCTTCCCGCCAGATTCATAATCCCTGAACATAGTCCTAATACAGTTAAGATGGACCAGATTATCACTATCCATTTTGCTATACCTTTCATGTTAGCCTCCTGATAACAAAATAAGTTCTAACCGCCATCATGATTCATCACCCAAGTGGGATAGCCTGTTGACATTGTTTATAATTCGGGCAAACAAAAAAGCTCTTGCCCTGGAACTCACCTTTGTTTGCAACTTTGATTATCATGGGAACACCACATTTAGGACAAACACGAATCGAATCTGTGGCCCTTGGCGTTGGCCTTGGTGTCGTGATTACATTCTTGGCAGCAACAATCCCAGAACCAGAAATGCTCAAATCCCGGCCGCAAAACCGACATATGATAGCTTCACGTTTAATTAATTCGGCACAATATGGACATTTTTGGTAATCAGCAGCATTAACCGGCTGCGCAATTCCCGCCGCGAGAGCATTTTGGTCAAGGCGCGCAACCTGGTTGATCTGCACGAATTTTCCTCTGTTGGCAATATACAGCGGTAACGCAAGGATCCACAATAGTAAACATGCAATAAACCAACCAAGGGGACTCATATCCGCCAGTCCTTTTACCTGCCCTTTTTTTACACCAATGGATAATGCATCTAAAAAGACCCAAATGCTCGATCCAATCACCAACAGCCATACAAACTGATCCGGACTCATGATTTCCTCCTGGCTTCTTTTTCTAAAAAATTTCCATTAAACCGAACGCCCGATCACGCATATTTCTCCGGCACCAAAAACGTGACCGCTACAGGGAAGAGTCTGGGCTGCGGATCGGCGTAGCGCATCTTTATGGCTGCGATTTCCTTTTCCATTTCTTCCGGGATCTGGTTCAACCGCAAGCGCAAGGCCTGCAGGTTGCGGTTGTATTGGTCATTTTCGCTGGCGCTGAACAATTCCAACTGCTTGTAATCCGGCTCGGCCAGTTCGCGCTCGATCATATTTTGCAACTCACCCAGAACGGTGCGGATATCCCCGGTCTCTTTGAGCTCACGTTCAATCAAGAGTTTGTGCATGCCATCCAGCCGGTCACGCATGCGCGCTTCAAGCGCCTGGACCAACGAGGCTTCCAGGTTCTTCCAGATGGACTGAAGCTGACTCTGGGTTTTTGTGGAAACTGGGTTGTCCGTGGCCGCGTCCAACGCAGATTGCACCTGGCTGACGTTAAGACGGCGGAAGCGTCCTTGCTCGATCTCACCCCCGGCTGTGATGATCTCCTCGTGCAAGCGCGCGCCTTCGCCTCCCACGAGTACCAGGCGGGCATGCGCCACAATGGCCGGAGATGCAAGCGCGTAATCCGGCACTATCCTCGCAGTCACACGCTGCAAGCGCTTGCGCCCCTGTGGCGCCCAGACTTCGGCGCGCAGAAGTCGCAAAGCCATCTGCACGAGGCGATGGTTGAGATGCGCCAGAACCACATTGTCGTTCCCGCGAGCCAATTCGTGATCAAAAACCAGTGGACGGATCTCGCCTGAGTGTGGGTGTGGCAGCCCGATAGCGCACTCCTGCCAACTTCCACGCAGGGCTGGTAAAAAGAAAGCCTTGCCAGCCAGCGCATGATTCGCGGGCACGGGCTGCAGGACAGGTTTATCTGGGGTCAGTTCGAGCGCCACTCGTACCGCGTTCTGGATGCTAACTGGGGCAAGTTTGAGCGACAGGCGGGTTTCTTGCAGTTGAGCGGCGTACTGTTCAACCTGTTTGCGCAGATCGCGTTCAAATTTGAGCAACTTTCGCAGGGCGCGGGCATCATCCTCGGCTAGCTGAGTATCCAGGCGTTTGCGCTTGCCCAGCATGGCTTCTTCCACCTGGGCGGCAATCACCATGCCAACTTTGCCCAGATCCTCGCGGATGTGCTCCACTTTCTCGGCCGCGCGCGCCAAAAACTCCAAATCGGCTTCCAGTTCACCTACCGGGATTGTTTCAGTCTGTCTTTTGTAGCCTTTGGAAACAAAGTGATAGATCAGCACATCGTTCTTCTGACCATGCCGGTCCACGCGCCCGTTGCGCTGCTCCATGCGGTTGGGGTTCCATGGGATCTCGAAATGCACCAGCCGGTGGCAGTAGTTTTGCAGGTCAATACCTTCGGATGCGGCATCGGTGGCCAATAAAATGCGCACATCGCTCTTCTCCGGATTGGTCTGAAAAGCAGCCTTGACGCGCTCGCGCAGCTCATCATCCATGCCGCCGTACAGGGTTAGCAAACGCTCGCCTTCGGTCAGGCCTTCTGCGGCCAGCAGCGTGTTCAACCAGTTCTGTGTGGCGCGATACTCGGTGAAGATGATAACGCGTTCATTGGACCATTTGCCTTCCGGCCTGACAATTGCCTTCAACCAGCGGATAAAAGCATCTGCTTTGCTGTCATGGGTCGATGCGGCGCGCTCGGCCCACGCATACATTTTGTCCAGCAGGTTTTGTTCCTGCGCACTCAGGTCATGGATCAACGGCGAAGCGGCTTCCACCGCCTCGTGAGTGTCATCCTCATATTGCTGGTCGTTGGCATAGTCTTCTTCTGTCAGCGCCAACTGGCGGCGCAGCACTCCTAACGTCATTTGGCGGGGTTGGGCTGCGCGTTTGCGGCCTTTGACCGACTCCATATGTTTGGCCAGGGTGATTGCAAAGGCGGCCGGAGATGAGAATAGGCGTTTTTTGAGCAGTTTGAGCACGAATTCAACAGCAAAGCGCTCTTCCTGGTCTTTTGCGTTTTGCTGGCGTGACAGGCTGTATTCTTTCAACCAGCGGTGTACCTGCTTCTCCTGGTCGGTGTACGGCACTTCAATCACATCCAGCACACGTTTGGGGAAACGGCGTTCACCATAGACATCTTTGATCTCAGATTTCAGACGGCGCACCATGACAGTTTCGAGCTGTCGGCGATCAGGCGGTACTCCCCTCGCGAAACGTTGGTTGTCGAGCAATTCAAGCAAGGCCGAAAAGCTCTCAGGGTAACCGTTATGCGGCGTTGCAGAAAGAAATAATTTGTTCTCAAAATGGGGCGTCATTTCGCGAATGGCTTGGGTGCGTTGTGAATCGATGGCGTAATGCAGGCTGCCGGATGGAGAAACGTTATGAGCTTCATCCACCACTAGAATGTCGAAACGGCGCGGATAGGTAGCCTGCTGCGGCAGCAGTTCGCGGAATAGGCGCAGGGGTGTGTCACGCTTGATGAAGTCGATGGATGTGATCAGGCGCGGGAAGTGAGCCCAGGGGTTGGTGTGGATGCCGCGACTGCGACGTAGTTGTCTCATTAACATGCTATCAACAATGCGGAATTCCAGCCCAAATTTCTCGCGCATCTGGTCACACCAATGGGTTTGCAGGCCGGCCGGGCAGACGATCAGCACAGTCCGCGCCCGATTGCGCAGAATCAATTCTTGAATCACCAGTCCGGTCTCGACGGTTTTTCCCAGACCAACATCATCTGCGATTAACAAATTAGCGCGCGGCATTTGAATGGCGCGCACCAAAGGGTCCAACTGGTAATCTTCGATGTCAATTCCGCTGCGAAAAGGAGCCTGCAGTGCGCGCGTATCTGCTGATGAAACTGCGCCCCACCGCACCGCATTCAGAAAAGCATCCTGTACTTTCGGATGGTCAAATCCATCCGGTTGGGGCAGGCCAACCTTCTCTTCGATACTGGTACCGGGCTCAATCTCCCAAATGACCTGAAGAGTCTCGCCCAGGCCATCGTCTTCAATAGAATTCAAGGTCAGCAGGTGCTGACCTGGCTGCATCTCAACCGACAGGGGGGTGATGGGTAGGGAGCTTTTTAGTACATCCGCGACCACAAAGCGGCGCTGGCGAACGGTAACGATCTGGCCTTGTTCTGGGATGGATTCTACTTGCGGAAGTGTCATAATTGGCTCCCCCAAAAGGAAAGGGTGTATTTTGATCCAAGCGCTGGCTCAACTATTTATTTTTAGAAATGAGTATAGCGTATCTTCTGGGAACGGCAAGTGAAAAAGGTCATCAAATTTGCAGGCTAACCGCATATAAAACAAAAAAATCAAAACAAAACGGCGATAATTGCTTTCAATACTTTACAGCAAAAATACCCCTGCTTTGATTATGATAAAAATTTCTCCGGCGTCCCCCAGAACGCCGGTTACACCACTGTCATCCCCCATCTGCATCCCCAAGAACTATCATAACAAACAGGGTAGCCCGCATATGTAGGCTACCCTGTTTGTTATGATAGATCAATATACGGGTAATTTTCCATCATGCCCCGAATGGTGCGCTTCATCCAGTCCAACACCTCATCACCACCCAAGACAACACAATACTGCCCATATGAAAGCAAGATGCGCCCGGCCTCCCAATCATCATCGCAAGTACCAGTAACTTCCACGCTTCCGTCATCAATAGGCCTGACTTGCATGTCATCGAAGTGGCGGCTGACCACCCCGCGCGATAGCGGTGGAAGCAGGCGGTAATGAACCCGGTAAGTTGGCGGCTTGGGCGGATCTTTCATAACGCTCGGAGAAACGGAAAGTTGGTCATCGTCCTGAAGATAGCTCAGGCGATAACGCAAATGCGCCCCCTTGCGATCTTCCTGTCCATCCACATCTCTGCGTAGAAATCGGTAGGCCCGTAAATACCAGTGGCCCCATTGGTATTGGATGCGATAAGGCAGCACTTCATGAAAACGATGCTTTCCATCCGCATAGGCTGGAGAAATATAGTGAAAACTCAACTTACGGTGAGTCTTGACCGCCCGCCAGGCAGTTGTCCACACCCTGGCAGGAATGCCATTCGGGTCAATGGATTGAAGCAGTTCCAAATCAATTGGCAGACTCGGATTTTCAAGGGAACGCCGCGTTTCAACCGGCAACGCTGAAATCAATTCATCCAAAAATTCCTGAATTTCGGAATGCTCCCCAACCTGCCCTCCAAAGGTTTGGACCAGCAATGCCAATGCACGCACACTTGTTTCTGAAAGTTCAAACTGAAAAAGTGAACCCTTATCAGTAAGGGTATATATCCCTTTGGAAGGTGAATACTGAAAATCTACCCCCAACCTTGAGCGTAAGCTCTCTCTGTCGCGCTTAAAGGCTTTATCACGCGCTGATTTTGCTGCCGGGTAAGCATCCGACCCCTCAATGTCCAGCACATACTGGATCAACTCAGCAGAGGTTGCCGGTTCTCTGAGCAGTCTCCGCGCAATTGCCAAACACCTTCGAAACGAACGCCAGTCACTGCCACGCATACGGGTATTATATTTTGAATAACGCATTCGGGTGAACTAAACTTTCGCTTCTTTCAACTTTATAAGTTGGTTACCTTATTGTTTATATATGGATATCGTTTATTTTGCATCCTCTCCGAAAATGGACAACCGCTCTCAGGAAGAATTCAAATGTTAACCTTACAACTTGTTATCATCCGTTCAAAACCGATTCTTTTCTCAAACTCCAACAATTTCTTATCAACTATAATTATCTCGGTAATGGTGGCAATAATTAAGCTTTTTGGCGTTTTTTTTATAGACAGGATGCAGAATAATGATTTACCCGTTGAGTATTGTAACCAGTCTATTGAAAAAGGGGAAAAAACGAAATGCCAATCAATTGGTCTTATTCAACGCCGAGCAGAAATGCCATTGATCGAACAACCTGCTGTTGATGGGGGAACAAATGAACCTGATTGAATTCTTACGTGATGCAAAAATCGAAGACTTGGGATTACCAACCCAAATCAGCCAGAAGTTGCGAGATCAAAATCTAACCGAATTTCAAAAAACCTACGCAGCGGTTCAAGCCTTCCGGGTTTTCGGAAAATGCAGCATTGATGGACTGACCATCGAAGAAATGCAATTGTTAAATCAGAAATTCACTGATTTAATGATGGTGCACGGTCTGGTCAAACGCAAGGAAACATCTGTTCGTTCTGAAACCGGGCAGACCCCTACTCCAACAACTCTCATAAACCATGGAGCGACAGCCGGCAAACCTGCGGCCGCCAAAATGCAGACAATGCTGGAAGAAACAAAACCAGTCAATAAAAATGCTGCGCTGCCGGTAAATCGTTCTTTACAGGCAACAACTCCTTCCCAATCTGCGCCTTCTCCCCTGGTCAACTGGGAAAACCGATTAGCGCCTCAACTCAGAAAAGTCGAACTCGTTGGGGAAATCCCAGTTACCAAAGAAGAGTTAGAAGATATTTCGCAGCATTTCAGGCACCTTTTCCACAACCGTTCTGAACAAACTGTGCTCGAATACATTGGCCGCCATTTTCCTGCAACCTTTATGGTTTTTATGGTTGGACAGGGTATCCGTGGTTACAACTGTGGAGATTTTTGGCCAGCTTATGAGCAGGCACTAAACCAATCCATAAACCACTCAGACTTTGGCAGGCTCTTTGAGAAGCTCCTTGGACTTTTCGGGAAACCTCAGTTTCACGACTTGCAGGAAAAGTCTATGCGTTATGTCAGCCCGATTCTTGCTCATGGAGGCATCCCTGTTTATTGTTTGAAAGACTTTTTTAGCAATATCGTGCTCAATTGCGCGATTCGCCCGCAGCTGTTTGCATTGGAGGGCGAAGAATTGGTTGAGGAAGTTCTCAAACATATCAGCTATACCGCCAATACGGATAAGCCGGTACTGTATTTTCTGGAGTACGGCGGCAGGACTGCGGCAAACCTGTTGGACCGGTCACGAAAAATGTTATTGACCTGGCAACAAAATAAAACCATTTTATCCGCTGAAGAAGCCGGCCTGCCGGCACACTTAACACAATATTTTGCTGAATGGGCTCGCGAAAATGCTGGTTTTACCGTGGAAAGGGGATCGTCCCGAAACAAGTTAAAACGCCCGCAGCTTTCTCTGGATCCCTGGGGCTTGGGAATTTTCCTCTTTCTACCATCACAACCCGTCTCGGCGCTCAATATGAGTGGTCTGTATTGGAAAGTGGACGCCGGCGATTATCAAGAACAAATCAAAGTGCGGACACAACGCAAGGGTGACCAGCTGGAAACTCGCGAAATAACTTTGCGTTTAAACCAAGTCTCTGAAAATATCAGGGTGCGGTTTTCCCAGGGTGAAAATGAATTTGAATGGAAAATCAGCGGTTATTCGCCAGATCAATTGATACTGGCTTTTGATCCGCTTACCGGGCAAATTCAGAACCATATTTTGGCGCGAGAAACATGGTTGATGTATCCGAACCACTTTTCCTTATCGATATTGGCAGGCGAAGGAAATTTACTGGAAGAGTTACCAGATTTACCAGGTGAATGGTCAAAGTTTAGGTTGGAGTGTTGGGATCTTTCGCATACTTCTCGATTGGGGTTAATTCAAAACGAAAAAGTTATTAGCGATGTTTCAGTGCGCAGTCAGGAGAAATTACTGCAACCGTCGCAGGATGGCGGTAGCCTTATCCTTACTGACCTGGAGGAAAACCCCACTCCTGTCTATGTGGGAATGCCGCCACTTTTGAGGATTCCTTTTAACCGCTCGGATGATTTGCAAGCTGAATTAAGCCGTTGGAAAATTCAACTGGAAAGCATTGGAACTGCGGATCCCGAAATCTCTTTCCAGACAACGTTGGCTGAATTGCCGGATACAGCTTGTTCGATATTCGATAATACTGCCGTAATTCGCTTGGCCGCACCTCAATTTCTAAATTCCAGACCGGTGGGAACCTACCAGCTGGGTATTAAAGGACCTCTTGGCCGGGATGCAACCTTTTCTTTGCAAATATTACCGGAATGTGAAATATCAGGGTTGAAAGAGTTATATATCCCGGATCGTGGCAGCGGACCAAAGAGCGTCACGTTCTCTTTGCGAACATCATTATTAGATAGTCTTGATAGTTTAAATGGCGATGATGGGATCAAAGTTCGGACGCTTAGACCGGGTATGCATGAAATCCTGGTTCCAGCTGAGAACAGCTCGGTGGGATTGCTTGTGCGGCGTGAAACCGTTCAAAATCAATTTGTTCGGATTCCACTTTATTTCCGCGTCAAGAGGCTTCGTTGGCGTCTCGTGGGTAATAATGGCTTATTGGAAAATTGGCTGCAAAAGCATTCAACATTGTCTGTTCAGGAATTGTTGCAGCAGGAATCACCGCTTCTGATTGTTGATTTACCCGGAAACGATGCTGGAGAATTGAGTCTTCAATTGAACCTCCTTGATATTCAAGGGAACATCATCCAGCAGTTGCAACCTGCAGATCGTTCTTCAAAACATTCCAATCGATTCTGGCGTTTTGACCTGGCAAAAATTAAACACTCGATGGAAATGAATGACAGCCCGATCTTTCGAGTGGATATGGTCGGTATAAAAAGCTCAACCATAGATGGCGAATTCAGTCTTCCTGTCTTGGTGTTTACCCGCGAAATCCATGTTATGCAGCTGTCAACAGAAATATATTCATCACCTGAGCAGCATCATCTATTGGTGAACTGGCAGGAAAAGAATCAGTTGAGGTCGCGGGCTTTAATTCTATGGTCACTCTTCCGTCCCTGGCAGCTGCCAATCATTGAGAAAATCCCCGATGCAGCATGCGGTGAGTATGAGTTTTCGATTTCCAAGCAGGATCACGCCGAAGGTATCTACCGCATGCAAATGGTTGTTGTTGATCCCTGGGCGCCTAACCCACCTCCGCTCCTGCCGCCTTCTGCTGGAAAGGGTCTTTGCCACGATGTAGAAATATCAGCGCCACAGGATCGTTTAAAGAATCTCGAACGAGATATCGCTGCCTGGAATACCCATCAAACAACGCAGTTCAATAATCGGATAGAAATCTCAATCATCCGTCAATATCTTGGTGAAATGGAAGCCAGCCGTTTCGATCTAGAAGCTTGTTGTCGTAATTTACAACCGGCAACTTCCCGCGAAATTCTAATCCTGAGGTCAATACTTTCTCTAGACAACTCCACAAGCCTGGAGAAAGAATTTGGCAACCAAATTATTCTTCCGGAAATTCTGTCCAAGTTTTATCATGATATGACAGAAGGCCAAATCACCCTTTCTGAGTTCACTTCGGTTTTAGAGTTGGCCCCCCATTCCAAAACCTGGCCAGCGCAAGCCTGTGAAATTCTTGTTCAACTGGAAGATCCAAAAATCCGCTTTAGAGCCATCGAACAACTGGTCACCAAGGATATTGCAAAAGCGATCAACTGTATTATCAAGCTGCTGCAGCAATCCAAACTTTCGCTTAAAGATGCTGTTGACCTACTTTACGAAGAGAAACCGAACGCGATGGAATTGCTCAGAAAAAGCAAGGGAGATCTAGTTTCAGAACAGCTGATGGAATTGTTACGTCGGTATGATCTCTACTCGGGATTGCCCATTGTGAAGGCAGGTAGTTGGGTATTTACCAACGCTGGTTTGGGCATGATTAATGAAATTCTTGACCCCAATACACGAATTTCAGCTGACAGCTTTCTGGAAGGGGATGGCAAATACATCCTGTCAGTGACATTGCATCTTTATTTATGCAACGATTGGAGTGGCGAAAAAGCGTTAATTAATATGGCCACGAGCGAAATAATATTTCCACGGGCGAATCGAATTTTTATTTGCCCACATTGTCAGGAATTCGCATCGACAAAACCGGAGATTTTCAAGAAGCATTTGGCCGCAGATCATGGAAATGCCTTGTTATCCCCTGCACAAGGGGTAAAAACCATCCGCTTAACAGACATCCAATTCAATATGAATCCTGAACAAAACAAAAGGGATATGTAAATGACTCATCATAAATCGATCCATCCGATTACCACCACTCAATTAATGCGTGAGAGTTATTTACGGTATCTTAAGACAGCTTACCCATTTCAGGATGATAATTTGCGCAGGCAGTTCTGGCTGGCGATGGAAAAACCAGATTTATTGGTAAAAGGCCCACTCCTTGAGGCTACGCCTGAGTTTGCAAAGGGCTGCAGTATAAAAGATCTGGTTTCTCAAGGAATTTTAGATAGTGGGTTCGCCAGTCTGGGTGGTAACGGGTTACCCTATGAACGTAGCCTTTATCTGCATCAGGAACAGGCTATTCGCAAACTATGCCAGGGCAAGCGAAATGTAGTTGTCACAACTGGGACTGGTTCAGGTAAAACCGAAGCATTTTTAATCCCTATCCTAAACCACCTTTTAGAAGAAGAAAAAACAGGATCAATCAATGAGCCTGGAGTACGAGCATTATTGCTCTACCCAATGAATGCGCTGGCAAATGATCAGCTTAAACGGTTGCGTAAAGTATTATCTGACCATCCATCCATCACGTTTGGTCGATATACTGGAGATACCGAACAGAAATATGAAAAAGCTGTAGAAAAATTTTATCGCCAGTACCACGGCGAAACTCTACTTAAAAATGAGCTAATTTGCCGTGATCAAATGCAAGAGACTCCCCCAGATATCCTGCTTACCAACTATGCCATGCTGGAATACCTGCTGTTACGGCCGGCAGACAATGCGTTTTTCGACGGTACAACTGCAAACCAATGGAAATTCATCGCGCTTGATGAAGCACATATTTACAATGGTGCTATTGGCATTGAAATCGCCATGTTGTTAAGGCGGTTGAAAGATAGGGTGGTAAAAAGTGAACCTGGAAAACTCCAGGTAATCGCAACCAGCGCAACCCTGGGTCGTGGAGAACAGGATTTTCCTGAAGTAGTGGATTTTGCCTCCCATTTGTTTGGCGAAAAGTTCGAATGGATAGAAGGAAACTCCGAGCGACAGGATGTGGTCAAGGCAACCCGGGTTCAGCGCTCTGAAAATTTCGAGCAGCAGTATGATGTTGATTCAAATTTGTTTCTTCAACTTCAAAGCTATCTTGGAACTCCGACTGAGATAGATATTGAATCGATCGATGCAATCTGCAAACAGCATCATATGCCAGGTTGGGTGATTGAAGAAGCAAAACAACAAATTAATAATATTCCCAAAGACCAGAAATTAGCCAGTTATCTTTATTTCTTACTCAAGGATTGTCGTTCTCTCCATACACTTCAAAAGAAACTATTATCTTCGCCCAGTTTATTGTCTGATATCGCATCTGGGATATTCCCTGCTGACGATCTGGCCGTTGAAAAGGTAGTAGCGCTGGTAGACCTGGCTGTTAGGGCTCGTAAGGATGTTGATAGTGCTCCTCTTTTGCCAGCGCGCTATCATGTGTTTGTTCGCGCACTTGAGGGTGCCTATGTATGTTTGAATGCCGACGGACATACAGCTGATCAACCCAGAATGTTTTTGAACCGCCGTGAAAAATGTCCTCACTGTAATTCACTGGTTTGGGAACTGCGCACTTGTTACCGCTGCGGCACAGGTCACTTAACCGGACAAATCGTACAAAAGGGTTCCGCAATCTATTTTTCTTCACAACCCGCTTCAAATCAAGAAATGGAAGGCGAATCCTGCGGTTTTACATTTACAAAGCAATTGGTGCAATCCCTTGATGAAGATGAAGCTGTTGGAGAGGGGACTTCTCTCGAAGAAACACCCGAAATTCACGAAGATCCCTGGACCTTATGTTTGTCTTGCGGGGCAGTTGAGCAGGGTGCCAACGCTGCAACTGGTTGTTCGTGTGCTCCGACTTCGCCAAAAGTGACTCTTAATCGCCTGAATGACAAATTAGTTGATGGTCGTGGCCAATATGTCACTATAAAACAGTGCATTTCCTGTGGCGGCCGTAACAGCCAGGGTATTGTTCTACCATTCCTAACGGGTCAGGATGCTCCAGTCAGTGTTTTGGCCACTTCCTTATACCAGAACTTGCCTGCTGCCGATGATGATGAAATGCAATTCCTGCCTGGGCAGGGACGAAAACTCCTGGTTTTTTCTGATAGCCGCCAGGATGCTGCCTTCTTTGCTCCTTATCTGGAACGCACATACCAGCAAATTCTTCGCCGTCGGCTGATTTTAAAGACACTTGAAGGTGATCCGGATGCAAAAGATGGTGATTTACGCCTGGAAGATATGGTCAGTCGGGTTAGAAAAAGCGCGGAACGATGTGGGTTTTTCCTTCCAACTGACAGTCGCGATAAACGAAGCAGCACTGTTTATAAATGGCTCATGCAAGAATTTGTGGCTCTTGATCGAAGAATCGGTCTTGAAGGATTAGGCCTGATCCAGTTTAATCTGGTTAAGCCCCAAGGTTGGCAGCCACCCGCCCCGTTGGTTTCTGCCCCTTGGAATCTAACCCCAGATGAAGCCTGGATATTAACCGTCACATTGTTTGACACGCTTCGTGCGCAAGCCTGTGTTCGTTTTCCTGACAGTGTTGACCCTAAAGATGATGATTTTGCCCCTCGCAATCAAATATTCTACATCTCAGATAGTTCTCCTGATCCTAAAAACCATATTTTTTCCTGGCTCCCCGCACGTGGCAATAATCGCCGCTCAGATCTCTTGATGAAGCTGTTGAATCAATGTGCGCCAGGTCTGGAGCAAAAACAAAGAGATCAGGTGGTCAAACAAACACTGGAAGGGATCTGGAGAAACATAACTAAAGATTCAGCTTGGCGTTACCACTTCTCATCCGAAATACGTCCTGGGCAAGGGTTGGTTTACCAGGCCAATCACGAAATGTGGGAAATTGCACCAATTTCAGACAATCAGCCAGTCTATCAATGCGCACGCTGCAAAAGCCTGACAACCGTAAACCTAAAGGATATTTGCCCCAACTATCAATGTGATGGGCTCCTAAAACCTGTGGATTTCCAATCAGAGAACTGGCGCGAAAATCATTACCGTCGGCTATATCAGACCATTAATCCCATTCCACTGTCGGCCGAAGAACATACCGCTCAATGGTCAGCTGACTCGGCATTAGTCAAACAGCAAAATTTCGTTAATGGAGAAATAAACATTCTCAGTTGTTCGACGACTTTTGAACTTGGCGTGGATGTTGGCGAATTGCAGGCAGTATTAATGCGGAACATGCCTCCTTCCACCGCAAATTATGTACAACGAGCTGGCCGAGCTGGCCGGCGCACTGATTCGGCAGCATTTGCGATGACCTTTGCACAGCGCAGGTCACATGATTTATCCTACTATTCTCATCCAGAAAAAATGGTGGCTGGCCTGATCCGCCCACCAACGATCAGCCTGGAAAACGATAAAATTATCCGTCGTCATGTTCATTCTGTGTTATTTGCTAGCTTCTTCCGTTGGGCGAAACAGCAATACGGAAATATGTATCGAACAGGTGGCGATTTTTTCTGTGAAGATAAAGGTAAAAAAAGCGGAGCTGCCTTACTCAGAGAATATATTTTGACCTATCCATCCGAAGTTAAAGATGCTCTGAACCGTCTACTGCCGGCGGATATGATTGAAATTTTCGATATCGATGATTGGGGTTGGACCAAAAATCTTACAGATAGCGATGAAAATAGCGACCCATTTCGTGAAGACCCGGTGATGGATCGCGCTGAAGCGGAGATTATCGGGGATTTGCAAGACATCGAAAAAGCTTTACAGGAGGCGCTGAAAAGTGACTCGCGTTTCAGATTTGCCCAAGCTGACCGGCTGCGACAAACTGCGGAAACCATTAGCAATCGCGATCTTCTAGGGTACTTGGGATCTCATAATATATTGCCGAAATATGGTTTCCCAACCGACGTAGTTGAAATGCGTACCAATCATTTACATATCCCTGAAGCGCGACAAATTGAACTTCAGCGAGACCTACGCATCGCCATCACCGAATTTGCACCTGGCGCGCAGGTTGTGGCTGCAAAACGTGTTTGGGTCAGCGGAGGGCTATATAAACCGCCAGCGAAACAGTGGCCGGTTTACACCTATTCAATTTGCTCAAGGTGCAATGGTATTTTTACAACCCTGGGAAATGAAATTGATAGCTGCCCGCGTTGTGGTGAAAACTTAAAAGGCGCAAGTACCAATCGGACACTGAAAAAATTTATTGAACCAGAGTTTGGTTTCGTAGTAAAAAATCAGGAACCACCGATGTCTGGAGATAGCAGGCCGATCCGTATCTATGGTTCTAAGGTTTATTTCGCGGAATATCGTATCCCGGGCAGAGAAGACCTGCCATCAATTGAACTTCAACCAGTAGAAAGTATGTTGGCTCCAGAATTAAACATCAGCCAGAGATATTCCCGCTTTGGGTGGCTGGTAGTAATCAACGATGGAAAATCAAAAGCAGGGTTTCGAGTCTGCCAATTCTGTGGATCGGCCGAATCTGCGCCCCCTCCATGGGAAAAAGCAAATCGCGGCAAGCCTGCTCCACATACCAATCCAATATCAGGGCGGCCTTGTAGCGGCATTCCAGCAACATACGCGCTTGGTCATAAATTTATGACCGATATTTTGGAACTTCGCTTTGATGGGATATTAGCCTATCAGGCCGATGAAAAAACCTGGCGCTCCGTTTTATTCGCATTGCTGGAAGGAGCAAGTGAATCATTAGGTATTCGGCGAGAAGATTTGGATGGCACTCTTTACTATAATTCTGGCAGCAAAATTCCATCCATCATCCTATATGATGATGTGCCTGGCGGAGCCGGTCATGTAAAAAGGATTTTGAACTATTTGCCTGATACGATATTGGCAGCTAGGGAAAGAGTCAGTCTAGATTGCTGTGGACCGGAAACAAGCTGCACAGAATGTCTGCGTAATTACCGAAACCAGCCATATCACGATGAATTAAAACGTGGATTAGCCAAGACCTTTTTGGATGAACTTGTAAAAACTTTTCACTTAAAGCAAATGGCTTAAACATCGGAAATCTCATCTATCCAGCCGATAGATGGTATCGTTTGAGGTATTCAGGCGCAGAATTCATCGAGGATGCATGGCAGATTATGAGTGAGACAATGGAAATCATCCCACGACAATGGTTTGATCGTGGCACAGCCCTAAAAGTTGTTCGCCATTATTTTCGAACAGGTGAAAAACTAATTCGGATTGCAACGGGTTTCTTTACCGTGCGTGGCTACAACTTAGTTCGCTCATCGGCGAATGATAAGCAAATGTACATTTTGGTCGGAGTAAATGACCCCGGCCAGGAGCGTGTCCGAAAGGTATTGGTCCAAGAAATAATGCGTGACTTGCGCTCCGGTCGTGATCAGGACAGAAGACAGGCCGTCGAAGAATTGGTTGCAAAAATGGAAGGTGGACGCTTCAGGATTGTTGACGCACGCGCCAAGGATCACCATGCCAAATTATTTCTTGTTGATGATCAAATCGCACTTGTAAGTTCTTCGAATGTTTCTCAGCGAGGTATGCTAGATGCTATTGAAGCCGGCTATGTCGTCATGGAGCAAAGCTCAGTTCTGTTTTACCTAGAGCAATTCGATAAGCATTTCTTTTCACCTGATTGCTGGGATATCACCCAGGAACTCCTTGACGCACTAAAACGTTGGCTTGGCATGGCAACGCCTTGGGAAATTTACCTGAAAACATTGCTGGCACTCAAGGATTTGGAGGAAATGCCTGAGGCACGGCCAACGTATAAAAATCCCGTTGGCTATCAGAATGATGTGATTGCCCGCTTGTTGCGTCAAATTGACGAATACGCCGGAGCATTGCTGGTTGCATCAACTGGTTTGGGGAAAACCGTCATTGCAACTGATTTAGCTAGGCGTATGAAAATTGCAGGGAAGATTAACAATGTTCTCGTAATTGGTCCTGAGCCCGTACGAGCATCCTGGATGAAGCACCTAAGACCAGGTGGAATTACTCCAGAATACTTTAACCATTCCGCTCTTGATGTTGCTGATTTTGCTCATAATAAATACGCCGGGGAGCTCGATGAGATACTTCAGGATTACCTCGATGACCGTTGGTTGGTTATCGTTGATGAAAGCCATGAGCTTCGAAATCGTTATAAGCACATGTGGGAGGATAATGAACTTGTACGGCACGAACGCACCGCTTTTGGGCGATTGCATGAGGCGTTTGAGAGGACAAAGTGCAAAATCCTCCTTTTAACAGCCACACCGTACGCAAAGGAACTTAACAACATCAATAACCAGATGTATTTGTTACCTCATACATCGATTTCGCATGCCTTGATGCCATCCCAGGTTCAGGACTCCCTCGCATGGCAGGTTAATGAAATTCAAGAACTGAAAGAATCCCCGACTGTCTCAGTTATTACGACACCATATGTTGCACGGTATTATGGTATTCAGGGTGAAGAAGGAATTCACATTGATTTTAATGGTGTACATCAATATATTCCTCGTGTAGTACTTTATGCAGCTTATACACCTATTCTTTGTGAAAAAGAAATGACTGCAGCTTTGGATAATCACTGCTTTAAGAGGAAATCTGTTCGAGCACGCAATCAGCCAATTGAAATGCAGGCACGTGTTGCCTGGGTAAGCTCTTCCTGGATGCTAAAAAATGTTATAGAACAATCTTTAAAGGATCAAGACGAAGGCGGATATGCCGTTGATTTCATGCTCGACCGCGAGATTCGCAATTCCTATTTATCCCCTGTTTTGGAGAAACTTAAGAATGTCAAATTCCGAGATGACCAGAAATTAGTTACACTGATTGAAATCTTAAAAGATCATTGTCTTGGAAAAAATGAAAAAGCCATTATTTTTGCAGAGCGCTTACCAACAATCGCTTATCTCGAAGAAGCATTTAGAACACTTCTACCAAAATTAAGTATAGCAAGCACAGTAGAAAAAACACCATCGGGCAAATATAAACTCAAAGACAAAAAATTCGTGGCAAAGCTAATTAAAGACTTTGCACCTGTGGCTAATCAATGCGAGTCGCAAAATAACTTTGATGTATTTATTACTACAGACGCATATGGGGTGGGTGTCAACTTGCAAGATGCCAGCGTGGTTATCAACTACGATTTATCTTGGACACCAATCGAACCTGACCAACGGGCAGGACGAATTTTGCGTTTTTGGTCTGAACCACGTGATGTTTCGTTATATGTTTTTGTCCCAACTTTTGATCAGGAATCAACCTATAAGCATGAAACTTTACTTGTTCAACGCCGATGGGAAAACTTGATTAGTCGACACGGTCAGTCGAAATCAGTTACCGATTTGCCTACAATTACAAGAAAGAACAAACACAGCGTTGATATGCCTGCCCTTGCCGGAAGGCAAAACATCAAACAGATCGGCGAAATTGATGTCAGAGTGGTTGAGGAAGATATTGCCTCGTCAGATATTTTCCAACACACAGCCATTTTAGTGAAATACCGAGATGATGCAAAAGCTATCCCCAATGATATTCTCAGCGCAAGGGAATACGAAGGCAATTTGCCTATCTTGTACGCGCTCCTATTTTACGAAAATAAATATCATTGGGCTTTGTATGATGTCAAACATCGCGAACTATTGGATAAGAAAAAAGATATTGAACTGCTTGCCTTAATCCAATCGGATGAATTAACACCAATAGCTGGTGTGGATCCAATCATGATAGAGAAATTTGCTGATAAGTGTATAGATAATTGGTGTGAAGCAAATAAGTTCAATGAAGATGAAGTACTACGAATTTGTACGCTGCTCTTGATACCGGAGTCCACCCATGACTTTGGGCAATGGCTAGATCTATAACTTAAGTCCCCAGATGTTAAAATGCTTCTTGCGTAAGTCCTACTAAATAATTATCTACTCAAAATGAGCCATTTATTATTAGAAAATATGTGCTAAAAACCTTGCGCAAATCTTGATCCTTTGGTAATATCGTCCCCAACAACTGAATAACCTTGGCCATTCGGTCGCCAAAACTTCCTGCGTAATTAAACCTTAGAAGCGACCACCCACACTATATCTTTGGGATTCAAAGATCACTTGTGTCGGTGGTCGCTTTTTGCGTTAAGCCCCAATCCCCATACGGGGAAACCACTTTTCTCTCCGGTGCTACCCGGAACAAGGAGCAAAAAATGGAAAAGAAGAAACGCTCACCCATCATGGTTATCGGTTTCGCGATCCTGATCGGTTTTCTCGTCATCGCCCTATTGAATGGCACGATCCGTCCCACCAGTGTCGTGGCTGCCAAAGTCGGGCTTGCCCCCGGTACCTTGCTGACCGCCGACTTGCTCGAAGTCCGCTCCATCCCGGCCGGCGGCGTTCCCACCGATGCCTTCAAAGATATCAAGGATGTCGAAGGTCAGATGCTCACCGTGGGTCGCGCGCCTGGTGACCTCATCACCGCATCAGTGGTCGGGGAATCGGCTGCATCCGGTATCCCC
>Ga0172368_10002779_pt1 | contig 21907 bp, 18 predicted proteins | sample Lak11m_FD_114540 | JGI IMG/M metagenome (GOLD analysis project Ga0172368, IMG submission 114540) | Freshwater microbial communities from Kabuno Bay, South-Kivu, Congo - kab_022012_11m | ecosystem: Environmental > Aquatic > Freshwater > Lake | place: Democratic Republic of the Congo: South-Kivu...
AGCATGGCTTTCTCGTCTGTGTTTTGATGGTTCGTCGTGGAAACATCTTACACGGACTTGGCAAGCTATGCTCTTCTTTTTTGATTATCCTTCCAAAAAATCCCCGGATTCAGCGAAGGAGGCGATAAATCATTATATCTATTAATATCAAGATTATACAATAAAATAAAGCACTTAATCCCGAAATGTTTCGGGATTAAGTGCTTTCATATTTTGGTGGAGCTGATCAGGATCGAACTGACGACCTCTTGAATGCCATTTTTGCGAAATGCTTTTAGCTGATGTTGTAAGGCTTGTAACTATTTGAAATCACTAAATCTGACTTTTGTTGTTGTTTGAGTAGTTGATACTAATTTGAGGGCTTGCATGACAATTTACATGACAGTTTTCTAAAAAGCTGTTTTAAATATTAGACTATAACACACGGAAAGTCAAACCTTACTTCAGGTGCCGCCATATTACTCGCAGTTGAAAATTCAATAGTGCGCTATATAGAAGAGGGTTAAAAAAGTCGCACACCCCCACAACAGGGAGAAACTATCTTGTGGGGCAAGTCATTATGTGGAGATGTAAAAAATTTGAATTTTTACTTTTCTTAGGGGGTGGGTGGCCGGGGTGATAAAAATGCAAAGACCATGAACATTGCCCAAATGGGCATGAGCCTTTGCAAAGGAAGGCGGCGGGGCTTACGGCAAAAGCCGTACTCTGTTATGACCTTTACAGTGTATGGCTTTTGCATCAATAAATAATCATACACGGTCTTTATCCCCATAAAGACGGTGTATGCAAACCGGGGTGGAAAAGGTGAAACGTCGGATAATATCCGTGCATTATGTGAGAGTGAAAGAGCCGTGACCGACAAAAGGAGGGCGCGGTCTCTTGCTTCCGATAACATAGTGCATATTATCCGATGAGGAACCTTGGGGCGGGCATGTGAGGATAAAAAGCCGGAGGCGGTAGCTGCGCCAGGAGCGCAAGCGGGATGCCCAGCTACAAGAAAACAGGTCACTAAAAACGATAACCCGGTCGCAGCGGCTGTACGCAGCTGAGCGCAGCGAAGCAAGTTCAGCAGCAAGCCAATGGACGTGGAGCAGGCACCATCTGAATAATCAAAAGCAAGCGGTATGAACGAATGAAATGAGGGCGGAACGCTTGCAACAAGAAAGGCAGAAGCGGCGTTAAAGCCCCTGCCTTTTATTGTCAGCAAATCTACTGTTCTTAAATAGAAAAAAATAGGACGCTTACCAATTTTTCCCCTCAACAACTATCCACTTATTCATTTGTAGCCTCAATTAACACTACAGAGCGCCTCGCTTTTTCTATGAGTTCATCCCGATTCAATTTAATTGCTTTATCCGAAGGCAGGTCAACCAAAGGTCTTAAATAATCAGCTTTGACAGCCCAATTAATATTCTGAGGAATCGTGCCCGTGTTGGCTAAGAAGGGTAAAATAGCTGCGCTTGATGAGATAATACCAACAATATATCCATTTTCATTGACCAATGGGCCACCTGAATTACCTGGCTGTACTGGAACTGTAATCTGTAAAAAGGATTCAGCACCTGCAATCCCTGAAAGTGCGCTGATAACTCCCTCTGTGTATTTTGCCTCTTGCCCCAAAACAGAGCTAAGAGGAAAACCAATCGTGAAGACTCGCTCACCTGTCTTTGCTGTCCGCAGAGGTGCTATTGGCAAATAGTTAGTTGTTGGCAAATCTATTTTTAGGATTACTATATCGTTTGAAGGATCACTTTTGTAAATTGTAGCTTTTACAACAGAGCCTGTATTCAAGTGAATCTTTATAGAGGATGCATCTTTGACTACATGATGAGCCGTAACTATAAGCCCCTCTTCTGAAATAGTAAAACCCGTTCCAGTGCTGTTAGTTATGACATTATCTTTTGCAGTCGAGGCCTTTGTGTTAGTTTCAGACACCTCATCTAACATTCTTTGTAAATCATTTGCATAAGCCTGATAACCCTTTTTATATAATAAATCAATTGTAGTCAAAATGCTGGGGCGAATTTTCTCAACCCCTCCAGGCTTGTATGGTGCCTCTTTAATACCAGCTCTAATTTGTTCATAAATAGTTAATGCAAAATCGGCCGAAAAACCCGAAGCATATTCATCCTGATTTGTTGAAAGAAGTGAAGAAATGTCCCTGCATCTCAAGCAGTCCAATTTCCATGTTAGTATAATAAAATCATTACCCTTATCACTTAAGAAATTATCGGCTTCCTCAATACATGATTTCCAATTACCATCTTTTGTATATTTTAAAATATTTAAATAACTATCCCAATATGGTTTTCCATTAATTGTTTTTAAGACTATATCAAGCTTCGAATAATTTCTTTGGACGCGAAAAATAGCCTCGCTATCAACTGGTATGCTTCTAATTAAACTTCTGAGCTCATCATCATTATTAACTTGCTGTTTATTAAATGTTATTATTTTGTCTCCTGTTTTAAGCCCATATTTTTCTGAATCCCTATCAACCCTGTAAACTATGAGATCCAAATAATCAAACCCTACAATGGAGTATGGTACGTCAGACTTAGAGGACGAATAGCTACTATATTTTTCAAAATTACTACTTGCCTTAATTTTATAATCATTAATTGTTTCCTTAATAAGATTATCGACCTTCACAGATTCTGAGGATGCACAAGCACTAATAATAAGAGTAACCAAAATAATTAAAATAAATCTCTTTTTCACTTGATTGCCCCTTGGATTATTAGAATGTAAATTATCATTTCCCATCCCCATATATCCACCGTGGTGTTGCCTTCACTGTTTCACCTTTTTCCTGATAGCTGGCAATAAGTTGTCTAATATTTGTCGTGTATTTGCTCTGGCAGTGTCGTTATTTTGTAAAACTTCGACAACTGCAGGAGATAGCTCATAGTAGGTCTTAATCATCTGGCGGCCTGATGCAGATTTGCTCAAGACCTTATCACGATATACACGCAACAGCTTGGTTTCTTCGCTATCACTGCCATAGATTGCTTCTACTGGGCATAGTGTGGCAGGTGCAGTTGTAGTGGTAATAGGCTGGATAGAGGTTGTTGCCTGCGCAACGCTCGTGGTAGATGTGCTGACAACTATGCTTGTAGAGGTTGTTGGTAATGCAAAAGATGTACTGGTAGTTGGCTGGATAGTAGTCGTACTAGAAGTTGGGTTGCCTCCTCCTCCGCCGCCACCTCCATTTCCTCCTCCAGCAGTAGTGGTAGTCGTTGTATTAAATATGGAAGTGGTTGAAATAATCGAGGTAGTAGTTATTAATATTTCAATAGTTGTACTGCTTGTAGGCTCCAAAGAAGTACTGCTTGATGTTGTAGGTTGTATTGTGGTTAAGGTAGTCGATGTTGAGGGATTTTCACAGATAGTTCCTGGGTCTGGGATATTTAAAGGATTAGGTTGTGTAGAAATTGGGTCAAACAAAACTTCTCCCCTTGTTAAGTCATCCCAGTAATCAAATATCTCTTCTTGTATAATTGAAACATCAGTTGTTCCCCACCAATTGTTTGGAGCGCCTACATCACTACTGTAGTCATTATAAATTACATATGGTGAGGTGTTATCGTAAATGTTACTATATGAAAGTGTAATGTTGCTAGAAATCACTCCTTTTTCAGCGGAATAATTACCTGATATTTGACAGTAACTCAATCTTAAAAACCCGTTTGAACTAACCGAAATTGCACCTCCTTGTGATGCTGAGTTATTTGTTATAATGTTATTTTTAGCTGAAGAAGATCCACCACTTACAGCACACCTAATACCTCCTCCCGAGATAGTAGCGCTGTTACATGTAATTATATTGTTATCAATATTCATATTGGCACCAGCACAATAAATGCCACCACCTTCCTCTTGTGCATTATTAGCAATTATTTGATTGCTGATTATATGCATTTGACATGGTGATCCTTTACCTGAAGCAAAGTTACAATAAATCCCGGCCCCCTGATAGCGAGCAGAATTATTCATAATTATGTTGTCTGAAATTACACCAGAATTAGATAACGTTCCATGTGCGTCATCTCCAGCGCAATAATAATAAATTCCGCCATTACTATTATTTCTTATAATGTTATTTGAAATATAAGGGGTGCATTGACCACAAGTGATACCAGTTTCTGCATATTCAATTACACAATACTTTATAATATTACCACTTACATAATTTAACTCCTCATTTACTAGGGCATCTGTAGAGGAATCTGTAAAGTATATATATTTCCAATCACCTTTTTGGGGGTTCTGTTGATTTGAAGTAAACAATATTTTATTGCTTTCATTACCAATTGCAATAAGCTGGCCACCAATTGTTAATCCTGTGCTTGTATTAAACCTAACAATAACACCTGGTTCTATAGTCAATGTTGCTCCGGGATAAACCTGGATAGAGCCTGTTACAATGTAAGGACTCTCGGATAACGTCCAATTAGTATCTATGGTTATATTTCCAGATACAGGCGTTTCTGCAAAAGATTTTATTGCAATTATTAAACTGATAAAAAAGCATACAATAAGAATAAGCACTCTTTTCATACTCCCTCCCTTTTTAAAAACAAAAAACCTCCACCAGTCCCCAGGCAGACCGATAGAGGTTCATTTTAATCAACTTGATAAATCCCCGCTTTTTCCATCTCTATCACCTTTGTTGACCCTGCTAAAGTCTGCCTGCGACATCAACTGAGTGAAAGAACCTTTTAAATTGCTATTATTATAATCTTTGGTGCATGGCTTGTCAACTCATTCAATCGGTAAGCTTTTAGCCTGTTTTTAAGGAATTTTAATAAAATAATCATAAGCCGGGAATGCTTTCTGGACTGCTATCAAATGAAATTTTCAGGGATTGACACTTCATCGAGAAGGGCGTAATTTTAATAATAGAAATGTTTTAAAGGGCAAGTTATATAAGGAGCTTATTTATGCCAATACAAAAGCTGAACCTTCGACACAAACAGATTGCTTACCGTCTCCTCGTGGGGGTGCCTCAACGGGAGATCGCCCGAGAGATGAAACTAAGCGAAAGCCACCTCAGTCGTGTAAAGCATAGCGCTGCTTTTATCCAATACATCAGCAACCTGGAAAGACATGCTGAAAAAAAGACCTCTTACGCAATTGAATACTTGCAGGAGTATGCAAAGGATGCTGTGGATCAATTGGTTGGAATTCTTAAAAGCGCAGACAGTTCCAATCAAGATAAGCGCAGGGCTGCAAATGACATCCTTCGGCTGGGAGGTTATGACAGACCACCACAACCCCCTGTCCGTAGCTGCGGCACGATAACATGGGAGCAGCGGCTGAGGAACACATTTGGTGATCCAGTCCGACCAGTAGATATAGAGGATACTGATGCGGAGGATCAAGATGAGCAAAATTAAATAGCTCAAGAAAGAGCAAAAAAGGTCAAAAAAGTCAACGAAATAAGCAGGGGATAGGCTCTGCAGGCTGAAAAGGCGGCATCCTGACCGCTTTCCCCTGATCATTTTCAGGCCGCTTACGGGAGGCGGAAGATGAAAAAAGATTCAATTAAGAGATTAACTCTTATTTATGAGCAGAAGGCTGATTATTATAAACAATTAAGCTCGTATTTGTTACTTTGCGCTTATATTAAGGATAATATTAAAATAAAAATTAATTTTCCACCGACTCCTGAGGAGCATAATTTATTTAATGAATTGATTGATTCAATAGAAAAATCAGAAAAAAAGATAGTGGCAAATGCAGGGGGAAGTAAACGTTTATTGAATGATTTTTATAAAAAAGGTGTCCAGCTATTAAATAATATAGATATTAAAAAAGAAGAAAGTTTTGACACACTAATAATCTGTTGTGGTTATGTGAGCGTTCATTTTGCAGTACTTGCGCAGTATATAGCTGAAGTAAATTATCTCCCCCCGAATGCAAGTGAGATTGAAGATCTAGGAAGAGACGTTTTGATTAAATCTTATGAACTTATTGGTTACTGGCAAGGCAAAATGGAAACAAGGAAGCGGTGCTCTATAAGTGCTTCAACGAAAACCCTAAAAAGGGAAGACAATAAGAAAAAGTTAATTAAATTTCTTGAGGAACATAACTATAAAATTAATCTGGATAGTCACAAAGATGCAGAGAAGTTGATTAAACGCAGAGAACAAACGACCTTGAAATTGTTCAGAGAAATAGAAAAAGAAACAGGTAAAAATATTGATTGGACGGATTAGTTCATCGATTTTAAGTAATATCGTCGATTTTAAGTAATATGTCGTTCTGAAATCAAAACCATCGCAAAAAAAATCAAAATATTTTTTATATGTTTTAATCATAGCCAGACTGTGAGCCAGTACTGGTTTTTTTATTTGTGTGTTTTGTAAAAAACGCAATAAAACAGAAAAGGGTCAATTGGTAATGGTCAACGAAACCAGAAATCAAAACAGTATATGGAAAAAACTGCTACCCATAGATGAAGCCGTACCACTGCCAGCATTCCCCTGGCACCTACTGCCAGCCTCAGGGAGAGACATGATTAAAAGCCTTGCTTTTGCAAATCAGGTCGATGCGGGAATGGTAGGAGGATGTTATTTAGCTGTTTTGGCCACTGCCTTATCCAAAAAAATTGAAGTAGACCTGATTACTCACCGCGAGCCGGTTAATATTTATATAGTAAACATAGCCCAATCAGGGGAGCGAAAAAGTTCAACTCTGAGAGAAATGACCTGCACGGTTTACCACGATCCTTTAGCCGGACGAATAAATGTGGTTGACGATGTGACCACAGAGGCTCTTGCAGATTTGATGGCCGATAACGACGAACGGATTAGCATCATAAGTGCTGAAGGTGGTATTTTTTCGATTATCTCTGGCTTATACACAGAGCGGAATCCAAATATCGATATTTTTTTGAAAGGACATTCTGGAGACTTTTGGTCATGTCATCGCATCGGGCGCGATCCTAAACGCATGCAACACCCTGCTTTGACCATGTGCCTATGTGTGCAGCCTGACGTTATCAAGGAAGTGTGTAGTAATAAAAGGTTCAGGGGGCGAGGGTTGCTTGCGCGTTTTCTCTATTGTCACTGCGGGTCAAATATAGGGCAACGCAAAAGACACCATGTGACTATACCCCCAGCTTTAAAAATACAATACGAGGAACACATCCAGAATTTAATGAAAATTCCTTTTACCCCACAGCCTCATATTATAACCCTTGACAGGGATGCACATAAAAGATGGGATATTTATTATGACAACATCGAAAACGAAATGAAGCCAGGAAGAGGACTGGCAAATATTACCGATTGGGGGAGCAAACTACCCGGCGCAGTCGCCCGTATCGCTGGGCTTTTGCATATGGCTGAGCATGGGGAAACAGGACTTATTAAACCAATTTCTGCTGGTATTGTTGGTGCTGCTTGCAAGATAGGCACATATTATAAAAAGCACGCTGTTGAGACCTTCAGGCTGATGGGGAATGATCCAGCATTAGGGTTCGCAAAAAAAATCGTGGAGTACATTTACGCACAAAGGCCGCAATATTTCAAGGGCAGAGATGTGCTGGCCAATAAAAACGCATTTAAAAGCATGGAGGAGGTGAATGCTGGGGTAAGGGTGTTAGCAAGACATCAATATTTAAGAGAGGTCATCACGGCCCAAAATAAAAGGGGCAGGCCCCAGGCAGCAGTATACGAGGTTAACCCCCAAGTATATTCTCAATAATTACAAGGGTGCCAGCAATACCAGCAAAAATTATCTGCTTGATATTTGCTGTTATTGCTGGTGAAATTATAAACATAAAAAAGGAGATAAAGAAAATGTTGCAGAATCCAATTTACTTAAAAATCATACCTGAAAAGAACCCCAGCAACTATAAGTTTCAGTGGATTAAAATATTTCACACTTGTGGTGAATATTTATTTTGTGAAACCGACGAGGGATTTAGAATATTAAAAACTGGGTGGTTGGAAACTGATTGTAGATGTTATGAAATAGTTGGGCAGTGAAAGGATCAAAATGGACAATAAAAAATATTTAACAGTAAAGCAGGCAGAGGAACGCTACGGCATCAGCAAGTGGACACTGTACTTGTGGGCCACACAAGGCGTAGTCCCATCATACAAAATTGGTAAGCTGCGACGGTTTGCAGTGGATGAACTGGATGCACATTTTGCGAGATTTAAAAAGAACTGAGGCAGAAGGTAGTATTTATTGAATAAATTTTCAATTTTAGAAACAGGGCTAAATGTGAGGAGGTGATGCGCTTGATTGCATATCAAGAATACCAGTAGTATTTGCTTAAAAACACATAACTTTTTAGATACTGTCATGCAGATTGTCATACCAAGCCCTCCATATAAGGAGGGTGCAAGAATGAAAAAACAGTTTAAAAAATCAAAAGGGCTTTATCTGAGGAATAAAGTCTGGTGGATCACGTATAAAGACCCTGATGGAAAGCAGCGCTGGGAAAGTTGCCACACGCAGAGTAAAACAGCGGCTCAGGTATTATTAGAGCAACGGCGTGTTGCAGCAAGAGAGGGCAAGCTGCCAGAGGTCAAGCGATTCAAGAATATATCTTTTGCAGAATTGGCTGAAGAGTATAAGCGATGGGCTGAAAAACAGCGGGGATATGAGAGAAGTAAAAAGTACCTCATTGAGCAGCTTATTCAAATTTTTGGCTCATTACAGCTTAATCAGTTCAATACACAGCGGGTAGAACAGTTTCAGTCTGAATGCCTTAAAAAGGGGTTAAAGCCCGCAACAGTAAACAGGTATCTCGCAGCAATAAAGCATATGTTCACTAAAGCTGTAGAGTGGGAAATGGTATCCGAGCAGGTACGAGAAAAAATTAGGCGAGTAAAACTGCTTCAAGAAAATAACCGCAGACTCAGGTTTCTTTCAAAAGAAGAAATGGCTACTCTCATTCAAGCATGTGACGAACATTTAAGGCCGATTGTTATTACTGCACTGAATACAGGTATGCGGAAAAATGAAATACTGAGCTTGAAGTGGGAGCAGGTAGACCTTAGACATGGATTTATTCTACTTGATGTTACCAAGAACGGTGAGCGTAGGGAGATACCTATTAATTCATCTGTTAGAGAAGTGTTAACGGCTTTACCCCGACACCTATTGAGCCCGTATGTATTCTGGCAGGGTGAAAATGGCGCACGATACCTGGATATAAAAAAGTCATTTCACACTGCCAGGACTAAAGCGAAACTTGCTGATTTTCACTTCCATGATTTAAGGCATTCATTTGCAAGTCAACTGGTGATGGCGGGTGTAGATTTAGTCACGGTAAAGGAACTGTTAGGCCACAAAACGCTCAGCATGACGCTGAGGTATTCCCATCTAGCTCCAAGTCATAAAGTAAAGGCTGTCATGATGTTAGACCCCTTACATGACAATTACATGACAATCGCAGAAAAAAAGGACTTAACCCTTACCGCGATGTGAGTTAAGTCCTTGATATTTCTGGTGGAGCTGATCGGGATCGAACCGACGACCTCTTGAATGCCATTCAAGCGCTCTCCCAACTGAGCTACAGCCCCAATTATGTATTGCGGAATGCCCGCTGCGCCATAGCGACAGCCCGCCGAGCCGTCGCTTCGTCGCGGCTGGCGCGGCAAGCAGATTTCAGAATGCGGAATAAATATAACAACATTTATAGCAAAAACAGCGGAATTGTCAAAGAGAAAAATGACAACAGAAAAATGCAGCTCGCCTTCGTCCCGTTGCTTGGGACTGCGGCGCGGCAAGCAGGCACAGTGGTAAGTCGGTGAAGGGGTAAATCGGTGAAGAGGTGAAAAGTGAAACGTGAAAAGCAATCAGGTCACGAGTCCCTAATCACGAGCCCCGAATCCCGAGCCCCGAACTGCTGCCGTAGAAAAAGCTTGTCTTATTGCTGCCAAGCGTTATAATTGAAAACGAAAAAATTGCACCCTTTAGAACAGGAGCCCGTTCTTGAACCGCACCGGGATTGTCCGCGACCAGCGCTATCTTGAACATAAAACCGGCGTCCATCACATAGAAATTCCCCAGCGTCTTGAGACCATCTACCACATGCTTGACTCCAACGGGTTTCAGGATGGATTCACCCTCATACACCCCCGCTACGCAACCCTTGAAGAACTGGAAATGGTGCACACCCCCGCCTACATCGAGCGTATCCTTGACACGGCCGGTGAGCCCCGGCGCTACCTTGATCCGGACACGGTGACCTCGGAGCGCTCTTTTGAGGCCGCGTTCCTTGCTGCCGGCGGTACGCTTGCTGCCGTGGAAGCGGTAATGTCGGGCGCTGTCGATAATGCCTTTGCCCTGATACGGCCGCCGGGGCACCATGCTGAACGCGACCGGCCCATGGGCTTCTGCCTGTTCAACAATGTTGCCCTTGCCGCGGAATACAGCCGCAAACGCTACGGGCTGCGCAGAATCCTTATCGTTGATTGGGACGTGCATCATCCCAACGGTGTGCAGCATGCCTTTTATGAAGACCCGGAGATACTGCTTTTTTCTACCCATCGCCACCCCTTTTTCCCCGGTTCCGGAGAGGCCCGGGAAACAGGAGAAGGGGCGGGACGTGGATTTACCGTCAATGTGCCGCTCACTCCCCAGCGCGATGATATAGATTTCGGCAATGTGTACCGGCACATTCTGATCCCCCTGGCGCTTGAGTTCAAGCCGCAGCTCATTCTCGTATCCGCGGGATTTGACACGCATGCAGATGACCCCATCGGCGGCATGCGCGTAACGGAACGGGGGTTTGCCCGGATTGCTGAGATCATTCTTGATATTGCGCGCAGGACCTGCGGCGGAAAAGCCGTCGCCGTGCTTGAAGGGGGCTATGACCTTTCCGCGCTCAGGCGCTCGGTGAAGGCGGTGCTGCAGACATTGCGGGACGGCGTTTGCCCGGACCTGCAGCAGCTTATGGAAAAAGAAGATACCCATTACCTCCGCATGCAGGAAACAATAGAAGAGATCAAGAGCGTCAATAAACCGTTCTGGAAATGCTTTCAAAATGAGCACCCTTGATTATACCTTGAAGCCCCACAACAGGGATGCCAACCTCAATAATTATGAAGAGGTTTACCGGAGTTTCCGCTGGGATGACGCCGGAAGCGAGTTTTCATGGCCCGCCGGCGGGCGCATAAATATCGGCTACGAAGCCATAGACCGGAACGCTGATGACCCGGCAAAAGCCGATACCGCATGCCTCAGCTTTTCCCTGGGCCGAAGAAAAGAGCGCATAACCTACCGGCAGATGAAAGAGCTCTCCGGCAGGTGCGGCACCATGCTGCGCCTGCTCGGCGTGGAGAGAGGTGACCGGGTCTTCCTCTTCCTGCCGCGCATTCCGGAGTTTCATATTGCGCTGGCGGCCTGCGCGAAGATCGGGGCGATTATAGCGCCCCTGTACAGTGAATACCGGGACAGCGCGGTCAAAGACCGGATGCTTGACGGCCAGGGAAAAGTTATTATTACCACGCCGCAGTATCTTTCCCGGGTGCCGGTTAATGAGCTTCCGGATCTTCAGCATATAATTCTGGTCGGCACACCCCGGGAGAAGGCCGGTCCGGGCATTGTATGGTGGCAGGAAGAGATGGAAAAGGCATCTGCCGACCTTGCAATCGAATGGGTAGAGGCGCAAGCACCGCTTCTTCTCACCTACACGTCAGGCCCGACGGGAAAGCCCATCGGCCTGCTCCATCCCCATGACAGCATGAGGGGCTACCGTGCAACAGCCCGCTGGGTGCTCGACCTCAAGGACGGAGATGTTCTCTGGACCCAGGCAGAGCCGGGCTGGCTGATGAATGTTGTGTACAGCGCATTCGCGCCGTGGCTGTGCGGGGTTGAGAGCGTCATAACGGGACGGATTAATACGGTAGAAGAATGTTACCGCCTGATCGAGGAATATAAGATAACGGTGCTCTACACCATTCCCACCATATACCGGATGATAGCTGACGGAGCTGAGGACGCAGCCCGCCGCTATACTATAGGGAGCCTGCGGCACCTGTTGAGCGCGCTTGAGCCCCTCACGCCGGAACTTATCTACAGTGTGCTGCGCATTCTAAATCTGCCGATTCATGACACCTGGTGGACCGCTGAAACGGGAATGATCACCATTGCTAATTTCCCCAGCGTGCCTGTCAAGCCGGGATATCTGGGCAGGCCGTGCCCCGGCATCCGCGTTGCCATCCTTGATGCCGACGGAAAAGAGCTGCCGCCCTTTACCATGGGGGAAATTGCGCTGGCTGGCGGGTGGCCGGCACTCTGCAACGGGATATGGGGAAATGAGGAGCGCTACCGGCAGTACTTCATTAAAAAGCCCTGGTTCATTTCCGGCGACCGGGCATTTATTGATTTTAACGGCTACTTCTTTTATCAGGGCAGGGCGGATGATGTCATCATCACGTCAGGGGGAAGGATCGGACCCGATGAAATTGAGAATGTGCTTACCGCGCATCCGGCCATAGCTGAAGCAGGCGTAATTCGCATTCCTGATGAGACCGGGGTAAAAAAAGTTAAAGCCTATGTCTGTTTAAAGCCGGCCTACCAGCCTACCGACCTGCTGAGAGCAAAAATAATTTCCTACGTGGAGAACCAGCTGTCTCCGGAAACAGCGCCGAGGGAAATTGAATTCTGCGACAGCCTGCCTAAGACGGGCAGCGGAAAAATTCTGCGGCGGGTTCTTAAAGCCTGGGAGTGGAAACTTCCGACGGGAAATATTGCGGCGCTGAAAGATGAGTAGCTGGCAGGGATCAGGGGTTGGGGATTTGGGGTTTGTGACTCGGGATCAGTGAATCGTGGTTCGGGGCTCGTGATTCGGGGCTCGTGATTAGGGACTCGTGACCAGTGCCCCGTGACTCGTTACCCGAACTCAGCACTCGTTACTCGTCGCTCAGCACTTTCTTCTGCCTCTTCACCTATTCACCGATACATTCCGCATTCCCTTTTGCCTTCTTGTCAGCCATAGCTTTAGCGACGGCTGATTGCCTCTGTGCCTTTTCTGCAGTTTCCAATCACTTGACCCCTTGAACCCTGGAACCCTGCTTTTTATTTCGCCATCTTCTCTTTTGCTTTGGAGACAAGAGAGGCCCAGGTGCCCATATCTGCGGTGCGCATGATTTTTAACTTCTCGATCAATGGCTGCGGCAGGCCGGGCAGGGTCAGAAAATAGTCGACCAGGCCGTTGGTGTAGTCATAGGGGTTTGCCTCCAGCGTTTCCGCCACCAGCGGCTGCTTTGCCCCCAGGTCAAACAAAAGATCCAGCTCGTCCGGGGTGATAAAGCGAAAGATGAGTGAGCGCTTGGTGTAGTCGGCCATGCGACGAGGGTTCGTGTTCCACTCAAAGGTCGAGTTCCACCATCTGGTGTAGCCGGCAAATCCGTCCTTTCCCGCAAGCTCATCAACTATCGCTTTGGCCGCCATGTAGCCGCACATGGTTGCGCCCTGATAGAGGGTTTCGGCAAACGCGGCGGCATCGCTCACCAGGAGCACATTGCCCTTGTAGGGGAGCTTGATGGGTGCTGCTATGCCCACGATGGCTCCGGTCTTCTCCACAATACGGGCGTTCTTGAACCACTTTGCCAGCGCGCCGTCGCGAATCATGAATTCAATAATCCTGGTTGCCATCTCCGCGGGAATGGGGGAGAGGGTCTCGACCCGGTAGGCATGTTTACTGCGCATGCTCGGGATCATGATAACCGCCGCCGACAGGCCGATATTCTTTTCGCCAAAAATAAAAATATCTCCCCGGTCATAGGGCACATCAAGGTTGTCTATCTCATATTCAACGGTACAGCCCTTGCCGAACATGGCTCGGTCCCGGTTAAACCCGAGATTTTGCGCGATCCGCGACTGCAGCCCGTCCGAGGCGATAAGCTTGCTGCAGGTAAGGGTGCTGGTGCAGCCGTTTTTGCGGACGGTTACTTCGACGCCCTGCGGCAGCTCCTTGACCCTGAGCACCAGTGTGCTGGTAAAGAACGGCACCCCCGCTTCCTGCGCTTCCCCGTAGCGGTCGGAGAGCCATTTCGTGGGATTGAAAAGATTGAACAGCGGTTTTTTGGTGCTGGTTATCTGCAGGTGCTTCTGTGAATGGGAGACGATGTGGGTGTGGTGGATGGGCTCCAGGTGCCCTGAATAATCGATGCTGAAGCCGCATTTCTGGTAATGGATCTTTGTGTTTTTTCCTACCGGCTCGAGGCTGATGAACTCGCCGTTCATTTCCTGACCGGTGATAAAATATCCGGACGCGCTGCGGAAATTTTTTGCAAGGTCTATCTTTTTATCAATACCCAGTACGTTAACGCCTGCCTTTTTAAGATCAGTTGCCGCCTTTAATCCAGCGGGCCCGCACCCCACCACAATGACATCGTAATGAGCCATAGATTCCCGTTCCTTTCGCATGCAATAAATATTTACAATTTGAAATATTATAAAATGAAATTTCTGTTGCGGTCAAGGTTTTTCTTAACAGAACAGGTAAAAGGTGGAATGTGAAAGGTGAAAAGGTGAAGAGGCAGAAGAAAGTGCTGAGCGACGAGTAACGAGTGCTGAGTTCGGGTAACGAGTCACGGGGCACTGGTCACGAGTCCCGAACACCCCTGCGCCTTGGTCATGACAACGATATAAATTTTAAAAATTGGCCTGGTTTCTTAAATGATTCCAGGAGAAAATGGCTCGCGTCCGGCGAGATTTATTTACCTTACAAATAATTTACCGCAGAGAGCGCTGGGATCGCTGAGTATTATAATAAATCAGCCAGAATACCCTGCCACTTGGGTAAGGGATGAATGGTTTTAAAAAGAAATTAGATTAGAAATCAGGATATTTCTTTACTTCAGTTCTTTTGCGACGGCTTTTTCAAGCTTGGCCCGGGCAATATTATAATCGCACAGGGCGTTGTTGTAATTCATGCGGGCCTGGGAGAGCAGCGTCTGGGCATCGAGCACATCGGTGGTGGTTGCCACCTGCTGGTCAAAGCGCTCTTTATAAATACGGAAATTTTCTTCTGCCTGGGAAATGGCATCGCGGGCAACGACGATATTTTCATGGGTTTCCCCGGTTTCAAGAAATGCTGATTTTACTTCGAGGTTAATGCCGTCGACAATTTCCTTGCGCACCTCTTGTGCGCGCTGCATCTTTACCCGGCTCTCGCCCACCTGATGATAGGTTTTTCCCCATTCCCAGAATGTCCAATGCAGGCTCACGCTCACATCCCAGGAAGCGGCCTTCTGGAACTCGGAGCCGCTCACGCCCGGCTCATCTCCCTGCATGTTATAATTGTATAAAAGATATGACTTGGGAAAATAGCTGCTGTTGGCCAGTTTAACACCACGCTCTGCCTGCTGTATGGTGAAGTCAATCTGCTTCATCAGCGGCCGGTTCTGGAGCGCCAGCACCTGGCAATCAGCGAGCGCAATACGCACCGGCGTATCGGTGGCCGCATCCGCCACCTCAACAGGCTCGTTGACATCCTGATGCAGGACTGTGTTCAATGAAGCCTTGGATATGGCCACGCCGTTATCCGCGCGAATCAAGTCCTGCCGGGCCTGGGCCAAGCGCACCTGCGCCTCGAGCAGATCATTCTTGGCAATCATCTCCTGCTCGAAAAAGTTGCGCGCCATCTGCTCATGGGAGCGGATCTGCTCCACTGCCTGCGCTGCCACGATGCGCATTTTTACGGCCTTTAGGACGGTAAAGTAGGCGGCCTTAACGTTGAGGACAATATCTTCCTGCACAATCATCCTGCGCGCTTTTGCCACATCAACGCCCAGCTGCTCCAGCCGGTACTGGTTAAACAGTGCGCCGCCGGTAAAAAGGGGTTGCACCATGCCGGCGCGGAATTTATAGACACTGCCGGGACCTACTTCCACCTTGTTCCCCATCACCAGGCTCTGTAGTGGAGTGCTTTGCGTTGAAACAAACCGCATCTCCGGCGGGTCATCGAGTTTGGTATAGGAGTAGTCACTGCTCAGCTTGGGGAAAAAATCAGCCCGGGCAGCTTCCTGCCGGTGGCTGGCTTCGTTCACGCCGAGCTTTGCGGAATTAAGCATCGGGCTTTTTTCAAGGGCACGGGCAATTGCCTTATCCAGGGTCAGCACCGGAGCGTTTTCCCCGGCGACGGCCGTAGCGGCAATGAGCACTATTAATGTACATAAACAGCATGATGTCTTGAAGTATTTCATGGTACTATTCCTTTTGAATGGTGAAACGTGGAACGTGGAAGTGAAAGGTGGAAGGTAAAAAAACAGCATTCATTTCACGTTTCCCTTTCCACATTTCACGTTTTCAATGTATCGGCACCTTCACCCTGCCGTTATTGCGGTGCGGCTCCCGCACAAAAAGTCCGAATATGATGACCGCAATAACCAGCAGCCCCAGCCACATAATGCCGCTCTGTATCGCATAGCTGTACGCCTTGGCAGTGGTGAAGAGCTCAAGCATCTTCAAACCTTTTTTTTCGATGAGGAGCTGCGGCGTTCCCTGTGAATAGAGATAGCCGGAGAGCCCCCGCAGGGCGTTTATGGCCGCAACATTACCATAGTTTAAATATTTTCCGAACGAGTCAAAATACATATCCGCCCGCCGCTCCATGATCGTGACCGCGACGGCAGTGCCGATGCTTCCGGCAAGCAGCCGGGAAACATTCTGCGCGCACGACACCAGGTTCAGCTTTTCCCGCGGCACTTCATTGAACCCGATCTGTTGGATGGGAGGGAAACAGAAGGCCATGGGAATATTCCAGAACAGCCAGTACCAGATCACGGTGCTGCGCTCGGTATAGAGGTCTATGGCGCTTAAGTTCCAGCAGGCGATAAGCATGAGCACTGCGGACGCAAGAAATAATTTCTTAGGGCTGTACTTGTCGCTCAGGATGCCTGACGCAAGCACGCCGAAGCCGGCGAGAATTGATCCCGGCAGCATGGTGAGTCCCGCGGTAAGGGTGGTGAACTGCCTGAAGCGCTCAAGATACATGGGGATCAGGAGAAAGATGCCGTAGATGGACATGCTGAAAATAAACATGCAGATAAAGCTTAAGGTGAAATCGCGGTAGCGAAAAACCCGCAGATCAAAGAGCGGCTCTTTGCGCTTTAATTGAATGCCGATGAACAGGGGAAAGCTTATTAAAAAAACTGCTATCAGGCACAGGATATAATCCGATTGCAGCCAGCCCTTTTCCTGGCCTTTGCTCAGAAACGTTATCAGGGAGCCGAATGCTATGGCCATGAAGAGAAACCCCGGCAGGTCAAAGGAGCGGGCTTTTTCATGCTCAGGGCTGGTCTCGCGCAGCAGCACGATGGTGAGAAAGATGCCGATGATGCCGATGGGGACGTTCACGTAAAAAATCCAGCGCCAGCTGAGATGCTCGGTGATAATGCCGCCCAGCGTCGGCCCCAGCGCCGGGGCGCAGCTCGCCCCGAGCCCGTAAACCCCCAGGGCCATGCCGCGTTCCTCATCCGTGAATACCTCGCAGAGTATGGTCATGCCGATGGGAACGATAATGCCTTCGCCAAGCCCCTGCATGAACCGCGAGAAATTCATGAAGCCGATGCTCGTGGCCTGTCCGCAGAGGATGGAAAAAAAAGTAAAGATGATCAGCCCGGCGAGATAGGTGTTGCGGTGCCCGATTTTCGCCCCAAGCCATTCAACGCTGGTCATGGCAATGGCCGCGGCCGTGAGATAGGAGATGACCACCCACTGGACGCCGTAGGTGTCCGTGCTCAAAGACGACATCATCTTTGGGAGCACGATCTCAACAATGGTGGCGTCAAGCAAGGCGATGAAAATCCCTATCATGACAATGCCGGCGGCCAGCCACTTGTTCATGACTGTTGTGTGCGGCGTGCTGTTCATTGCATTGTGCCTGGCGTCTCAGTTCAGTTTAATGTTCACCGTTACCGAATAGCCTGGCTTCAACAGACGCTCAGAGTCATCGGTAATGGCTATTTTAATGGGTATTCGCTGCACCACTTTGGTGAATTCGCCGGTGGTGGTGTCGCGGGGGATGAGCATAAACTTTGCTCCCGAAGCTTCACCTATTTTAATAACTTTTCCGTGAAATGTTTTACGCGGGTATGCGTCCACCTCGAGATCAACAGCCTGGCCGAGCTCGACGCCTTTCATTTTCGTTTCTTCAAGATGGGCGCGCACAAACACATTGTCGGTGTCATAGACGCTGAAAACGGGGAAACCGGGGTTGGCATAATCACCGGCAAAGATGAACTTCTTTGCCACCGTGCCGTTCACCGGGCTTTTGAGCCTGGTGTGTTCGAGATTGAGCTGGGCGATGGCAAGGGCTTTTTCTGTTTCCTTGATGGACTGCTCCTGCGCGGATAGGGTCTTTTCCAGCTCGGTCACGGTAAGTTTTGCCGAGAGCGCCTTTTTGTTGGTGGACCGGGCAGCTTCTACCGCAGCTGTCGCCGCGCGCACACCGGCGTCGGCAGCGTCTTTCTGCGCCTGCATCATATCAAGGCGGGTTTTAGGCACGCTTTTGGATTTGTAGAGATTTTCTATCCGCGGGAAATCTTTCTGTATCTGGTCATAATCAGCGCGCGCTTTCTGCAGCCCTGCCTGGGATTGCCTGATGCCGTCATCAGTAATGCTGATGTCATGGCCCACCATCTCACGGGCTTTCTGCAGGCTGACCACGGTGACCTCAACCGCCCGCTTGATCTGCTCAAGTTTTGCCTCGTACATTTCAAGCTGGGCCTGGTAGTCTGCCGGATCAAGAAGAGCAATCATTTGGTCTTTTTTGATGGTATCCGACTCATCCGCCAGCAGCTGCTTGATGTGACCGGGCACCCGGGGGCTCACGTTGATGAGGTCTGATTCGACGAACGCGTCATCAGTGATGGCATGGCTAAAACGATAGTACAGCCAGTTGCCGCCGAAGATTATCACGGCCACCAGCACACCAATGCCGACAAGAGCGGCAATTTTGTTCTGCGTACTCATCTCCGTCCAGGTTTTTTGCGTGTTCACGGTATCAGCTCCTTTAGAAGGTTTATCAGGAAAGGGTAAAAAGGCTCATGATATGAGCATGAATCGCGTCCCGGGAGGAGATGTTGGTAGCGGTGGATTCCGAGAGCTGCCGCACCACCCGACCCTGGGAAAAATGAAACATAAGAATAGCAATAAGAGACAGCGAACAAAGCCCGGGATTGATTGACGGGCGGAATGAGCCCTGCAGGATGCCGTCGCGAAAAAACTGCGCCATCCTGACCTGCATGTCGGAAAAATATTTTTTTGTGAGCAGCTCCACGAAGCGCCCCTCGCCGGTGGTCTCGCGCTGGATAAGATAGAACATCTCAGGGCTGCTGCGGAAGGTCTCATCGTAGAGATCGATAATGCTGCCCAGGCTGGCCGTATGGTTTTCCCCGGACTGCAGTATGGCGGACAAGCCCTCAAGAAGAGATTCGATGTGTGTTTCAAGCAGGTAGAGATAGAGATTTTGTTTATTCTTGAAATGGTAGTATATCATGGGCTTGGTGAGGTGCGCGGATTCGGCGATTTCCCGCATGGACGCCCCGTCGTAGCCCTTTTTGGAAAAGACCCTGATCGCTGCTTTCAGCACTTTTTCTTTTGATGAGAGCGGCATGGTTTTTTAAAATTACGGAGTTACTGCGATGAGGAAACAGGGTTTTATGTTTTTAATAACTCTAAAATTATTGTTATTTACTTACCGGTAGGTAAATAATTAGGATAAAAAAAGGGGGGTGTCAAGAAAATAGTTTATCCGGCCTCATCAGGGGAAACTTTTCCGCGCACCTGTTTTTTGCGCCCTGTCAGCTTTTTTCCGACCAGGCGGCGCTCCGCGGCCGCTGCCGGGGGAGCGGTTTTAATCCGCGGTTTTCTGCGCAGAGAACGCCTCCGGAGCTTTTCCTGCAGCCGCTCCAGAGCGAGCGCACGATTTTGTGCCTGGGACCTTGATTCAGTCGCGCTGGCAATGATGCCGGTTGGAAGGTGCGTCACGCGCACGGCCGTCTCAACCTTGTTTTTTCGCTGGCCGCCCGGGCCGCTGCTGCGGTAAAAATGTATTTTGAGGTCGCGTTTCGGGATCACGGCTCTTTGGCTTCAGGAAAAAAGGAACCTGTTTCGTCAAACTCCGCAACCTTCAGGGGACGGTCTTTGGCAAACAGCGTGAGTATCTGCCCGATGGTATAGGCATTGCCTCTGAGCAGGAGCCTGCAGTTATCGATGCGGCAGTTGGCGATGCGGGTTTCGCCTTTCTCCAGGATTACCAGGCACTCCCTGAAATCACAGTTTTCAAACTGCCTGCCGTCGAGTTCGATCTTCTCATGGGCGAAAGTCTTATTCTTGAATGTGGTACAGTAGTCAGGCATATTTATATAGCAATAGATTATCAAAAATAGCAGAAGACCACGAACGTGAGCCCGTGGTTGAATGCCAGGGCTGAAAATAAAATACATTAAAATTCATAGGGCCACGGGCGTAAGCCCGTGGGTATCTACTCAGCCGTCAGTTTTCAACAGGAAGGATAGCCAAAGATATTTGAATTTTTTTGTTAGGTTTCTGGTTCATTTGTTCGGGCTAAGTGCTCGCTGGAACAATTTATGTTTTTGCCAGAACCTTTGCTCGCACCGCCCGTAACTGCTTTCACCAGAAGCCTAACGATACACCATGTGAGAGCAAAATTCTCAGATTTATATATGTAAGAACGAGCTGACGGCTGATAGCTGCACTATTACTTGATCGTTTTTTTAGTGAGCGTTATGAGTGTTTTCCACATTTCATCGGGGGTGGAACATTCAAGAAGCTTGTCCCGGGCCTCGGTCTCGCGAAAGGTCTCCATGAGCCCGGCAATGAGCTGCAGGTAGAAGGCGCTGGCAGCGAACGGGATGACGATAAAAAATATGATTCGCGTCAGCCGGTCCCTCGGGGCGCCGAATTTTAAGCCCTGTTTTTTTATTCCCAGGGAAAAAATAAGCCCTCCGCCTTCAACTCCCCGCACGTGGGGAAAAGCAAGCCCGTGATCCACCGCGGTAGGGACAATTGCTTCCCGGTTGAGGGCAGCGGAAAGCAGGCTCTCCGGGTTTTCAATAAAACCTTCGCTGGACATGATGCCGATCAGCTCTGAAATCCCCTCCTCCCGGGATTTTGCTTCGAGATTGGGAATCATGAGCTGGCTGGAAGAAAACCGGGCAATACCCGCGGTCGGCTTCTCACCGGGTTTGGCGATCCTTTTCAGCTGGCGCAGAGAGCCTTCCCCCGCATAGATAATGCGGGTGCAGCGCGGGCACTGCATGATCTCCCTGGTCATATGAACTTCATAGGCAAGCGATGTCGGCAGCGTTACGCCGCAGCCTGAGCAGATACCTCCGGTAACCGGCACCACAGCTGTAGCGTGGCGTTTTTGGAGCGCCTCAAAAAGCCGTAAAATATGTCCGGGCAGATTCTTTGACAGGGCGTTGATGGCATCTTCAAGCTCCATGAGGCTTGTTTCTGCGAGCAGTGCGCGCTGTTCTTCCATCGTGAAGTTGAGGTCCTGCAGTTGGATCAGCTGGTTCAGTAATTTGTTCATGGCACTTTTTCTCCTTAACTGTTATCAGTGGGGTGGTATAGTACCGTCCCGGTGTGCCCCTCATTACTTTAAAATAAAGAATATGGAGAAAATTATCAAGATAAAACTCTTGAAGCTATGCCGGAACTGTTTTTCGGCGGGAATGATAAAGCGGGTAATGTTTTAAGGGTACCTCTAATAAGCTGGTTTTTAACCTAAACATTGATAAGAAAAACAATATGTTACATTCATTGAGGGCTTTGAAAATTCGCCTCCTTCGCTGAATCTGGGGGTCTGTTGGAAGGATAATCAAAAAAGAAGAGCATAGCTTGCCAAGTCCGTGTAAGATGTTTCCGCGACGAACCATCAAAACACAGACAAGAAAGCCAT
>Ga0172368_10002780_pt1 | contig 21905 bp, 17 predicted proteins | sample Lak11m_FD_114540 | JGI IMG/M metagenome (GOLD analysis project Ga0172368, IMG submission 114540) | Freshwater microbial communities from Kabuno Bay, South-Kivu, Congo - kab_022012_11m | ecosystem: Environmental > Aquatic > Freshwater > Lake | place: Democratic Republic of the Congo: South-Kivu...
CGGATAAACGTCCATCCGGTAGCCCTTGCGGGTTTTGAGCAACTCGATTTGACCGGCGGATAGCTTGTTCTTGTACTTATCGATGCTGCCGGCATCGATCGAAAACAGCGGCTTGTCACCCGCGAACAAATCGGGCCGCGGATCGTTAAAGTTGCGCTTGGCTTTAGGTGTACCGCCCTTCCATTCTGGGATGGTGCCGTCCTTGTTGGCGGCGCGTTCGGCGCCGACCGGCGTCAGCTCCTTGCCCAGCTTGGCCGCTTCCTGCTCGCTCACCGCAGCTAAAGCCTGCCCAGCCATGGCTGCCACCGCAATTGCCACCAGTTGCGACACGCGCGGCACGAATACTCTGAATGTACTCATTTTTCCTCCTAAAAACACATCAATTAAAAAAAACAATCGACTACCCTACATACCGTGCTAGGAAAAAATCAATATGGAGGGTTATACATATGCGCGCGGAATGGGGCGCTACAATACCGCCTCTAATTTGGCCGCGCACTGGAACACTTCGAAGCATATACGATTTTTATCCATTATTGGGATTTCTGCTCTGCTAAAATTTTTCTAAGCAATCCCGCTTCATGCACCATCAGGTTTTCAACCCGCTACCGCGAACGGCGATACAGGCGGTTGCCCGGGCACAAGCGAAGGAATTTCCCCAGAGATTGTTCGCGACCGGCAACCCGTCCAACATTCGCGGACGCCCTGAAGCCGCATAAGGATAAGGCTGTCCCGCAACCACGCGAAGTTCTCCCGGCGGTACCTGGTCATCCGCAATCACACCCAGCACACCAGGCAAGGAAGCTGGCAGCCACTGGAGATAAGCGGGATGACCCGCGGCAACAATGACGCATCCAGCCTGCTGGACCTCCTGACAAGCCGTGGCGAGGATGTCGCAACCGGGACCGGGAGGCATCCCCAGGCTCAGGTTGAGAATCGAACAATCCTCTGCTGCGGCCTGCAGGACGGCACGCGCCACCAGGGATGGGTAGGAAGTCAGATTCCTCTCGAACACCCGTACCGCGTAAATCTCGGCCTCTGGCAGTTGCTCACGCAATACACCGGCAACGGCGGTGCCATGACCTACCAGATCGCGAAAATCGTCGTCCTGCTGGATGCGCCCATCCCCATCCAGGAAGAGCCGACAACCGGTCACGCCGCCTTTGACATGGGAATGCCAGGGGTTGACCCCGGTATCGATCACGCCGATACGCAACTTATAATTCATTCGGCATAGCCCGGAGAATCGCCTTCCCGCCAAGTTCAGCTTTGAGTGCGATGTCGTCAACCTGACGCAATTGGCCGGCCTGCAGGAGATACAGGCGATCGAATTCCTCCAGGCCGTGCAGGCGATGGCTGATGACGAAAAAGGTCCGGTTCCGAAAATGACGCAACAGGTTCCGTCGCACCTTGGCTTCGGTATCTGGGTCGAGCGCCGAGAACGCTTCGTCCAGAACCAGGATTTCCGGGTTGCGCAAAATCAGCCGGGCCAGCCCGAGCCGCTGTCGTTGCCCGTCGGAAAGCACCAATCCTCGGCCGCCGATGATCGTCTGGTAAGCCTCGGGCAGCTCGGAAATAAACTCGTCGGCTTCGGCAAGAACTGCCGCCTCGCGCATTTCGGCGTCGCCGATGTTCGGGTTGCCATAGCGCAAATTTTCGGCGATGGTCGCATGCTGCAAGAATGGCTCACCTCCAGCATAGCCGAGCCGCGCCTGCGCAGCGTTCGTCGTGGCACCGACTGCAACCCGACCGCGTTGTGCATGACGCACCCCGAACAGAATCTGTACCAGACTTGACTTGCCGCTGCCGGAGGCACCGAACACTGCAATATGTTCTCCCGCGGATATTTGCAGGCTGACGCCACTCAGAACCGCCGGACCGCCTTCATACGCAAAACTGACATCCTCGATCAGGATCTCGCCCGGCTTGCATCCATCGGAACTTACGCGCGGCGCCTCCTTGAAATCGGATGCCAGCAACTCGGTCACCCGGTCCAGGCTGACGCGCGCTTCCTGGATGTTGCGCAACAAGCCGAGCAGACCCATGGCCGGACCGACCAGTCGTCCCTGGTAGAGTACAAACGCCACAAAGGTACCGAGGCTGATCGCGTTGCTTTCGATCAGCCCGCCGCCGAGCAAATAGATCCAGGCCAGGCTGGCGCTCAGCGTCAACGCAGGGAAACCGGACGCGGCCGAATCGAGAATCTGGAACTTGAGCAGGCGGCGTACCAGAGCGTTGTTGTAGCCGGAAAATGCCCGCTGATCCTGGCTCTGCGCGTCATGCAAACGAACCGTCCGCAAGGCACCGAGGCGCTCGGTCAGGAAATGGGAGAGATCGACCATTGCATCGCGCACGCTGCGGGTACCTTGCTCAATCGGCTTGCGGAAGCTTGCGGTAATTGCCAGGGCAATGAAAATCCCGAAAAAACTCCACAGCGCCAGGGACATCGACAGATGCAGCAGGATAGCCGCAGCAACGCCCAGAAAAAGCAGGTTCTGGAAAAATCCAAGGACGCCGTCGACCAGCAACGTCTGTATCTTGGTGATGTCAGCACCGAAACGACTCAACAGGTCGCCCTGACGAAACCGCTCGATTTCCGCCAACGGTGCATGCAGGCATTGGGCAAACAGTCGTTCCCGAATTTCCACCAAGACACCCGCCGATAGCTGGGTATGTACCAGCCGCGACCACGCCCCCAGGATCAGATCGGCAACCGCCAAGCCAAGCAGCGCCGACGCCAGAGTCGGCACCAAGGCATAGTTGCGCTCGCCGACAACGGAATCGATGAAGGTCTTGCCGATCAAGGGCGAGGTCAGCGAAGTGGCGGCGGTGGCCAGACTGAGCAGGAACAAGGTGGCAATCAGTCCGCCTTTGCCATGTAGATGCCGGGTGAACAAGCCCAAACCAGTCAGCATGCGGTTTTCTTCCGCTCCCACAGATCGGGGTAATAGCACAGGTGCCGTTCCTCGCACATCTGCGGCGAACCGCGCAGCGCCACGACAGATTGCCGGATGACCAGCGGATCGGCGCCCTGCTTCGCCAGCCTGAGCGCTTGTGCTGCAATCCGCACTGAAGCCGCCTTGCGCGGCAAGGATGCTTCCCGCCCGACCACCTTGAAACTGGCGATGCCTGTTGCGAGCAGACGGGGTATTGCGCACAGCCCGCAAGGCCCCATCGGATAGCCGTTGCCGGTGCGGCAGCCGCTGTGATTCAGCGTCCATTTCCAGAAGTCGTAGCGTTCCAGCGTCTCGCCTGAAATTCCCTCGGTACCGGCACCGTCCAGATTGCAGAAAGCCCCGGCAGCATGGGTGGTGGCACAGAGCCCTTCCTCGAAAACGCAGCCATCGTTGAGCAGGAAAGCCTCGAATTCCAGGCCGGGGATCAATATCTGCTCAATTTCCTTCAAGGTCAGATGGCGCGGAAGAATGATTCGTCCGATTCCGAGATCGCGATAAAACTTTGCCGAACCGGCGTTGATGCAGGTTGCCAGGCTCGACAGATGAACTTTCGCGCCCAAGCCTGATTCGGTCAATGCCAGCAGCAGATCCATGTCCGCCACGATCAGTCCCGCCGCCCCGCGCTCCAGAAGTTCGACGCCGAATGCAGACAGCATTGCCACGGCTCCATCCGGATAATACGGCGCATTCAACGCCACATACACGGGGCGATCACCAGCCTGGTCTACGATCCGCACGAAATCGGCAAGGTCAGGCACGCCTGCCGACTGCGGGGCGCGGCGATTCGCCCACGCCGAGCCGAAGCGCGCGGTCCATCCCGGCGGGGTCAAGCCGCAGAAAAACTCATCGGCACCGGCCTCCAGCAGGGAAGCGACTTCGCTCGAATGCCGCAACGGTGCCAGGATTCTCATGGTGCCGGCCTCGCTTGAAGAACGATGCGATCCGCCTGCCGGATCAGGGCCTCGGCACGGCATTGCGGGACCTCAAAAAACACGGTGTTGCCGGCGCGCCAGAGCGGCAGGGCGGTATCCGGCCGGTCCACCCGATGCCAGCGTCCCCGGCATGGCCCTTTGCAGGGAAGATCCAGACCGCGGGTAAAGCACTGATCGATGGATTCTGCCTCTTCCGCTTTCACCAGACAATTCCTGCTGCTGGCGGCAAAGGCATAGGGAAGATAGAGGACGCGCTGCAAGCCTTCCGCGCCATCCCCAAGAAATGTGCCTTCGATATCGGCATCGGTTTCCAGCGCACCGACACCAAGACCAGCGAGCAGAGCACGCAGTCGCCGCCCTCTGTCCCCTTCCGGAGAGAAGGACGCAGGCGCTTGTTCCATCAGACGGGGATCGCGCAGTCCGCGATTCATCAGGCGCCCGGCGCGCCGTGGGAAATGGGGGAAGACATCGCGCAGCAAACTCGCCACGCCCCAGTCGTTGAAAACTACTGCCGGTGCAGGTTCGATGTCTGCGATACCTGCCAGCAACTTCCTTATGCGTGCCAGTCCACCCGGCGAGGCAATCGGCGTCAGCAGTACGGCATCGACATTCAGGCTGCTGGCCTGGCTGCAATACCGCCTGACTTCCGTCCTGCCCGGGAGCAGGTCAGCGCAAAATTCCGAACCGAAATAAATGGCCCGCAACGGGCCTGGCGGGAGCATGGTGCGCCACGACGCCTCGCACACATCCCGCGCATCCGGCGGGAGTGGATTGGCATCGTGGACATGAATCCCATACTCCATGTATGCCGATGTTATAGCGTGATCCTGCGCAACAACATGCCATCCGTAGACATTTCCAGCACCTTGATCACCTTGAGGGTCTGCGTGTCATAAATGGTGATGGTCGGTCCGCCCTGCAAATAGATTTTCTTGCCATCGGCACTGGTCATCACGCTGAATGTCGTGCCCTGCGGAATGACTTCGACATTAGTCACTTTCTGGGTCGCCAAATCGATCACATACAGCTCGTCCATGTTGGCATAGGCTTTTTTCATGTCGGGGGAATAGATCGCGCCGTACACCATCATCGGGTCCTTGACGGCTGTTTCGGTGATCTTTCCGGTGTTTTTGTCGATGCTCAGAAGTCCCGGCGCTTCGCCAATCCAGTACGGAATCAACACCACCCCGTTGTTTTCTTCGCCATAGGTAAACAGCGGCAGCAGATTCATGTTCTTGTCGAACATCGGATGCTGGTCGACGGTCTTCATGTCTTTACCACTCACATCGATCATGGTGATGTCCTGACCGATCGCATACAGCATTTTCTTGCTCTTGACATAGGCCAGATTCGCCACACCGAAAGGCACATCGACGCTGCGCAGGATCTGCCCGGTCTCCAGATCGATCTGCGCCACATTCGGCGTACCGACAACGGCTTCACCCTTGCTGGTCTTGCGCGACAAGAGATTAACGTAGGCGGTCTTGCCATCCTCGGCCAATTCCATGCCGAAAATGAAACGGTCCCAGCCGCCCGAGTGCATGTCGATGGTATGCACCACTTTCATCTCTTTCAGGTCCACCTTGTGGATCCAGTGGCGGCTTGCGGTCACGTAAAAATATTTCTTGTCGGCCGAAAAACTGGCCTCGCGCGCCCAGCCCTTGATGGCGATATCGGGCAACAACTCATCGCTGCCAACATCGATCACCTGGACCTTGCCGTAGCCCAGATTAAAAATCAGCTCCTTCGCTTCGCTGCGTCCCACCAATGCAAGGAGGCAAAACGTCACGATCCCTATCAGCCGGTAATAATTGCTCTTCATCGTCAACTCCCCGTTAAATGTTCCAGTTTCTCAGTGCGATCGGCGCGGGCGCAGAATCCATACCGCCATCGATGCCAACGAACATGTCCGTACCGAATTATTTGATATCGCGCCAGTCCCGGATAATGCTGCTGCAGATGAGCTCGAGATCCGGAGAATTGGTCATGCCATCCGGATTTTGTGCAGGCCACCAGCAATCGCCTGCGCAGCCGAGATAGTCATGCGCGGAAGGCTGGCACATGCCGACCGGGTTGCTTGGGCGGGGATTGGTTTCCCAACCCGTATCGTAGATCGTGCTACAGCCAACCGGCATGGCCAGCAAACCACCCTCTTCGAGCGCTTTCACCGAATTTTGTTCACCGCTGGCGAGCGTCTCGATGGCGCGGGCTTTCTCGTTGAGTGCTTCTATGCGTTTTTTCTTGTCCATAATGCTGTGGGCCTCCATGCTTGTGGATACGTTGCGAGCGTTACTCCGTTTCAAAAAATGAAATCAACATTTGACTCGTTTACCTAAGCGCTGCAAGACTTCTTCGGCGCCGGAACGCTTCAGTTCCGCGTAGATCTCGATCCCCAGTTGCAGCCAGCGGCGAATGAAATCGCAGCTCCCGCCGGGAGGCAGTCCCAGGCGGTTTTCGCGAAGATGATTGTCATAATGACAGCCGCCCGAGCACAGCGTCCTGGCCCAGCAGCTGCTACACATCTCCTGCTTGCCGCACGTCACCGCATCCAGCGCCCGGCGGATCTCCCCGGGGTTCGCCCCGTCGTCGAGATCGCCGACCCGGAACGTCTCCTCGCCAACCAGGCGATGGCAGACGTAAAGGCTGCCCGATGCATCGACCGCCAAATACCCGTAGCCGGCGCCGCAGGAAATCGACTTGGTTTGGCCGAGATGAAGCCGTGCCAGAAGGTCGATGATGTTGGTGAATGGCAAAACACGCTTCAACTGCGCCATGCTCAGAAAGTCGCGCGCCAATGAAGCAAAGCTGCGCAGCAGGTCGTCTTCCTGCTGAGCGTCCGGCAGCAGATCGCGCCGTACCGGGCTCACCGGAGCAATGCCCACCTCATGGAAGCCCAGTTGCAGCAGGTGATAAAACACCTCCTCGCTGCGATACCATTGCGATGGCGTCAAGGTGACGCGCGCGGCCACAGGCGCCGTGGCGCCGTTCAGCAATCCCCGCAGATTTCCCGCAATCGTTGCGTAGCTGCCTTTGCCGTGCATGTCGGGCCGGTTGCTGTCATGGACATCGGGCGGACCGTCGAGACTGATGGAAACCGCCAGCTTGTGCTCATGAATGAAATCGATGATGTCGGGCTTGAGCAAAGTGCCATTGGTCGTCAGCGAAATAAAAACCTGTTTGTCCTTCTCTGCGGCATAGGTGCCGGCTTCACTCACCGCGGCTTTGACAGCGCTCATGTTGAGCAACGGTTCGCCGCCGAAAAGCACTAGCGTCACGGTTTCCTTGTTGCCCGATTCATCAATCAGCTTCCGGACAGCCTGCCGTGCCATGTCCGGATCGAGCAGGCGCGCCGAGCGACCATAGGAACCGCCATCGGCATAGCAGTAGGTGCAATTCAGATTGCAGTCCTGGGCGACCTCCAGCACCATCGTCGACAGCGGAATCGAACCGATATCCAGAGCCAGGGGCGGATGCTTACGCAGCTTACCTGCAGGTGTCAGGAAGCGCGCTTTCTGCAACCCCTCGAGGATTTCCCGGTCGGCAGCCGGCACGGTATCCAGATCCAGCAGCGGCCTGTCATTCCATCGCGACAATGCGCCGCGCGTCTCCGCGTCGATGAAAAACAGGCTGCCCTGGTCGACACCAAACAGAATCGCCCCGTCGGCGACGCCAAACACCTGGTGATCGGCCCATTCGCAGAGCATGCCTACCTGATCCTCTGGATGTAGTCGGGCAAGGTCACCACCAGCCGGCCCTTCGCCACATACTGGCGACCACCGCGCTTATAGGTGGCCTCGACCCTCGACAGGCCGGTAGCCTCGACCTGTTGCGAGCGCGTCGGGATGGCGTTGTAATCGCCATGCGGAATGTATTTTCCGTTGGCGTGGATCATTCCCATCCACTGCAGATCGTCATCGTTCTTTCTCTTGACGAGTTCAGTCAGTTTGAACGTCGCAGGCACCGGTCCGAGGCGGACATCATCGGCAGGCTTGCTCGCCTTGGCGGTCTTGGCGAATGCAATTGCCTGATATTGCACACCTTCAGCCGGGTAGCGGCTGTTGCCGTTGAGGCGTGCGCGCCCCATCTCCGGGGTCACTGCGATGTAATCGATCTGCTTGGCGAGGACAAGCGGTAGCGTGTTGAGACCCTTGATGCCGACGCTTGCCTTGACCAGGCCATCCTTGACAGACTCAGCCTGCACTTCGATGGCTTCGGCACTGATGCGCTTCACCCCGGTTACTTTGACCGAACCTCCGGCAAACTGGATATCCGCCACCGAGGCTTCAGGCAGCTTGATACCTTCGAGCACCAGCTTGGTCTTCTCTCCTTTGAGCAGGAAAGCCGGTGTTACCTTCAACAGTTGCGGTTTGCCGTCGGCCGGATACCAAGTGCTGGTCGAGGTTCTGAAGTCGGGTGCGGGAAAGTGATGCTCGCCTTGCAGTTTCCCATCGACCAAAGAATAGGCACCAAGGGTTTTGACGCCATTGTGCGAAGTGCGCGTGCGCAGGGCATAACCACCATACAGGGTTGCTTCACCCTTGAAACTCTCTATGGTGCCATCGGTATACGTGACCTTTCCCTGAACGGCATACTCGTCGTTGCCGCTGGCCGTCAAACTCGCTTCACCGCGATAGTCTCCCTTGCCCGGTTCATGGCCGAAAATCTGCCAGGAATTGGCCGGTTTGGCGGTGGACGCATGCCAGGCCTGACCGTAAGGATTGGTCTTTGTTAGGGAAGCGAGCACGGCATCGGCTTCCTTGGGCCAACGCATTTCCCGCATCTGGTAGACGATGGTGGGATACAGATAGAGGTGGAAATCCCTAACCTTGGCCCAGGAAGCCGGATTCATCCGGTATGAGTTGATTTTTCCAAAACTGTGGCAGCGCACGCAGGTCTTGTAGAGTTTTTCCTGATCCGGCCCGGCCGGGACTTCCATGGTCTGCGGGTTATTCAGCAAATTCAGGTAGGAAACCTTGTCCATTTCGGCCGGCGTCAGGATCTGCGTCGCAGTCAGTTCCTTCAGCAAGGTATCCATTTCCGCCTTGGTAATTTCCATCTTGTACAGCCGGGCCATGCGATCGACGATGACCGTCCACTCTTCCGGCGTCGTGCGTATCTCTTCCAACCGGGGCATGACACCATTGACGGGCTGATGGCAGTCGCCACATTTTTTCCAGACCAACGATTCCGGAGAAAACGCGCTGGCCTGTGCCATGAGACCGCCCGTCAGCATAAGTAACACAATGGATTGCCGCAGCATCTTTAGCATCGATCTTCTCCCTTTATTAGAATCAGAACCACATTTCCTCAGCGCGCTTCAACAAGCGCCAAATCGCGCGATATTACCGAACCACGCCAGTGCGCTTGCCTTAGGCACTAGCTGAAATCTTCTTCAAAGAACTCCTTCGGCCGCCTTTCGGCTGCCGCCTGGTTGGATTGCTCCTGTTTGCGCAGATCGACCCGGCGAATCTTACCGGAAACGGTTTTTGGCAGATCGGAGAACTCGAGACGACGAATCCTCTTGAAAGGTGCCAGGCGTTCCTTGGTGAATTTGAAAATGTCCTGCGCCACTTCCCGGGTCGGCTGGAAACCGGCCGCCAGAATGATGAAGGCCTTGGGTACCGCCAGGCGCACCGGGTCGGGCGATGGCACCACGGCCGCTTCCGCCACGGCCGGATGTTCGATCAGCACGCTCTCCAGTTCAAAGGGACTGATGCGATAGTCGGAAGCCTTGAAGACATCGTCGGCACGTCCGACATAAGTGATGTAGCCGTCGGCATCGCGACTGGCGACATCGCCGGTGTGGTAATAGCCATCGTGCATGACCTCTTCGGTCTTGCCTTCGTCGCCTGCATAACACTCCATGAGCCCCAGCGGACGCCGCACCAGGTCAAGGCAGATCTCGCCTTCTGTGGCCGGCTTACCCTGCGGATCGAGCAGGGCCACCTGATATCCCGGCAGTGGCCGCCCCATCGAGCCCGGCTTGACCGGAGCGCCCGGCGAATTGCCGATTTGCGCGGTGGTTTCGGTCTGGCCGAAACCGTCGCGAATCGTCAGACCCCAGGCGTTGCGGATCTGCTCGATGATTTCCGGATTAAGCGGTTCGCCCGCACCGATCACTTCCCGTAATTTGATCGGGTAATCGGCAAGCTTTTCCTGGATCAGCATGCGCCACACGGTGGGCGGGGCGCACAGCGTGGTCACGCGGTACTTGACCAGGACATTGAGGACATCCGGGGCGTTGAAACGCGCGTAGTTGTATATGAATACCGTCGCGGCAGCGTTCCAGGGGGCAAAAAAGCAGCTCCAGGCATGCTTGGCCCAGCCCGGAGAACTGATGTTCCAGTGGATGTCACCCTGCTGCAGACCGATCCAGTACATGGTGGACAAATGCCCGACCGGATAGCTTTGCTGGGTATGCAACACCAGCTTCGGCTTGGATGTCGTGCCCGAAGTGAAATACAGGAATAGCGGATCGCTGACCTTGGTCGCCCCGTCGGGAGCGAAGCTCGTCGCACATTCATGGCTGGTCTGATACTGCTGCCATCCGGCGGCTTGCTTGCCGAGCGAGATCCGAATGAAAGAACCCGGGATGTCGGCAAATTTTTCGATCAAATTGGTGACGACCACCTTGACCTTGCCGCGCTCGATGCGATCGGTCAGGTCATCCTTGGTCAGGAGCGTGGTTGCCGGCGACAGCACGGCGCCGAGCTTGATGGCGGCCAGCATCAATTCCCACAGCGGCACTTCGTTGCCCATCATCAGCAACATGCAATCGCCACGTTTCACGCCGAGCTGGCGCAGGTAATTGGCAACCTGGTTGGAGCGTTCGCTGAGCTGCTGGAAGCTCAGAATTTTTTGCGATCCATCCTCTTCGACGATCCACAGTGCCGGTTTGTCGTTGCCTTGCGCCAACTGGTCGAAATAGTCGAGCGCCCAGTTGAAGTTCTCAAGCGTGGGCCAGCGAAAATCCTTGTAGGCCGTTGCGTAGTCGGTACGATGCGCCCACAGAAAATTACGGGCCTGGATGAAGTCGGCAAGCTCTGCCATGACGTTATCTCCTCTTTTATCTTAAATGGCAAGATGCGGAAGCATCACATACGGCTGCGCGTTCCACCTTGATCTGGATCAGGCGGACTTTTCCTCGATCAGACCAAGCTCGGTTCGCATCTGCTCCCGGATCAGGAATTTCTGGATCTTGCCGGTCACGGTCATCGGGAAACTGGTCACAAACTTGATATAGCGCGGTATCTTGTAGTGTGCGATCTGCCCCTTGCAGAAGGCCTGAATTTCCTCCTGTGTGGCCGTCTGCCCTTCGCGCAGAATGATCCAGGCGCAGAGCTCCTCGCCATATTTGTGGTCGGGCACGCCGACAATCTGCACTTCCAGCACCTTGGGATGGCGATAGAGAAATTCCTCGATCTCGCGCGGATAGATGTTTTCTCCACCCCGAATCACCATGTCCTTGATGCGCCCGACGATGTTGCCATAACCTTCGGCATCCACCGTTGCCAAATCGCCGGTATGCATCCAGCCGGCGGCGTCGATCGAATCGCGGGTCTTTTCCTCGTCGTTCCAGTAACCTAGCATCACCGAGTAACCGCGGGTGAGCAGTTCGCCGGTGGCGCCGCGCGGCACGATACGCCCCTCGGTATCGATGATCTTGACTTCGACATGGGGGTGCACCAGGCCGACGGTCGACACGCGCCTTTCCAGGGAAGAGTCGGTGGAACTCTGGAAGCTCACCGGCGAGGTTTCGGTCATGCCATAGGCGATGGTGACCTGTTCCATGTGCATGTGCTGCACCACGCGTTTCATCACTTCGACCGGGCAGGGACTGCCGGCCATGATACCGGTACGCAAGGTCGATAAATCGAATTTGGCAAACTCGGGATGGTCAAGCACGGCAATAAACATCGTCGGCACGCCATGCAAGCCGGTGCATTTTTCTTCGGCCACGGCTTGCAGCGTCGCCAGCGGGTCGAAGCCCTCACCCGGAAACACCATGGCGGCGCCGTGCGTGAGGCAGGCCAGATTGCCCAGCACCATGCCGAAGCAGTGATACAGCGGCACGGGGATGCACAGCCGGTCGGCTGAAGTCAGCTTCATCGCTTCACCGATGAAGAAGCCGTTGTTGAGGATGTTGTGATGCGAGAGCGTCGCTCCCTTGGGTGATCCGGTGGTGCCCGAGGTGAATTGAATGTTGATCGGGTCGTCGAACTGCAATTTTTTGCCGCAAGCCTCCAGCGCTGCCAGTTCTTCCGCCTTGGGTGCCCGGCACAAGTCATCGAAGTTGAACGTCCCTGGCGTCTTGCCGGTACCGAGGCGAACCACGATTTCCAATTGCGGCAGCTTGGCCGATTTCAGTTTGCCCGGCTGGCTGTTCGCCAGTTCGGGTGCGAGATCGTTGAGTATGTCGAGATAGTTGGTGGTCTTGAAGCCCGGGGCAAGGATCAGCCCGCGGCAACCCACTTTGTTCATGGCATAGTCGAGTTCGGCACGCTGGTAGGCCGGATTCACATTCACCAGGATCAGGCCGGCCTTGGCCGTGGCGAACTGGGTCAGCACCCATTCGAGATTGTTCGGCGACCAGATGCCGATCCGTTCTCCCGCCTGCAGACCGAGCCGCATCAAACCACAGGCAAGCTCATCGACCCTGCGACGAAATTCGGTATAGCTCAGGCGAACATTCTGATGCCGCACCACGACAGCCTCGGAAGCCGCATAGCGCGTGCAAACATCGTCAAAATATTGTCCGATGGTGCTGCCGATCAGGGGAATATCGGAAGCTCCGTGGACATAACTGGTTGCGGTCATAGCGTGATCTCCTTTCTTGCGATTAGATTTCGCCCGCGCACACGGCCGGTTTGCGGCCCGACCAGGGCATGGCTTTTTCCAGCGTCGAGGCTAGCTGGAACAGCGTGGCTTCATCGCCAAAGTGCCCGACAAACTGCAGGCCGATCGGCAAACCGTCCGAAGTCATGCACAACGGCAGCGACATCGCCGGTTGGCCGGTCGTGCTGAACAAGGGCGTGAATGCGGAAAGCGTGAACACCTGCCGGGTCCAGCTATCGGCATCATACGCCGGATCGTTGGCATTCAGCGATCCCAGCGGCAACCCCACCCGCGCCCAGGTCGGCGTAAGCAGGATGTCATAGTTCCGGAAGAATGCCCCGACGGCGCGGCAGGTCGCATTGACGACATGATCCGCTTTCAACGCGTCGATGGCCGACAAGCGTCTGCCGTGTTCCATACAGGCCCAGGCGGTGGCTTCGATATTGTCACGTGTGGGCATGACGTTGATAAAGCCGGCGATGCCAAGTATCCAGTCGGCCAAGGCAATGCTCCAGACATCGCGGCTGGCGAGGATGAAGGCTTCCTGATCGAACTGGGGTGTCGCCTCTTCAATGTGGTGGCCCATACCGGCCAGCACCTTGGCGGTCTTCATGACCGCCTCGGCGCTTTCGGCATCGACCGGCGCACCCGACCAGCATTTCGGAGAAATGGCGATCCTCAGCTTGCGCGGCTCGACCCCGATTTCCTTGGCATAGAGACGCACGGGGCGGGCGATCTGGTACTTGTCGCCGATTCCCGGTCCCTCCACCGCATCCAGCAGAGCGGCACAGTCGCGCACCGTGCGTGTCACGGCAAACTCGATGGCGAATCCCGACAGCGCTTCGCCAACATCCGGTCCGATCGGCACCCGGCCGCGCGTCGGTTTGAGGCCGACCAGGCCGCACATCGCTGCCGGGCAACGGATCGAACCGCCGCCGTCGTTGGCATGCGCCACCGGCAAGGCCCGTGCGGCCACCAGCGCCGCCGACCCGCCGCTGGAACCACCGGCAATACGTCCGGTGTTCCAGGGATTTCTTGTAGAGCCATACACGAGCGCTTCGGTGTTGGCGTTGAAGCCCCATTCCGGCGTGGTGGTACGCGCCAGCGTCGCCAGTCCGGCCGCCCGCCAGCGCTGCATCAAATCGGTGTCGTGGGGGAAGGCAAAATCCGGCGGCACCATGCGACTGCCGAAACGCATCGGCACGCCGGCGGCGTGGCAGATCAGATCCTTGATGGCGAAGGGCACGCCGGCGAACGGCCCGCGGGAGTTGTATTCCAGAGGCTGGTCGAACACCGGCGCAGCAAGGGCATTGATCCGAGGGTTGACGGCGGCAATGGCCTGACGCGCAGCCTGATGCACTTCGGCAATGGAGACTTCACCGCTGCGGATCAAGCTGGCCAGGCTGGTTGCATCCTGATTGGCATATTCCTTGAGGTTCATGGCTGAAATCGCTCAGGCACCTGCGCAAACAGCAGGCTTGCGGTCTATCCAGGGCATCGCCTGCTCAAGCTGGGAGGCGATCTGGATCAGACGCGCCTCATCGCCAAAGTGGCCGACAAACTGCATTCCAACCGGCAAACCATCATCGCTCATGCAAAGCGGCAGCGAAATCGCCGGCTGACCCGTGACGTTGAACAGTGCGGTAAAAGGCATGTTGGTAAAGATCTTGCGCGTCCAGGCCGTCGCATCCAAAGCCGGATCGTTGGCGTTGAGAAATCCCAGCGGCGTCGCCGGAGCCGCAACCGTCGGCGTCAGCAGCAGGTCGTAGCCCTGGAAAAATGCTCCCACGGAACGACATACCGTGTTCATGACATGCTCGGACGTCAGCAGGTCGATCGCCGTAAGTTTCTTGCCGTGCTGCAAGCAAGCCCAGATCGTGGCTTCGAGGTTGTCCGGCGATGGCTTCAGGTTCAACGCTTCCGCAAAAGACATGATCCAGTCCGCCAGACCCACCGACCAGAGAACCACGTTGGCGTTGTCGAAAGCTTCGACATCGAACTTGGGCGTGGCTTCCTCGACATGATGCCCCAAACCGGCCAGCACCTTGGCGGTCTTCTCGACCGCCGCCACGCAGGCCGAATGAATAGGCACAGGTGACCAGCCTTTGGGCGAAATGGCGATCTTCAGCTTGCCCGGATTGGCGCCGACCTCCTTGACATACGGGCGCATCGGCCGGGCGATCTCGTATTTTTCGCCGGTGGCAGGACCTTCGACTGCATCCAGCAAGGCGGCGGTATCGCGCACCGAGCGACTCACGGCGAATTCGATGGCCATGCCGGAGAGCGCTTCGGCCGCATCCGGTGCCAGAGAAACCCGACCGCGCGTCGGCTTCAAGCCGACTACGCCGCAGATGCCCGCGGGGATGCGGATCGAGCCGCCGCCATCGTTGGCATGGGCCACCGGCAAGGCGCGCGAAGCAACCAAGGATGCCGCACCACCACTCGAGCCGCCGGTAGAGCGTGTGGTATTCCAGGGGTTCTTGGTCGAACCGTACACCAGCGCTTCGGTATTCGAGTTGTAGCCGAACTCGGGCGTGGTGCTGATGCCCAGCGTCGCCAGCCCGGCGGCACGCCAGCGCTTCATGAGTTCGGTGTCGTAAGGAAAGGCAAAATTGGCAGGAATGAAACGGCTGCCGAAGCGCGTCGGCACATTCGCCGCATGGCAGACAATGTCCTTGATCGCGAAAGGCACGCCGGCAAACGGTCCGCTGGCGTTGTAGTCCAGCGGCTGGGCGAACAACGGTGCAGCGAGTGCATTGATTTTCGGATTGACCGTCTCGATGGCTTGGCGCGCCACCCTCTGGACTTCGACAGCGGAAACTTCCCCACTTCGGATCAGTGTCGCCAGTCCGGTTGCATCCTGGCTGGCATATTCGTTCAGATTCATTTTTGGTTCCCTTGATAAGGAGTATGGACTACTTGAGCTTGGCCGCCATCTCGTCAATCAGCTGACGCTGGAACTTGCGGAAATGCTCGAAGGGTTGCTGGCCCACCCCGAAGGCCATGAAGGGATCTTCGACAGCGGTTCTTTCGCCGCAGAGCGTTTCCACCAGCGCATGGCCGCAGAACGGCACATAGGCCTCGGCGTAGCCGCCTTCATGCACCACTACCAATCGTCCCTTGCAATACGTGTCGGCCAGGTTCATCACGGTCTTGGTCAACTCGCGGTAAGAATCGCTGTACAGCATCATGCGGCCCAGCGGATCGAAATCGTTGGCGTCATAGCCGCTCGCCACCACGATCAAATCAGGACGATAGCCCTCGATGGCGGGAATTACCAGGCGCTCCATGGCGTACATGTAGGCATCATGACCACCGCCGGGCAGCAACGGAACGTTCAGGTTGTAGCCGAGCCCCTTACCTTCGCCGCGGTCTTCAAAACCGCTGTAGCCGGGCGGAAAGCAGCCTTGCTGATGGATGGAAATGGTGTAGACATCGGGACGCTGATAGAAAATATGTTGCGTGCCGTTGCCGTGATGCACATCCCAATCGAGGATCAATACTTTTTCGATGCCATGCATCGCCTTGGCAGCCTCCACCGCGACGGAAATATTCGCCAGCATGCAAAATCCAATGGCCTGATCGGGCAGGCAATGGTGACCGGGCGGGCGCGACAGGGAATAGGCGTTGCGATATTCGCCCTTCAGCACCGCATTGATGGCCTGCTTGGCCAGGCCGGTGGAAAGCTTGGCGATCTCATAGCTGCCTTTGCCGAAGGGTGCAAATAAGCCGACTTCACCGCCACCCGCATCGCTGAGTTCCTTGAAGCGCTTCAGATAAGCCTCGGGGTGGACACGCCGCAGGTCCTCCTCGGTGGCCATGGGCGCACTCAGCACCGCGAGTTTCTCGGAGAGTCCCGAAACGTCCATGAGCGACTTGAGGCGACGCTTGGATTCCGGCGATTCGGCATGTCCGCCGTTGGCCGGCGGCTGAACCCAGCCGCCGACGGGCATGAACAGCGCGTGCGGTCCGGCGGTGTGCCAGAGGCATTTTTCGTCGTGAAAGAACGCAGTGGTTTTCATCATCAGCCTTTCTCGATGGGATAAGTGTCGATTACTCGGGCAAGGGGCCTGGTTTCAGGAATGCATTCAGCACATTGCTCATGATCGCCGACACGGAATTGTTGAAGTTGTTGCAGGGCAGAGAACTGGCCCAGGCGATCGAACCGGGAGAAAACACCGCGCCATTATTGGTGGTCGTGAAATACACCATGTCCGCCCGGCACTGATAATCCTGGCTTGCCCCTTGGCCGGGAAAGTTGTAATAAATTTCCTCGGAGACGCGCGGATAATTGTCGGTTATACCCTGCGAAGTGGCGAGCAGGCGGGCGTGGGGCGGCGTGCCGAGCAGCAGGTCGTAGCGATCCAGTTCGAGCCCAGCGGCACCGCCCAAGGCAAGGCCAAAATCCCCGATAGTTTCGCCCGGAGCCCCCTTGAATATCCAGGCCATCGCCGGATCCTTGGCGTCCGGCATTTTGGCGTAGGAGCCGGAAATGTCGAAACCCTCCGTGGCAAAACCGACGCCGACCAGTTTCTGCGGGGCGCGCCCGCGGTTACGCCACATGCCGCTGCGCACCGCTTCGGTCTGGTTGTAGTACTCTCCCGGCATGGCCTGCCAGGCGCGCGAACCGGACTCTGCCTTGCGCACTTCCATGCACCAGGGCTCGGCGTCGGAAAAGCTGACCACCCAGTAATAGCCGTTGCCGCCGGTGTAAATCAGCCGGCCGCCGCCGGCGATATATTCCTCGGTGCCGTTCATCATGCGCTCGGAGTAATACTCGGGATGGCTGCCCGTGATGACAGCGGAATATGGCTTGAGACAGGCAACACCGTCGCGATGCAAATCTTCGTCGGTGAGCACTTCGTAATCGTAGCCTTTGTTCTCCAGCCAGCCGATGATGGAGAGATCGGCCGGGTACTGCCAGACGGCGGCCAGCGCCATGCGGTACTTGGGACGCATGTTGAGGATCGGTCGTTTGTAGGAGGAAAAACAGACGCCGGCACCGTCGATGAAGGCGTCATAAGTCGATAATCCCAGTTCCTGATTCTCGACACGCACCATGTCGGTCTCGGCGAGGACCGGCGTACGACCGAAAATCGGCTGCACGATAGGCGAGCAGAAAGACAACTGTTCGTTGGCATACGCCAGGTAAGATGCGGTCGCCATCAGCACGGCAATCTTGGCTTTGGGTTTGGCGGCGCGCACAAAGAAGGGAATGTATTCCTCGGTTTCGCCCGCCGTCAGCCTCAGCGCATAGCAACCGCTCTTCAGATTGGCCGGCACCTGCCACTCGCAAGTCGGCTGCCACTTGGCGTCGATCACGCAGTCTTCATGAAAATGGACACCGCCATACTGTTCCGGCGCCAGCAGATAAAACTCGTCGCGGCCCTGCCAGTTGTAGCCGGTCAAGCCGCGCACCGGACGGTTATAGCCTTGTGCATGCAATTTGTTCGGGCCGACATCGACGATCCGGTCGCCGATGCCGTTTTTGCTGTAACCGGCCGCAGTGTCCCAGTAGGCGAGCAGGCCCTTGGCCGGCACATTGGCCAGACTGGCGCGAATCGCGTCCAGTTCCTTCCGTTTGAGCGCACGCGCAATCACGCCGCAACGGTCGATCTTGCCGTTGTAACGTTCGCCCACGGCATTCTGGCCATCCGGCCCGGCTTCATTGCTGCCGGCCAGCAGAAAAGTCGTCGTCGCGTCAAACGCCGGCTGAATGCTAATTTTTCCCTTCGCATGCGCGGCGTATTGCAACGGCACACTCGGCGAATACAAGGAATTGTAGGCGTTGATGACGCTCTCCTGATACAGTTCCACCGCTCCTGTAACGGGATCGAAACTGACACCCACCAGATACCAGCAACGCGCGAACAGGGCCACGTCGGACTTGACGCGCTGCGTTTTCTTGTCGTCGCCGACCCAGAATTCAAGGAATCCCTCGGCATTGATACCCAGGCCGTAACCGCGCTGCCGGCTGGCATCCCAGCGGGTTAGCAGGCCCTGCCGATGGAACTGCGGGGTAGTCGGCCAGACGAAAGCGAATAGCGTTAACGGCCCGCCCTGTGCAAGTTTGCCTTTGGGGTCGGCGACACGGGCAAACGAGCCAACCTGTGTGAATTGCTTGCCCACCGCATAGCGCTTATTGATTGATGCGGCGATGGCCACTTCCTTGAAACCCGGTCCCACCGGATTCTCGTCGCCATGGATCACGCGCACCAGTTGGGCGTCGACCTCGCCGATGCTACGCGCGCTGACCATGAACTGGATTTTGTCTTTGGCCGTGACACTAATGCGGTCACAGTAGCCCTGGATAAACTTGTTGCCGACGGTCTTTTCTGGAGTCATTTGATATTCTCGATTCTTCTCAGAAAAATCTCGTGATACACCTTGTCGAGCGTGTCGAACACGGCTTCGCCGACAAACTCCGGGCGCTTGCCGCGGACGCCTGTCAGTGCAACGATCCGGTAAGGACCAAATGGCTTGATGGCATATACCGCAAACTTGCCCGGCAGAGGCGCCCGCCGCACATAGTTGAGCACTCTCGCCAGCGCATCGCTATGCGCGCCGACCGTCGCACGCCGATGTTCCTCGATCAACTCAGGTGTCAGGAGTTTCTTGATTTGCTCGCGGATGACACGATCAAACCGTTCGTAGCAAAGCAGATCCTTGTTTTGAATCGCCATGATTGCCTCCCCGGGAGATACGCCAGAAAAAACGGGCGCACGCGGCCAGCGTGCGCCCCGACCTGACTACTTGCCGGCAGCGCGTTCCAGAGTTTCGAGAACGATGGTTTTCTCGTTGATATCCGGTTCGTTCAGGAACATGTCGGCAGCCCATACCGTGGCGTGACGGCGCTTGAAGTCGATGAAGCGCCCCTGCAGCGTGGAATAGCCCTTGAAACCGTCTTTGCCGATCACCGGCGCACGCTCATAGCTGATGAGCTTGAAGAATTCGCCCTTCTTGTCATAAATCTCAGACAAGAAAGACTGGTAGAGCTGCGTGTCGATATACAGCACCCGCTTGCCGTAGGGATGCTCGACCGGCGTGGCGATTTCCAGCTCATACACCTCGCGTGGCTCCCAGGCGTTCAACGTGTTGTAGTAAGGCGCGTTCTTCACGTCCTGGTAAGGCGCTTCTTCAGGAGTGCGCGCCCCTTTGCTCCTGTTCAGCGGTGGGCTAGCGGCATTGGCTACGGCCAGAATATGGCGCTTCTGCACCAGCTTGATCGACGGATACCAGTGCGGCAAACCATCCCAGACGTTCAGGTCTTCCACCAGGATGTCGACACCGCCACCGAGCGGGTCCATCCAGCCACCGCCCGAAACGCGCTTGGTGCGGCGGAACTGGTTGATGTACACCCACTTGTCTTCGGTCTTGGCCGGGTCCATGTAGCGCACGTTGAACACGCCGATACCGGCGATGTCCTGCGGATAGGTCAGATAGGTCAGGCTCTTGGTGAAGATGGTGCCGTCGCCGGTGGTGGCGGAACCCGCTTTCGGACCATAGCGGCCATTCATGAAGGTACGCTTGAAGGTCCAGTTCTGGATGCGCTCCACGCCCTTGTCCAGGTCGATCAGATAGACCCAGACGTAGGGCTCGTTCATGGCATAACCTTCAATGCCGATGTAACGTGCGTTCCAGGCAATCTTGTCGCCGGCGGAAGGATCCTTCATGTCGATGGTGGGGAACGGCGCGCCGCCCTTCCAGCCGACCGGCGCGCGCAACTTCGCATCGAAGGTCACGGAGCCGGCATTGCGCTTGCTGACTTCATCGACCGAGGGATCGATCTGAATCGGTTTTCCCTTGGCAAGCTTCATCTGGAAGCCCTGGTTGCGGATCAGCCATTCCATCTTCGCGGTCAGCAAGGACTTGATGGTGTGGCCGTCCAGGGTGTCGTTGAGCATGCCGTCGATGCTCGCCTTGTTGAGCATGGTCCCCGGCGTCACTTCCTTGCCATGGGCCAGCGTCAGCGACGCCAGGCAGGCAATTGAAACAGCAATAGTCTTAAGCATGGTTTTCACATTGATCTCCTGAAGAATCAGAACTGATAAGTTGCGCGCAGATAGAAGCGGGAGTTGTCATCCAGCATGCCCATCATGCCACTGGCACTGCCCACCGGCATGTACAGGGGTACCGGTGCCAGGCCCGGAATGGACTGCATGGTGACCTTGGAATTGCCGCGGAACACATCCCACTCGGCGCGCAGCCGCCAATGGGTGCCGAGTTCGTAATCCACGGCTGTGGCAAACAAGGTGCCATCGTTGGTGAAGTCACGTCCAAAGGCCACGGTCGGGGTCAGCTTGTCCTGCAGGAAGGGGGCGCGTAACACCAGGGACACGAAGGTATTGTTCTCCTTGACCGGATTCGGATAGCCGATCGACTGGACCAGGTCTTCGGATCTCCTGAAGTTGTCGATGCGCGTATTGAAGATCTGCAGGGCCGCGGTCATCGGCGTACTGGTGCCGATGATGTCGTTGGTCTTGATGGATTTTTCCAGGCGCAGCATGGTCATTACAGTGCCTTTGCGCTTGATGCCGCAAACGCCGCTGTAACTGGAAGCAAACGGCAACGTGGACAAGGGCCCGAGGCAGGTCGCCGCCACCGGACCGCCCGGCACCGAGCCGATGTTGAAGGGTTCGTTGCTGGTGTAGACGATTTCGCCGGTCAGCACGGTGTCGATCGGCTGGGCGTAAAAGTTCACGCCGGCACCATAGACATCGACGATGGGGACGATCCAGTTGCCCATGACGGGACCGACCGGTCCTTGCTTGTACGGGGCAAACATGGTGTTGGCGATGGGTGCCCGGGTGTACGGCATATGCACATAGCTCAGGTGGTAGTTGGCGCCGGCCAGCATGCCCTTCCAGCGCATGGCGTAGGTCAGTTTGTTGTCCAGGTCGCCCGCCGGGTGTTCGTAGTCCATGGTGTTGGGCAGGAAGGCCGAGGAACCCCCCTTGTAGCCGTTGGTACGGGCACGTCCGCCGAAGACGTCCCAGGTGCTGCCGTTGTCGCGCAGGCGGTCCCAGCCCGGACGCAGGATCAGTTGCATGGAGCCATCGGCTTCAGGAATCGAGAGGGTGGTGTTGAAGAGGAACAGCGGCTTGCGCATTTCGTCCGGCTCTTCCAGCAACGGGGCCCACATAAAGTTGTAACCGTGGATCACATCCAATGCCTGGAACAG